>Ga0187893_10002071_pt1 | contig 45415 bp, 44 predicted proteins | sample MA1701074metaG_FD_139574 | JGI IMG/M metagenome (GOLD analysis project Ga0187893, IMG submission 139574) | White microbial mat communities from a basaltic lava cave in the Kipuka Kanohina Cave System on the Island of Hawaii, USA - MA170107-4 metaG ... | reverse complement strand
TAGATGGTGACTGACCACTATGCGCACCAAGTGTTGCTCGCTCCTCAGGCCCCCACGTCTCCCGGGGCGCCGACCACGCGCACCTCGGGACCAAGCACCACGAAGTGCCCGCCACCGTCCAGGTAGCGCCTGTTGCTCTCGATGATCCGCTTCGCGTGGACCCAGGCCAGGATGACTGTGTACGCCGGCATCCGCTCGTAGAGCTGCGCCGTCGGGAGAATCGGGATGCCGTCACCGGGGGAGAACCGGTGGACCTTCTGAGGGTGGTCGTCCACGATGAAGTCGATGACCCCACGCAGTCCGAGTTGCGAGATCAGGGTCGGCCCGCTGCGGGCGGCCCCGTAGCCGGCGACGGTCACGCCCGTTTGTTTCCATGCCCTGACCAGCGCGTCCACGTCGCGACGCAGCCGCGCTATGCGATCCGCAAACGCCCTGAGTGTTGCCGGGCGGTCCAGGCCACGCTGCGTCTCCAGTGCGAGGAGCCGGCCGACGGCATCGCTGATTGGCCGCCGGCCGCCACGGTGCTGGACGGTGCCGATGAGCGATCCGTGTTGAATGGGCACCCGCTCCACGTCGATCAGCTCCATGCCGTGGCGATCCAGGAAGCGCTGCAAGGGTTTGACGGAGTGGTGGCTCATGTGCTCGTGGAAGATCGTCCCGATCAACACCTTGTCGACGACATCGAGCAGATACTGGGCCTCGAACACGAACAGGCCATCGTCATCGAGCATGTGGCTAACACCCTCCGCCATCTCCCCCAGGTCATCCGCGTGCGCAAACGCGTTGAACACACAGACCACGTGCGCGGGCCCGTGCCGCTGGCGGATCTCTCGCGCAAGCCGTAGCGAGAGCACCTCGGGTATCGTCTCGATCCCCGCCTGGGTGGCCTGATGCGCGATCTCTCTGGCGGGATCGATACCGAGCACGCGATACCCCGCCTGCCTGAACGGCCGAAGGAGGGAGCCGTCGTTGCTCCCGACGTCCACGACCAGCGCATCGGCCGGCAGGCCGTAGGTGCTGCGGATCTTTGCCGAGACCTGCGCGAAATGCTCGACCATGCCCTTGGCCTGGCCGGAGTAGTACGTGTACTCTTCCCACAGGCTCTGTGTGTCGATCACGTCGAGTTGCTGCACGTGGCCGCAGTCGACGCACATGTAGAGATCCACGGGATAGACCTCGGCCGACTGGGCGGCCTGGCGGCTTGCCGCGTACCGCTCCGCCAGCGGGATCGGCTGGAGCTTCACCACGAGCTCGACGTTCCGGCTGTCACAGAGCCGACAGGTCTCCCGATGTGTCACGCTGACGGTCACGGACCCCTCCGCACCGCTCGGCCGCTATCGCGTCGCTCAGACACGAGTTGCGCCACGACGGACTCCAAGGCCTCGGGCTCAATGCCCAGCAGGCGCGTCGTGCGCGCCATGCCGATCCCGCTGTAGCGCGGGCTCCAGCCCAGCTTCACCCCGGCCGCCTGCGCGGTCGTCGGCACAACCAGATCTGCAGCCAGACCCATTGTGGCGACCAGGCACCGGGCGAAGTCGACATACGACACATTGGCGGCCCCGGAGAGGTGAAAGACGCCGGACAGCCCGGCGTTGCCGATCTGCCGGAGTGCACCCACGGTCCGGGCCAGGGAGATGGGCGCAAAGGACAGGTCGGCGAATGGGCGGATCCGGTCACCGGCCTCGAGTCTGGCGAACCACTCCGGCAGGGGTGGCACACTCGTGGTGAGCACCTTCGTGAGACGGACGATGGTGAGCCGCTCGACCGCGTGCATCTCGCGTGCCAGCGTATCCAGGCGCTCCTCCGCCTCGGCTTTGTGGCGGCTGTAGGCGATGCTCGGACTTCGGGTGTCGTCCTCGTGACAGAACGGTCGATCGCCCCCGAAGACCGTGTTGCTTGAGATGAAGATGAACCGGGCGCCCTGCTCCCACACCTGGCGTGCCAGGCGAACCGTGTTCGGGACGTTGACACGGTACGCCAGGGGGTTCACTTCGCACGCCGTGTAGTTCGCCATGGCGGCGGCCAGGAACACGACCCCGACGCCCGCCGGGAGTGTAAGCCGCATCTGGTCGTCTGCGAGATCCAGATACAGGATGTCACCGGCGATTGGCCCCGGCCGGCGCGTCGTCCCGAACGGCGCCTGCCCGGCGCGGGTGTACTCGGCCAGGAGGGCGCGACCGACGAGACCGTTCGCCCCGACGATCAGGGGACGCAGGACGCCCTGACCGGTCCTCACCGCGGGAGACGGGCGCGCCGCCAGTCCGCCGCGCGCCCGGCCAGACCGCGCATGTAGCCCGCGGCCCGCTCCCGGTCGTGCTCGGGCGGGGCGAAGGGGGCCAGCAGCGTGGCCTCGGGGTCAAAGGGGCCACGCGTGACCTCGTGGACCACGAGCATGTCCGTCCGAATCAACAGGGTATGATAGCGACGGTCCGAGAGACGGTAGAAAAAACTCCTCCCGCTGTCGATCTCACCCATCTCGATCACGTCGGACACCTGGCCGTCGTCGTCCAGCACCACGACGTCGACCTGCCCCTCGACGACGTGGAACGACTCGCCTTTGTCGAGGTGCTTGTGCGGGTGGATGTAGCTGTCCGCCGCCATGGCGATGAGCATCTCGTGCACGGCCTCCGAGTTCTCATGATGCGCGCAGATCCGGGCACGCTTCCGCGGGCTGGCTGCCGCCTGCCGCCGGACGAGATCCAGCTCCGTCTGACCAAGACGCACGATCGGGGCGTCGGCAACGAAGACGTCGTCGCTGAGCCTCCGGAGCCTCATCGCCGGCCGCCCCGTCCCTGGATGTCCCGCCACAGCGCGAGTGGGCTCAGGGCGAACACCGAGCGGAATACCCCGCCGCCATCCAGGTAGGCCTGGTGTCTGGTGATCACACGGGCCTCGTTCTCGGGACTCAGCGAGAGGAGGCAGAGATCGATCTTGTCGTCGTAGAGCACCGCGGACCCAACAATGGGCAGCCGCGAGCCGGGCATGACGAGTCCGGTCTTGTGCGGGTTGTCGTCGATGACGTACACGATGCCAGCCGAGAGATCGAGCAGGTTGATGAACTTGACCGCGAGGTGCCCGGCACCGAAGACCGCGATGCGCTTCCCCTGCGCGTGAAGATGCGAGAGATGGCTGCCGTAGGCGCGCCGTGTCTCCTCGAATCGCTCGGCGAAGTGGCGGCCCGACTGGAGCTCGGTCTCCAGCCAGGGATACGACCCGGCGGCGTCCGAGCGACGGCCCGCGACCGGCCGGCGCACCACCGCCACAAGCGAGTCCTCGGCGGGATACGGGTACCGCCACACGCCGACGACCTCGGCACCGTGATACCCGAAGAACGCGCGCAGGGTCTGCTCGGAGAAGTACGCGATGTGCTCCTCCCACAGGTAGCAGTAGTCGGCCGTACGCACAAACTTCGCGGCGTCCGGGACTTCGACGGCCAGCAGCCCGCCCGGCGTGGTCAGCTCGACCAGACACTCCATGAGCTGATGCGGCCGATGCGCGTGCTCGAGAACGTGTCGGGCCACCACCAGGTCGGCGGGTCCCTCGCGCCGTGCCAGCTCCGCACCGAGGCGGGCCGTCAGGGCCGCCTGAAGCGTCTCGATCCCCGCGTGCGGCGTCTGCACGCCCGCGGCCGCCGGGTCCAACCTGCGTACGCGGTCGTAGCCAGCCGCCCGGAATCGCGTGAGCGTGGTGTCGTCTTTGTACGTCACACCGAGGAGACTGGCACGGTCCCCGTCCGGGAGGAACCCGCGCAGCTGCGCCACGAGCGTGTCCAGATGGCCCTCGGGCTCGTTGTAGGTGAGCCAGCCGTACCGCGGCCGCACCATGGCCGGCGGCATCGGGTTGACGAGTTGCAGCAGACCACAGCGCTGGCACTGGCCGAGGACGAGGGGGTGGCGGTCGTCGTGGCCATCCTGCGCGGTCACGAACCGGTTGCTCGGCGGCTGTGGCCCGAAATCCAGCAGTGGACGGACATCGCCAACCCCACACGCCCGGCACCCGCCCGTGACCATCGCCGGTGGGGCGGTCCTGTCCGTGGCGTCGCGGGTCCCGTGGGGTCTCATCGCGCCCGCTTCTGAGCGCACACCGCGACCAGGTACTGCGCCATCGGGTAGAAACCCGTGTGCACGACCTCATCGTTCATCGAGAACACGAAGACGTTGTGGAAGAATCGCTCGAGGAGCGCCCTGAGCTCGGGGCCGTCCTTGCAGTTGACGTGACCGGCCTTGCTGATCGCCGACGCGTGTTGCTGGGCCTGCAACGACGGCGTGCCGATGATCAGGACGCCGTGCTCGGCCAGGCTGTCGACCACGTTCGCGACGAACGTCTCCTCATGCTCCCGCGGAATGTGCTCGAGGACGTCGAGGCCGTAGGCGGCGTCGAATGTGCCGCCGACCGGCCCACTGAGCATGTCGTGGACCTCGCACGTGAACGACCACTTGCCGTGTACGTGCGTCCTGGCGTCCTCGATGAACACCGGGTCGATGTCGATGCCGTGGACATGCCCGACTTCCTGGAGCACGATCGGCACCGGCCACGCATCGCCACAGCCAACCTCGAGGACGCGCCGTCTTCCACTGAGCATCTTCGCGATGAACTTGTAGCGGGCGAGCACGAAGACCAGATGGCGCGGGTCGGTGTGCCAGCTCCCGCTCCTCACCACCCCCAGGGTCGCCATGCCGTATCGGTCGCGGGCCTCGAGATGGGCTTCATACTGCTTCTCGACCGTCTTCCTGGGTCGCTTGCTCATATGACGTCAACTCCGCCAATAAGGCGTGTATCCACGCGATTCATCCCTACCGCCGGGTACCAAGATCCGGCTGTAGTGCGCGAAACTCGATCTCCGCCGCCCGAAGACTCTCGGGTGTGCCTATGTCGCGATGATAGTCTGTGTTGTGAAACGACTGGATCCGACCGAGAAAGCGCGGCAGGATGTCGGTGCTCAGGTCCCTCGCCAGTGGACCGAGCGTCGCGAGGAACTCCACTACCGACGGCTCAAAGATGTAGACGGCGGCGTTGGCCCGCCTCCCGGGCGGGTCCGGGACCTTCTCGTGGAGCCCCACCACGACACCGCGCGCGTCCTCTTCCACGATGCCACAGCTCTCTGGGGTGGTGGTGTCGAACGTCATCATCGTGATCTGGACGCCCGGCGGACGGTCGTGGTGGCGTCTGATGAAAGCGCGGACGTCAAAGCGGGTCAGGTTGTCGGCGTGAGCCACCAGGGCGGCCTGTCCGGCAAAGAAGGCGGCGTTCGCGCGGACGGTCCCGGCGGTGCCCATCAGTTGGTCCTCATGCACAAGGTCCACCCGCGCCCGCCAGGCTGAGCGTGCGACGAACGCGCGGACATCCTCGGCACGGTGGTGCGTGTTCACGAGCACGCGTTCGATCCCGCCCTCGAACAGCAGGTCCAGCCAGTAGGCCAGCAGCGGCCGGCCCAGAATCGGCACCAGGCACTTCGGCGTGGTATCGGTCAGCGGCCGGAGCCGCGTGCCGAGCCCGGCGGCGAGCAGGAGCGCCCTCAAATCAGCAGCTCCGTGATGACTTCCTTCGCGCTCAGGGGAATGTTGCCGACCCGGCTCACCTGACATGCTGCGGCCACCGACCCCAGGTAGGCACCCTCCCAGATCGTGGCGTCTGCCGCCAGGGCCAGGGCGGTGCAGGCGAGCAGCGAGTCACCGGCGCCGGCCACGTCTTTTGGCACCGCGTTCAGGGCCGGTAGCTGATCGGTCAGGAAGCCCCGGCCGGCATGGTTCGGGGCATGGATCAGCAGGCCTTCGGTGCCCAGCGTGACGATGAGCTGGTCGGCTTCGGCTCGCTGCCGGAGGGACTCCGCAAGCACCACCAGGCCGGAAGTGTAGTCTCGCATGGCCAGCCGCGCCTCGTGCTCTGTCGGGGTCAGCAGCCTCATCCCCCGAAACCGCGAGACATCGCCGATCTGTGAGGACGCCTGGCTGTCCGCGACCATCGTGATGCCGCGCTGTTTGCAGACGATCCCCAGGGCGTCCACCAGGACCTGCGGCAGACAGCCATAGTTGAAGTCGGAGAAGACCAGAAGGTTCGCCCCGTCGAGGGCGGACGCCACCTGGCTGTAGAGCGCGTCGGCCAGCGGCTTGCTGATGTCGTGCTGCCGCAGGTGGTTGACCCGCAGCAGGGTCTGCCCGCCGGCCCGATAGCGCTGCTTCAGTGTGGTCGGCCGGCTTTCGTCGACCAGGAACGTGTGGGTGACCTTGTACCCGTCGAGCATCTTCCCGGCGAACCCGGCCGCGGCATCGTCGCCGACGACGCAGAAGTAGCTGACCTCGGCCCCCAACCCGCGCGCGTGCGCCGCCACGACCGCCGCCCCACCGACGAACTGGTCGCGCTTGATTGGGGTGACCACCAAGGTCGGATCCTCCCGGGACATGCCGAGAGGGTCGCAACTGATGTACTCGTCGACGATCAGATCACCGACGACGACCACCCGCAACCGGGTGAACCGCTGCACGATGCCGATGAGGTCGCGCACCGTGAAGCCGTGCCGCGCGGGGAAATCCGTCGGTTTGGTGATCGTCGAGAACGTCGTTTCCTGCAACTCGCGCTGCAGCAGATCCAGGGAGGAGAACCGGACGTCGCCGGAGCTGAACAGCAGCTTGCCGCCGTAGGACTCCACAGCCGCCAGCTCCGCGTTGTGACGGGTCTCGTGCTCCTTCCCCTTGACCACGATCGGTGGCTTCAGCAGCCGGATGAACTCCTCCGGCGGGACACGCAGGATGAACGCGTAGTTCACCAGGCTGATCGAGCGGACGGCCTCCAGCCGGAGCTGCTCGGGCAGCAGGGCGAGCTCCGAGCCGTCCTCGTGCACACCAACGACGAGAAAGTCGCCGCAGTCGGCGGCGAAGTTGAGGAGCCGCAGATGTCCGGGATGTACGACATTGAAGTTTCCGGACACGAAGACGCAGCGCCCGCCGCGCGGGCACTGGCGGCGAATCTCTTCGGCTACCGCGTTCATCTCGCCGCCGACATCCACCGGATGCTCTGCTCTCATGGGTGCCCCCTGTATTGAACCACGCCCTAGGTCACATCTCGATCAGGCAGCGCCCGCGGACATCACCGCGCCTTAACCGTTCGAGCGCCGCGTTGATCTCGTCCAGGCTCGCATAGTCCGTGATGAGCTCGCGCAACCGCAACCGGCCCGCTCGAAACAGCTCCTGATAGCGTGGGATATCCTGGTGCGGCACCGCCTCCCCGCCATGGGATCCTTTGAGGACCTTGCCAAAGTGCAGTGGCAGCGTCGGGATGGACGCGGGGTGGTCGTGGTTGGGCACGCCGACGAGGATGACGCGCCCCTGGGGCTTCGTGATCTCATACCCCAGTTCGATGACCTCGGGCGCGCCGGTGTTGTCGATGAAGACATCGACACCCGACCGGCCCGCTGCCTCGAGGATGGCCTCCCGCGCGTCGCGGGTCGTGCTGTTGACCGTGTGGGTCGCGCCAAATCCCTTCGCCATCTCCAGCTTCGCGTCGAAGCGGTCCACGGCGATGATCGGAAACGCCGACACGAGGGCCGCGCCCTGAACGACATTCAGCCCGACGCCCCCGGTGCCGAAGATGACGACGGACTCGCCGATGGACAGTCGGGCGTCGTTGACGACAACGCCAAAGCCGGTGGTCACCGCGCATCCAAAGAGCACCGCCACGGCCATGTCGCTATCGGGGGGGATGACCGTGAGGCGGTTCTCGGAGACGACGGCGTACGTGTTGAACGTGGTCACCCAGCCGGCGTTGACATGGCGGCCGTTCCACGTGTAAACGGGTGGACGGGCCTCAATCCCCAGCCCCCGGCGCCAGTGCAACACGACCTTGTCGCCCGGTGTTACGTGGCCGACCCCGGGGCCGACCTCGACCACGGTGCCCGACCCCTCGTGACCGAGCAGGTGCGGCAAGAACCGGTCCTCGCCCTTGGCCCCGTCGATCTCGCCCAGTTGCGACCCGCAGACGCCGCTGTAGTGGATCCTGACGAGCACCTGTCCGACATCGAGGGTGGACGGCAGCTCGACCTCGCCGATCACGAGCGGCTGGCGCTGCTCGACCAGGATGGCGGCCCGCATCGACCGTGGCCTCGTGGTACCGGCGCCCTCACTCAAAGTAGACAAAGGAGTAGTCCCCGATGTAACCGGTGAGGCGGAACCACCACTCCCACTCCTCCGGGGTATTGAATGCCTCGCACGTGACCTGCCAGTAGAGGAGATTCGCCTTCTCCTCTTCGCTCCGATACGACTCGACGCAGACATATTTGTGCCTCTTCCCGACTCGCTCGATCTCCTTGAGGGCCTTGTAGAGATCGTAGCAGTAGAGGTTGTGAAGGGTGTTGATGGAGACGACCAGGTCGAATGAGGCATCGGGGAACGTCAGCGCGTTGGCGTTGCCGACACGCACGCGCTCCTTGATCTCCTCCTTGGCGTGCCGGACCGCATACTCTGAGATGTCGATCCCCCAGACATCGACACCGGGAACGACCTGCGTGAAGTCGTACAACAGAAACCCCTTGCCGCACCCCACATCGAGAATCCTGTCGCCCGCCTTCAACCGGTAGTGGCCCGCCATCTCGATGGCCACCTGTCTCCAGCGTCCGTCGTAGTGATAGCCACCATAGTTGACGCGGCGGTCGCCATCCCAGTAGTCGAAGTCCCATTGCTTTGCCAGCGCGGCCGCCCGAGGCTTGGGGAACTCGGCATCGGTCACCCGGGCCAGATAGTCGCGCCTGGTACGCTTGTGGGTCGATGAGAGGAAGTCTATGTACGCCATGACCGCCGCACTTCTTCTTCCACCGCCACGAACGCGACCCGCGCCTTCTCGAGTTGCGCGCGCTTGCGCGTGTCTTCATCCGCCTCGGGATCGGCAAAGCGCCGGCGCCGGCCCGCATCGGGCACAAAGTCGTTCAGCATGATGCAGCACCACTTGATCCGGTAGAGAGGCCATAGCAGTCTTGCCCGGGTCTTGAGCGCGTCGACGTCCCGTGCGTAGCGGCCGATCGTCGCGTCCAGAAACCACTCGAAGTGCCCCGGATCTACGGGCACGGCCGGCTGGCAAAAGAAGTCCGCGGCCATCTTGGCCGGATCATCCCACCCCGCATACTCGAAGTCGATGAAGCACATGCGCCCCCCCCGCTGTACGAGCACGTTGTGGAACCCGAAGTCCGACGGAGAGACGCAACGATCGGCCTGCGGGATCGGCGCGTCCGCGTCTCCAAGCAGGGCACGCGCCTGCCCTGCAAGGCGCCCCCTGAGGTCGCTCCAGAGTTGCTGCATGCGCACAACAAGTTCCAACGCCTCGGCATCGGTTTCCGACTGCGGCCGCACCTCGGACAACCGCTGCAACCGGCGATCGAGCATGGTCACGTGCTCGCTCATGCTAAGACAGGCCTCCGACGCCGGGGGAAGGTCGGCCGCCAGGCCGATGTGCCGGCGATCGTTCAGGACCGTAAAGAACTCCGCCGCTGCCGCGACCTCGCGTCGCCCGACGGCGTCGGCCACCAGCCGGTCGCCCTCGACATACTCGTAGAGCGCGATGCGCGCGACGTGGTCGCGGGCGATCGGACGAGGAACACACAGCCCCAGCCGCGTGGCGTACTCCAGGAACGCCCACTCGGCGGTCAACCGGTCACGCCCATCGGCCGGACTGAAGTAGTAGCACTTGGCCACGACGCGGCGTCGATCCGCCGTAACGATGTAGACCCGGTTGTTGCCCCCGGTCGCACAGGGATGCAGGTGAACCGTGCGGGGGCTGCCCCCCTGCCCGGCCAGAAGGGCGCCAATGTCCTGACTCAGCGTGCCGGCTGCCACCGTGCCTCCAGGTACCCGCGGATCTGGCGCCAGTCGCGGAACGCCGTCAGCCCTCCACGACCGTCGTGTCGCCCGTCGGGGTCGAAGAGCAAGCGCGCCGTCGACCGGGGGAACTCGGGCGCCAGGAATATCTCCGGGAGGTCGTCCACAAAGTACTCGCAGCCCCTCTCGGCGATCCTCCGCAGTTTGTCCTCCGGGGTCAATTCGAAGAACACCTGGTCCGGATCGATCAGGCGGCCATCCGTGCCACGCAGTGCCGTCTCGATCCACCGCCGCGCCGCATGGTGGAGATCGTGGCGGGGCCCGATGAACGGGTACCGCGTGCGATGGCTGATGACGGCGACCGCCAGACCGGCATCGCGTGCCCACGCCAGGAAGCCCACGACTCCCGGAAAGGCGTCGGCCTCACCCATGCGCGCGCCATAGACATAGCCCTGCATCTCGGTCCAGAGATGCTCTTTGTCGTGCCGCCTCAGGTAATCGCGGACGCTGATCTTCGAGACCGGGACGTCCGGCGGGATGTGACCGGCCTCCACGGCGACCTTGTGGAACATCGAATCGTAGCTGACGATCGTGTTGTCGAAGTCGATTCCGATCTGCATGTCATTCCTTGGCGACCCGCGCGACGCGAATAGTGCGTTGCGCCTCCCAGCGGGTCTGGACCGCGGCAGCGATGCGCTCGGGGGTCAGCCCGAACCGGCGCCGCGCGTATGCCTGTGAGCCCACCTCGTGCATGAACTCGTCGGTGGTCCCAAAGCTGAGCAACCGACCGGGCAGGCCGTCCTGCCCGACGAGCCACTCGGCGATGCTGCTCCCCAGACCGCCGATGCGGCTGTGCTCCTCTGCCACGGCCACCACGGGATAGTGCGCGAACACCTCTGCCAGCCGGTCGTGATCCAGTGGCTTGACGGTGTGGAAACTCTCGACACGCGCCGAGATACCGGTGCTCCCGAGCAGGTCGGCCGCGCCCAGCACCACCGGCATGATGTTACCCGTACTGATGAGGCACACATCGGTGCCCTGGCGCACCGTGATCGCGCGGCCGATGTGGTACTCTGGGGGCTCGGCATAGATGACCGGCTCGCCCTTCTTACCGATCCGCAGATAGACTGGTCCCTCGTGGCGCAGCGTGGCGCGCAGGGCCAGGCGCAACTCGACCGCATCGCAGGGGCACAGGACGGTCATCTCCGGCAGGACCCTGAGGAACGCAATGTCTTCGCACGAATGGTGCGTGGGGCCGAGTTCGGCATAGGACAACCCGGCGCCGGTCCCGACGATTACAACCGGTGCGCGATGATAGCAGGCGTCGTCGCGGATCTGCTCGAGACACCGCGTCGTGGCGAACGGCGTGATCGTGTAGACTACCGGCCGGAAGCCACACAGGGCGAGCCCGGCGGCCACGCTCATCATGTTCGCCTCGCCCAGGCCGCAGTTGAAAAAGCGATTGGGGTTCTGCTCCTTGAACCGGTCGAACAGCTTGTTGCCGATGTCCCCGGCGAGGAGCACGATTCGCTGATCCGTCGCCCCCAGCCGCGTGATCTCGTCTGCAAACGCGTTTCTCACGCCCGCGTCTCCAACTCGCGCCTTGCCGACTGCACTTCCTCCGCCGTGGGGATCCGGTAGTGCCAGTCGTTGTCGTCCTCCATGAACGACACCCCCTTGCCCTTCACCGTGTGTGCGACGATGGCGACCGGCTTCCCGCTACCGTCAGGGACCTTCGACAGCAGCCGGACCAGGCTCGCCATGTCGTGGCCGTCGACTTCGTACGTGCTCCAGCCAAACGCCCGCCACTTCCCGTCGAGCGGCCGCAGCGCCATGATCTCGTCACTCCGACCTGTGGCCTGCCACTTGTTGTAGTCGACGACGATCGCCACGCGCTCGAGCCCCTGGCCGGCCGCAAACATGGCCGCCTCCCACGTCGACCCCTCATTGCACTCGCCGTCACTGAGCAGCGCGAACACCTTGTAGTCCTCGCCACGGATCCGTGCCGCGAGTGCCATGCCGACCCCCATGGGGAACCCGTGGCCGAGCGAGCCGGTGGCCGCCTCGATCCCCGGCAGGTGCTCGGGGGTCGGTGGGTGCTCGGCGAAGACACCGCCGTCCTCGCCGTAGCGGTCGAGCATCCCCTCGGGATAGAAGCCTCGCAGGGCCAGCACCTGAAAGAGCGCCGGCGCCCCGTGTCCCTTGCTCAGGATGAAGCGGTCCCGGCCCGGATCGCGTGGCTCCTGAGGATCGATGCGAAGGACGTGAAAGTACAACGCCACCAGCACATCGACACACGACAGACAAGACCCCAGGTGCGGGGTATGCGTGCGTGACGAGTTCTCGATGATCCGGATGCGGATGTCCCGCGCGATCCGCTCCAACTGCGCTGTCGTCAAGCTGACCGCCTCATCTCCCGGCGAGTCCTGACGAGCACCGGCTCATGGCTTGTGGATGTAGTCGTATGGTTGGCGACGCAGCTCCTCGAGATTCTCGTCGATCCACGCGATGCAACCATCGAGTCCCCGGTCGAGGCCAATCGTATCACGCCAGCCCAGGGTGCTCCTGATCTTTGTGCTGTCGAGCCTGTAGACGACATCCTTCCCAAGCCGCTCGTCGGCCGGCTCGACGACATCGTCGATGGCGACATGGAGTTTGCCACAGATGCGCTCGACCAGCGCGCGAATCGTGACGACCTCGCCGGTCGCGATGTGGTAGGTCTCGCCCACGACACCCCCGGTCATCACGCGCCATGTGGCATCGGCGACGTCGCGGATGTGAATGAAGGATCGACTCGACGCCCCGCCGCCGTGCAGGCTCAACCTGCGGCCCAGCCTGGCAAACAGGATCGTCCTCGGGACGATGCGATAGAGCCGCTGCCCGGGGCCGTAGACATTGGCCGCCCGCGTGAGGGCCGCGGGAAAGCCGTAGGCACGCACGAACGTGACGAGGCTCATGTCCGCCGCCGCGCGCGAGACCGCGTATGGGGTGCTGGGGTTGAACGGCTCGCCCTCCTGGATCACGCCGTTTGTGCTGCCATAGACCTCGGGTGTCGTGACGTGCACGTACTTCTGGAGATAGTTGCGGCGCCGCAGGTGATCGTGCAGCTTGACGGTCGAGACGACATTCGTCGTGAACCAGTGGTCGGGATGGGTCCAACTCTCGCCGACCATGCTCTGCGCCGCAAAGTTGACCACAAAAGGCGGGCGCTCGGCGTCCAGCAGTTGCATGATCTCGTCGAGATGCCGGTTCAGATCGTAGGCGTAGAACCGGAAGCCGCCATCGCGCCCGGACCAGCGGTAAGGGAGAAAGGCGCGGTGTGGCTCCGGCGACCGGCTGATCCCAATGACCCGAGCGCCCTCCCCGAGGGCATAGTCAACAAAACTGGCGCCGGAGAATGAGTTGCTGCCCAGCACGGCCACCTTCACGGCTCATGCTCCCACCGTGGTCATGACGGTCTGCTGCATCCACCGCAGATTGTAGTAGCGGTCGTCGTCCAGGAGGTCGCCGGAGCGGTACTTCGCGACGATCTCCACAATCGCGTCGTCAACGGTCTTACGGGGCTTGAACCCTGTGGCCAGGAGCTTGTCGGAGTTCACGCGGTACGACCGTGGATCGTTCGCCGCGGTGATGTCGATCTCGGCGGGCACGTGCTGTGTCACGCGCTTCGCGATGTCCAGCAGCGAGAGGTTCTCAAAGCCGGCGTTGTAGATACCGGTGTGCTGCGGGTGATCGAGCATGAACAGGTAGACGTCGGTCACGTCATCCACGTGGACGTTGGGTCGGACCTGCTGGCCACCGAACACCTGGATGCGGCCGCGGCAGAGCGCCTGCATCGTCAGCATGTTCACTGAGACGTCGAGACGCATGCGGGGCGAGTACCCGCAGACGGTGGCCGGGCGGACGATCTGCACGATCATCCGATCCGCGTAGCTGAGCAGCACGCGCTCGGCCACCATCTTGGTCTTGTTGTACTCGGAGATCGGCTTGAGCTCGAGGTCCTCGGTCACCTGTGGCTCGGTCTTGACCCCGTAGACGCTTCCCGACGACGCGTAGATGAAGCGCCTGATGCCGGCGCGGGCGGCCCTGTCGGCGAGCCGCATCGTGGCGAGCGCGCCGATCTCCCAGGTCAGGACCGGGTCGAGATCGCCACAGGGATCATTGGCCACGGACGAGAGGTGGATGATCGCGTCCACGCCGTCCAGGTCGATGGCGTCAGCGTCGCGCACGTCGGCCTGGACGACCCTCAACCGCGGGTGTGGCCGCAGGTAGTTCCCGAACCACATGACATCGACCACGACGACGTCGTCGCCTCGCGCCAGCAGCTTGGGGACCAGGACGGTCCCCGTGTAGCCGCATCCACCTGTCACCAGCACTCTCATATGGCCTGCACTCCCACCACGCGATTCGCGGCGCGCCTTGCTACGGTGTTACCCCGCCTCTTGAGTCGCCAGTCGCCCCCCGGTAGCCGGGGATTCGAGTGGCGTGGCCGTCTCCAAGGGCTGATCATTCGCCGAGACCGCGGGTGTTGGCAATAGGCGAGATGACGTTCGGCTCAGCGGGCAGGCTGAGACCACCCTCTTGTCCACCTCGCCAGAGCGCGGCACCCGGCGCGTAGTTCGCAACTGGCGCCGGGCTCTCCTTCGCCGTGCGTCGTCCGACTTCAGCAATAGTGAACATGGCACGACCTCCCGTGAGGGCGCGGGCGGGTCACCAGACCACCGGCCCCACGGCGGGAAACCGGGCGAGCGCGCCCGCGAGGGTCTGCTTGACGCGCTCGAGCTCTGTGACAGTCGTGGCCTCCGCCCGCAGCACCAGCGCCGGTTGCGTGTTGCTGGCCCGGATCAACCCCCAGCCCCCATTGAAGAGCACGCGCGCGCCATCCACGTCAATGACCTCGTAGTCACGCTTGAACGTCTCGACCAGCGACGCGACGATGTCGAACTTGCGGGCGTCGGGGCAGTCCACCCGCACCTCCGGGGTAATCGGGTAGCGTGGGACGTCCGCCAGCAGCGCCGAGAGCGGACGATCGGCGTGCGAGAGGACACGCAGGAGGCGCCCCGCGGCGTAGAGCGCGTCGTCGAAGCCGTAGTACTCATCGGCGAAGAACATGTGGCCGGACATCTCGCCGGTGAAGACCGCGTTGATCTCCCGCATCTTGGCCTTGATCAGCGAGTGCCCGGTGCGGTAGAAGAACGGCCGCCCGCCCAGACGGCGAGCCTCTTCTACGAGCACCTGCGAGCACTTGACCTCCACGATGACCTCAGCCCCCGGATGACGCGGCATGATCTCGCGCCAGAAGAGCACCATCAGCAGATCGCCCCAGATGATCTCGCCGCGGTCATCGACGGCGCCGATGCGGTCGCCGTCGCCGTCGATGCCGATGCCGACGTCGCAGCGCTCCCGGCGCACCAGGGCAATAAGGTCGGTCAGGTTGCGCGGATCCACGGGGTCGGGGTGGTGATGTGGGAACCGCGGGTCGGATTCGCAGTAGAGGGGGACCACGTCAGCGCCCCAGGCGGCCAGCACGCGTGGGGCGATCAGGCTGGCCGTGCCGTTCCCGCAATCGAGCGCGACGCGTAGGCGCCTCGGACCCAACCGGATCTTGTCGCGCAGCATGTCGGCATACGCCGTGGTGACCTCGCGCGTGGTCACACGCCCTTGCCCGTTCACGAACGGCCCGGCCTCGGCCCGCCGCCGGACCGCCTGAATCTGCTCGCCGTGCAGCGTACCGAATCCGCCTGCGAGCTTGAACCCGTTGAACTGCGACGGGTTGTGGCTGGCCGTCACCATGACACCGCCGTCGATACCCCAGTGCACACGCCCAAAGTAAAACGTGGGCGTGATGACGGTCCCGACGTCGCTCACCTCGCAGCCTGAAGCCGCGAGACCGGCAGCGGCCGCATCTGCCAGGCGAGGGGAGTGTTCGCGATTGTCACGGCCCAGGACCACCGGGCGGCCCGGAGCGCCCAGCAGGGCCGCGTAGGCCTGCGCGATCCGGGAGGCGACCTCAGGCGTTAAGTCGGTGCCGACGACACCGCGGATATCGTACTCGCGAAAGATCTCTGCGGGAATCGACATGCAGCTGTCTCTCGTGACGTCCTTTCGTCAATCGCGGAAGATCACCTGCGCCGCGCCCGCACTCCAGGCGGACGGCCGCGGAGGCATGCGGCCGAGGAGACAGAATACTGGACGCTGTGCAGATCGAGCGGGTCCGCAACGCCCTCCTCCTCGTCACCTTCGCGCTCTACACAGCCGGTCTTGCGACCCTCGGTCTGGTGGCGCTGCTCGTCGTCGCAGCCGGGGAGGTGATCGGCAGGACCTGGCGGTGGGTTCCGACCCCGCTGGATTGGCCGTTGGCCGGACTCGCGGCCGCGGCGCTCGTCTCCAGTGTGTTCTCGGAGTGGCGAGGGTTCTCGCTCAACAACTCGCTCCTCCTCATTTTGACCGTGGCCCTCTCGGTGAGGACCGTCGCGGCCTTTGCCGCCGGCGGAACCAGCCGCTGCCTGCGGCTGCTGATGTGGTGGGTGGTGGGAGGCATCGCGGTTGCGCTGTGGGTGGCGGCGCATTCCGACCCCACGGGGCGCATCCCGGCGTCTGCACCCTGGCTCGGGAGCAACGGCGTCGGCACTACGCTGGCGGTCTGCACCGTGATCGCGATGGCCCTGGCTGGCAGCCGCCCCCGGGCGCAGCGGTCGCCGTTGGTCGTTGGGCTGGTTGTCCTTCTAGCCGGGCTGGCCGGGACCTGGTCCCGCGGCGCCTGGCTCGGCACGTCCGCGGGCATCCTCACGCTCCTCGCGGCCGGCGCCCGGCCGAGGGGACGTGGCGGGCTGGCGGTTGTGCTGGTCATCGCCGCGCTGGCCGTCGTCGGGCTGGCGCGGTGGCCCGGGCTGTGGGCGGAGGTGGTCTCGATCGGAAGCCTCGACGCCAACCGGAACCGCGTCGTGCTGTGGACCACGACCCTGAAGATGATCGGGGATCATCCGGTCGTTGGAACGGGCTTTGGGACCTTTGGCCTCGCGTATCAACGCTACCGGCTACCCGACGCGCCCGACATCCAGCCGCCGTTCGCCCACAACCTGCTGCTCAACACGGCGGCCGAGATGGGGGTGCTGGGTCTGGTGGCTATGGTCGGGCTGTGCGCGGTGGGTCTGGGTGCGGCCGGTCGGTGGGCATGGCGGAGCCCGCGGGGATCGAGCGCGCGGCTCGTGGCAAACGCGGTGCTGGCGGCGTTGGTCACGCTGCTCGTCAACCAGATGGTGGATGGCACCATCATGGCCGTTCACACCGGCTTTGGGTTCTTCGCCCTGTTGACCCTGGCCGCCGTCGGTGACCGCGATCCTACGGGGGCTGTGGAATCGCCCGCGGCACGAATGGAGCGCCCCGTTCCGGAAACCCGGTCAGCCCAATCTCGATGCTGAACTCCCGCCGTACTTGCCGGTAGCGGATGACCACCTCGACGCAGTCACAGATGCGACGGAGCATGTAGTCGATGTCCTCAAACGCGGCGAGCCGGGTATTGTAGACGCCGGCGATCCCGAGCTCGAGCGTGGGAGTGACGAACGCGCCGATCGCGGCAGCATACTTGATCTCCGAGGCCGCCACGTTGTTCTCCACCGAGGCGGCGATGCGGTACCGGCCCGGCACGGCGCGCACGACCCCCAGGCTCGTGGCATTCAGCGGATCCACGACGTCGATCGTCAGCGGGCTGCTCCCGCTGATGGTCACGAGCTGATACGCGAGCGTGACCGTCGTGTAGCGGTCGAGCTCATAGGAGAGTGCGGCCCGTGCGGACGTGACGGTTCGGACGGCGCCCGCGCCGTAGCTGGACACTCGAACGGCCGCGCTCGTCACGAGTGCCAGCCGAGAGCCCAGGGGAATCGGCTGCGAGCTCACGCCGAACTCCCCGTCGAGGCGCGTGGTGGACACCCCTGAGAGCTGCTCCGCATACCAGCCGGCGGTGGCCGCGACGGTCCACGAGAACGGCGTCCGGCCGATCGGCACGGATTTGCCCGCCACCCTGACCTCTGCCACGTCGTACCGCAGCAGGTTGAAGGCCTGACGGTCGTCCACCGTCTGAGTCCGCCCGAGCCGCAGCGTCACCTCGAATGCGGGGGCCGGGCGTCTAAGCGTCAGGAGCGCCATCACCCCCGACTGCGCGCCGTACTTGAGGTGCACCACCCCGCCCGCGCTCTGCAGGCGGACCGGCAGGCGGTAGTCCACCCAGAAGCCGTCGACGCTGTTGCTGCCCAAGCCGGGGAGATTCAGCCCGGACTCCTCGGGACGCAGGGAGATGACAAAGCGCATCACCGTGAACACGCGCCGATTCCCAATGTACACCGACGCGTTGTGGGCCACGATCTCCTGGTTCGGCGTGACCTCCACGCGGCGGGCAACGACGCGATAGAAAGGACGCTCGGGGTCACAGGTGGTGACGGTGCTTTCGTGGGCCACAAACCGGTCGGGGCTCACTTCCAGGCGCTCGCCCCGCAGATAGATGCGGCGCTCGACGACGCCCTCAACCGATTCCAGCACGCCGACCTCCGTGCGTGTGTTGAAGGTGAGGGCCCGTCCCCGGAGTTCCTGGCCCTGGAGCCCAACCAGCCGCACGCGCCCCGTCGCGGACACCACGCCGGTTCGCAGCTCGAACCGCGCCGCATCAGCGAACAGCCGGTACTGCCGGAAGGTCGTGCGCACGTTGCCCTCCGCGACGATCACCTGTTCGAGGGCGTCGTACGTGATGACGTCGGCATCAACCGCGATGGGTGCGGGTTGTGCACCGGCGGTACGAGCGAACACAAAAACCACGCAGGCCACAACGATCAGGCTCCAGCGCACTCAGCACCCCGGCGGGAGGAATCCCGGCACCCTATTCTTCTGGGTCGGCGGCCATCCCTTTCCGCCTTCCGGAACATGCATTGCGACGCCTTCATCGCGGAGATTATAATGGAGTGTCTTACGCCTATGAGCGCGCCGACCACGTCCCTCATCCTGATCGGAAGCGACCCGGGCACGGTCGCGGGTCTGGCCATGCCTCTCGCCGCGGAGGCGCGCCGGCAGGCCGCTGAGCGCCGACAACAACTCGAGATTGCGCTCCTTCTCCCGCCGTGCCAGTACGCCAGCGGGCAAGAGCAGGGCGCCGCGGACTCGAGCGGATTGTTCGACCGGGTCATCGGCCCGGCCGCGACGCAGCTACTGAGTATGGGCCTGTCGGGCTGGTCGCCCGTCGGGGTTCCCATCGTACTTCACGTCGGGGGTGACGTCTGGTACTCGCGTCGGTTGGCCAAACGGTGGAGTGCGCGGGCCTTCGCGTTTGTTGAGGGCGCACAGGTGGCCAGGGCGCACCAGGCGTTCGAGCAGATCTTCGTCCCGACCCAGGAACTCTCCGATCGCCTCATCCGGCTCGGGGCACCGGCGTGGAAGGTGCTGATCACAGGCGACCCCATCTACGACGTCCCGGGCCGCGTGCCTCGACTCGCCCCCGCCGGCCCCCGCCCAACGGTGACATTTCTGTCAGGCAGCCGCGATCGGGTGTTCGCCAGCATGTTCCCGTTCTGGATCGCGACCGCCGCGGCCCTGCGCACCCGCCAGCCCGAGGCCCGGCTCGTGGTGATCATCTCGCCGTTCGTGTCGCCCCGCGCGCACCGACGGCTGGTCGCCGAGCACCGTCGCGCCCTCGACGACAGCGGGATCGAGGTCGACTACGGGGGGTGGCCGGCAATCGTCGGCTCTGATCTCGTGTTCACCATCCCAGGGACCAACACGCTGGAGTTGGCGGTCAGGCGCATTCCGGCTATCGTCACGGCCTCGGTGCGCCAGGCGGCGACGTTTCCGCTTGAGGGCAGTCTGGGATGGATCGCGCGCCTGCCCGGCGTGGGCCCTCCGATTACGCGCCGCTTTGTCCGAGCCTACCTCCGGCGCCATCCGTTTGTGGCACTGCCCAATGTCAGGACGCGGCGGCGCATCATGCCAGAGTTGGTCGGAGACCTCACCCCGGATCAGGTGGCTGACGAAGGCGCCCGACTGCTCCAGGACGAAGCCGCGCGTCAGAAGATCATCCAGGACCTCATGGAGATTCCAGACGAGACTGGGGCGTCGCGTCGCATCCTGGCCAGGATCAACCTGTTCCAGACCGCGGCATGAGCGACAGCCGCCGCCTGCTGGAGTACGTCCGCCCGTACCGCCTCTACCTGGCCGCCGCGCTCGTCGCGATGCTGGTCGTCACGTACGCGAACCTGAAGGCGCCCAGCTACGCCGGCGCGCTCATCGATCGGCTGATCGCGACACGGGACTTTGGCACCCTAAATCGCCTGGCCGTGGTCATGCTGATCTTGTTCGGCCTGCGCAGCCTCGGCCAGTTTGTGCAGATTTACGCCACCTTCTATCTCAGTTACCGCGTCGTCGCGGATCTTCGGCAGGACCTCTTTGTCCGAATCCAACGCTGGTCGCTCGACCGGTTCGCCGCGTGGCAGAGTGGTGACGCCATTTCGCGCAGCCTGCAGGACACACAGCTCGTGCAAACCGAGCTCCTGACGGGAGCGATCGACGCGGCCGCCACCGCGTTTATGCTGATCGGTGTCATCGGGATGTTGATCGCCATCGACTGGCGCCTCGCCCTGGTCATCGCGGTCGTCATTCCGATCGTCCTCGGCGTTGTACGAAGGTACGGTCGCGAGATCCAGAGCACGGCGGCGCGCGCGCAGGAGCATGTCGCCGGCCTCGCCGGCCTCATCAGGGAGGCCTTTGCCGGGGCGCGCGTGATCCGGGCGTTCACAAGAGAGGAGCGCGAGATCCGGCGGTTCCAGCAGGAGAACGAGCGGACGTTTGGCGCCAACATCCGCATCGCGCGGATGATCGCTCTGCAGGTGCCGGTGGTGAGCTTCCTGGGCGCGTGCGGCCTTGTCTTCGTCCTGTGGATCGGGGGGCAGCGCGTCACGGCAGGCGATCTCACCGCTGGCGCCCTGGTGGCGTTCCTGGCCTACGTGGCCCTGGCCATCGAGCCGGCGCAGGGCGTGGTCCGGCACTATGCCGGTCTCCGGCAGGCGATGGGCGCGTTCGGGCGCGTGCGGGCGCTGCTGGACGAACCGGGGCATCTCCTGGACAGCCCGCGGGCCATGACCCTCCCCCCCATCCGCGGGCACGTGCGGTTTCACCACCTCTCGTTCGCGTACTCGCCGGACCAGTGGGCTCTGCGGCATCTGACCCTCGACGTCCAACCCGGTGAGCGGATCGCCCTGGTCGGGCTCAGCGGCGCCGGTAAGACGACGCTGGTCAATCTGATCGCCCGGTTCTACGACCCCACCGAGGGACGCGTGGAGATCGACGGTCACGACCTGCGTACCGTCACTACACGCTCCCTGCGCCGACAGATCGGTCTGGTCCCTCAGGAGACCGTCCTGTTCCGGGGCACGGTTCGGGACAACATCGCCTATGCTCGTCCAGATGCCTCCCTGGAGGCCGTCATCGCAGCCGCCAAGGCCGCCAACGCCCACGAGTTCATCGTGAAGCTGCCCGATGAGTATGAGGCGATGCTGGGCGACGATGGCCTCCAGCTCTCGGGCGGGCAGCGCCAGCGCCTCGCCATCGCGCGGGCTCTGTTGAACAACCCGCGGCTGCTGATTCTGGACGAAGCCACGTCCGCGCTAGACAGCGAGTCGGAAGCGTTGATCCAAGAGGCGATCGACCGCGTGACTCAGGGGCGGACGACCTTCATTATCGCGCACCGGCTCTCGACCGTCCGCCGCGCCGACCGCATCGTAGTCCTCGACCAGGGGACCGTTGTCGAAGAAGGTCGGCACGAGGATCTGGTCGCGCGGGACAGCGTCTACGCGAAACTGGTGCGCCGGCAGTGGCGCGATGCCGACGAAGCGCTGGCCGAGACCACGGACCAGCCCGCGGCGTCCTCCCTCTCGTCTCCCCTGTAGATGGCCCCGGCCGGCCCGGCTCCGAGTCTCAGCGTCATCATCCCGACATTCAACGATGCCCACCTCCTCCGTCATGCGTTGAGCCGGCTGACGCACCAGACGCTCGCCGGCATCGCCTATGAGGTTGTGGTCGTAGACGATGGGTCCACCGACGAGACGCCACAGGTGATCACCACCGCCGCCGGCGGCGGGATTCGGGTGAGGGGCGTGCGGCTCGAGCGCAACCAGGGCCGCAGCGCGGCGAGGAACGCGGGCATCCGCGCGGCCGTGGCACCCCTCATGGTCTTTGTCGATAGCGATATCCTCGTGCTCCCCGACTTCTTGCAGCGGCACCTTGAGATCCACCGGGCTGCGGGCCGCGACGTCGTGGGGCGGGGCCCGGTCGCCGCCATTCCCACGGCGGAGTTGCCCTCGCGCCCTCCCCTTACGCGGATCTCAAGAGCCTACCTCGATACGGCGAACGCATCGATTCCACGCCGGGCGTTGGTCGACGCCGGGATGTTTGATGAAGGATTCCGCGTCTACGGCTGGGAGGATGTCGATCTCGGCATGCGGCTGCAGGCGCGGGGACTCCCGCGCGTCTTCTCGGCGGCGGCGCTCGTCTATCATGTCCAGCGGCCGCCGACGATCGACTCGTTCGGCCAGTTCCTCGTCAAGGAGGAGCAGCGTGCCAGGACTGCGCTCTATCTGTTGCGCAAGCACCCGGGACTGGGGACCCGCGCGCTGATCCAGGATACGCCGCTGCACCGCGCGGCGCATTTCGTCTTGGCGGGGTTCGGGCTGTTGAGCGCGCAATCGGCGCCGGCGCTCGACAGGTGGCTGCGCGCCCGTGGGCTGCACACCCTGGCCTTTCTCGCGGCCCGAGGCGTGTTGAACCGACACTACCTCCGCTCCCTCGATCGCTTCCGGGACCGACAGGCTTCACGTTGAGAGACGAGGCCGTCTCAGACCGGGAACCTGCGCCTCTCATGGACCTGAGCGTCATCATCCCCACGCGCAACGGAGGGACGACGCTCCGTCGCACGATCGAGCACCTGCGGCGTCAGGACGCGCCGGGGACTCGCTTCGAGATCGTGGTCGTGGACGACGGCTCGACTGATGGGTCCACGGCGGGCCTCGACGCGCCGCATGACCGCGTCCCGGTGCGGATCATGCCACAACGGAATGAGGGCCGGGCGGTCGCGCGCAACCGCGGCGCCGCCGAAGCGCGCGGACGGGTGCTGTTGTTCCTGGATGCCGACATGTGGGCGCAGCCGGGGCTGATCGCCGCCCACATGGCGCATCACCGCACGGTCCAGGCTCTGGGGGTGCAGGGGCGGTCTATTCAGCATCCCGATACGCTGAAGACTGTGTACATGCGGGCGACCAACCTCATCCCCGACCTCACCATCCGTCGCCGGCGGAACCTTGCCCCGGTGCACGTCATCACCCGCAACTTCTCGGTCTCCGCGTCCGCCTTCAAGGCCGTCGGCGGGTTCGACGAGGGGTTTGTTGGATATGGGTGGGAGGATATGGAACTGGGGTTGCGATTGCGTCAGGCGGACGTCCCGCTGTGGTACGAGCCCACGGCGTCCGCCTACCACCACCACATCCAGACGCTGGAGGAGTTTCTGCTGAAGATCCGGGAGGCCGGCGCCGGCGCGGTGTATTTCTGGCGTCGGCACGACAGGGCTCGCTGGCTGGGCATCTTTCTGGAGATCGCGCCGGTCCTGCTGCCACTCAAATGGCTCGTGTACCGGACGCGGGTCTTCACGAGCGTCGTCGAGGCGGTCCGGCCATGGGCGGAACGCCGCGCCCTGCTCCCCCTCTGCAGTGAATGCTACAATCACCTGATCTGGCGATCGTACTATGACGGCGTCTTTGCCGCCCTCCGATCGACGATCGACCCGTCAGCATGACCCGACTGTCCGTCATCATGCCCACGCACAACGCCCGGGCCACGCTGCCGCGCGCCCTGGCGGCGTTGGCGGATCAGGATCTCGAGCGCGACGTTTTCGAAGTGCTCGTGCTGGACGACGGCTCGACCGACGGGTCAGGGGATCTCGCGGAAACGATGCGGGCTGTGTTGCCCCTGCGGGTCGTACGGCAACCCAACCGCGGCATCTCGGCCGCGCGCAACCTGGGGGCGGCACAGGCGCGGGGCGAAGTGTTCCTCTTTCTGGACGCCGACGTCTTCGCGCGTCCCACCCTCCTGCGTTTACACCTCCGCCACTATTCGGACGCCGCGGCGTTACTCGCCGTGCAGGGCCGGACCACCGCCGATCCGGCCACGCTCACGACCCCCTTCATGCGGACCAGCAACCTGATGCCGGACTTCACGATCCGCCGCCGGTTGAACTTCTCACCCTATCATGTCATCGGTCGAAACTTCTCCGTGAGCCGGACGGCGTTTCAAGCGGCCGGCGCGTTCGACGAGGGTTTCCAGGGGTATGGACTGGACGACGTCGAGTTCGCGATCCGCGTCCAGCGGGCAGGCGGTGTCATCCGGTACGAGCCCGACGCGCTGGGACTCCACCACCATCCGCTCTCGATCGAAGCGGCCGCCGCGCGTCAGCGGCTGAATGGTCGTGCGGCGGTGCGCCTCTGGCGCAAGTACGGCCGTTCACTCCGGTTCGGGATCCGCTACGAGGTGCACCCCCTGTTCTTCCCGCTCAAGTGGTTCGTGTTCCGCTCAGGGATCGTCACACGGGCGCTGACGGCGATCCGGCCCTGGGCCGAGCGGCACCACCGCGAACTCATCTTGAACGAGATCTACAACCACCTCCTCTGGCAAGGGTATCATGAGGGTGTGGGCGACGCGCTGAGGGACCGGGACACCACACCTTCGCCCCAGGACCAGTCCGCATGACCGGCCGCGTGCTCCTGGTCAGCAACGGCGTCGGCGAGGATCTGATCGCCGCCGGCGTGGCTCGGGGGCTGGAAGCCGCGGGGGTTGCCGTGGCCGCGTATCCGCTGGTCGGGACGGGCGCCTATCCGCGGCCCATCCCGCTTCTGGATCCAAGGCAAGCCCTGCCCAGCGGTGGGTTCTCTCTGCGTGCCGGCTTCAGGAACCTGGCCGCGGACCTCCGCGCCGGATTGCTCCGGCTGTGGATGGAGCAGCGGCGGACACTGACACGCCAGCGCGGGCGCCATGATCTCGTCGTGGCGGTCGGCGACGTCTACTGCCTCTGGATGTCCGCCGCCGCGGCGCCGGGTGTCGCATTCCTCGCCACGGCAGACTCTGTGCACATTGCGCGTCCCGGCATCGTGGCGCGCTGGGTGCTGCGCCGACACGCACGGCGCATCTTCGCTCGCGACCCGGAGACTGCGCAGACGCTCGCCGCCTATGGCCTGCCGGCCGTCGCCCAAGGCCTCGTCACCATGGACCAGCTACAGCCGAGGGGAGAGACCTTTGGGCTGCCACCCGATGCCCAGGTTGTCGCACTGCTGCCGGGCAGCCGCGGCGACGCCGTAACGAATGCCCTGCTTCTTGCGCGCGCGGCCGAGGCGATCGCGGCCGTGCGCGGTGATATCCACTTCATCATGGCGCTGGCCACCAGCATCCGGCCCTCCGAACTCATCGGGCGGCTCCTCACGCTCGATCGATCGTCCAGCTCCTCGACCGGCCTCGTGGTGGTCGGTCAGGCGCGGCTGCGCCTCACCCAGGCGTTCGCCGACACCCTGGCGCGGGCGACCGTGGTGATCGGTCTAGCGGGAACCGCCAACGAGCAGGCCGCGGGGCTGGGGCGTCCGGTCGTCGCGTTCCCCGGACCGGGCGCGCAGTTTGGGCCGTCGTTCCTCGCGATGCAGCACCGGCTTCTCGGCGAGGCGCTGGTGCCCACGCGGACATGGCAGGACGCGGTCCGCGCAACGCTCAGGCTGTTGGGCGACCCCGATGAGCGAGCGCGACGCGGCGACGTCGGTCGCGCCCGGATGGGGCCGCCCGGCGGGACCCAGCGCATCACGCAGGCGCTGCTGGAGATGCTGGAGCGGACTGGGCGCGCTCAGCTCCCCGGAAGAATCCAGAAAGCCTGACTCCACGCCCGCCGCGCCCCGCCGCGGCAGACGAGCCGCACGAACCCCTCATCACCGGCCGGCTCGTATCGGCCCGCCGCCGGCAACACCCGGCGAGGACGACCCGCCGCATCCACGACGAGGACATCGTCGCCGTCACTCTCCACCGCGACGCTGCCGTCCCGCACGCCGAACTCGGCCGTGAGCCCGGTGCTGGCCACGATCGCCCCATGCAGGAGCGCCGCGCGCAGCGAGGTGCGCTCCACGGTCGGCACTTTCACCAGGACCCACGCTCGGTTGAACTGCGCCTCGTGGTGGCAGTCATCGCCGGCGACGGCACCGATACGGACCTGGGGCCCGTGGGCGACCGCGACCGCCGCCCAGCGCCGTACATCCTCTTCCGGATCCGAATGGGGATTCCAGATCTCCACGAGGAACGGCCCCCGGAGAGCCGTCATGGTACGCAGAGGCCACGCGCCGGTCCACAGGTTGCCGGGCCACGACGGATGGTGCAGCACCGGAACGCCGCCGGCGGCCAGCGTCCGGGTGATGCGTTCTTGCGCCCCGCCGGTCCCGAGGATGCCATCGACCAGCAGCCGGCCGAGGTGCGGCCCCAATGGCCAGAGGCCCCGCACCAGGGTCTCTTCCACGCCGGGCAGCGCCAGAAACGTCTCGCTGTTGAGGTCCTCGCAGTGGGTGAGCCGGTCGTGGTCGGTGAAGCAGACGAACGCATACCCCGCGTCGCGATAGCGGCGCGCGAGGTCCGCGGGCTCCCAACGGCCGTCGGACCGGCGCGTGTGACAGTGCAACTGGGCCTTTCGATACGACCCCGGAACGGCGTACGGGTCGAGGATGCGCACGCTACCGCGGAGCGGCCGAGACGTGGCGGTCGATCAGAAACACCGCAGCCACGCGATAGCCGAGCGCCCGCAGGCGCTCGCGCACGCGCTGGATCCGGTCGGCCAGGCCTGGGTGCGTGCGGAAGAGGACCTCGAACTGGCTCGGATCGCGACCCTCCGCCGCGCGCAGGCGCTGCATGAACATGAGGCCCGCCGAGGCATCGTACCCAGCGCGGTGGGCGTAGGTGACACCCAGGTGGTCGGCTTCAAACTCGGCCTCGCGCGAGAAACCCGTGGTGAGAAAGAAACGGACCAGGTCGGCGATCTGTCCCGAAGTGGGGTCGCTGCCTGTGAGCAGTCGCGCGACGATGGCCAGCCAGAAGTGACGCTCGATGATCGCGACGTGGTGCCGCGCAGCGACGTGGCCGACTTCGTGCGCCATCACGAATGCCAGCTCGTGGTCAGACTGCACGAAGCGCAGCAGACCCTCTGTCGCATAGATGAACCCGCCTGGGAGCGACACCGCGTTGACCGCTCGCCCCCGCATCACTTTGAACGTGTACGGGACACCCCGCCGCTCAGAGACGGCCGCCACGCGGCGCCCGGCAGCGGCGACCCGGGCCATGAGCACCGGGTCTCGCACCAGCCCGACCTCCGCTTCAAGCTCCGCCGCCGCCTGCCGGCCGATGCGGATCTCTTCCTCTTGACTCAGCCACGCAGCCGAGGCCGGCCCCGGCTGCACGAGCAGCGTGAGACAGGCCAGCGCCAGCACATGCCACCTGCCGACCCGGAGGCGCAGGGGGCTTGCCTTTGACGCCGCCGGCGGGCTACGATGCGCCTGGACCGCGTTCCATCGCCGCATGCAGATCACCATCCGGGTCTTTGCCGCCTACCGCGAGGCCCTCGGGTCACCGGCCACCAGTCTCGCCGTGCCCGACGGGACGACCGCGGGGCAAGTCTGGGAGCTGCTGGTGCGCACCCACCCCGCGCTGCGACGCCTGGCACCGCCCACCACCGTTGCGGTGAACGATGCCATCCATCCCCCGGAACGACGGCTCACCGACGGTGATCAGGTCGCGCTGCTGGCGCCGGTCAGCGGCGGCGAGCCGCTCGAGCTGGTCCGCGAGCCGATCCGCGTGGATGCACTGCTCGATGCCGTCCGTCACGACGGCGCCGGGGCCGTCGTGCTGTTCCTGGGCACGGTCCGCCGCCACTCCCGCGGTCGCGCCGTGGAGCGACTGGAGTACGAAGCATACGAGGTGCTCGCCCGCACCGAGATGACACGGATCGCGGCCCACGCGACCGAGCGGTGGGGTGTCCGCATCGCGATCGCCCACCGGGTCGGGGCGCTGGCCATCGGTGAGATCAGCGTGGCCATCGCGGTCGCAGCGCCACACCGGCGCGATGCGTTCGAGGCCGGACGGTTCGCCATCGATACGTTGAAACGCACGGTGCCCATCTGGAAGAAGGAGATCTGGGCGGACGGCGCCGAGTGGATCGGTCAGGACGAGCCCCCCGCGGCGTCCTAGGGCACGAGGACGATCTTTCCAAAGTGCTCCCTCCGTTCCATGATCCGGTGGGCCTCCGCCGCCTGAGCAAGCGGCAGGACCGTGTGAACGATCGGGGAGAGCTTCCCCGCGGCCACCAGCGGTAGGAGCTCGTGCAGGTCGCGTTTGGCGCCGAGCCAGGTCCCGTGAATGCTGAGCTGTCGGCCAAAGATATAGCGGATGTCGGTGGTCGCCTCGGGGCCGACGGTCGCACCACAGGTGACCAGCCGGCCCCCGCGGGCCAGCGCCTTCAGGCTGGTCTCCCACGTCTGGGCGCCGACGTGGTCGAACACGACATCCACGCCGCGGCGGTCTGTCAGGCGGCGCACCTCGTCCGCCACCGACTGCTCGCTGTGGTTGATGACCTCGTCAGCGCCCAGCGCCTTTGCCCGGTCCAGTTTCCAGCCTGCGCCGGCTGTCGCGATGACTCGTCCGGCGAAGAGCCGGGCGATCTGCAACCCCGCGCTCCCCACGCCGCTGCCCGCCCCCCAGATCAGCACGGTCTCACCTGACCGTATACGCGCATGCGTCACCAACATGTTCCAGGCCGTCTGAAAGACCAGCGGCACGGCCGCGGCTTCCTCAAAGGTCAGCCGCGCCGGCTTGGGCAAGACGTTGGCGCGGGGGGCGACCACGTACTCCGCGTATCCACCCGGGATGTGCTCGCCCAGCACGGAGAACCCTGGGCACAACGTGTCGTCTCCGGCCACGCAGGCCGGGCACTGCCCGCACGAGACCCCAGGGGCCACGATCACTTCGTCGCCCACGCGCAGCCCGGTGACGCGCTCACCGAGCGCGACCGCCACGCCGGCGACATCCGCACCAAGGATGTGTGGAAACGTCAGACGGAGTCGTGGGAGGCCGCCTCGGACCCACAGGTCGATGTGATTGAGTGCGACGGCGCGGACCTTCACCAACACGTCGATCGTCCCCGGGGTCGGCGCGGGCGCGTCCTCCGCCCTCAGGACTTCGGGGCCGCCGTGTTGATGGATTCGGACGGCGCGCATCATCCCTCCCAGGCGTGCGACATGACCCGTGTCGCGGTCGCGCGCACCGCGGCGGGGTCGAGCCCGGCCGCCGCCAGCGCCTCCGTGCAGATGTGATCGACAAAGGCGATGACCGCCTGAGCGACGTTCATCTGTCGTCCGTTGGCGCCGAGCAGCCCCGCCTCGCGCGCGTGGCGCAGCGTGACGGTTTCGAGGGGCGCGTAGACCATGTCGTACACGACCGCCCGCGTGGACAGCCGCCGCACCCGCGCACGCGAGACCGCGTGGTTGGCGGTGACGTCGGCCGCCGAGCGTGCCGGCCATGCGGCGAGGAACGCTTCCTCTGACGACGAAGGGAGCGCCGGCGGCGTCGCGGGCGCGAGCGCGGAGTAGGGCTCGAGACACGTCCAGCCCGCTGGACTCTTGCGAATCCCAGCCTGCCCCCTCGATGAGGCGTTGATCACCAGATCGACGGCCGGCAGATACTCCTCCAGGGACACATCGGGGATCACGGCGGAACGGCAGCCACGGTCGGTTGCAGATCGGGCGACCGCGGCCGCCCGATCGAGGTGACGATTCGTTACGAGCAGCTCGCCGCCCCCCAACCGCGGGGCGAGGGCCGCGGCGGCGGCCCGACCGGCGCCCCCAGCACCGATCAGGAGCACCCTCGCGCCCTCCAGCGACACCATCAGGGAATCCGACGCATCGCCCGCCAGCGCCTCCAGGAGACCGGCGCCGTCGGTGTTGCTACCGATGAGCCGGCCCCGGCGCCCACGGGTGATCGTATTCACCGCGCCCACCGCCCGTGCCGTCTCGTCCACGTCATCGAGCAGCGGGAGCACATCGATTTTGTAAGGCACCGTCACGTTGGCGCCCAGGCAGTCGGCCCGCCGGACGATGTCGACCACTGCGGCGAGGCGATCGGCCGGGACATCCAATGGGAGGTAGACGGCGTCGATCCCGAGGGCATCCAGCGCCGGATTCCAGATCCGCGGGCTCCGCGCATAGGATGAGGGGTGATCCCCGATGAGCCCAATGAATCGGGTCCGATCCCGGGCGTCCAGCCGGTTGTCAACGAGCGCCTGGAGCGGCTCGAGCCAGGCCGGTGGCACCATGGCCGGTCGCCTGTGAGTGCGGCGTCCCCGGCTAGGCGGCAGCCGCGAGCATGACGCGCTTGATCTCTTCCGTCAGCCGGAGCCCGTCGGCCATCGCACGCTGCCACATGTTCCGGCCGAAGATCAGACCGGTCGCCCCCGCCTCCATCACCAGACGAGCTTTGTCCAGCAGGTCGGCATCACTGACCTTGCTGCCGCCGCTGAACAGCACGCCGGCCTGCCCCGCGCTGCGCACGACCTTCTCGACGGCCGCTCGGTATTCGAGAATCATCTCGTTGTAGGGCTTGGGCGACGTATCCTTCGCCTTCTGGTCGAAGACCGGTACGTTGAGCTTGATGACGTCGGCGCCGAGCTCGGCGGCCACACGCGCCGCATAGTCAACGGCGAACAGGCTGTCCCGCCCGCCCTTCTTCTCGATGGCCTCGCCCCGGGGATAGGACCACACAAACAAGGGCATGCCGTAGCGATCGCACTCGGCGCGCACGGCCGTGAGTTGATTGAAGTCTTCGTCCTGCCGCGGGGAACCAACATACAGCGTGTACCCGACTGCGTCCGCGCCCAGCCGGACCGCGTCCTCCACGCGGCCCGTCAATCCGGAAAAGGCCCGATCGGCCGGTGGGATGTCGGTCTTGCCGTTGATTTTCAGGATCAGGGGGACCTTGCCGGCATGTGGCGGCAGATACCGTGCCGCAATGCCGTAGTGGAACGCGACGGCAGAGAACCTGCCTTCGATCGCCAGCCGGATCTGGAACTCCGGGTTCTCACTGGGCGGGTTCGGCAGGAAATCGACCGGCCCGTGCTCCAGGCCCTGGTCCGTCGGCAGCGCCAGTAGCGTGCCGTTCCCGGGCCCGTGCTCGTAGAGCATCCGATACAGCCGGGCCCGCTTGCCTGGCGCGAGGGCCATGCCATCGAGGCTGGGGCGTCTAATGCGCTGCATCACCATATCTGGTGCCCTCCGGCGGATGAGTTATGGTGGTGTTTCGAGCCGGACCCTCGTCGCGCCTTCCGCGACGATCCGGCCGCTGCCGTACCACACCGTGGCCCGCTCGGTGACCAACACCCGGCCCGGCTGCGAGATCTGGACATCGCCGGCAAAGATCGCCTTCTGTTCCGCGCGATCGTACTCCGCGGCCCGGCTGCGAATCTCAATGTCGCGAAACCGGCTCCAAACGGAACCGGTAACGGTGGCCCGCGCCCAGCGCCCGGTGCTCTCGATCCGCTCGCCCCCGATGATCCCATCGCGGCTCTGCAGGCGGGCGCCGCCCTCGAGAGTCGCCGCCTCCCGCGCGCGATGATACCAGAGGCGTGCGCCCGTGGCGACGACGTCGGGCGGCGATGTGATCCGCACGGCCTCCTCGGCGGTCACCAGCTCCTCCGCCAACGCCATGGTCACGGCACCGGCCACAACGGCAACAGTCCGGGACTTCAGGCTCGCGCGTCCCCGGGCGACGATTCGGGTGATGGTCCGGCCGGCGTAGGTGATCGTTACCTCCGACCCCTCGAGCACACCCGTCGGCGCGACCACCCGGGCGTCCCCAGACAGCACGCCGCGGCCCTCGCGCTGATAGAGAGTGGCCCGCCGAGCCGTGGCCGTCGTCACCCCATCAGCGACGCGTACCCGTCCCGCCGCAGTGACCACACGCGCCACCGCGTCGACATGCATGACGTCCGCGGTCACGCTGATCACCGGCGGCGCGGTTGGGGACGGAGCGCCCCAGAGAGGAGACGCGAGCCCGAGTGCCGCGGCGGCGCAGGCTACGGCCGCCCGCGTCCACCTACTCCCGGTCAATCTGCGCCCTCTGCAGCCGGCCGCTGTAGTCGATATAGATGCTCTTCCACTCGGAGAACACATCGAGCGCCTGGAGCCCGCCCTCGCGGTGACCGTTCCCTGTGTGCCGGGTCCCGCCGAACGGGAGATGGACCTCGGCGCCGATGGTCCCGTGGTTGACATAGACGATACCCGTGCGGATCTCCTCCACGGCGCGCATGGCGGCTGAGACATCCCGCGTGAAGATCGACGCGGAAAGCCCGTAGCGAACACCGTTCGTCACGTCGATCGCCTCGTCGAAGGTGGCGCAGCGGATCACACCCACCACCGGTCCGAAGATCTCCTCCTGGGCCACTCGCATCGGAGGACGCACGCCGTCGAGCACCGTCGGGGCGTAGAAGAATCCGTGCTCGAACCCCGTGGGGGCGACGCGGGCACCCCCGACGACCACCCGGGTCCCCTCACTGCGTCCGAGCGCGACGTACTGTTCCACGCGGGCGCGCTGCGCCTCGCTGACCAGCGGGCCCATCTCTGTCGCGGCGTTGAGGCCGCTGCCTACACGCAGCGACGCCGCGCGGGCCGCCAGCCGCTCGACGACCGCGCCGTGCGCGTGCGGAGTCACCAGGATCCGGCTGCAGGCGGTGCACCGTTGTCCTGTCGTGCCAAAGGCGCTCCACGTCAGGGCGTCGGTCACCAGGTCCAGATCAGCGTCATCGAGGACGATCGCCGCGTTCTTGCCGCCCATCTCGAGCGAGACACGGACCCCGCGGGCAGCGCAGCGGGCCGCCACCCCAAGACCCACCTCGGTGGAGCCGGTGAATGACACCAGCGCCAGGCCGGCGTGGTCGACCAACGCCGCGCCCGCCTGGTCCCCGCCGGTGACGAGATTGACGACGCCCGGCGGGACGCCGGCTTCCTCGAGCACCGCGACGAACGCCGCGGCGACGAGGGGTGTCTCCGGCGCCGGTTTGAACACCACGGTGTTGCCGCAGACCAGCGCCGGGATGATCTTCCACGACGGAATGGCCACCGGGAAGTTCCACGGCGTGATGATCCCCACGACCCCCAGCGGTGCGCGCACGCAGTAGGCGGCCTTGCGGGGCATCTCGCTCGGCGTGGTGTATCCGTGGAGGCGCCGGCCCTCGCCGGCGACGAAGTACGTCATGTCGATGGCTTCCTGCACATCGCCGCGCGTCTCGGCCAGGATCTTGCCCATCTCCTGGGTCATCAACCGGGCGAGGTCCTCCTTCCGAGAGACCAGCAACTCCGCGGTGCGAAAGAGGATCTCGGCACGGCGCGGGGCTGGGATCGCGCGCCACCCTGGCCAGGCCTCCGTGGCCACGCGCACCGCGCGATCCACGTCTTGGGGGCCGGAGTCTGGGACGACGCCCAACACTTCGCCGGTCGCCGGGTTGGTGGACGGCAGCCGCGCGCCGGCGGTCCCGTCGACCCACCGCCCGCCGATGAAGTTGCGGTCGCGAACCAGCGGCGCAGCCACGGCGGACTCCGTCAGGCTCGCGCGACGGCGGGCAGTCGCTCGGCCAGCCGCCGGGCGGTCTCACGCAGCACCCGTGCCGCGGGGGACTCGGGATGCCCCTTCACCACCGGCTGGCCGGTGTCCGCGCCCTCCCGCATGGCCACATCGATGGGGATCTCGCCGAGCAGTGGCACGCCCAACTGTTCCGCCAAACGCAGGCCGCCACCGCGTCCAAAGAGATCGATGGGCGGCTGACCCGGCGCCGGCGTAAACCCCGACATGTTCTCGATCACGCCGATGACCTCCATGTTGACTTTCTCGGCCATCTTGGCGGCGCGCGCCGCCACGCTGGCCGCCGCGGGTTGCGGGGTCGTCACGATCAGCATGTGGGCCTGCGGCAGCGTCTGCGCGATGCTGAGAGACACGTCGCCGGTGCCCGGCGGCAGATCAATGAGAAGATACTCCAAGTCATCGCCCCAGTGTACTTCCGAGATGAAGGTCACCAGGGCCTTGTGCAGCATTGGCCCCCGCCACACGACGGCGTCGTCCGGGTTCGGGAGCAGGAAACCGATCGACATCACCCGGATGCCGTCCCGCTCGAGCGGGATCAGCATCTGATCGATCGCGGTCGGCTGTCCCGAAACGCCCAGCATGCGGGGAATCGAAAACCCATAGACGTCGGCATCGATGACGCCGATCTTGCGGCCATCCATCGCGAGCGCCATCGCCAGGTTGGCGGTGATCGTGGACTTCCCCACACCGCCCTTGCCGCTCGCCACCGCGATCACTCGGGTCGGCGAGTCGTGGGTGAGAAAGGATGAGGTCTTGGCCGGGTGCATCTCGCCGCCGCGCAGCTTCTGGATCAGGCCCTGGCGCTGCTCCTGGCTCATGACGCCGAGCGCCACGTCCACTTCGCGCACACCGGGCAGCGAGCGGACCTTGTCCTTGATGGACTGGATGATGGTCTCCCGCAGCGGGCAGCCGCTGATGGTGAGCAGCGCGTCGATCGCGACCGTGCCGTCGTTGATGGTGACCCCGCGGACCATGTCGAGCTCCACGATGCTCTTGTGCAGTTCCGGGTCAACAACGTCCCGGAGCGCCTCAAGCACCTGCTCTTGGGTGGGACCCGATGGCGCACGACGAAACATCTGTTGCCTCCTTCAAAGATCGTGCCGGACCAGTGGACGGCCTCGACCAAAGTGTAGCATTCGGCCGCTAAAGCGGGCTACGTGGGAGATGGCCGCGGCCCGGTGGGTGGCGCGCCCACCGCACCTCCGTGCCGGCCGCGCCGCCGCCGCCGGCCGCGGCCCCGGCGGCCCTTGCGGGGCGGGGCGGAGGCCGCGGGGGTCGCGGGAGTCTCCTCGGGCGCGGTCACCTTCTCAGCCTCGGCCTCATCCTCATCGGCGCCCTCGACGCCTTCCGCGACGGCGGCCGGGCCCGGAGAATCCGACCCTGGCGACGGTGTCTCGGTGAGGCGAGCCCGCCTGGGGATCAGGCGCACCAGGTCGCGCTCAGCCGCGGCCTTGATCCTCGACAACGTCCCGTCGAGGAACGACGCGAGAATCTGCTGGACGGACTCGTCCGAAAACAACGGGATGCCAGCGTCGACGGCGACCTGCAGCGTCAGGTCCGTGTCACCCTCCGCATCTTTCAGCACGTACGCTCCGGTCAGGTCTCGCAGTTCCCCACGCACCTGACGGAACTCCATCCGTCCCGGCGCCTTCAGCGTGAACCGCTGGACCGACGTGAGCGGCAGCCCCCCGAAAAAACCTCGGAACTCGACGAGCGCCGTTCCCGGCGACCGTTCCAATACGTCGGCCGCGAGCCAGAGCGTGGCGTATCGGGGCTGCGATTCCAGCCGACTGAGGAGATGCCAGACGCGCTGCACCGGCGCCCGGATGCGCCGCGTGGCCTCCAGCGACACCCCTCGCACTGCCAGATCCCTCAGCGCGCCAGCAGGGCGGCGCGCGTCTCCGCCACCAGGTCGACGATCCGATCGTACCGTCCGAAGGACGGCACCAGGTACGCACCACTCACGCGGGGGTGTACCTCCCGCAGCAGATCACGGGCCAGCCGCAGGCCGACCTCCCGTCCGTCGCGTGCCTCCTGCATCAGCGCGCGCACACCGTCGGAAACCACCATTCCCGGCAGCTCGTTGTGGAGAAACTCGGCGTGTCGGGCGCTGTGGAGCGGTAGGACGCCGACCAACACCGGCACCGGCAGCGGCCCCGTACGCACGAGGAATCGGTCGAGGGTCTCCGGCTCGAAGATGGGCATGGTGCAAATGAAATCGCAGCCCGCGGCGAGCTTGCGCTCCAGCGCGCGCATCTCCCGATCCGGGTTGCGGGCGGAGAGGTTCAGCGCCACGCCGACGAGAAACCGCGTCGGCGCGCCGATGGAGGTCCCTGCGACATCGCGCCCTTCATTGAACTCCTTGATCACCCGCACCAGCCCCGAGGGGTGCACGTCGGAGACCGCGGTCGCCTGCGGGTAGTCGCCCATCTGCGGCGGGTCGCCACGCAGCACCAGGAGCGCGCGGATCCCCAACGCATGCACCGCCAGGAGATCCGACTGCAGGCGGACCAGGTTGCGGTCGCGCGTCGTGAAGTGCAGGATCGTCTCGACCCCCACCTCCCGCTGGATGCGCGCGGCCGTGGCCCACGGGCTCATGCGTAGGCGCGCCATGGGGTTGTCTGCCACATCGATCGCATCAACGCCGGCCGCACGCAGCCGCCGGCAGTTCTCGAGCTCCTCGGCGTCGTGAATACCGCGCGGCGGCGAGACCTCCACCGTGAAGACGAACCGCTTGCCCAGCTTCTGCGCGAGCGGGCCCGGTGCGTCGACCGGAGGGGCAACCGGCCGGGCAGGCGGGCCCGCAACCACCGCCCGCCGCTGGGGCGCCGCCCGCGGGCGGCCGGCGATCGCCGCGTGCATCGCCGCGACGTGCTCGGGTGTCGTCCCGCAGCATCCGCCGACAACCGCCACGCCCATCTCCACCAGGACCCGGGCGTGTTCGGCCATGTACGCCGGCGAGGCCACATACGCGTACCGACCACCGACATACGAAGGCAACCCGGCATTCGGCATTGCCGAGAGCGGCGTTCGGCTGACCGCGGCCATCCGCTCCAGCACCTCGACGATGCCCGCCGGTCCCACGCTGCAGTTGGCGCCGATGACGGCGACGCCCAGCGGTTCCAGTCGGGTCACGACCTCCTCGGGCGCGTACCCGAGCAGCGTGCGGCCGTCGGGGGTAAACGTCATCTGCGCGACCAACGGCACATCCGTCACCCGCTGGACTCCCTGGATGGCCGCGATGAGCTCGGTGAGGTCGACAAACGTCTCGAGGATGAGCAGATCAACCCCGCCATCGGCCAGCGCGCGTGCCTGCGTGCCAAAGATGGCGGCGGCTTCTTCCGGCCGCACTTTCCCCAGCGGTGCCATCGGCCGGCCGAGCGGCCCAATCGAGCCAGCGATCCAGACGCGGCGCCCGGCGGGCGCGCCGGTCTTGACCGCCTCGCGGGCCAACGTTGCCCCCGCGACGTTGATCTCGGCGGTGCGCTCGGCGAGCCCATGCAGCGCCAGCTTCAGGCCGTTGGCGCCAAAGGTATTGGTCTCGATGAGCTCAGCGCCCGCGGCCAGGTACGCGTGGTGCACACCGCGGACCAACCCCGGGTTGTCCAGGTTCGCGGCGTCGAAACACTGATCTGACGAGACCCCGCCCGCGTAGAGCATCGTCCCCATGGCGCCGTCGGCGAGCAGCGGACCTTCAGCCAGCCGGGCCAGGAACGCATGCGGGTGGACGGTGTTCACGGCGTCCCTCCCCTGCTCTCGAGGACGGCACGCGAGATGATTGCCCGCTGGACCTCGCTTGTCCCTTCACCGATCTCGCACAGTTTGATATCACGGTAGAAGCGCTCAACCGGGTAGTCCTTGATGAAACCATACCCGCCGTGGATCTGCACGGCCCGGCTCGCGGCGCGCGCGCCGGCTTCCGACGCGTACAGTTTGGCCATGGACGCCTCCCGACGGAACGGTTCGCCGCGGTCGGCGAGATCAGCTGCCCGCTCGGTCAACAGCCAGGCCGCGTCAAGCTCGGTCGCCATGTCGGCGAGCATGAACTGAATAGCCTGGAGATCGGCGATCGGCCGCCCGTAGGCTGTGCGCTCGTGGGCATAGGACAGGCTTGCGTCGAGCGCAGCGCGCCCGATGCCGACGGCCATGGCGGCAATGCCGATGCGCCCGCGCTCGAGCGTGCGCATCGCCTGGCGATACCCGTCGCCGGTCGCGCCGAGCCGGTTGGCGTCGGGCACCACGCAGTCGACGAACCGCACCTCTGCGGTGTCGCTGCTCCGCACGCCCAGCTTCTCTTCCTTCCGCCCGATCTCCAGTCCGCCGGTCCCCCGCTCCACGACGAAGGCGGTGACGCCCCCGCGGCCCGCGCCCGGCTCGGTGACCGCCATGACCACATAGAGGCCCCCCACGCTCCCTTGTGTCACGAACACCTTGGCGCCGTTGAGGACCCAGTGATCCCCCCGCCGCTCCGCCCGTGTGCGGATCGCCGCGGCGTCGCTGCCCGCGGACGGCTCGGTGAGACACCACGCGCCCAACACCTCGCCACTCGCGAGGCGCGGGAGGAACCGCCGGCGCTGCTCGTCGCTCGCAAAGGCCGCGACATGGCCGGCACACAGCGAGTTGTGTGCGGCGACGCTGAGCGCGAGGCCGCCGTCACCCCAGGCCAGCGCCTCGATGGCGATGGCAATGGCCCTCATCTCGAGACCGGCGCCGCCGAACTCCACCGGGATGGTCATGCCGAGCAGACCAAGAGATGCCAGCCGCGGCACGAGCTCCATCGGGAAGCGTCCCGCGCGATCCCAGGCCGGCGCGTGGGGACGGACCTCGTCGCGGGCGAACTCTCGTACCGTCTGATGAATGAGGCGCTGTTCTTCGGTGGCCAGTCCCTGCACGCTTCCGCTCCCGTCGACGTCCGCGAATCGGCTGGTGCCGCGGCTATCCTTTGATCACACCGATCGGCCGCATCCGCACTACGCGGTGCGACAGACCCGCCGCATGACAGATTCCCACCACATCGGCCACGTCCTTGTACGCGTCCGGGGCCTCCTCGGCCAGGAGGCCGCGGTCCCGCGCCCGGACGACGATGCCCGCCTGGCGCAGCTCCTCGGCGATATCGCGCCCGGCCAGCTGCCGAACCGCGGCCTTGCGTCCGAGCATCCGACCGGCGCCGTGGCAGGTCGACCCGAAGGACTCGTGCATGGCGCCTTCCGCGCCGACCGCGACAAACGAGTAGCGGCCCATGTCGCCTGGCACGAAGACTGGCTGTCCGACCTCCCGATAGCGCGCCGGCACCTCCGGGTGTCCGGCGGGAAACGCCCGGGTCGCGCCCTTCCGGTGGACGCACAGACTGCGGCGCTCGCCGTTCACCTGGTACTCTTCGATCTTGGCGATGTTGTGCGCGACGTCGTACACCACCCCTATACCCAGGCGCTCCCACGCCTGCCCAAAGACGCGCTCGAAGCTCTCGCGCGCCCAATGCGTGATGAGCTGGCGGTTGGCCCACGCAAAGTTGGCGGCCGCGCACATGGCGCCGAAGTACTGCTGTCCCTCTTCGGATTGGAGCGGGACACACGCGAGTTGCCGGTCGACGAGGTGGATGCCGTGCCGCCGGCCCGCACGCTCACACACCCGAACGTAGTCGGTGCACACCTGATGCCCGAGCCCTCGGGAGCCGGTGTGGATGAACACTACAACCCGGCCCGGCCCATCGATGGCCATAGCCGCCGCGGCGGGCGCATCGAAGATCTCTTCGACGACCTGCACCTCCAGGAAGTGGTTCCCGGACCCCAACGTGCCGACCTGTCCCCGGCCCCGCTTCTTGGCATCAGCGCTGACGGCCTCGGGGTCGGCCCGGGACAGCGCGCCGCCGGCCTCAATCACGTCAAGATCGTCCGCGTGACCATACCCTTTTGTGACAGCCCACCGCGCGCCGCCGGTCAGCACGCTGTCGATCTCGCCCATCCCCAACCTCACGTGGCCGCCGACGCCGACGCCTGACGGGACCGTGCGAAACAACGTGTCCACGAGATCAGTCAACCGGGGACGCACATCCGATTCGGTGAGCTCGGTCCGCAGCAGGCGGACGCCGCAGTCGATATCGAACCCCACGCCGCCGGGTGAGATCACGCCTTCATTCACATCGAACGCCGCGACCCCACCAACCGGAAACCCGTACCCCCAGTGGATGTCCGGCATCGCCAGGGACCGGCCGACGATCCCAGGGAGCGTGGCCACGTTGGCCACCTGTTCGAGGGCCTGATCCTCCCCCATCAGCCGCAGCATCCGCTCGTCGGCATAGATCAGCCCGGGGACGCGCATGCCCGGCTTGTATGTCGCTGGAATCTCCCAGCGCCGGTCGTCGATCTTCTTGAGGATCTGCGTCCAGGGCGTGGTCATCGTCTACGCGCCATCCCTCTGCTGCCCGTCCACCAAAAAGGGCCCCGCATGTGCGCCATGGGGGCCCCGGTCGATCGGTCGGCGAAAACGGTTAGTAGGGAACCGCCTCCACCGCCCGCAGCTCCGGGATCTCCTGTTTCAACATCCGCTCGATCCCGGCCTGCAGCGTCATCATCGAGTACATGCAGCCCACGCAGGCACCGGCCAGCCTGATCTGCACGATGCCGTCGGTGATATCCACCAGCTCGATGTCGCCGCCGTCGCCCTGCACGTTGGGGCGAATCACATCCAGCACCCGCTCGACGCGCGCCCGCAGGGAATCCGCTTCTGCCACCTGCACCTGTTGGGTCATCGCCGCCTCCACCTAGTTTGCCTGCTTCGCCGTGCTCTCATCGCAGGGATCGGGCTCACCGGCGTTGTCCTGCGTGCGGAACGAGTGCCCGCACCCGCAGGTCTCCACGGCGTTGGGGTTGCGCACCTGGAAGCCCTCGCCGGCCACCGACCGGACGTAGTCGATCTGAGCGCCCGCCAGCACCCGGGAGCTCATCGGGTCGACGAGCACCTCGACGCCGTCTTGGGCCACGACCTGATCGTCTTCCCGCCGCTCGCGATCGAAGGCCATCCCGTAACTAAAGCCGTGGCACCCGCCCTTGGTAATGAACAGGCGCAGCCGGGTCTCGGGATCGTCTTGCTGCTTGAGCAGCTCGGTGAGTTTGGTAGCAGCCTGCGGCGTGATCGTAATCATGCGTACCTCCGCCGAATGGAACCGGACTCACTCTGGATTGTGCCCGATTCTCCCTCTATTCTACCCGTCCGCCGTCGGCCGGGCAAGCGCCGGCCGGGTTCTCCCTGGGGCTTCACGGCCGCACGATGACCTTCAGCGCGCCCCCGGCCGCCCGGAGCAACGCGTAGCCCTCCGCCACCCGATCGAGCGGCAGCCGGTGTGTGATCAGCGACTCCACCGGCAACCCCCCCGTCAGCAGGCGCATGGCTTCACGCGTGTCGGCGGGGCCGGCGGAGTAACTGGGCACGATCGTCGTCTCGCGGAAAAACACATCGTGGACGGGGAGCGACCAGACGGCGTCGGGCGGCGTGGGTGCGAACACCACCAGCGTGCCGCCCCGCGAAGCGCACTGCCTACCCATCTCCAGCGCTTCGATGGTACCCGGGCCGACAATCACGACATCGGCCCCGGTGCCATCGGTCGCCTCCGCCACGGCATCGGCGAGGGGCGTCGCGGAGGTATCCACCACGAGATCACAGAACGACCTGGCCATCCCCACCCGCTGCGACACGCGATCGGCGCCGATCAGGAGCGATGTGCTCGAGGCTGCGCGCAGCGCGAGTAGATGCAGCAGGCCCATGACGCCGAGCCCGACCACGAGCACGCGGTCGCCCGGCCGCAGCCGCGCTCGCCGCACCGACTTCACCACACACGCCAGCGGCTCGATGAACGTAGCCGCCTCATCGGAGAGGTCCGACGGTATGCGCAAGGTGTCCGCGGCAGGTGCCGGTGCCTGCGCGACGGCGTACGTGGCCAGCCCCCCAGGTGTCAGCCGGCGCGGACGCCACGTGAGGCAGTGCACGTGGTCTCCACGGCGGCAGAATCGGCAGGTCAGGCAGGGCGCATGGTGGTGCACGAAGACGCGATCGCCCGGTCGGAAGCCCACGCCGTCGCCGACTTCGAGCACTTCGCCGACGGGCTCGTGCCCCAGCGGGACCGGCGCCTTGCGAGCAAGGTACCAGTCCATCACCTCACCGGTGCACAGCCCACATGCGGTGATGCGCAGCAGCATGTCCCCGGGGCTCAGTGGCGGCAGCGCCACCTCCTCCAGCCGCAGGTCGTTCGGGCCGTAAAAGACGGCGGCGCGGGCGGTGGCGGGTCGGACTAGTGCCATGGATCGCCGTCCGGCACGATCGCGTACTTCACTCCTGCGCCGCGGTCGAGATCGGCGAATACCTGACGGATCTCGTCGAGCGGGCGCGCTGCCGTGATGATCACCGCCGGGCTGACCGCGCCGCCGGTCAACAGCTCGAGCGCATCGCGCACATCCCGGGTCTCGTAGTGAAACGCGCTGATCAGATCGACCTCCCCATAGTGCAGGCGTGTGGCGTCGAAGGCGGGCGCGCTCCCACCCGGGAGGCCGCCAAACAACAGCACGCACCCCCCGGCCGCCGCCCACGACGGCGCCGCCTGCCAGACCGCGACCGATCCCGTGCATTCAATGACGATCTCCGGCCCGTCCGCCGTGAGCGCTCTCAGGGCGTCGCCGACATCGACCGCTCCCGCGTTCACGACGTGGCGTGCCCCGGCTTTCTGCGCGAGGGCCAGCGCCTCAGGCCGCCGACCGACGGCGATGACCTCGAGGCCGCGCCGGCTGGCCTCAAGGACGTGCAGCAGACCGATCGGTCCGACACCCACGACGGCGACGCGATCGCCACTGAGGGATCGCAACCGCCTCCAGGCGTGGACCACACACGCCAGGGGCTCGAGGAATGCGGCCTCCACGTACGACAGCCCGGACGGCTTCTCGAATAGGTGACGGTGCACCACGCGGGCGGGCAAGCGCAGGACGTCACCGTACGCACCGAGGGCCATGTCGTGGAAGAGTGTGGTGCACAGGTTTTCGCGGCCCCGCCGGCACGGCCCGCAGGACCCACAGGGCGCCGTCGGTGTGAAGACGACCGGCTGGCCAGGATCGTACCCCACGACGCCGGCGCCGACGCTCTGGACGTCGCCCGCGCCCTCGTGGCCGAACGGGCCGAACGGCAGGCGCGGATGGCCGCGGCGGTAGGTCTTGAGGTCCGTCCCGCAGGTGAGCGCCGCCCGGACGCGGACGAGGACTTCGCCCGGTCCCGGCTCGGGTGTGGGGACGTCGACCAGATCGAGAACACGGGGTGCGCGCAGGATCGCCTGGCGCACCACACCGTTTCCGTGATGGCGAACGCGAGTGTTAGTGCTGCCCGTCGCCGCTCTCCGTCGGGAACTGCCGGTTCGCCCACTCCATGATGCCACCGGCCAGGTTGTAGACCCGCGGATACCCCGCCTCTCTGAGGAGGTCCACCACCTTGGCGCTGCGGGCACCGACCGCGCAGTGCACGACGATCGACCGGCTGGGGTCGATCTCCGACGTGCGCTGCATCACTTCGCCCATCGGAATCAGCGTGGCGCCGGGGATCCGCGTCATCGCCCACTCCCACGGCTCGCGCACGTCGATAAGCTGTGCCCCGGCGCCGATCAGGCGCCGGGCACCATCCGCGTCAACTTCAGGGGTCGTCTCTTCGGCCACGACCGGCGCGTGTGTGCGGCCTGGCAAGCCGCAAAAGGCCTCATAGTCAATCAGCGCCGTAATCGTGGGCGCGTCCCCACAGACCGGGCAGGCGGGGTTACGGTTCCAGCGCAGCATGCGCACCTCGCCTCCGAGCGCGTCAAAGAGCAGGAGACGGTTCGCCAGCGTTTCGCCGGCGCCGAGCACCACCTTGACCGCCTCGATGGCCTGCAGCGTCCCCATGAACCCGGCCACCGCCCCGACAATCCCGCCCTCCGCGCACGACGGCACAGAGCCGGGTGGCGGTGGCGTGGGGAACAGACAACGGTAGCAGCCGCGCCCGGGCAGGAAGGTGGTGGCCTGCCCTTCCCACTTCAAGATGCTGGCATCGATGAGCGGCTTCGACAGCATCACGCAGGCGTCGTTGATCAGGTATCGCGTCGGGAAGTTGTCGCTGCCGTTGATCACCACGTCGTACTGACCGATGATCTCGAACGCGTTCTCTGAGGTGAGGGTGGTCTGGTAGGGCACGACGGTTACGTCGGGGTTGACGTCTTCCAGCGTTCGCCGGGCCGACTGGGTTTTTGGCCGCCCGATGTCGTGCGTGTAGTGGATGATCTGTCGGTGGAGATTGGACAGATCCACCCGGTCCCCATCGACGATCCCGAGCGTGCCGATCCCGGCCGCCGCCAGGTACAGGGAGGACGGCGACCCCAGCCCACCCGCGCCGACGACCAGCACCTTGCTGTCCATCAACCGGCGCTGCCCGGCGACGCCCATCTCTTCCAGAATGATCTGGCGGGAGTAGCGCGAGAGCTGCTCTTTGGTCAGCAGCGGCGCGGTTCCGCGCTGTGTGCCAATGGCCATGGTTTACCCCTCCGCCCACGTACGACGGCGCCGAGCGCAGTTGTATTCCTTCAAGCCTGACACGGGCCGCTGCGGGTGTCAAGAAATGGGCAGAATGCTATAATGCACTGAGTTTTTCGCCGGACGGTCCCGCGGAGATGGAGGCGCGCATGGAAGCACCGTATGACGTCACGCTGGTCGGGGCAGGACCTGTGGCCCTGTTTGGCGCCTACTACGCCGGGTTTCGCGGCCTGCGCACCAAACTCATCGACAGCCAGCCCGACCTGGGCGGCCAGGTCACGGCGTTGTACCCCGACAAGTACATCTATGACGTCGCCGGCTTCCCGAAGATTCTGGGCAAGGATCTCGTGACCAACTTGGTTGAACAGGCGATGCAGTACTCTCCCGCGATCTGCCTGAACGAGGAAGTCCGCACGCTCGATCACCAGCCGGACGGGACAATTCGGCTCGGCTGCGCCGGTGGTGAGCACCACACGAGGGTCGTGGTAATCACCGGCGGAATCGGCGCGTTCACGCCCAAGACGTACAAGCGGGCCGAGTTCGATCGGTACGAGGGTCATGGGCTCTACTACGCCGTCCGCAACAAGGAAGACTTCCGCGACCGGAATCTGCTCGTCGTCGGGGGCGGGGACAGCGCGCTGGATTGGGCGCTCAATCTGCTGCCCTACGCGCGGCAGATCACGCTGATTCACCGGCGTGACGGGTTCCGGGCCCACGCCGACAGCGTCAAGAAGCTGTTGGACTCGCCCATCACGGTCAAGGTGTTCTACGAACTGCGGGCGATCCGCGGTGAGCCCGACGTCACGGAGGCCGTGATCTACCACAACAAGACAAAAGAGGAAGAGGTCCTGAAGGTCGACGCCGTGCTGGCGTTCCTGGGGCTGATCAGCAACCTGGGCCCCATCGCCACGTGGGGCCTGACGATGGAAGAGGACGCGATCGTCGTCAACACCAAGATGGAAACCAACCGACCGGGCGTCTACGCGGCCGGAGACATCGCGGCCTATCCCGGCAAGCTCAAGTTGATTGCCACGGGGTTTGGCGAGGTCGCCACTGCGGTGAACAATGCCGCGCGGTACATCAACCCAGAGGCGTCGGTCTTCCCCGGACACTCATCGACGATCATGGACAAGGCCGAGAAAGAAGTCGCCCGGCAGGCCCACTGACGGCGGGTAGCTACTCGCCCACCTCTTCAAGACCTATCGCGTTTCCCTCGGAGTCCCACATCATGATTCACGGCGGGGTGGGGGAAGAGGCGCGGCCCCGGTGGGGCGCAACCCTCGAGAGCGTGACGAGGCGGCTGTCGCCGACCCTCGCTCCTAGACCGAGGCAGGCGCCTGACGGACATCTCTAAGGTGGTAC
>Ga0187893_10002070_pt1 | contig 45421 bp, 31 predicted proteins | sample MA1701074metaG_FD_139574 | JGI IMG/M metagenome (GOLD analysis project Ga0187893, IMG submission 139574) | White microbial mat communities from a basaltic lava cave in the Kipuka Kanohina Cave System on the Island of Hawaii, USA - MA170107-4 metaG ... | reverse complement strand
CCTCCGGAAAAAGAATCGTAAGGACGCATACGACCCGAACGGGGTGACGGTTCGAACGTGCGCGAAACACAATTCCGCAATTTTTGTTTCTTGCCGGTCACCGTGCCCCGGTGCCTCCCGGAGTCCAATCCTGCGGAGTTATTCTTGCACAGATTCCTATTGATGCTCGAGAATTGCGCAAGGAATCGCGGGATGACCTCCGGGCGCGCGTCCCACGCATTCCGGCGCGTGGGGACCGGCGGCAGTGAAAAGTCGAAACCCGGAAACGCGACCCGAACGATTGAGAAGCTGCACATCGGATCGGTTGTTCGCATGAACCGGTGAAACCGCCGCAGCGCGTTCCGGCCCCAAGCGTCGTTCGTCGACGAACAATCGGATCAATGGTATTTCGCCGCGATGGGCATTCTCCGCCCGGTGCCGAAGGCCAGGCTGGTCACTTTGATCCCCACCGGGGCCTGCTTTCGCTTGTATTCGCTTTGGTCCACCATGCGAGTGACGCGCTGAACGATCTCCCCTTCGAACCCTTCTGAGAAGATCGCCTCGGGGGACATACCCTTCTCAAGATATCGCTCCAGAATTGCATCGAGAACGTCGTAGGGCGGCAACGTGTCTTGGTCGAGCTGGTTTGCGCGAAGCTCCGCCGACGGCGGTTTTTCGATCGAGCGCACCGGAATCAACGGCTGACCGGGAACGCGGCAGGGTATCGGCGGGCGCTCGTTGATCCGCCGCGACAGCGTGTACACAGTCGTCTTGGGCACGTCGGCCAGCACGGCCACCCCTCCGCACATGTCGCCGTACAGCGTGCAATACCCCACGGCCAGTTCGCTCTTGTTCCCCGTGGTGATCAACAACCAGCCAAACTTGTTGCTCAGGGCCATGAGGATATTGCCGCGAAGCCGGGCCTGGATGTTCTCTTCCGTCGCGTTTGGAACCTGCTCTTGAAAATGCGGGGCCATGCACGATTCCAATGCCCGATGCGGTCCTTCGATCGCAATGGTTCGCAGTTCCACGCCGAGATTGTCGGCGAGTTGTCGCGCGTCCTCCAGACTATGAGCACTGCTGTACCGAGAAGGCATCGCCACCCCGTGAACGTGTTCCGCACGCAGTGCTTCCACGGCCAGCACCGCGGTCAGCGCCGAATCGATGCCCCCGGACAATCCCAACACAACCTCTCGAAACCCGCACTTCCGAACGTAATCCCGTAATCCGAGAACCAGCCCGCGGTGAATGCTGTCGATCGCTTCCGGATACGGTTCCCGCCGATTGGACTCGCCACCAAGGTCCGCGACGAGAAGGTCTTCCTCGAAGGCCTTCGCCCGGGCGATCACCCGGCCGGTTCGATCTAGAATCATGCTCGCACCGTCGAAGACCAGATCATCGTTGCCGCCCACTTGATTCACGTAGACCAGCGGTGCGCCCAACGCGGCGATTTGACTCGAGAAGATGGACTGCCGGTCCGAGTGTTTGTTCACCCGAAACGGTGAAGCGGAAAGGTTTACCAGGAGGCGCGCCCCGGCCCGAACCGTTTGCTCGATCGGGTCGATTCCGTAAACGCTTCGCCCTTCGAATTGATGGTCGTTCCACAGGTCCTCGCAGATGGTCAGCCCGATCCGCAGCGCATCGCCGTGCAACTTTACTTCGCAAGTCAGAACGTCGTTTCCGCAATTGAAGTACCGCGCTTCATCAAACACGTCGTAGGTCGGCAGGAGCCGCTTGGCATACGTCGCGACGAGCCGTCCGTCGCGGCAGACTCCCGCGGCGTTGAAAATCCCCTTGCCCTGTCCAGTCTTATCCGGCTGCACGAACCCGACGACGGCCGCGATCCGCGTGCAGCGCCGGGCGATCTCCGTCACCGCCTCGACGTTTCTTGCAACCAGATCTTCTCGCAACACAAGGTCCTTCGGCGGATAACCGAAGACGGCCAGCTCCGGAAAGACGACCAACTCCGCCCCGCGAGCGCCGGCGTCCTCAAGATAGGTCAGTACCTTCGCGGTATTGCCGTCGATGTCGCCGACCGTGGAATTGATCTGTGCGAGGGCAATCTTCACCCCGGTGGCTCCTCGTTCTCGACGCGCCAATTCCTCATGTCAGCATTGTAGCCAAAGCGGCCGCGGGATTCGAAACCATTCGGCCGATGGTGATTCTTCGAACCCCATGCGGTCCCCGGCTATGATTCGTTCCATGACGCCGAGTGTGAATCTTCGAATCGAGGGAATGACCTGCGGCGGTTGCGTCTCCCGCGTGGAAAAGGCCCTGAGCTCCGTCCCTGGGGTGGACTTCGCGCGCGTCAATCTGGCCACCGAAACGGCGTCCGTTTCTTTCCGGGGTCCAGTCGTCGCGCCCGCCGATTTGTTGTCCGCCGTCCGCGGCGCGGGATACGACGCGGAGCTTCTGAGAAGGGCGACTCCGACTCCCCATGCAACGGAAGCGATGCACCAAACCCGTCTGCGCGAGCGCAAGCAAGCCATGATCTGGGCCGCGGGGCTCGCCGTTCCCATATTGGGAGTTCACGCCTTCGCCCCGGTGCTTTCTTCTCCCGAGCGCGGCGGCCACGTCTGGCCCGGTGCGATTCAGGCGATTCTCGCCCTTTGCCTGCTCCTTTCACTCGGCGGGGCTCCCATTCTCGCGGGCGGTTTGCGCGCCCTGGCCTTTCGGCTGCCGAACATGGACCTGTTGGTGAGTCTCGGCGTTACCGTGGCATTCCTTGCGGGTGGGGTCGGCCTCTTCACCGGCTCACCGCACCAGGACCATTTTCATGCCGTGGCCACGATTCTCGGGTTCATCAATGTGGGCCGCTTTCTCGAGGCGTGGTCCAAATGGAAAGCGGTCTCTTCGGTCGCGGGGCTGGCCGCTCAGACCCCGACAACCGCCCGGCGCCTGACCGAACACGGATCGGAAGTAGTGCCGGTGGAATTAATCCTGCCGGGCGATCGGATCGGCCTCGCCCAGGACATGACGATTCCCCTTGACGGCATCGTGGTCGAAGGCGAAGCAGCCGTGGATGAAAGCGCCATCACCGGCGAGCCTCTACCGCGCCGACGCACCGCACCGGATGAAGTCCCCGGCGGAGGAATCGTTCGCGAAGGGTCGCTCGTCATTCAAGTCATGCGTGTCGGTCGCGAAGCGACGCTGGGGAGAATCGCCCGGGCTGTGGAGGAGGCGCAAAGCGGTACGACGAGGATGCAGCGCATCGCCGACCGCGTGGCCGGAGCGTTTGTGCCCTTCGTCATCGCCCTCGCGGCACTGACCCTTTTCGCAACCGTCACGCTGTTCGAGCAAACGTGGAGCGTGGCCGTTCAACGCGCGGTCGCCGTGATCGTTATTGCCTGTCCCTGCGCGATGGGGCTGGCCACACCCATGGCCGTGCTCGTGGCCACGGGAACCGCGGCGCGCATGGGCATTCTGATTCGCGATGCGGCGGCGATTGAAGCGGCGGCAGCGATCACCCACGTCGTATTGGACAAGACGGGCACGCTCACCAGCGCTCACCCGACCGTTTCCGAGTTCATGACCGTTGCAACGCCGCCGTCGGCAACGGACAAAACCGAATGGTTTCGGCTCGCGGCCTCCGCAGAACAGTTGAGTCAACATCCCTTGGCCCGGGCCATCGTCGACGAGGCACGGAAGCGGAATCTACTGTTGATGGGGCCGGACCACTTTGTCAGCAAGCCGGGCGCCGGAGTCTACGCAGTGGTCGATGGGCATGACATTCTCGTCGGTGGTGAGGCCTTTCTTCGACAGGAAGGGATCGAGACTCTTGAACAGGTGCAATCCGAGGCGGGTGAAGGAGACGTGCGATCGACGGCGATGGTGGCCGTGGATGGTCTTCTTTGCGGCGTCATTCGCGTTGAGGACTCGCTGCGTCCCGGCGCGAAGGAGGCGGTGGCTCGCTTGCAAAGTCTGGGGCGCTCCGTCGCGATGTTGACCGGAGATCGGCAGGATTCGGCTCTCTCGATTGCCGCGCGCGTCGGAATCTCTGATGTCGCCGCGGATGCTTCGCCGGACGACAAACTGGCTGAACTCCGCCGCCGGCAACAACGGGGCCAACGCGTGGCATTCGTCGGAGACGGCATCAACGACGCCCCCGCCCTGGCCGCCGCCGACGTGGGCATCACCTTCGCCACCGCGGCCGACCTCGCCCGTAGCGCCGCGCCTGTCTCGATCGTCCATACCGATCTGCTCCGCGTGCCCGCTCTCATCGTGCTGGCCGAAAAAAGCCTCCGCGTCATCAGGCAGAACCTCTTCTGGGCCTTTTTCTACAACGTGGCCGCGATCGCGCTGGCCGCCTCCGGCCGCATCCCCCCCGGCCTCGCCGCGGCGGCCATGATGACTTCGTCGATTTGTGTGGTCGTGAACTCGCTTCGGCTGCGGGCGTCAGGTCATAGTTGATGACGTGGGAAATGTCGTCCACATCCAGGACGCGGGCGGCGATGTCGCTCGTCTCTTTTGGACCCTTGCAAAGCAAGATTCCTTGTACTTCCCCGAATCGGGGTATACTCTGCCACGTAGGGCGAGGCTGGTTGAAAAAAGGCCATGCCCGGGTGGAGGTCGCATTGGTGGGCAGATTACCATTTGTCGGTCGCATCTTTTGGAAGGTCCTGGTCGTCGTGGCCGTCGGGATTGTCGGTGCCTTTGTGGGCTTTACGTATTTTACGGACTACACGCGGACCACGACCGACATCGTCGGGTCCACCATTAGCGGCATCCTGTTTTCGTACCTCGTCCATCTTTGGCTGTTGCCGGGAGAGGAACCGCCCGATCAACCCCCGAACGCGGATTGAGAATATTTGGCCCAACGGGACGGGTCAGGAGTGACGAAGAAGTAAAGTGCATGAGCGGGAAAGCCCGGATCGAGCGATACTGTCCCGGCGCCCCAGATTCCCAACCCTGTCGGCACTCCACGACCGAGTGGCGACTCAGCCGGAGAGACTGATCGAATTGGAATGAAGACGATAAGTCCGGGGGCGTTGCCCCCGTCTACATTCGTGAAGCCTTTCAGGCTGCAAATTCAGGCGGATCAAAGCGCGCCGGAAGTCCGCGCGGATCCTATAGAACGAGGTTCTCGGATGCATTCCAAATGAAGCCATTCTATCGCGCCAGATTCCGAATCGCGGGGCGCCGGGACGGCTCTACGGGGGATCCCCGCTCTCTCCAAACGATGCGATAAAACGTGACTTCCCAGCATGCCCCCAATTAGGGCGGGAACAAAACCGGTGGCTGAGCGTCCAAACTTGCAGCGGGAAGCGGCATGGGAGCGGCCACTGCGCCCGGTATCGTTACAGGACCTGGAACTCGTCGAGCGAGCGAAGGCGGGGCACGCAGAGGCCTTCGCCGAGCTTGTCGCCAAGTATCAGGACCGGGTCTTTAACGCCTGCCTGCGTATTTGCGGCCACCGGGAGGACGCCCGAGACCTGACCCAGGACGCTTTTTTGAAGGTGTTCCAGGCTCTCTCGACGTTTCGAGCGGAAAGCAGCTTTTACACCTGGCTGTTTCGGGTGGCCGTGAACCAGGCCCTTTCGCACCGGCGTTCGTCTCGCCGCCGTCGCGAAGTGTCTTCCGACGGTCACCTGGAGTTAGCGGGCACGCAGGCCGAACGGCTGGGAGATCGGTCGGGCGGGCGAGCGTTCCCCGCGGCGGACGAAGCGTTGGAACAGGCCGAGTTGATGCCGGTGGTCGCCAAGGCCCTGGAATCGTTGGACGATGACCACCGCGCCGTGGTCGTTTTGCGGGATGTGGAAGGGTTCGATTATCAGGAGATCGGCCTGATTTTGGACCTGGCTCCCGGAACGGTAAAATCCCGGTTGCACCGGGCGCGGGCCGAACTAAGGAAGACGCTTGCACCGCATTGGAGGGCACAGCGCGATAGTACCGTTTGACGGTTGGACCTCCCGAGGATCGGATTCTCCCATCCTAGCAGGACCGGCATTCGGGAGGACGGATAAGCGGTCAAGTTCACAATGAGCACGGTAAACCCAGACCAACTTGAAGAACTCCTTTCCGCTTATCTGGACGGCGAACTTGACCCCAGCCAGACCAAGCACGTGGAGCGGCTCCTGCGGGAAAGCGCGGGCGCCCAGCGGGCCCTTGATGAGCTCCGGATGACTTCGGAGTCCGTCCGTGCCTTGCCGCGCCACGCGGCGCCGGCCTCGATCCTCGAAGAAGTTCGATCCCACCTGGAGCGCGCGGTTCTCCTTGATTCCGACAGCATGAATCGACCCGGCCGAGTCGCCGTTCGCGGGCGATGGTTCGTTCGGGGATTGAGTATGGCTGCCGCGTTGGCGATCGTTGCCACCGGCGCCTGGTGGTACGGAACGGGCCGCGTGGGGTGGATGGGACAGGAACAGAAAGTAGCGGTCGTTCCTTCGGACAAGCTACGCAGGGAATTGAAAACGACTGCCGATCGCGAATCGGGTCAGACCCGGCCTTTCAAAGATTCTTCGTCCTCGGCAAACGATTTCCTTGAAAAAAAGGCCTTGCCTCCTGTCGCGGCACCCCATGCCGGCGAGAAAAAAGAGGCGGTCGCCGCGGCTGCAAGTGAATCTGTCGAAGACCGAGAGGGACGACGCCCTGAATCCAATTCGGATTCGCCGCTTCACGTTCAGGTTTTTGTGGCATCGGAAGCCGACCAGGAACGGATGGTCCATTGGGTTCAGACCCGGCTCCAGAATTCCGCCGGCGGCGAGACCGTGGCCGTGAGGTCTCAGGAGGAAAACCCAACTCGCTCCACGCGTTTCCAACGGACGGATGCGGACGGCCGACGCGCGGGCTCGGCTCCCGCCACTCTTCGTGTTCACGCTCCTGTCGAGACGTTGAACACGGTGATCAAGGAACTGGCTTCCGCGGATTTGTCCGCACAAAACATTACCTTGCACGCCTCGGGTACCGCGGTATCCGGCGTGAGACCGGTGCAAAACGCGCTGTCCGAGATTGTAGTCGGACAGCTTCGTCGCTCGGCGGATCCCGGCGAACGATTGGCGCAGGTTGACCGCGGAGAATCGTCCGGGCTGGGGATTTTTGAAGGCCTGGCGGGCATCTTCGGCTTGGACCGTGCCGCAACCCCATCGTTCCGCGGCGCGAGCACACTCCAAGATTCGCGGCGGAAAGGCGGCGCTGTCGATGCTAAATCGCAACCCGACCCTGCGGATCTTCGGCTCAACGCGGCTATGGAAATCCGGCCTGCCGCACTCGATTCGATCGGACCCCCGATGGAATCGACGAACGTGGCGATGGGCACGCACACCGAGTCCGATGCGATCGCGGCAAAGACGGCGACCGCCGGCGAGATTCAATCTGAATCAAAGACCGCTTCATCGCAGACTCAGGAATCAGTCTCGCGCCGGGATGCGAACTCCGCAAAACAGCCTATAGCTCCCGCGACGTCGAACGCGCGTGAAACCTCACTCGTGGAGCGGAGCCTGAGCCGTGCCGCCGAGCAATCCATGAACCGCAACCGCCACGTGAATTCCGACAAGTCTCGAAACTCCGATGACGAGGCGTCGCGAAGCGAATCGATCCGTGGGGCCGAACCCGCCTCGCAAACGCTGACCGTGCTGTTTGAGTTCCTGGTTCAGGCACCCGTTCCGGCACCGGTCATAAAGCGGCCGCTCGACGCCGACTCAATCCGCAAGACGACCCCCACGCCGGCGGCTCCTCAGCCCGAGGAGAAACGCAACGCCGATGAGAACCCGCGATAAGGCCGCAAATCGCGAAACACTCTGCGCACCCAACCCGCCAAACGCGCGATGAATGGCCGGCGTTCCTCTCACGACGGCTTTGCGCGAATGGCTTCCGCCGTTACATTCTCCCCTTGACGGAATAGGTCGCGCGGAGCGGCAATGACCTTTGCCGTTCTACGAAACGGAAAGTCACAGAGAAGATGGCCACGAGAATCATCCCTGAACCGCCGCTTGAAAGGGCTCCCGGCCCCCGCGCCTCATCGGACGGAAGCACGTTGCTTCAAGGCCGGCCCGATGACTCAGAGAGAAAGCCCTCACGCTGGTGGCTTGGCGTCTTCGTGGGCAGTTTCGTTTCGCTTCCCACAGGCTGGCTTCTTTCGTACGGTGCAGCGCTTCCGTTTCTGTTGGGTTTATTCTTCTTTGTTTTGTTCGGCCTCATCCTTGGGGCCATCGTGTTTCGAATCACCGGCCGCGGATTCAAAGTCGGGCGAACGCCCCTTGTATTGGGAACCACGTTGATCGTCTCTCTCGCCTGGTCGATGTCCATCTACGAAGAGGCCCGTGGTTTTCCTACCGAGATTTCGTACCAGGCATCCGCGAGCACCCGCGATCTCGCCGGGCAATCGGTCCAGGAGTTTCGATCGGCCATTGCGAACGCGGTTCGCGGCTTTCTCGCGCGAACCTATCCGCCCGGCGGAACCATTGGTTATGTCCGCTGGGTGCTTCTTCGCGGAGAGGTCGGCCCGGAAGACATTCCAGGGCTGCCGAGAACCATCGTTCGGGACCAGCGCGGCATCTTCTGGGCGATTCGTGCCATTCTGTCCGTGGGATTGCTCGCCTTCGGCGTGGGATCGCAAACCTTGGGTCTTCAAGAATCCAAAGCCTCTTGATTCCTTCTGCGAGGGTGTATGACAAAGTTACCTCGCCGGCCCTTGGTGGTTGCGGCCATACTCGAGAACGAGGATGGGGCCGTACTCATCGCGCGAGTTCCCTCGACGAACGGCGGAACTCCTTTTTGGCAGTTCCCCCGAGGCTCCGTCCAGGCTGACGAGTCCGCTGAGTCGGCCGTTCGACGCCTGACGTGGAGCGACATGGAGATTCAAGTCGAAATCGTTACCGGACAGCCGCCCATTGTTGTCACCGTGGACGGGATAGAAACTGAACTCCGTTACTTCTTTTGCGACGTCATCGACGGCAGCCCGCGCACCGGAATGTATTCGGAGTTTCGTTGGGTTGCTAAAGCACAGCTTTGCGAGTACGATTTTGACGTACACAGCACTCCCGTGGCCCACTGGCTTGAGAGTGAATGAGGGACTACCATAGTTCGACGCCTTGGGGGGAGTCGTCATTCGCGGCGAAGTACTCGGATATTATTGGCAAGCGGCCCAATCGAGTTTTGAACCCACGCGGGTTTTCGAAGCCCAGCCCGGCGACAAAGGAAGAGACGATCCGATAACCGAGGGGAATTCGTCCGTGTCTGTCAGAAGACTTTGTTCGTTGGCGCCGCTGATCTTCTTTGGTGTCGCTTCTTTGGCTGACGCTCAGCCTGCTGAGGTGCTGCCTCACCGCATCGGCGATACGGAGTCCTATACAGCGTCGTCGCCGCGGGTCTACGGCCCCGGGGGCACTACGGCTTCGGCTTCCTGGACCCATGCTCTACACAAGGAGGGTGCCACATTTGTTCGCGCCCGATTTGGTGAAAACTCGCGCTTGGATGACGGGGGCCTCGACCGTCTGGTGCTTCGCGACGGGGCCGGTGAAATCGTCGCCACCTACGTGCGGAACGAAATGGCGGGACGCTGGTCCCCCAGCGCCATCGGCGACACGCTGACGATCGAGCTTTGGGTCGAATCGGGCGGAGCGGGCGGAGTATCGGTGGACCAAGTCGGGTGGGGCACCGAGCCGCTTCCAGGAGTCGAACCCGCTGTTGCCGGCAATATTTATTACAGCATTTGCGCGGCAGTCGATTCGTCTCGCATCCGGCTTGCCGATCCCGTCGCGCGCATCTCCTGGGTCGACGACTGCGGTGGAATGTTCAGTTGCACCGGCTGGCTCTTCTCGCCGTTGGATCACCTCATGACCAATGCGCACTGCGTCAACACCGCGGTCGAAGCGCAAAGTATGGAAGCGTGGTTTAATTACACAGCCGCGGCGTGCGACTCTCCCGGTCTGCAAAACCCGGACCGCTACGCCGGAGCGCAACTGTATGCCACCGATTGCGACCTGGATTACTCGGTGGTGGTCCTCAATCCCCGAGCCGGGGTTCACGCGGCCTCCGTGTACGGCTACATGCCTTTTTCCACCACGACTCCGGCGGGCGGATCGGAGATCTGGATTCCGCAGCACCCACTGGGACTGCGCAAGCAAATCGACGAAAGCTGCTTCATCAATCGGACGCGCCTTCCCGGCTACAACGGCTGCGCCGATCCCCCGGCCGGCTGCTCCAGCGAAGGCTTCACCGTGAGCAACGGCGCGGACATCTCGTTTAATTGCTCGATCGCGCACGGCTCCTCGGGATCGCCCGTACTCACCACGAACAACGTCGTGGTGGCCCTGGCCCACGCCGGAAACGCCATCGAGAATTTCGGGGTCCGCCTGGAGCCGATTATCCTCGACCTTCCCAACCGGCCTTTGATGTTGACCATCGAAGGTCCCACAACAGTTACTGAAGGATCGTCCGTGGGGTTCGAGGCGACGGCGCTGTTTCTTACAACGTCGCCGAGGTCGGTGACGCGAAGAGCTACCTGGTCCGTCACTCCCCCCACGGCCGGCACGGTTACGACGGAAGGTGTGTTTACGGCCAATCTGGTGGATCGCGATCGGGTCATCACCCTCGCGGCGAGTTACATGCAGAACGGCGCCACGGTTGCCGACAGCCACCGAATCACGGTCGCGGACGTCGACTTGCAAATTGCGATCAAGGAAAGCGATCCGCCCGATGGGGCGATCGACGCGGGTCAACCGCTCGATCCCGAAACGATGATGGCACAGGGGTGGCGGTTTGTCTCCACGGTATTCAATGGGGATGTCTCGCTCCTGAGGACCGGACATTTTTCGATCACGCAACTCGGCGGGGACGGATCGCCGCCGGGGGTGGACGAGCTGACACCGCTGGCAGCCGATATCGTTCGCGTGGACTTAACCGCGATCATCACGCCTGGGGCGTGGACCACGTTGCAACATGTTGATAGTCAAACCGAGGTTCGTCTCGGTTTTCTTCCCGGCGACGTCAGCAGCGACGGGGAGAGCAACACCCTCGACGTGGAGCGGCTCCTGGAGGAATACAAAAAGGACGAGCCGACCTTGCCGCCGTGGTCGAGCGACCCCGACCGCTCGAATCAGACGAATCTCCTGGATCTAATGACCCTGTTGAATCTGCTCAACGGCGCGGTCCCGTTTGCCCAGTGGAACGGAGTCTCGTTGCCGCCATAGTCTCTACTATCAATTCGGTCGCTTCCGCGCCCGTTCGCCCGCCGGGGATGGACGACCCAGCCTTGGAAGTTGACCCGCAATTCGCGTCACGGTCCGGGGCAGTTCGTCGAACCGGGGGCTCGACCGAAAAACTGCCGGAAAATGTTAAAATCGGGGATTCCTACCGCTCCGTCACAGTTGAAGTCGCAGTTGGGATCGAAGTTCGGCTGACCCGTTGTGCTCCCGAAGCACGCGCGGAATGCGTTGAAATCGGGGATGCCCACCACGTTGTCGTTGTTGAGGTCGGGGTCGCAGTGGTTGCCCATGCCATCGGTGTCCGTGTCGCATTGCGTGGGATTGGCAATGGCGACGCAGTTATCCGCAGTGTCCGGTCGACCGTCATCGTCGCAGTCCCCCACGCAGGTGTCTCGAGCTTCATCACAATCCATCTCTCGGACGCAGGGCGGCACTCCTTCCACACATTCCAGGGCAGCCGTGCACCGTTCGGCGCCGTTGCAGAACTCGTCGTCGTCACAAGCGGCGGTACAGGGTGGATCTTCGATGCAGGCGCATTGAAAGCTCGCGGAACCGTCGGGATTGTCCACCCGTCTCAACGAGCAGACTCGCTGGAAGGGGCCCGGACACGGACCGGTGCACGACGGCGTGTACCGGTTGCGTAGCTGCACATGGCACGCCGGCCCATCGATGCAGCAGCATTCCGTGATCCGGCAAGGGCTGCCGGGGAAGCATGTTACTTCGACGGGCTGGCACGCGACGCCGAGCGGGCAAAGCTCCTGCAAACACGCTGAACCGTTCGCGTTGGGCCGGCACGGCGCGAAGTTCGGATCGCATTTCGACGGCTCTGGATCCTTGGGACAGCACTCGATCGTGGTCGTGCCATCCGGGTTCACCGTGGCGGTAGTGGACAACGGGCACACGGCGCCGGATTCGGCGCAGAAGTCTCCGCGGCAAATTTCCACGTTGACGACGGAGCACTCGCTATCAGCGACACAATCGCACTTGGTGACCTTGGGCCCGACGCCCGGCTCGACGACCAACTGCGTCGGCCTGCACGTGTCGCCTAGGCGGCCGGGACAAATGCCGGTGCAGCCCGAGCCGTCCGCCAGCGACTCGCAGCAGCGAATGCATGTGCGAAAGATCAAGTACTCCTTGTGGCCCCCCGAACCGGCTGGACTCGCTTGATCGTTGAAAGGGTCGGAAAGAGTGGAGGGATCGCGATTGTACCACATCCATCGGGCCGCAGCGTCCATGGGGGGGTTGCATACGAGTTGGAAGTTGCCGCCGGCGCTGGAGTTGCTCTCGCCGAAGGCCAACTCACCTAACTTCCCGGGCGCACCTCCCAGCCCCACCCATCCGATGCTGCTGCTATTCGGGCCCGTATTGGTATTGGCCAGCACGATCTGAGCGTTGATCGCCGACGGCGCACCATTCAGCTGTGGACCTCCCGCCGGAGGACCATCGCAAACGTCAAAGTCTATTCCGGTGGCAAAAACCTCCCAGTGGCCCTGCCCGGTAAAGATTGGGTTTGGATTGCTGGCCGCCTGGAACTTTCCGATAACGCCCTGAGTGACGGCATCGTCGCTCCAGGCCACGATGTAAAGGCAGCCTCCCGCCGTGGCGCTCGCAGGAACGATGTAGGATTCGGGGCCCGATGCACAGCCAAAAATCTGAGCTGCCAGGCAGTTTTCAATCCCGCCAAAGTAATTGGAAATGCCGTTTACGTCACCGTAACCGAAGCCGTATGCATTGTCTGCTGTGATCACCACATGAACGTCTGACGACACCTGCCGCTCGCATCGACAGCAATCGTACGTGGTTGTTCCGTCAGGGTTCTGCATGGTGGTCAACTCACACGAACGGCTCGTGCCGGGACAATGGCGGCCCCGGCACACCACGGTGTTGTTCGTGCCGGCCACACCCCCTTCGACGAGCAGTCCCATCGGCGTGATCCCCCCAGCAAGGTTATTCACGCGGACGGTCAGCGTGTTGAGCCCGTTAACGAATGGGCCCGCCGCGACGATGTTCACCTTGTTGGGGCAGGAAAAACCCGGCGTGGAACCGACCTGAGAATTGTTCAAGAAGACGGTGGCACTGTTGTCGGCGGCCACGTTAATGTTTAACCCGAAGTTCTTTTGGGTGGTGAAGTTCAATGTGAACTGAGCCTCGAACTCATAGTTTCCCACCGGGTCGCTGACGAGCACGGCGTTATTGAAAGGATCGATCCAGGTCGCACCCACGGGCAGGCACCAGGAAGAAACTGTCGGAATGCTGAACGCAGGACAAGGCGGGGTGGCGCAGGGGTTTGGAGCAGGAGTGAAGTTGACGACCCAGTCGGGATCGATCGTCCCCAGCGGATTGGGCGCTCCGGCAGTCGTTCCCGTGCTCAAATCGGCGAGCAGTTTGCTTGTCGATTCGATGTCCACGTAGCATTGTTTGTCATCGACGCAGTTGCACTCGTCCGCCGTGAATTGGCCGGTCAGCGGATCCCGGATCAGCCGCAAGGGCCTGCAGAAATCTCCTAGGCCGCCGCTCTGGCAATCGCCCATTTCCTGCCGCGATACACAGATAGAGGATTCCGGCTGCTGGCACGCCGGTGCGCAAGCGTCATCGATGCCGTCGACGGGGTTGTTGTCGCCCTGGCAGAATTCGCCAACGGGCAGCAGGGTGCCGCCGCGCTCGTCACAGCACAGTCCTGAAACACAGTGGCCGTCGGGGAGGCAGCACGCCGCCCCTGGCCGGCCGCAATCGCCGAGGCTGGTGCAGCCGATCGTAAACGTGCCGCTTCCCGGCGGAGTGCCCGGCCTGTTGCCGATCTGGATGAGCACGGGGTCGCAACACTGCGTCTCGCAAGTAAAGGAGGATTGCGGGGAGCAGGATAAGTTGTTGTCGTTGCAGCAGCGGGCATGGGTTGTGGGACACGTGGTGCTGCCTTGATAAGTTGCGATCATCGTATCGACGTTGGTCCCATTGCAGGTGGAGAACTGCACCAACGGGAAAGCCGCGCCGCCGCAGCTGTCGTTGTACCAGAGAAACCACACGTCGTTTTCCATCTGCGCCGGCTGCCCGCCTCCTCCCGGAAAGCAGCCTGCCGACCCCGGGAAACTCGACGTCGCCCCATTGGTGTTGAACTGGTGGGTGCCGGTCCCGAAAATCGGCTGCGGGTTGGCGCAATCGTTACTGCCTTGCGCGGACACCGCGGCCGCAGAGCCCAGGAGCGCGCATACTTGGACCTCAAGCAGAAACCGACGGCGACGCGCCAAGGCGCGAGATTCGCGACGTACGTGGGGGCAACGCTCACTCGAGCCGGTTTGACGGGTTTGCATTTTCAGACCCTCCCTAGCAGAAAGAACTGGCGCCGCGACGAGTCGCTACAGACGGGTGGCGGCTTTTTTTCGCCGCAACGCTGGGGCTAGTGTTATCAGACTTGTCATTCCGTGTAAATAGAAAACATTCTATTAGAGTAGAATTTATTTACTTTTCTTGAAGCCAAAAGGGAAATGGTTTGTATTTATGTTTCATTTTATTCTTCAAAAACGGAACACTGCTGAATACCAATTGCGAATTACAAGATTACGAATTCGGGATTACCCGTTACCCAATCCAAGAAAAGAGGCGCTTCGGCCCGTCCCACTCCCGAGTGGAGAGTGCGACGCTGCCCTGTCAGGGGGATCACTTTCGTACCGGCTCGCTGGCGAGGCGTGTGAAGACGCGCTCGACGAACGTGGTGTCGATCTGGCCCGCGACGAAATCGGGGTGGGACATGACCTCGCGAAGGAAGCCGCGAGTGGTGTGCAGAGGCTCGATGATGAACTCCTCGAGGCAGCGGGCCATGCTCTGCACGGCGGCCTCGCGCGTCGGCTGATGAACGACCACCTTCGCCAGAAGCGAGTCGTACTTGGGGGAAATGCGGCAACCGTCGTGGGCATAGGAATCGACGCGAACCCCCGGTCCGCCGGGAGCACGAAACCGGCTCACCACCCCCGCGCAGGGACGGAAGCGCTCCTCGGGATCTTCGGCATTGATGCGGCATTCGATCGCGTGGCCGTGCCAGGTGATCATTCTTTGCGTGTACTCGAGCGGCTGACCGGCGGCCAGTTTGATCTGCGCCTTGATTAGGTCCACACCGGTCACCATTTCGGTCACGGGGTGCTCGACCTGGATGCGGGTGTTGACCTCGATGAAATAATAGCGGCCCTTGGCGTCCACCAGAAACTCGACCGTCGCCGCGGTGCTGTACTTGGCGGCGAGGGCGAGGCGTACGGCCGCCGCGCAAACGTCCTTTCGGGTTCGCGATTCGATTCCCGGCGAGGGCGACTCCTCGATGAGCTTCTGATGGCGGCGCTGTGTGCTGCAATCGCGCTCGCCGAGGTGGATGACCTTGCCGTGCGTATCGCCGAGTATCTGCACCTCGACGTGCCTGGGGCGTTCGATGTATTTTTCCAGATAGACTGCGGAACTGTTGAACGCCGCCTGCGATTCCTGCCGCGCCTGCTTGACCGCGTCGGCGAAGTCGTCGCGCTCGCGCACCAGGCGCATCCCCCGGCCGCCGCCGCCCGCCGACGCCTTGATCATCACCGGGAATCCGATCTGCGTGGCGATGCGCAGCATCTCCGTGTCGTCGTCGATGACACCGTCGCTGCCGGGAACCGTCTGGATCTTGAGCTTTCGGGCCAGGTCCCGCGCCGCGGCTTTGTCGCCGAGCTGGCGCATGGCCTCGGCGCTGGGGCCGATGAATTCGATGTTGCCCGCGCGGCACTTCTCCGCGAAGGCCGCGTTTTCCGCGAGAAATCCGTAGCCCGGGTGAATGGCCTCGGCACCCGCGATCTCGGCCGCGGCGATGATGCGGTCGCTGCGCAGGTAGCTGTCCTTCGGGGCGGGCCCGCCGATGCAGATCGCCCGGTCGGCCTGTTCGAGGTACGACTGGCCGCGGTCTTCTTCGGAATACACGCAGACCGTTTCGATGCCCATTTCGCGGCAGGCGCGGAGAATGCGTAGGGCGATTTCCCCCCGATTGGCGATGAGGATCCTTCGGAACATGGTCGAATTCCGTCGCGGGAGGCGCCCGGCGGCGCGGGCACATTACACGGGACGAACCAGGAACAGCGGCTGGCCGTACTCCACCGCCTGCGCGTTTTTCGCAAGAATCCGCTCGATGATGCCGGAAACTTCGGACTTGATTTCGTTAAAGACTTTCATGGCCTCCAGAATACAAAGCACCGTGCCGGGCTGAACCTGTCGCCCCACGTCCACGAAGGGCGGCGACTCCGGATCGGACGCGGAGAAAAACGTGCCCACCATCGGAGAAACGATCTCGATCAGATCTTCATGCTTCGCCGACGACGAAAGCGGAAGAGCCGGGGCGCTGGTCATCGGCGGAGGCGGAACCAGGGACACCTGCGCCGGCGCGGGGAGCACCGACATCCCCGTTCCCGTCGAAACCACCTGCGGCCGGCGGAGATTGACCTCCTCCTCGCCGTCGCGCAGGGAAATCTCCACGAGGTCGTTGGCCACCATCATTTCGATCAACTGGCGAATCTTTTCAACGTCAACCAATGTCACCGCTCCACAACCACCATCCCGAATCACCGCCCGACGAGGCCGCCTGCTTTGCGCTGACGCTTCGGTGGGTTTGTTCTGTGAATCTCAATGTCCGCGCCATCGTCCTCGTCGGCTCAAAAACCGAGCACCTTGGCTTGCGGGAAGGATAGGTCCAAACCCGCCTCTTGTCACGGCCTTGTCCGGGCCGAACGAAGAGTCTCACGGTGGATCGTTGGTGGAACCAAAGTTCCGCACCCACCATGTGGGGAAGTCCGCCTCGGCCTCGGCCAGTTGTTCGGTGAGAGAAAGTACTTGCCTGCGCTCGGGTCGGGACGGTTCGGGCGCGCGACCCAGTTTGGCGACGATCGACAACTCGGCCTCACCTCGAACCACGTGCAGTTCCAATTCCGCTTCCGGACCGCTGGTGCGGATCATTTCGCGAAACGCTTCGGTCGCTCGACTACCCATTCCCTTAATGGGCGCGCCGTTGACCGCAAGGATGAGATCCCCTTGGCGCAGCCCTGCTCTGGCGGCGCCGGTGTCCGGGATGACGCTGGAAAGGCCAATCGCCACTCGACCTTGGGGAATCAGCGGATTGTCCTCCGGTCCCGGCGTACCTTGGTCCAGGGAAACGCCGAGGAATCCAAAATGGGTATAGACGCGAACGTCGAGAAACGCTTCGTGTATGATCTTTTGAATGCCCGAGCGGACCTCGAAGTCTCCCGTGGACCGATAGGCGTCGCGAAGCTTGTTGAACGCCTTGGCACCCGACTGGATGAGCTGGTGGGTTGCTTGGTTGCGGCGGGTGAACTCCGGTGAGCCGAGTTCGGCGATCCATTCGTCGATTTTCGCGGCGGTCTCGGCGTCGATGGGAACCTGGAATTCCTTGACGTCGAATGGGTCCGCGGCGGGTTCCGCGGTTTTCGTCGGCGTCTGCCCGTTGGCCGGAACCAGGCAAGTCACCAGACAGAAGACGAACCCCATGCGCGCGCTACGACCGACCCCGTCGAAACCAAGTTTGCGGACCCGATTTCCAATCGAAAATCGAAAACCGAAAATCGAACTCAGCGCCACGCCGACGTCTTGACGCCGGAGCCAGGCGCAGGTCCCGGCGCGGCGGGATTTCGACGTTTCGACGTTTCCGGTCATGGCGCTCTAATCTTCCTCACCGACACCGCCGAAGTGCTTCACCCACCAAGCCGGAAACCGGCCCTGGGCCTCGGCGATCATGAGCGGCAGATCGGGAATGTAGCCGTTTTCAAAGTTCTGTTCGGGAGGTCGCCCAAGCGTGGCTTGCAACACGAGAAGCTCGTTCTGCCGCAACAGGGAGAGGGCCATCACCCCACCCGGACCGCGCCGACGAATCTGGCGCCCGAACCACTGAACCGCACGGGCCCCGATGCCCTGCACGGGAGCTTCGTCGACGGCGAGGACAATATCCCCGGCTTGCAGCCCGGCGCGCTCCGCGCCGGTGTTGTCCAGCACGTTTTGAATCTTGATGCCCACCTGCCCTTCGGGGATCAACGGATGATCGTCGTGTCCGGGCGTGTCGTTGGGGCTCTGCGAGATTCCCAGGAATCCGAAGTGCTCGTAAACGTGAAACTCCAGGAACGCCGGGCGCACAATCGATTGGATCCGCGTGCGGACTTCGAAATCCTCGGTCGAGTGGTACGCCTCACGCAGACGCGGAAATCCTTTGGCCCCCAACTCGGTCAGCTTGTTGGTAGCCTCTTTGCGTTCCGCGTGATCCGGGGAGCCGAGCCGCCGAATCATTTCGTCCACTTTCGCCCCGGTGGCCGCGTCCAGGGGGACCCGAAATTCAGAGTCGTCCACGGAGGAATAGGGGGCGCTAGATGAATCGCCTTGCTGCGCCGCACTTTGGGCGTGAACGAAGGACGCGAAGAGGGGTACCGCCAACCACGAAGACACGAAGGCACGAAGAGGAAAGCCCCGCAGGGACCGCTGAGCGGAGCCTGCGGAACTGGTGGGCGGGGCCCACCCTACGATGGCGCGCGTGATGTGGGCGGTTCGCAGGGCGGACCCTACGGAACTTGTGGGCACGGCCCACCCTACGGAACTGGTGGGCACGGCCCACCCTACGATGGCGACCCGCCGTTCGATGCTTTTTCTCGTCCACCGCGTCATGAATAGATTCTTTCACGCATCCTCAAGAAGTCCAACCGATCAATCTTGTTTCAGGCTTTCCTCGGTGAGCACGTCGATTGAATCGTCTTCGAAGTACTTCGCCCACCAGTCGGGGAAGCCCATTTCGCCGGCGGCCCGAACTTTATCAAACGGCAAATTGCGACCGCCGTGCCCCGGCTGTTCGGGGGGAAGACCAAGCTGCACATTAAGGGTTATGTCGACGGCGCCACGGAACAACCGAAGCTCCACGTTGGTTCCAGGAGTTCGAGAACTTATCTGTTTTCTGAACCAATCCGATCCCTCCCACTCGTCCGCCGGTATGGATTGTCCATCGACTGCCAGGATGACGTCACCATTCCTAAGCCCGAAGTGATCAGCGGCAGTATCCTGCAATACATGCATGATTTCGACACCGCATTTGCCACCATATACGGGTCCTTCGCTCAAGCCTGTGGCCATTCCAATGGATACCCCAAGGAACCCAAACCGGCTCCGCAGTCGCGCCCACACGAACCGGTCACGAACAACGCAGCGGATGGCGTCCCGGACTTTGGAATCTCCGGTAGAACGATGGAACTCACGAAGCGGGCCAAGTTCGATTGCGTCCGTTTCGGTGATGAATCGGAGCGGAAGGCATTTATTTTCCTTACGACACGTCTCCCGTTGTTTTCCAAGCCAGCTCCAAATAACCACGCCTATTTCTTCGCGAGGGATAAGATCGAAAAGCTCCACCGGGATCGGCGTGTTCTCGCACGCGTCTACCGCATTTGTCTTGGATTCCGGTGCTTGGGCGGAAGTGGTGGTTACAAATCCAACCCATAAGCATAACGTCATCGCGAGCGCAAAATTTTGTGCGCGGTTTCGTAGGGTGGGCCGTGCCCACCGAATCGGCACCACGCGACGAGATGCATCGAGCAAAATGGTGGGCACGGTTACCTTTGGCAGGGGGCGTATCACAACATGCTCCGCAGTTCCGCGCACACCCGATCCACGTCGCCTTCCGTCAATTCATGATGAAACGGCAACGCGATCGTCCGGCCGGCGACTGATTCGCAAACCGGAAACGACCCCGGCCGGTATCCGAATCGCTCCGCAAAAAACGGCTGCAAGTGAATCGGTGTGAAGTAGTTGTTGCACCCGATTCCCCGCTCCGTCAACCCGGCCAGAATCCGATCGCGGTCCGCCTGCGAATAGACATCCGCAAGCCTCACCACGAACACGAACCAGCTTACCTCATGTCCTGGCCGCACCTCCTGCAACACGACCCGCGTTTCATCCCGGAGCCGGTCGCGATACCAACTCTGGACGCGGGTTCGCGCGGCCACGATTTCGCCGATGCGTCGAAGCTGCGCCAGCCCCAGAGCACTTTGCATGTCGCTCAGCCGGTAATTATAGCCCAATCGGGCGTGGGCCAGCCACCCCGCTTCTGGATCGCGGCCCTGATTTCGCATGGATTTGCACAAATGCGCAACGGCGTCGTCATTTGAAACGATCATGCCGCCCTCGCCGGTCGTGAGTTGCTTGTTGGGGTAAAAGCCGAAGACGCCGGCATCTCCGAATGAGCCCGCCCGCCGACCGCGAAAGGAACTGCCCAGAGCCTCGCACGAATCTTCGATTACCGACAAGCGGCGTCGCTTGGCGATGTCGTGAATCGCGTCCATATCCGCGATCTGCCCGAAGACGTCTACCGGAAGAATTGCTTTCGTTTTCGGCGTGACGGCGGCCTCGATCCGCGCTGCGTCGATATTCCAGGTGTGAGGGTCGATATCCACAAAGACCGGCACGGCCCTCTCCATCAAAACGCAATTCGAGGAAGCCACGAACGAAAACGGCGTGGTGATGACCTCGTCGCCCGGACCGATCGCGAATGCCCGGATCAGCAGGTGCAGGCCCGTCGTTCCACTCGAACAGGCCACGGCGTGCTTCGTGCCGCAATAGGCCGCGAAGGCCTCTTCAAATTCCGCGACCTTAGGACCAAGGCTCAGATGGGGTGTTTGCAAGACTCCGACGACCGCGTCGATCTCCGCCTGAGTGATCCACGGCCGGGCGAGGGGAATTTGGAGCTTGTCGGAGCGAAGCGAATCCCGACATGTCGGGACCGGCGCGCCGGGATCGATTGCCGGCGCGCCAGGGTTTCGACTTTTAGACGTTTCGACGTTTCCCATCCGCGTTACCTCCGCGATTATAGTCCGCTACTCCCCTCGCCGATATTCCGCTCATCTTGTTCCGCGCGCGGAAGGTTTCGCGACGTGGGCTTGGAAACCCAGGGGAGTTCGACGATCATGCCGACCACGTTAGGCTACGCCACGCGACGCAAGGGAGCGAATTCGTTGTTCCGTCAATCCTGCACCGCACTGCTTTCCGAAAAACAATGGTCGGACGCGATTCGCACGCGGACCGCCCGCGTCGGAATCATCGGCATGGGCTACGTCGGGCTGCCGTTGATGCGCACCTATTGCTCGACCGGATTCTCAGTTCTTGGCTTCGATATCGACGAATCCAAGGTCGAAAAGCTCAACGCCGGCAAGAGCTACATCAAACACATTCCGTCGTCGCTCATCAAGGATGTGCATTCCGAAGGCCGCTTCAAGGCCAGCAGCGATCCCAAAGCGCTCCGCGAGTGCAACGCCATTCTGATCTGCGTTCCAACTCCGCTTTCCAAAACGCGCGACCCGGACATGACCTACGTCGAAAACACCGCGCATCTATTGGCCGATCATTTGCAGCGCGGACAGCTCATCGTTCTCGAGAGCACAACGTATCCCGGCACGACGCGCGAGCTCATGCTGCCCATTCTCGAGGCCAGCGGACTGAAGGTCGAAAGCGATTTCTTCCTGGCCTATTCGCCCGAACGCGAGGACCCCGGCCGCACGAACTTCACGACCGAGACGATTCCCAAAGTTGTCGGCGGCATCGGCCCCAAGAGCCGCAAGATCGCCGTCGAACTGTATGCCGCCGCCGTGCGGCAAACCGTTCCCGTTTCGAATTGCGAAGTGGCCGAGGCCTGCAAAATCCTGGAAAACGTCTATCGCTGCATCAACATAGCGCTGATCAACGAGCTGAAAGTTCTCTTCGACAAAATGGGAATCGACGTGTGGGAGGTGGTCCAGGCCGCCGCGACGAAACCGTTCGGGTTCCAGCCGTTCTATCCCGGTCCCGGACTCGGCGGGCACTGCATCCCCATCGATCCGTTCTATCTGACGTGGAAAGCGCGGCAGTTCGATTGCAGTACGCGGTTCATCGAGCTTGCGGGCGAGATCAATACGGCCATGCCGGAGTACGTGATTTCGCGGGTGATTGAGGCTCTCAATGCGCGTAAGAAGGCGGTCAACGGCTCGAAAGTGCTCGTGCTCGGACTGGCCTACAAGAAAGACGTGGATGACCTTCGCGAATCCCCGTCGATCGAATTGATCGAAATGCTCCGTGAGCGGGGGGCGAAAGTGGATTACAACGACCCGCACATCCCCAAGACGCCGAAACAGCGCGAGCACAACCTCGGGTTGGTGAGCAAGAAACTCACTGAAAAAACGCTCCGCTCCTACGACTGCGTGCTGATTGCGACGGACCACACCGCCTATGATTACGCCTGGATCGTGGCCAACAGCAAGCTCGTGGTCGACACTCGCAACGCGACGGCCGGCGTCGCCCAATTCCGCGAGCGGATCGTGAAGGCGTAGCCTCAGAAAAACTCGGATAATTGATTCGCGCCCAGTCCGCGCAGTTTACCGAATCCCCATACTTTGGGCTGGACATATCGTCGCGCGCCCGCTTTCAATGCATGGGAAGCGATCCCACGTTCCAAAAAAAACTGTTGTTGCAAAATAAATTGGATCGGGGAAAGGAGTTTTTGGTATGATGCCCAATTATTCGCCCCTTTAGGCGCGGCGGTGGGGAGTTCGATTCAAGTGCCAACCTGTTTTCCGGGACCCTCTGCTTTGTTCGCCCAGGCCGGTGCCCGCGGCTCGGATGGGTTCCGTGACAATCAACTAAGGAGTGGAATAGATGAATCTCACCAGGAAGTTCACCTGCTTTTTCGTGATCTCGATGGTTTGGGGATCCGCAGTCGCGGTATTCGCCGGAACGGGGGGACCGGACTGCAATCGGAACAGCGTTCCCGACGCAACGGAGCCCGACGGAGACGCCGACGGAGTCATCAATGATTGCGACAACTGCCCGACGATCATGAACCCCGGGCAGCAGGACAGCGACAATGACTTCATCGGGAACGCCTGCGACCCGGATGTCAATAACGACGGCGTTGTCGGAATTCCGGACTTCAACGTGTTCCGAAGCTGCTTCGGAAGAACGGTCGGGCAGCCGGGTTTCGATCCCAATTGCGATTTCACCGGCGACGGCGCGGTGGGCATTCCGGATTTCAACCTATTCCGAAATTTCTTCGGTCGCAACCCCGGGCCGGGCTTGCCGGGCCAGAAATGGGAGGCCACATTAACCGGCAATCAGGAAGTGCCGCCCGTTGTCACCGCGGGGATGGGCTTCGGCAGGTTTCACCTCAACGTCCCGCGCACCATCCTGCGCTATCACATCACGGCCTCCGGCCTTACCGGGCCCGTCACCCTGGCCCATTTCCACCGAGGGGCACCGGGTGTGGCCGGCCCCGTTGTCGAGGACATTTTTCACGCCTTGACGCAGATGAATGGCCAAGTGACGGTTCATGGCACGTGGAACATCGATCCGGCCGAGGTGACGGATCTCCTTGCCGGCAACATTTACGTGAACCTGCACACGGCCATGCACATGCCCGGCGAGATCCGCGCTCAAATCGTGCCCGTGTGCATGTGCGACGACCAGGACGATTGCACCAACGACGTTTGCGACGCGGTGCTGGGGTGCGTGTACCGCCCCAAACCGGGGCCAGGGTCGGCCCGCTCCAGCCCCATCGCCTTGAGCTGCGACGGCGTCATTCTCGTTAACGTCAATCCCGATAACAACTCGATCTCGGTATTCGACACCTCGTATCCCACGCTGTTCTTCGTGACCGAGGTTCCCGTCGGACGCGATCCGAGGAGCGTGGCGATCGCAGACGCCAGGGCCTTCGTCGCGAATTCTCAGGACGGGACGGTCTCCGTGGTCGATCTGATTTCCTTCACTAAACTGCACACGATTCCGGTCGGGGCCGAACCCATGGCTTTGGCGCTTTCGCCGAGCGCGGCTTGGTTGCTCGTGGCGAATTCGTCCTCCAACAACTTGATGATTATCAACGCCAGTACCTATGCGACTCTGGCGACGATCGACCTGAGCGCGTACGGAACCGCTCCTCGGGCCATCGCGATGACGGACGATGGGGACGCCGACGACACAGATGAGACGATCTTTGTCGCCCAGTTCTACGGTCAGCTTGCCGCCGGCAAGACGGCCACCGAGGAGGGGCAGGACGATCAACGGGCGGGTCACGTCGTGGCCATTTCCGGCGCGACGCTTGCTCCGTCGGCGGCGCCCAACCCGGTGGTTTTGGCTCCACAGGGCAACACCGGGTTCAACTCCAACGGGCGCCTCGCCCCCGGACCGGCACAGGTGCCGAACGTCGCGTCCGTGAATCCGCAGATGTTCATGACCGCGACGGGGGCTTTTCCGAATCAGCTCGCCGCGATTGCCCTGCATCCCACGACGTCGCGAGCCTACGTGGTCAGCACCGGGGCTTCGCCCAACGGTCCGCTGCGGTTTAACTCCATGAATCAGGGGTTGGTGTCACTCTTCGATATCAACACGCGGTTGGAAGTAACGGCCGCCCAAACGGATGCGACCGTTCGGCGAACAGCGCCGCTCAACATGAATCAGGGGGTCAACCTCGCGACCACGCCGGAGCCGCGGCTGTTCATGACCAATCCCTCGGCCATGGCCTGGCGTCCGGACGGTTCGGATGCATGGGTGGTCATCCAGAACTCCGATCTGATCGTCCGCTTGACGGTGGACGGCAACGGAATCCCTACGGTTGGCGCCCCCCTGGCCATGGGTCCGAGCACGATCGTTCGGGTGGATTTGCGAAACCGGATGGGACTCCTCACCGAAAGCGATGCCCCCCAGGGGATCGTCATCGACTCCACCGGGACCTATGCGTACGTCGCCAATTTCATCAGCCGGTCGGTCTCGGTGATCAACATCAGCAATGGCGCGGCCCCGGCGCATGTCGAGACGGTGGCGTCGGCGGACCTGCCCCCCGTCACGTCGCTGGAAGGGGAAGCTCATCGCGGTGCAGCGCTGTTTTATACCGGTCGCGGCCCGCAAGGGCGGATGGCGAGTGAATCCTGGGGCGGCTGCATCGTCTGCCATCCCAACGGCCGCTCGGACAACGTTACCTGGATGTTTGACGCCGGTCCGAGGCAGACGATCCCGCTCGACGGAATGTTCAACCGCAACAATCCGATGGACCAGCGCATCCTCAACTGGAGCGCGGTTCGCGATGAAAACCAGGACTTCGAACTCAACACCCGCGGTGTGTTCATGGGCCGGGGATTGATCGACGACGACCGGTTGTTCTTCGCCCTCGGCGGAGCGAGCGGCGCCACCCCGACCGATTCGTCGCTCATCGAACAGTTCCACCAGGTGACGCAGGGGGTGACGACGACCAACGATCTGGCCGGCGGTGCCTTGCCGGCGATCATCATAGGCCGGCGCGACTTCGCATCGGCCACGCTTCCCGACGGGCGCATCTACATCATCGGCGGCCGATCGGGTAGCGGCGCCGGAACGTTGGTGGATTCCGTTTACGCGGTGTTGGAGTTCAATCCGCGGACCAACCTGGTTTCCTTGCGCAGCGCGACGGGTTTCACGTTGCGTCATTCTCTCGGGGCGGCGGCTGTTCGGACGTCCGCGGGCCTGCGGATTTACGCCGTCGGCGGATACGCCGGAACCGCGAGCACACAAATGCCGGCCAACACGGTGGAGGAGTACAACCCGGATACCAACTCGTGGCGGACCGTAGCGTCTCTGCCCACGGCCGTGGCGCAATTCGGGATCACGGTTGCCGGGGGTCACAACATGGCCGAGAAGCTGCAGATCATTCACGTCGTTTCCGGGAACACAGGTTCGGAGGGGACTCCGGCGGTCACGAACGCCAATCCCGTTCAGCGTTATCAAGCCGAACCGCCCGGAATGGGAACGTGGACCGGGTCTAGTCCCGCCGGGTTGACGCTGCGCAGGAACCACGGCGCGGCCACCGCCCTTCGCGGCGTTTCGTCCCGTGTGTTCGTGGTCGGCGGGCAGAGCGGCGATGGAACCGTGCTCGATACGGTCGAAGAATATCTGGCCCAGGCCGTCACCGTCGTGGCCAGCCCGCACACGTCGATGCCCACGCCGCGGGCGCGCTTTGGAATCGGCAGTTCGCTTTCGACCAATCAGATTTACGTCGCAGGCGGAGTGGATGGGACAGGCATGGATCTAACCAGCGTCCTGCAATACACGATCGCCAACAATCCGATGGCGCCCGGAGTGCCCGGTCCTTCCGGCGCGCCGAGCGGCGTTTGGGAGCTTCGGACGGGTATGTTGTCGGTGGCCCGTCGCGGATTGCAGTTGTCCACGCCGCCGGGGGTCACGAATTTCCTAACCGTCCAGAGCTCCGGGCGGGATGCCGATCAGGATGCGATTTCGGTCTGGATCGCGGAGAAATTAAGGGCGGCGGTTGCACCGGTTCCCGCGACGAATCCAGCGGCCATGACCGGGCGCACCTTGTTCGGCACGACGGGGCTTGTGGTGGGGGGGTTCAGTTGTGCCACGTGCCACGGAGGGGCCAAGTGGACGCGATCCATCGTGGATTACGTCGCGCCGCCGTCGCCGGATATTGACGTTGGGCTGGGCAATGAGAGGATCATCGTGGCCGAGCTTCGTCAAACGCTGACGCAAGGCATGAACGTATTGAACAACGTGGGCACCTTCACCCTGGCCGGTGGACGAACCAACGAAATTCGCTTCAACGGCGCCGACATTTCCGTGGCCATTGGGCCGCTCGGGTTGAACGGGTTTAACATCCCGTCGTTGTTGAGCGTGCACGAGACTCCTCCCTACTTTTACAGCGGGCTGGCCCAGACATTGGAGCAGGTCCTCGACGGTTCGCAGGATACGTTCGGCGGAGTCCGGCACCATAACGTGGCCAGCCCGACGGATCGGGCCGCGCTGATCGCGTTTCTTCGATCCATTGACGACACCACTCCGATATTTCCGTGATGTCGAAACTCGCGGCGGGGGTTCCCCAGGGCTGATGCGTCAGCCCTGGGGAGCCGCGCGCGAGTCGGCGAAATGCGCGTGAAACTACTTCGCTGAAGTGGGATTCGAGGTCCCTGCCGGCGCGCCGGGACTAAAGCGATGGGCCACCCCATCCCCCGCGACTCCCGGCTCTAAAGGGCCTGTTTCTCGCAGAGGCGCGGAGGGCGCGGAGCCCGGTTCGTGCCCCGCTACAGCGATGGGGCGCGATTGCCACCTTCAGGGACACCGACCGGAGTACGCCAGTTGAAACTCCGCGAAGTCCCGAAGGTCCACGCGGCCGTCTATGAACCAGTCGGCGGCTTTGCACGCTGAATCGGGGTCGAGGTCCGGCCCGGATAGGCATTCATGAAACTGCCCATAATCCAAATGGTCCACGTCGCAGTCCCAATCCATGCTTCCGATCGGGGAACAAGTGAACTCGCCGCCCTCCTGGATTTCGGAGCACGAGGCGAATCTGCGGACATGTTCGGTCATGATCAAGTCGGTGGAGGCATCGTCGGGTAGAAAGACGCCGTTGCCATCGTCGTACGCGCAGCTCGGGCCGTCGTAGACAATCCAGTTGAGCGCTCCGGCGCAGCTACCAACAGGAAACGCGGACTCTTCGCACAAACCATACATCAGTTGATAGTAGCGGTCTCGAATTCCGGTCGTGCCGGGATTTCCCGGATCGCCGCATGCACTACGATCGTCTCTGGCCATGCCGAACTCGCTGATGACCACCGGCTTTTGAAGGACGTTCAGCCCGTCGGCCAATCGCCGCGCCGTGTAGGCCCGGGCGAGCTCGAAGGCCCGATCGGTTTGACTGATCGGCTCCCAACCCCAGTTCACCGGCCAGACATGAACGGTTGCGAAATCGATGCAAGGGCCGGAGTGGTTGTCGACAAAATCGGTGCCCGCGTCGGCCATCCAGGTTTCGGGATTTCCGTCCGCGCGCGCCGCGCCGTAGAACCCCTCGCTGCCCGTGGTCACCAGATGATTGGGGTCGAGAGATTTGATGAAACAACTCATGTCGAGAATCCACGAATCGACCCAACCTTCCGTTCGGCAAGGTTCGTCAAAGCATCGCGGCTCATTGGCCAGCTCCCAGGCGAGGATCGTGGGGTCGTCGCGGTAACGGCGGCCGTTGAGATAGTTCACACGGTTCACAATTCTCGAAACGTATTCTTCATACGACATACGGATGATGGGATCGTTGTAAAAGGCGTCGTGGCCGGCGCCCTGCGGGCCGAACCTCCAAAGCGTGTAGCGGCGCATTCCGCCGAAATCGTCCCAGTTGTTGGCCAGAGTCAGGATGACCCGGATACCCCGGGCAGCGGCCTCGACAAGCAATTCATCCAGACCGCGAAAAGTTGACTCGCGCAGGTAACTGACCGGACTGTCGGACGGTCCCAATTGCCGAATCGGTGCACATTGAAGGCAGTCGGACCGGCCGCTGTCATCCTGAAACGCCCAGGTCCGCAGGACGGTCATGCCGCGAGCGGCCATTTCGTCCAGAACTTCGTTGACGCTGATTCGATCCATGCCGCGGCGGTGGATCATCTGGAAGTATTGGTTTGTTCCCGTCCACCGGTAGGGGCAGCCGTTGAGGAAAAACCCGGTCCCCTCACGCTGCACGAAACAGCTACCCTGTTGTGCGTGCACTTCGTTTGTGACGCTGCTGGACAAGACAAGCAAGAACCCGATCGTCGGCGCGCGATGAACAAACCAACGGGACAGGCGGATCACGGCATGGCCTCCGGCGATGAAGCCGGCATCGTAGCACGAACGTGGGCCCTGGTTCAATGGCCCAGGCCGAAGAAAAAGGTACTGCCATACGGGACGGCAGAGGATCACGCATGGCAGTGTGGTCAGGACGAAGGTGGGCGATCAGAGCCCGAACCGGACGTTTCCGTTCGCGTCCACCGTTACCCGTGAACAGAAACCGAACGCTTGCCCAAACAGCGTATTCGGGAGCGAGGCGTGTAGGGTCTCCTCTATCCGGTGCTCAATGTTCCCATGGTCGATGAACTGGTCGCCAAACACGAAGAAATCCACATCCATGTTTTCGATTTCGGCCGCCGGAATGCCATCGTCGCAACCCAGCGCAAATCGGCGCAGTGCACTTGCCACAGGCAATGCGGAAGGATTCACATATTGTTCCCGGTCGAGAAGCCGATCGGTCGTCGCGACGGTGTGCCTGTAGTCTGAAAGGGTCCGTACTCAATACAATGAGGATTGTGACCAACAGCGATCTGATCTACTTCGACAACAACGCCACGACGCAACCACTTCCCGATGTGGTCGAGGCCATGCTGCCGTATCTGGCGCAGCAATACGCGAACCCTTCGAGCGTCCATCCGTTCGGTCAATCGACGCGGCACGCCGTGGAAGTGGCGCGGGCGAGAGTGGCCGCGTTGATTCATGCCCAGCCGAAGGAAATCGTCTTCACCAGCGGCGGGACGGAGAGCATTAACCTGGCCATCCGTGGGACGGTGGCGATGAACCCCTCGCGGCGGCGGATCGTGACCACGCAGGTGGAGCATTCCGCGGTGTTGCGCGTCGCCGAGCAGTTGGCTGAAGAGGGCTACGCCGTGGAATACGTCGGCGTGGATTCCGAAGGGCGCATCGACGAAGCCGAGTGGGGCGTAAAACTCACGGATGACACCGCGATGGCCTCGATCGTTCATGCCAACAATGAGACGGGGGTCTTGTGGGACGTGGCCAAACTCGCGGCGGTGGCTCACGATCGCGGAATCCCGGTCCACGTGGACGCGGTTCAATCCGCCGGAAAGATTTCCATCGACGTGAACGCATGGCCCGTGCAACTTGTTAGCCTGGCCGCGCACAAGTTTCACGGCCCCAAAGGCGTCGGGGCGCTGTACGTGCGTCGCCGGGCGCACCTGAAAGCGATGATCTTGGGCGGTACCCAGGAACGTGAGCTTCGCGGCGGCACGGAAAACGTCGCGGGGATCGTGGGCGCGGGCGTGGCCGCCGAAAACGCCGCCAACGACGAACCCATTGTGTCCCAACACGTTCGCAATCTCCGTGATCGGTTTGAGGCCGGCGTGTGCGAACGCGTTCCCTCGGCCCGCGTGAACGGCCGCGTGGCGGACCGAATCTTCAACACCTCAAACGTTTCCTTCGAAGGGCTTCAGTCCGAGGCCATCCTCATTCTGCTCGGCGAGCAGGGCATCTGTGCTTCCGCGGGCTCGGCGTGCAGCAGCGGCTCACTGGAGCCGTCGCACGTGCTCAAGGCCATGCGGATCGAGGAACGATTCGCCCACGGTGCGATCCGGTTCAGCTTCTCAAGATTCAACTCGCCGGATGAAATCGAGAAAGCGATTACTGTCCTTCCCGAACTCATCGTTCGACTCGCACGACTGATGCCGCAACCGGCATAAGTTTGAGGGCCACCCATTCTTCGATTGCCCGATAGGGCAATACCGGGAAAGCGGTCCCGACGCGCCGGGACCGCTGAGCTTCTCCGCGCAATGGATGCCCCCGCCGACGCGTGGCACGGTCTGGTGCTCCAGGCCGTGCATGCAAAACCGAGCCCCTGCGGAACCCCGCCTTCCCGCGGGCAACGCGCTCCCGGCCCGCCTCGACCATCGCTCTCCGACCGGCTGACCGGCGACGATGCTCGCGACGGGGCCGTTTCCGGAAACCGAGGGACCATGAAATTCCTCCATTGCCTGACGGATTTTCATGGTATACCATTGAAGGGATGATCGAACGAAAGACGGACGTCGAGCAGATTCGCACCGCTTTGCGGCGAAGCCGGGTCGTGGCCTTGCTCGGCCCCCGCCAGTGCGGCAAGACCACGCTCGCCCAAGACTTCGTTTCCGCGCGCTCCCCCAATTACTTCGACCTTGAAGATCCGCAGAGCCTGGCCCGCCTGACCGAACCGCAGACGGCATTGCGCCCGCTCAAAGGGCTGGTGGTGATCGACGAAATTCAGCGCCGGCCGGAGCTCTTTCCGCTCCTGCGTGTTCTGGCGGATCGCAAGCCACTTCCCGCAAGGTTCCTCATCCTGGGCAGCGCGTCACCCGACTTGCTCAAACAATCCTCGGAAACGCTGGCCGGCCGCCTCGAAACCGTACCTCTCGAAGGGTTTCGCCTCGCCGATCTCGGTCCACGCGCCCAAGGCCTGCTTTGGTTCCGGGGCGGATTCCCACCGGCCTACACGCCCCGGAGCAACGCCGATTCCGTTTCCTGGCGGCGCCAATTTCTCCAGACGTTTCTCGAGCGAGACCTTCCTCAGCTTGGGATCCAGATTCCGGCCGTCGCACTGCGGCGTTTTTGGGGAATGCTCGCCCATTACCACGCGCAAATCTGGAATGGGGCGGAATTGGCCCGTGCCCTGGCGGTCAGTGAATCCACCGTACGCCGCTACCTCGACCTTTTGACCGGCGTCTTCATGGTTCGGCAACTGCCGCCATGGTTTGAAAACCTCGGCAAGCGGCAGGTCAAGGCCCCCAAGGTGTATGTCCGCGACAGCGGCTTGCTGCACGCGTTGTTGGGGTTGGAAAACCAGCAGGAGCTGGAGCGCCATCCCAAAGTCGGTGCCTCCTGGGAAGGCTTCGCGGTGGAAGAGGTGCTCAAGGCCCTGCGGCCCGATCAGGCTTTTTTCTGGGCCACGCATCAGGGCGCGGAGCTTGATCTTCTGCTCTTCCTGCGCGGCAAGCGCATCGGCGTGGAGTGCAAACGAATGGACGCACCCACACTGACGCCGTCGATGCGCGTGACGCTGGCCGATTTGAAACTGGATCAATTGATCGTGGTCTATCCGGGGGATCGTCGTTACACACTGACGGACCGCGCCGAAGTCATTCCCTTGGCGGATTGGGTCGGCGGAAAAATGAACCCCGCGCAAATCTTCAAGAAACGCCGTCTTCGAGTCGGCGAATAACCGGCCGGTCGGCGGCGGTGGCCGATCTGAAATGAAACTACATCTTCAGCGGCGGCCAAGGATGCTCCGGGGAAACAAGAACACTGAGTTCGCATCCTACTGACCCCTTACGTACGAGGCAATCCCAAGTTCGTGGGGTTTCCTCAAAAGTTGACCCGTTGACCGCGGTGGATTATGAAAATCCCACGATGTTCGACGCTCTCACTCAACGCTTGGGCGACGTGTTCCGCGGCCTCCGCGGGCGGGGCAAGGTCACCGAGGAAAACGTGGCCGAGGTGATGCGGGAAATCCGCACCGCCCTGCTCGAGGCCGACGTCAACCTCGAAGTCGCCCGCTGGTTCTGCGACGAGGTCCAGAAGAAAGCCATCGGCGCTGAGGTCATCCGCACGCTCAAACCCGCCGACGTCATGGTCAAGATCGTCCACGACGAGCTCGTCCGCCTGATGGGCCCGGTCGATCCGAAGATTCCGTTCGTTTCGCCGGGGCCGACCGTGCTGCTCATGGCCGGGCTGCAAGGATCGGGAAAGACGACGACCTGCGCCAAGATGGCCAAAATGCTCCAAGACAAGGCCAAGCGGCCGATGATGGTCGCCGCCGACCTGAAGCGCCCCGCGGCCATCGACCAGCTCGAGGTCCTCGGAAAGCAGATCAACGTTCCCGTCCACGTCGAACGCAGCGAGCCCAACGCCGTCAAGGTCTGCCGAAACGGGATCGCCGCCGCCCGCAAGCTCGACCGCGACGTGGTCATCCTCGACACGGCCGGTCGATTGGCCATCGACGAAGAGCTCATGGCCGAGCTCGCTAAGGTGGCTTCCACCTGTTCGCCGCACCAGATCTATCTCGTGCTCGACGCCATGACCGGCCAGGACGCGGTCCACACGGCCAAGGCGTTCAACGAGCGCCTGGAGATCGACGGTATCATCCTCACCAAGTTTGACAGCGACACCCGCGGCGGTGCAGCGCTCTCCGTCCGGCGGGTCACCCACAAACCCATCAAGTTCGTCGGCGTGGGCGAAAAGATCGAGGCCATCGAGGAGTTTCACCCAGAACGAGTCGCCGGGCGCATCCTCGGCATGGGCGATGTGCTCTCGCTCATCGAGCAGGCTCAGCGCCAATACGACAAAGGCGAAGCGGAAAAGATGGAGGCCCGCATGGCCTCCGGCAAGTTCGGACTAGACGATTTCCTGCTGCAACTCCGCAAGATGAAGCAGATGGGTTCGCTCAAGGACTTGCTCAAGAAAGTGCCGGGCATGGGCGACGCCATGGCCGATCAGGAGTTCGACGAGCACGAGCTGGTCCATATGGAGGCCATGATCCTCTCCATGACCCCCAAGGAGCGGACCAACCCTAAATTGATCGACACGTCTCGGCGCCGGCGGATCGCCCGTGGGGCCGGAGTCGATCCGGCCGACGTGAGCCAGCTCGTCAAAATGTTCGAGCCCATGCGGCACATGATGAAGATGATGAGCGGTCAATCGTTCCTCCAGCGCATGCGCATGGGCACGCAGTTTTCCAAGATGATGGCCGGCGGCGTCATGCCCAAGTTCAAGGCCGGAACGGCGTCCAACCGGCGGGTGCTTTCCAAAAAAGACCGGCGGAAGCGGCGCAGAAAGTAGCGTCGTATTGCTCTTCGGCGTGCCGATCGATCCGAGCCGCGCGGCGCAAGCCCGCGGACCCGTCACCAGGCTTGTCCCGGCGCGCCGGGAGTGCTCGGAACGTGGTGGTTGCGATGTCGCACTATACAGCATTGGGCGGTTGAGGCCCAATCCGTTATTATGATTTTTCTGCGAAAGTCACCATAAGAATTCGGTTAGAGTGGTTGGCTGGAATAAGCGGTAACCCTTGAAACGAAAAGACTTTACGAGCAGCGGCTGGGTCCGAATCGAGCGGGGCCTGGCGGGGTTCGACGTTGGGATACCTCAAAACCTTCCACCCAGGTTGGAGTTTGAACCTGCGCTCGTAGCGGCATTGTCTGCCGCGGATCGTGCCGTTGGGCAGCTTGCCGGGGTCACTCGCACGCTTCCGAATCCCCGCGTCTTGATAAGAAGCTTCATCGGTCGCGAAGCAGTCCTTTCAAGCCGTATCGAAGGGACCTTGACTTCGCTGAAGGAGCTTTTCCTCTTCGAAATAAATCCAACCGTGGAGGAACGCATCCCCGACGTTCGAGAAGTCGCGAATTACGTTCGTGCCCTGGATCACGGTATGGCACGGCTTGCGGTGATTCCGCTCAGTCTCAATCTGATCAAGGAGCTCCACGGCATCTTGCTCGAAAACGTCCGTGGCGCCGATCGATTGCGTGGTGAATTCCGCCACCGCCAGGTTCACATCGGGCCCTACAACGCTTCGATTTCCGATGCAACTTATGTTCCACCGCCCCCGGATTGGTTGCGTCCACTCTTGGCTGCGTTTGAAAAATTCATCCATTCCGGAAGCGAACTTCCGCTCCTTGTCCGTTTGGCGATGATCCACTATCAGTTTGAGGCCATCCACCCTTTCGAGGATGGAAACGGACGGGTGGGCCGCCTTCTGATCTCGCTCTTGTTAAGCGGCGAACGTGCGTTGCCACACCCGATCTTGTATCTCTCGGCCTTCTTCGAGCGGTTCCGAGAACAGTATTATCAACACTTGTTATCCGTGAGCCAGCGAGGGGAATGGTCCGCGTGGATCGAGTTCGTCCTGCGCGGTTTCGCGGATCAAGCCATTGACGGCGTGGAGCGGGCCCACAGATTGATCGCCCTGCACAAGAGTTGGGCTGTGGAATGTCAAACCGCACGAACGTCCGCTTTGCTTCTTAGGCTGTTGGACGACCTCTTTCGCAACCCGTTTCTCAACCTGGCTCGAGCGCGTGAAATCCTCGGTGTGCAGGCACAATCTGCGCAAAACCATATCGACCTACTCATTTCGCGTAACATCCTCACCGAGGTCACGGGCCGAAAACGCAACCGGATCTACACCGCCAAGGAAATCCTCCGGGTACTCGACGAAACGCCGACTTTTGATCCGCGGGCGCAAGAGGTTCTCAAATGAATCGACTCCGTCTCAAGCCGGAACACCAAATGATGCTCGTCGAACTCTATGAACGAACGCAAATGGCCGTCGATGACCTGCCTTACACCGAGGAGTTCGAGCAACTGTACGAATCATTTCTCCAACGCAGCGGTCTCAGCCTGAACCGCCACGAAGTTTGGCGAGTCCTCGCCGGCCAAAGAAAGGCAAGCCGAAGGGTTCGAAAGGTTCGAAGATAGTTCAGCCCGGCCCTTGTGCGCAATTACGGGCGGTCGTCTCGGGTCTTGGGGCAAGCGTAGGCACTCCCCGGCATCACATCGGCCATCGTCATGGGAACAAGCTCGAAGGCATCAGGGTTGGGTAGGTCGATCTTGTTCGGAGAGCCCTTGGGCAGGTTCCGGTTGTGTTTGTAGCCCCCGGTGACGATACGAGGTGTCGAGGCCTCCTTGCCGTGTTCATCAATCGTTGCGATAATAAATTCCCCGACTGGATGTCTCAATCGAACATCGAATGACACGTTGCGCCCCGGGGAATCGGGTGGACGCGGCGGCCCCAGCGTCAGTCTGTCTACGATGTGGAGCGCGCTATCCGGCTGCAATCGGAGGTACCAGACAGGGTCCAGCCGAGCGTCGTCGGGCTGACAAGCGAGATAATCCAAGAAATGGTTGGCAATGAAGCCGGGCTCGGGCCGCAGCGCGAAGGCGACGAAGTCCTTCGTGTCTTCGCCAAGCAGATTCCCGTGGATATCGTAGTGCGGCCAATCGCAATACGCACCCACGACAAGGAGGCCGACCTCCGACAACCAATGGCAAGAGGTCGGAACACCATCGTGCCACACTTGGTAAAGCAATTGTCCGCGCAGATCATAGATGCGGATCACACTTTGTGAGTACACCGAGCGCCGGAAGGCGACAACGATTTCAGGGCCGGGATTCTTTGGGAAATCCTTCTCCGGGAAGATATCGTAGAGCCGGCCAAACACAACGCGAAATTGGTCACCGGAGGCGCTTCGGAGCGTGCGCAGCTCGGGAGGCACGTCCGCCGTCTCAACTCCACGCTGCCACAGCGGCATCGTGAGGCTGCGCGCGGGGTCCAAGGCGCATAGCTTTCCCGGAAAGTGGCCATCCGAGAAGTCGGTGAAACCAAACAGTACCAAGGGTCCGCCTCCGAGAGACTTCGGACGCTCAACCAGTTCGGCAAAGCGAACTCCCGCCGTGCGGGGCCACTGTCTCAATACACGCCCTGTGTCCGTGAGCAGGCGAGCTTCCCACCCGCCACCAAGGTCTTTGTCAGCGTCGATAAAGAACTCCATGATGGCGGGCCGAAAGTCGACCGGTCGACCGGGCAAATACATCGCAGCGATGACCACGCCGATCACGAAGATTGCCGCGACGCCAAGGCAGGCCACAACCGTCGTGACGACCGGATTGCGTGCCACCCAATGGACGACCCGCGTCCACGTGCTGGGCGGGCGCGCCGCGATCGGCTCGCCGTTGAGAAATCGGTGGATGTCGTGGGCCAGCTCCGCCGCGGACTGATATCGCCGGTCGCGGTCCTTTTCGAGAGCCTTGAGCGTCATCGTCTCCACGTCCCCACGAAGTCGCCGGTGGATCGACGAGGGTCTCCGTGGTGTTTGCTCCTTGATGGCCCGCGTGGCGGCGTAGATCGTGGTGCTCGACGCTTGGTAGGGGAGTACACCCGTAAGAAGCTCGTACAGGACGACGCCGATGGAGTAGATGTCACTACGCGTGTCGAGATCATGGGGGTCGGCGTCGCATTGCTCGGGGCTCATGTACTGCACGGTGCCGACAAGTTGGCTGATGCGGGTTTGCTGCGTCGTGATCGACAGGTCCGAATCCGTCGCTCGGGCCACGCCGAAGTCGATCACCTTCGGTTCGCCCGCGGAGTCCACCAGGATATTCCCCGGCTTGAGGTCGCGATGGATGATCCCCTTCTGATGGCCGTGGTGAATCGCGTCGCAGGCCTTGGCGAACAGCCACAGTCGGTCGGCGGTGTCCAGCTTCTTTTCGTTGGCGAATTCGGTGATCGGCTTGGCGCCGGGAATATACTCCATGGCGAAGTACGGGACTGCCGCTCCCGGCGCGCCGGGATCGTCGTGCATGCCCGCCTGATAGATTTGAGCAATATTGGGGTGTCGCAGGCGGCCGAGGATCTGGGCCTCAAACTGAAAGCGCCTCAGGGCCGACCGGGAGCCCACGTTCTTCTTCATGACTTTGAGGGCGACCGTGCGGTGCGGCTGCTCCTGGACGGCCTCGTATACCGTGCCCATGCCGCCCGAGGCGATCACCTGCTTGATGTGGAAGCCGCCGACCCGGCTGCCGACCCATGCGTCAGGATGATCCGTCGCAGCATCTCTCCACAATGTTGGACCGGCCTGGGGCGGACGAAGGAAGTCGTTTCCGATTCGGCTGTCGTGCTCCAACAGCGAATCTACCTCTGCACGTATCTTCACATCGTGGCCGCATGCTTCATTGAGGTATGCGACACGCTCCGCGGGCGCCTGCTCGATCGCCCGCTCGAACAGTTCAAAAGCGCGTTGCATTTGTTCAGGGATCACTTTGGGGGGTCCTCCCGCCCCAGGTGCTATCCCCTTTGCTCAACTCGCGGAAAAGCCATGCACGGGCAAAACGCCACCCGGTGTCCACCGTTCGAGGGGCCACATTCAGGGCGGCGGCCGTCTCATCGATGCTCAGCCCGGCGAAGTAGCGCAGCATGACGATTTCTGCCCTGGGCGGATCGACTTGTTCCAGCTTGTCCAGAGCGTCGCTCATGGCCAGGAGTGTGGCCGGGTCCCCATCGGGTCCCGGGATTTCGTCGGGCAGCGGCCCGACGATTTTGCCGGATCCCCGCTTCATCCTCCCTCTCGACCGAGCGTCGTCTACGAGAATTCGGCGCATAGCCCTCGCTGCCGCGCCGAAGAAATGTCGCCGGCTAGTCCATTCGACCTGGCCATCACCGACCAAACGCAGGTAAGCCTCGTTGACCAGCAGCGTGGGTTGAAGAGGACAGTTCGGACCCTCCTGTGCAAGCTGGGCTCTTGCGATGCTATGCACTTCCTCATAAACGGCCGACCAGAGCCTGTTTTGCGCTGCAGGATCCCCTTGCGCGGCGGAGTCGAGAAGTTGGGTTATAGGACCTTCTGAGTTTCGCGTCATTCCTTAGGCTCAAAAAAAACGTGCGTTGATCATATCACTTTGGCGCACGTTTATGTAGAGCGGTTGGCTGAATAATGGCTGAGTAAGGAGCCGGGGGCCTGGTGGTCGCTCGACCAGTCGTTCCCGACCTGGGCGCGTAGGCGGAAAGCACGGCACCAGAGGCTGAGCTTGTCTGGGCTGACTGGTTCCACCGGCGTACGCTTGCGGATCTTTCGATCGATGGGAGCCCCCGGCTAAGGCAAGGGAAGAACAGGCGCTATTCGCAAAGGAAACACAATGCATACCAGATCTTATTCGAAGCGGCACATGTTCTCGTTGATCATAGGCGCGTCGGGCTTGCTGGCGCTTTTGGCGGGCTGTCCCATCAGCGACCTGACCTTGCCCGGGATCAACCAAGACCCGACGGCCGACGCCGGGACGGACATTACGATTGACGTTGGACAGCGGGTAGCGCTCAACGGGCTCGGAAGCACCGACGCCGACGACGATCCCTTGACATTCTCATGGCAGCAGCGATCCGGTCCACCGGTAATGCTCGACAGCGCCAACAGCCCGCAGCCGAACTTTGTACCGTCCACCGACGGCTTTTACGAATTCGCGTTGACGGTCACGGACGGGCGGGGCGGCTCGGATACTTCCGTTGTGCGGGTCTTTGTGGGTGATGTTGATCCCGCAACTTGTCCGCGTGCGGACGCGGGCACAGACCAGACGCTGAACGAAGGGGCCGCGGTTCGGCTGCGCGGCGGCAACTCAGCCGATCCCGCCGGCGGCCCGCTAACGTTCGACTGGTTCCAGGTTTCGGGCCCGCAGGTCTCCATCAGCGGAGTGTTCATCGCCGAGCCGAGCTTCGCGGCGCCGCAGACTACCGGCGCTGATATCAAGCTGGAATTCGAGCTGACGGTTAGCAACGAGCAAGGCTGCCCCGACAGGGACACCGTCGTGATCACGGTCAGAGATCGTGCCTCCGGCGATCCGTGCGACGGCGTGGTCTGCAACGACGACGGTCTGTTCTGCAGCGGCATCGAATCCTGCGTGTCCGGCACTTGTGTTTCGAACGGCGATCCGTGCTCCGCGAACCAAACCTGCGACGAACAACGAGACGCATGTGCGACGGCCCCGTGCGATACGGATGCTGACTGCGACGACGGCAGGTTCTGCAACGGTGCGGAGACTTGCGTCGCCGGGGAATGCCAGGACGGCACGCCACCATGTACAGAGAATGCGACCTGCGCGAGCATCGAAGATGGACTCATTGCGAAATGGAACTTAGATGGCGACGCCGTCGATGCCACTGGGAACGGCCATGACGGTGTGGTTAGCGGAGCTCTCGCTACCGCAGACCGGCTTGGGAATCCTAGAGGAGCTATGTCCTTTGGCGGCAGTACCTATCTATCGGTTCCAGATGATCCGGAGTTCACCCTTGGAACGGCGGAGTTCACGATAGCGGCGTGGGTTACTCGAACCGCCTTTGGCGCCGATGGTGGCTGCTACTTACTTGGACATTCTGACGGGCCGGGCGACAGGAGTAAGTGGATATTCTGGCTTGGGAGCAACGGGATCAGCTTCGTTGCTACTCACCCCGGAGGTCACTGGGTGGGAGTGGGCACCTATGCTTTCTCGCCTGATGAGTGGAACCAAGTTGCGATTCGCAGGCAGGGGGACACGCTGACTGCTTTTGTGGACGGCTCGCCTATCGGCTCTGTCCCATTTTCACGCTCGATCCCTGATCCGTCACAGCCCCTAACAATTGGCACGGCCGAGTTCGATCGGGCCGTTCGTTCTCTTCAAGGCGCTCTGGACGAAGTTCGCTTCTACAACCGAGCGCTCAGTGATGCCGAACTTCAGACGCTCGTCGCTGAGGGCGATGATGGCATTCCACTGTGCTCACGGGCGCAAATCTGCAACGAGGATACCGATTCGTGCACGATGTCAATGTGTACTACGGACGCCGACTGCGACGACGGCCTGTACTGCAGCGGACTAGAGATCTGCGTTAATGGCTCCTGTCAGCCCGGTGCTGCGCCCTGTTCTGCCAGCGAATTCTGCGCTGAAGGTACCGATGAATGCGCGCCGATCGACACAGGGTCGGATACGATCCGTTCCTCCGAGTGGCTCACCGGCGCCATCGATCCCGTGGTTGACCAGGACACCTACACCTTTATCGGCCAAGCCGGGCAGCACGTGATCATTCAGGCCAATACAACGTCCGGCGGACTGAGTCCCTGGATCGACCTATTTCCCCCAAGCGGCGGTGCTCGGGAGGCTAACTCGAATACTTGTCGCGGTTGCACGATTGCTCTGTTGGGCCACGATCTCGCTGAATCGGGGCAATATACGATTGTTGTTCGTGATCGCGAGGCAGACAGCACCGGAGAGTACATCATATCGCTACTGGTCCTGTCCGGTCCTCTCACCTCCCCTCAGGACCAGGATGGTGGCACCATTGCCTTCGATGAGGTGAAGACCGCCTCCATCGATCCCGTGGTTGACATGGATGCATACACGTTCACTGGCCAAGCTGGGCAGCGCGTGACCATTCAGGCCAATACAACGTCCGGCGGACTCAGTCCATGGATTGACTTGTTTCCGCCTGGCAGTGGTTCCTCGGAGACTAACTCGAATACTTGCCGCGGTTGCACAATTGCTCAACTGTTTGCGCACCCGCTTGCCCAATCCGGGCAATACACGATTCTCATTCGCGACAGAGAAGCGGACAGTACGGGCGAATACCTCCTGTCGCTCTCGGTCCTTCCGTAACACAGCGTTGCAGAAAAGACGGGCTTCCTGTCCTGGGTTTGCCAGTCACATGAAGAAGAACGCACAACCAAAGGTCGTTGTCGCAGCATCGGGCCTGACCTTAATTGCTTGCCGCCTGACCGCGGGCGGATGCGGCACCGATTTCGAAACGAACCCGCAGGGGTGCGAGCATCTTTTTGATTACTTCCGGGCGTGCCGGAAGATGGATCTATTCCGCCGGGAGTCGATCTCGATGCGCTGGTTTTCTCGACGTGCGCCCTGATACCTGAAGACGGTGAATGCGATTATTCGGTGGTGACCAACTGTATCATAAGGAATACTACCTGCGACACAATTGGACTTCTCAATCCCCCGAATGCGTAGACATCGCTCCAGCGTGCGTTGTGATTGCGCCTTGATACAGTGGCGAGGCCTGTCCCTGCGGAGAGCGCCTATCAAGCGTGAAAGGTGGAGGACGTGAAGGTGACATTCGCCTATCGGGAGACGTTCATGACAACAGAACGAACAACTGCACTCAGATTAACAGGTTTGGCACTAACTGCCTTTCCGATTGCTGCGGGCGGCTGTGGTGCGGCGGGAACCAACCAAGCAGCGTGCAGGACCGTGGTCGACCGCATTGTTGAGTGCGGTTCCTCTTTTCCGTTCGCCGATCTGACGGGCGCAATCGGATTCGGAGTATCCCGGTACTGCGCTAGGGTCCCCGAAACGAGTGAGTGCGCAGATTGGTCGGTTTTCGCGGATCACGTAAACTCGAATTCTTGCGATCGCTTGGGCTCAGATCCTCTTACTATAGTGAGCCTGGACAACATCGTTGACCGCCTGAGGATCAACCGCTGTTTGCCGGGACTGCCGCCGCTCCAGGGTTCTGCTTCACCGGATCCAGTCCCGGAGACGTCCGGTTGCGAGCCGCTCACCGGTTTCGAGGTTTGCCTCTTGACCAGTACGTGCCCGCAGGATTGTGCGGAGTGATCCGTGGGCTCCGTTGAGACAGCCTTGGTCGCCCTTCTCAACTTTTTGCGCGGTGAACGAGGGGACATGGCATGCGAACGTCCCGATGGATCGGGGTCCCTTGCGCCGGGGCAGGTCTCAACCGATCGGGATCGCGGTCCGCCGGGACATCGCTTTCGCGGCGTGTCGCCCGGTTTTCGAAAACCCCTTTGCTCTTGCCCCGGCGCGGTTTCTGGAGACCCTGATACGTCGTCATGCTTGACCGCCTCGACCGGACCATCGTCGCCGTCTCTTCCGCGCCCGGACGTGGCGCTGTGGGCATCGTGCGGCTGAGTGGTTCCGACGCCTTCGCGATCGCCGAAAAATTGGCCGTCACTTCAGACGTTTCCATTTCCATCGCCCGATCCTTCACCCGTCTCGAAGGATTGCTTCGATTGGATTCAATCGCGACGGTACCTGCGTTCTTCTATGTATTCAGAGCGCCCGTCGGCTACACACGCGAGGACATGGTCGAGATTTACACGCTCGGATCGCCGCCCCTGCTCGAATGGATTTGCCGTAAGGCGGAGGAATTTGGCGCTGTGCGGGCATTGCCCGGCGAGTTCACCGCGCGGGCATTTCTCAACGGCGGCATGAGCCTGACCCAGGCCGAGTCCGTTGCCGGGCTGATCCGCGCCCAGACCGACACGCAGTTGCGGGCTGCACGGCGCCTGGCCGACGGAACGCTGCACAGGAACATCGAGGCCGCCCGAAACTCCCTTGCCGAACTGCTCGCCCTGGTCGAGGCCGACATCGATTTCGCCGAAGAACCCATCGAGTTCATCACCCCGCCCGAACTTCGCTCGCGCCTTGCCGACGTGGATTCCTCGCTTTCGCAATTGACGTCAGCCGCGGGGTCGATCGAACGCCTCGAGGTTCTTCCGCACATCCTCCTGCTCGGCCCGCCCAACGCCGGGAAAAGCTCGTTGATGAACCGGCTCAGCGGAATCAGCCGGGCGATCTGCTCCGCCGTGGCCGGAACCACTCGGGACATTCTTTCCGCCCCGATTCGACTGGGAAGATTGGAGGCCATATTGCTCGACTCCGCCGGCGTGGACGATTCGCCCGATGAAGTGATCGCCGCGGCGCGGGAGCTGACCCTTTCGACCGCGCAGCAAGTCGACGCCATTTGCCTGGTGCTCGACATCACGGCCGTCGATGCCGCGCCGTTCGTGAATCTGCCGGCTGACCATCGCAACGTCGTGGTGGCGCTGAACAAAGCCGATCTTGTGGATGAAGCCCGGCGCGAAATCGCGGTCCGCGCAGTGCGTGCTCGTTGTGAGCATCCCGTGTGCGCGGTCAGCGCGCTCCAAGAGCTTTGCCTTGACGAATTCCGCGCGGCGTTGTCCTCGGCGCTTGAGGACCGGGCCGTGACGACCACGGCGGAGGCCCTTTTTCTGGGCGAACGTCAGCGAACGGCCATTGCCGCGGCACGCGAGGTCCTGAACCGGGCGATTCTGCTCAGCGCGACCGCGCAAGAAACCATCGACTGCGCGGACCTGCTGGCCTTCGAACTTCGCGAGGCCCTTTATCACCTTGCCGCCGTCGCGGGCGAGGTGACCACCGAAGACCTGCTTTCCCAGGTGTTCTCCCGGTTTTGTATTGGAAAGTAATTCGGTGCCCAGGCAGCGCAATGGCTCAGTCGGAATCGGTTTGCGACGGTAACCTGCTCGCGACGTCCCCAATCCAAAATCGCCTTTCCTTTTTTTGACCGAACCGTGCCTCGGGAGCCGTCGTACTATCTCATGGAGAGGGCGGGCAGTTGGGAGCGGGCTCCAAATGGTAAATGTTGGGCATGGGTCAGGCCGCGGCGGTCGACGTCGCACACTTTCATGCGTCCTTCTCCTGGTCGGCGCGGGGCCGCTGGTTTCGGCGCCGGTTCCCTATTCGTCCGACTTCGCCGCGGTAGAACGATTCGCCGACATCGAATCGCAAATCGTCGGCTCAAACGCGATGTTCCTGGCCGGGGAGGGCAAGGTGCGCAATCTCCTCGCCCGGCATCGTGAGACCATCGAATCCTGCTCCACGCATTCATCTTTCGCCCAGGCCGTGAACCGGCTCATCGGCGACATCGGCCTTTCTCATTTTCATTACTACACCGATGAAGACTGGCAATACTGGCACCTTCGCAGCTATTCCGCGGACGACTCCTCGGAGCATCAGGTGGAGCACGCGGGCATCATCCCGCAAAAGCTGGGAACGCATTGGTTCGTTCGCGGGATTCTGGAGGGTTCGCCGGCCGACGGGAAGGGCCTGAGACTTGGCGACCAGCTTCTGAGCGTAGATGGCGCTCCATATTCACCCGTGAAGGCCTTTCGTGGCACGGCGGGCCGGCCGGTGAAGGTGCGAGTTCGTCGAGGGCCGGACCGGATCCACGAGGTGACGCTGGTTCCGAAGAAGGAGTCGCTCTACGCCGCGATGCAGCGGGCCATTCGGGAGAGCATCGACACCGTACGACACGATGAACACACTTTCGCGTATCTGCACGGCTGGACGTTGCTCGGAGAAGGAAGGGAATTCGCCCGTTTGTTGGCCATGCAGGACGACGTGGACGGTCTGCTGCTCGACTATCGCGACGGGTTCGGCGGCACGTGGCATCGCGCTGAACTCTTCCTGCTCGGAGATTCCGACAAACCGGTCTCCGTCCCCGATCATACCTGGACCAAGCCCGTCGTCATTCTGACGGGCGAGGGAACCCGCAGCGCCAAGGAGATCGTCATGCACGCCGTGAAGAAGGCCCAGCGAGCCCCGCTCGTCGGAGAACCGACGCCCGGCCACGTCATTTCCGTCGGCGAGATCGCCGAAATCGGCGACGACGGGTTGCTCATGCTTCCCGGCTACCGATTCGACGGCATGGAAGGCAATCCCGTACTCCCGGATTTTCTCATTCCCCGTGACATCCGTTATTGCGGCGGCGAGGATGTGCAGATGGACTTTGCGAAGGACCTTCTTGGCTCGCTCATTCGCCGGGAGAACGCCGGCTTGACCGGCTCATGGGATGACGCGGTACGGGCGATGCCGAGTTTTTCAAAAGCGCCTTAAAAGCGTTTTTTCGAGGTCGTTCAAGCACGCTCGGTGCAGCGTCGCCGCCCATGGGCGTCGGCAAAGTTCAATCTCGCCGCAAGCACAACGGCGGCTTCGAAAAGTTCGGCGGCGCGCCGCCGTCGTCTTATTCCCCCGTTAAGGTTCTACGGCACGGTGACGGTCACGGTGGTTCCCGCCGAGGTCCACGTCAGCGATTGGTTGTTGGCATCGCGCAGCGACGTATCGCTCAAACGCGGCTTGACGGTGAAGGTGCCCGATGCGTTCGGAGAAGCGCGGAGGACGAACGTGGCCAGGTATTTCTGTTCCTCGCCGACGTAGACGCCGCCTTCCGTAAGCGCGGCCATCAGGCGCCCGGCGGATTGGTTGAACGCGGGGATGGGGTCCATTCCGGCGAATACGAAATCCGGGTCCTCAGAATCGAAATCGATCTCCATCGAGTCGACGGTCAGAGTGCCCGTGATGCCGCCGGTGATCTCCGGGGCCAGTTGGTAGCCCCTCAGGTTCTCAGGCCCGGTAATCTTGGCCGTGATCGTCTTGGTGGCCCCGGGAATGAT
>Ga0187893_10002068_pt1 | contig 45432 bp, 40 predicted proteins | sample MA1701074metaG_FD_139574 | JGI IMG/M metagenome (GOLD analysis project Ga0187893, IMG submission 139574) | White microbial mat communities from a basaltic lava cave in the Kipuka Kanohina Cave System on the Island of Hawaii, USA - MA170107-4 metaG ... | reverse complement strand
TTTGTCACCCCTATCCCCTGAGGCGACTTGGCGTTGTCACCTGAGGCAAGAGCCGGATGCGGTAATGCCGCTCGTCCGGATCCGTGGAGGGGGTTACGAGCAATCGTCATCTCTACTCCGACTGCCGTCGTCGCGAGGGCCCGGTTCCTGACCCTCACAATGGCAAGCAACCTGGCGGCTGCCAAGCCCAAAAAATGGACTTGTAGGCCGGCCCCGGGACTCTTACTCTCGGCACCATGAAGGGCTATGGACAGTTCTGTCCGATCGCGATGGCGTGCGAAACCTTCGCCGAGCGCTGGACGCCGCTGATCCTGAGAGAGCTACTCTTCGGCGCGCGGAGGTTCAGCGAGATCCGTCAGGGCATGCCGCTGATCTCGCGAACCTTGCTCAGTCAACGGCTGCGTGAGCTGGAAGACGCCGGCGTCGTCACGAGCCAGCCGCTGACCCGAGGCCGGGGACGAGAGTATCGACCGACCCCGGCCGCTGAGGAGTTCCGCGAGGTTCTCGAACGACTGGGCGCGTGGGGCCAGCGGTGGGCCAAGGGCCAGTTCGACCCGCAGAACCTCGACCTGAAGCTGCTCATGTGGAACGTGCGCCACCGCATCGATGTGCAGCGGCTTCCTCCCCGCCGGGTGGTCGTGCGCTTCGACTTTCGCACCTTCCCAGCGCGCTGCCGGAGCTTTCAAACCTGCTGGCTTGTCCTCACGCGAGAGGACGTGGACGTGTGTTTGAAGGATCCGGGGTTCGAGGTTGACCTCGTCGTCACCGCCGACGCGGTGGCCATGGCGCGCGTGTGGACGGGGGCCACCACGTTTGCGCAGGCGGTGCGATCGGGCGGACTGCGGATGGAAGGTTCCCGCGACCTGGTGCGCGCGTTCCCGAGCTGGCTCCTCCTCAGCCACTTCGCCCACGTGGAGCGCCCCGCGCGCGCGGGCTGAGCCGCGACGGGCGAATCTGCCACTGAGCTGGCCCGTGGCTAAGCGGGCGAGCTGGGTCGCGCTTCGGTGAGCAGGGATGGCGGAAAGCTGAACACGTTCGCGGGCTCGTGGTGCAGATCGTGGTCCCGGCGCAAGCGTTGCACCATGTCGAGCGCATAGGGGGCGCCCTCCAGGAGCTGGGCCAGCATCAGCTCGTCCAGCTGGAGGCCCGCCCGCCGGGCGCCCTTCACGCACAGATCGCGCAGCGCGGGCTCAACGTGGTCGACCGGACCCGACAGGACGGGCGGCGGGACGACGGCGGGTGCCGCCGCTCCGCGCACGAGGAGTGCGTGCCTCGCGTGCCAGTCCGTAGCTCGCTCGTAGGCCTCGCCGATGCGCAGGATCGTCGTCTCGCCGAATGGCTTCCCGATGATCTGCATACCGAGGGGCAGGCCGTGGCGGCCGAACCCGTTGGGCAGCTGGAGCACGGGCTGACCCGTCACGTTCCAGGCGGTGAGCAGGCTCGGCTTCTGCCAGAACGAGACGCTGCGGTAGTCGGCCAACCGCGGCGCCTCCCCCAGACTGGCGGTGACGAAGGCGTCGAAGCGCGCGTAGAGTGGCTCCATCTCGACCATCATCCGCCGATGCTCGCGGGTGGCCTGGACGTAGTCGTGGGCGGTGAACAGCACGGACGGCAGGGCGCGGGAACGAAAATCGGCGCCGAACTCCTGGGGCCGCGCGATCAGATCTCGCTGGTGGACGCTGAAGATCTCGCTCTCCGCGATGATGATCTTGACGTCGAAGTAGCTGGCCAGTGGCCGCACGCGGCACTCTTCCAGTTCGGCGCCTAAGCGCCTCAAGACCTCGAGGGCGGCGTCCATGGCCTGGCGGACGTCCTCGGAGGCTGGCAAGTCTTCCTCCCAGTGGGAACGAAGGATCCCGAGCTTGAGGCCCCGAAGATCCCGGCCGAGTGCCTCGGCGTAGCGGGGGATCGGCCGCGGCAGGCTCCCGGCATCGCGTGGGTCGTATCCGGCCAGGGCTTGGAGCACTAAGGCGCAGTCACCGACAGTCCGGGCCAAGGGCCCGCAGTGGTCGAACGTATAGGAATTGGTGATCACGCCGGCGCGACTCACCAGACCAAACGTCGGCATGAACCCGACCACACCACAATGGGACGCCGGGCCCCGGATCGATCCGCCGGTGTCAGAGCCGAGGGCCAGGGGCACGAAGCCCGCCGCCACCGCAGCACCCGATCCCGACGAGGAGCCCCCCGTGAAGTGGGTGAGATTCCATGGGTTGCGCGCGGGAGGCCACGGCAGATCGAACGAGGGCCCGGCGTGCGCCATCTCGTGGGTGGCCAGCTTCCCGAGCAGCACGGCGCCGGCCTCGTAGAACTTGGCGGTGGCGGTGGAGTCCTCGCGCGGAACCCGATCGATGAAGATGCGCGAATGGCCCGAGGTGAGAATGCCCTTCGTGTCGTAGATGTCCTTGAGGGCAAACGGGATCCCGTGTAGCGCGCCCCGGTAGTGGCCAGCCATGATCTCGGCCTCGGCGTGTCGGGCCTGACGCCGGGCCAAGTCGAAGGTGGGCGTGATGAACGCATGGGTCTGCTCGTCGTACTCCTCGACCCGTGTGATCAGCGCCTCAACCAGCTCCACGGGTGAGAGCTTTCGTGTCGCGATCAGCTCCGCCAGGGCACTGATCGAAAGATCGTGAAGATCAGTGGCCACGGGCGCCCGCCGCCGCCCGCTCGAGCAGCTCCTTGGCACCGCCCTGGATCCAGGGGAAGAAGCTCGTCATCACGACCCGCACGCCCATCCGGGTGTAGCGCTCGACGTTGCCCGTGTTGACGAGCGTCCCCGCCACGCGGCCGGCCTCGACAATCCTCGCGAGGGCGCCGTCGATCGTCTGCTGGACGGTCGGATGGCCCATGTTCCCGATGTGCCCCATGGAGGTGGCCAGGTCGCTCGGCGCCACGAAGAAGACGTCGATGTGGTCGACCTTGATGATCTCGTCGAGATTCTTGACGGCCACGATGTCCTCGAGCAGCACGATGAGCAGGCTCTGGTCGTTGGCGGTCTTCAAGTAGTCGCCCACCCCGAAGCCCTGTCGGCTGGTGAACATGCCGCGCTTGCCGAGTGGCGCGAACTTGCCAGCCTCGACGACGGCCTCGGCCTCCGCCCGGGTGTTGACGTGAGGCACCACGATCCCCTGGGCACCCCGATCGAGAGTCCGGTAAATGGTCGCGTAGTCGTTGTCCATGACCCGGACGACCGAGGTCACGCCCCACAGATCGCAGGCCCGCGTCAGGTTGCCGAGATCGGCGTAGTCGACGCCGCCATGCTCGCCCTCCAGCCAGATTCCATCGACCCCGAGGGGGCCAAGCTGATCGATAAGGTCCGGATCGTTGGTGCCAGCGATGATGGTTGCCACCTGGCCTGTGGAGATCTTCTCCTTCATGCGATTGGGACGGATGTTCACGGCGCTTTCCTCCCCGGTCGGACAGAGACCGTCCGGACCGCCGGGCGGGATTCTAGCATCTCGGGTACGACCTCCCTAGGCCAGCCCGGCCCGCGACTACCAGGGGAGGATGGCGGGTTCGTATTTCTCGATCCGTTCCTCGATCGTCATCAACGGGTCGATGCCGTAAAGGCGGCGCGCGTTTTCGCCCATCAACTTCCGCTGCGCTGCGGCGGGTACCTTGAGCGCGGCCATGTGGTGGAGACCGTCCCAGGCGTCCTCGGCATCGTGATGTGGATAGTCCGAGGACCAGATGGCGATGTCCTGGAACACGTCCCACAGGCGATAGACGAGGGTCTCGTCCGACTCGAAACCGATGAAGCAGCGCTCGTGGAACACCTCCACCGGATCGCGAATGAGTCGGTTGTCACGCTGAAACGCGAACAGATTCGAGAAGTTGGAGCTCCGGGCCAGGATGAGGGGCAACCAGGAAGCGTTGGACTCCAGCACGGCCGCCTTCAGCCGCGGGAACTTCTCCAGCCACCCCGTCTGCACGACCACCGTGACCCAGGTCATCGCTTCCATCAGGAAGCCGAGCGTCTCGGAGGCGTCGATGGCTGGGTCCATGGCCGCCGTGATGTTCGAGACGAATTGCCCGGGCGAATAGACGACCGATTCGTCGGTGAATAGTAATCCCTGTCCCGAATGGCCGCGCGCCTGGGACATGCGCTGGCCCCATTCGGGGGTCAGCGCCTCGCGCGAGGGAAAGGTGTGCATGGCGAGCACCACACCGGCCGCCTCGAACTCGCGCCACAGGGGGTCGAACTCGGGCAGGGTAGGGTAGCGACCGTTCCAGAAGCAGGGACGGACGGCCGCCGCCTTGAAGCCCAGGGCGGCCACCCGCTTCAGCTCCGCGATCGAGGCCTCCACGCTCTGCAGGGGTAGTACGGCACAAGGAAAGAGCCGCTTCCGGTCGGCAGCGCAGTAGTCGAGCACCCAGTCGTTGTAGGCGCGGGCCAGCACCGTGGCCGCCTCGGCGCTGCGTACCAGGGCCAGGCGCACGAACCAGGTGGGGAACAGCATCACCTGATCGGTGCCCAGCGCGTCCATGTCGTTGAGCCGCGCTTGCGGGTCCCGGCAGCCGAGCAAGCGTCCGAACTTATCCTGCCAGGCGGCGGTGCCCGGAGTGAGCTTGCCCACCTCCTTCTTGTCCCAACGCGCCCAACCGACTTCGGCTGCGTTCGAGCGCTCGCGAGCGGCGGGAACGACCCTGCCGTTGATGAACAGGAGGTCGCTGTCCGTGTGGAAGCAGAACTGACTCTTGATCCAGGTGCGGCTCGTGCTCGGGACGTATTCGTCCCACACCGTGGGCGGCTCGACAACGTGGCTGTCACAGTCGAAGATCGGGAAGTCCTTGCGGACGTTCGTGGTCACCATGAGACCTCCTTGCCGAAGCGTCCACTGGGCGACGAGGTATTCTATTGTCCGGAATCGAGAAGACGTCTGTCAATGCGACCCTTCGCAACCTGACGTTCGTGGAGCAGACACCGGGAGTCGAGCGCTTCTCGCTGGCCGGGCGCATTGCTCTGGTCACGGGCGCCACTCGAGGTCTCGGACTCGAGATCGCGCGTGGCTTGGCGGCGGCGGGCGCCGTGGTCGGGATCAACGGTCGCAACGCGGGGCGAGCCCGGGGAATCGCCGAGGGCATTCCGGACGCCTTTCCCGTCCCGTTCGATATCACCGAGTTGGATATCGCGGCGGCGGCCATCGACGACGTTGTCGCGCGGCACGGCCGCCTCGATTGCCTCGTCAACAACGCTGCCGTGCGGGATCGCCGACCCTTGCAAGAGATCGCCGCCGAGGATTTCCGTCGCCTGATCGAGATCAACCTGGTTGCGCAGTACCAGCTCGCGCGGGTGGCCGCCCGCCACATGACAGCGCGCGGTCAGGGCCGGCTCGTGTTCATCAGCTCGATGGTGGGGCGGCAGTCGTTCCAGGGCGATCCGGCCTATGTCGCGTCCAAGGGTGGGCTGGAGGCGCTGATGCGGGCCCTCGCCGTGGAGCTCGGCGAGAAGGGGATCACGGCCAACGCGATCGCGCCCGGCTTCTTCCTCACCGACGTGAACGCTCCCTTCTTCGCCCAGCCACGGATGGCGGAGCTGGCGCGGCGCATCCCGCTGCGGCGCTTTGGCCGTCCCGACGAAGTCGTGGGGGCGGCCATCTTCCTGGCCTCCGACGCCGCGTCCTACATCACGGGCCAGGTGCTGACGGTAGACGCTGGGCTCTCGGTGGCCTTGTAACCCGGGAACATGGCGATGCGCGTGGCCATTTTGCCCTCGGGTGCGGTGCTCGCCGACACCATACCCGACGAGGAGGGGGCGAGCGACGGACTGTCGGGTGCCGCGCGCGCCCGCGTCGTCCGTGCCTTCGCGCGGGGACCCGGCCACGGCTTACTCGACCTGGGCGCGACGGAGATCGAGGCGCCGCTTGCCCCTCCCCTCGCCTTCCTGCGCGATGTCGGCCGCGCGTTCGTGACCCGCCTCTGTGCGGTGCCCGATCTCGAGGAACGGCGCGAGCAGGTGGAGGTGGACTGCCCGCCGGACGAGCGCCGGGGGTTAGCCGCCGCCGTGCCACCCATGGACGGCGGTGAGTACGTCGACGCCGACTGGGTCGCCGCGCGCTGGGCGGACCTGCAGCAGGCCTTCGTCGACGAGATCACCGCCCACCGCGGTTCCGTCGGCAGCTGGCTGAGCGCGCGCCACTCCTCCTGGCACGCCGTCGGCAAGGTATGTCTGCATCTGGCCGAGAATCGCGGCGACGAGGAACACCCATTCGCCTTTCTCGCGACCTACGCGGTGCGGGCGGGGGCGGGGGGCAAGGTGCAGCACCGCCCGCTGGGTCGCGCGCTGGAGGACTCGTCGGCGCGTGGCGATCGGCAGGCGCTGTTGCATCTCTTGGTTCCGTTGCAGCGCGCCGCCGAGCAGAGCGCGTGGCTGGCCGAGCTGATCGACTCGGGGCAGATCTATCAGGCGATGGCCTGGACGCCCGCCGAGGCGCACCGCTTCCTGCGTGCCATGCCGGCCTTCGAGGCGGCGGGGCTCGTCGTCCGCGTCCCCGACTGGTGGCGGCCCCGGCGCCCGCCCCGGCCCGAGGTCACCGTGCGCGTCGGCGAGAAGAGGCCGAGCGCGGTCGGCATGGATGCCCTGCTCGACTTCTCGGTGGCGGTCGCGCTCGGTGACGACAAGCTCACCACTGCCGAGTTGCGCCAGCTCCTGGCGGCGCCCGACGGCCTGGTGCGACTGCGTGGGCAATGGGTCGAGTTGGACGGCGAGCGGCTGCGCGAGGTACTGGCCCACTGGGAGCGCGTCCGGCGCGAGGCTGAGCGGGGAGGGCTCTCGTTTCTCGAGGGGATGCGGCTGCTTGCCGGCGCCGCCCGGACGGAGGAGGAGGCCGCCACTCTCATTGCAGGCGAGGGCTGGTCGCGTGTCGAGGCGGGCGCCTGGCTCGCGCGCACCCTCGAGGGGCTGCGGGGGCCAAGCGGGCTGGCGGCGGCCGACCCGGGCGCCGACCTGCAGGGCACCTTGCGGCCCTATCAGAGAGTCGGCGTGGCCTGGCTGGCCTTCGCCTCGTCTCTGCGGCTCGGGGTCTGTCTGGCCGACGACATGGGGCTTGGCAAGACCATCCAGGTGCTGGGCCTGCTGCTCCTGCATAAGCGCCGCGCCCGGGGCGATCGCCTGCCGCATCTGCTGGTGGTGCCGGCATCGCTGCTCGCCAACTGGCAGGCGGAGATTGCGCGGTTCGCGCCATCGCTGGCCACACTGGTGGCCCATCCATCCGCGATGCTCACGCGCGAGCTGGCCAAGCTGGCCGATGCCGATCTCGGCAACACCGATCTCGTCATCACCACGTACGGGACGCTCGCGCGCTTGGAAGCCCTCCGGACCCGGGACTGGTCGCTGGCCATCCTCGACGAGGCGCAAGCCATCAAGAACCCTGGCGCTCGGCAGACGCAGGCCGTCAAGGCGCTGAAGGCGCAGGCGCGCATCGCGCTCACCGGAACGCCGGTTGAGAATCGTCTAGGGGATCTGTGGTCCATCTACGATTTCCTCGACCCGGGTCTCCTGGGCTCGGCCCGCGACTTCTCCGCCTTCACCAAGCGATTGGCCGACCGCCGCGAGGAGAGCTACGCGCCCCTGCGTCGTTTGATGCAGCCCTATCTCCTGCGCCGGCTCAAGACGGACCGCACAATCGTAGCCGACCTGCCCGACAAGACCGAGGTGAAGGCGTTCTGTCTCCTCTCCGGAGCGCAAGCCGCGCTCTATCAGAAGACGGTCGACGAACTGGCCCGCGCTATCGCCGGGCTGATCCAGGGCATCGAGCGTCGCGGTCTGGTGCTCGCCTATCTCATGCGATTCAAGCAGATCTGCAATCACCCTGCCCACTGGCGGGGAGAAGGCACGTGGGACGAGGCGGGGAGTGGTAAGCTCACCCGCCTGCGCGAGATCGTGGAAGCGGTGGCAGCCAAGCAGGAAAAGATGCTCGTGTTCACCCAGTTTCGCGAGGCCACCGCGCCCCTGGCCACGTTCCTGGCAGGCGTGTTCGGCCGTCCCGGGCTCGTGCTCCACGGCAGCACACCGGTCAAGGATCGGGGCGGCCTCGTGCGGCGCTTCCAGGAGGAAGCGAGCGTACCGTTCTTCGTGCTGTCCCTCAAAGCGGGAGGCGCCGGCCTCAACCTCACAGCGGCCTCGCACGTGGTGCACTTCGATCGGTGGTGGAACCCGGCCGTTGAGGACCAAGCGACCGACCGCGCCTACCGCATCGGCCAGCACCGGAACGTCCTCGTGCACAAGCTCGTATGCCGAGGAACGGTCGAGGAGCGCATCGATCGGCTCATCGAGGACAAGCAAGCCATGGTGCGCGAGGTGCTGGCGGGCGGAGGCGAGACACTGCTGACCGAGATGAGCGACGAAGAACTGATGGCCATGGTCGCCCTCGATCTCCGCAGCGCCACCGCCGAGATTTAGGGGGCGCGGGTGACCGAGGGGCGCAGGGGCGGCTGGGACTACTTCCCGCCGTACGTGTCGGTAGCAGAGAAGAAGGCGCACGGCGCCCACGCGCTCGCCAGGCTGCTCAAGAAGAGCAAGCGGGCAGCCGAGCCGGTGGTGATCGCGCACCGTAAACGGCAGCTCACCACCACGTTCTGGGGTACGGCCTGGGCCGACAACCTCGAACGCTATGCCGACCTGGCCAACCGCCTGCCGCGCGGGCGCTCCTACCTCCGCAACGGCTCGGTGCTTGACCTGGTAATCACCAGGGGCGGGATCGAGGCGCACGTGGCCGGCAGCGAGCTGTACCGCGTGACGATCGGCATCGCGCCCCTGGCCAAGGCGCGCTGGCGCCGTATCGTCACGCGCTGCACGGGCCGGATCGGCTCGCTCGTCGGCCTCTTGCGCGGTGAGCTGTCCGACGACGTGCTGGGCGTGCTGTCCGATCGGAAGGACGGGCTCTTTCCGGAGCCGCGCGAGATGAGGCTCGACTGCTCGTGCCCGGACTGGGCCGGTGTATGCAAGCACGTCGCCGCCGTCCTGTACGGTGTTGGCATCCGCCTCGACACGAAGCCGGAGCTGTTCTTCGTGCTGCGTCAGGTGGACCAGGCGGAGCTGCTCAGCTCCGCCACCACCGGCGCCGTGTCACGGGCGCATCCTCGTGCGGGTAAGCGGATCGCGGACGACCGGCTGTCGGCGGTGTTCGGGATCGAACTGGAAGCCGCGGCGCCGCCGCGCGCAAATCGAGCGGGCCGCCCGTCACGGCGGACCCCGCGTCCCGCGCGGAGCCCCGAACGACGACGTTGAGCAGCGGTCGCCGTCAGGCCGCGGCGGCCACGTTCTGGTTTCCGCGGAAGAAGTTCTCGGGGTCGTATTTCGCCTTGATCGCGAGTAGCCGCTCGTAGTTGGCGCCGTAGGCGGCGCGCACGCGATCGGATTCGTCGGCGCCGAGATCGTTCACGTACACCGCGCGCTCCAGGTGCGGCTCCATCGCGGCGTGGAACTCGCGTGTCCACTGGATGTTCTTCTCGTCGTCGGCCGCACTGTCCCACTGCGAGAGGATGAGGCAGTCCCACTGGTCGTGCCGGTGCGCGAACGACGTTTCCGTCGGCCTCACCCGCGCGGCGGCGCCGTGCATCTGCTGGAGCGCGATGAGCGTGTGAGCCGAGGGACGCGTGACGGCGAACTGCTTCAGGGTATCGATCGCGTCTGGCCCCAGGCGGCGGAGGAAGCCCGCTTTCCAGTAGTGGCGCCGGCCCGTCGGAAATGCGGCGTCGCCGCCGGACTGAAGGTCCACGTAGCTCATCGGCGCGATGGCGTCGACCAGCGGCTGCTCGAAGACCCGGAGCGGTTTCAATGGCTGTTCGCCCGCCTCGAGATCACCGATCCAGGCGACACCGACTCCGAGCACGGTCGTTCCGTCCGGAGCGCTGGCAAAGCCAGCGTTCATGCACAGCTCGTCAGGGCAGCCACGCGCGAACTCGTCGTAGAACGCGAGCACCCGCTGGGCACGTTCGAACGGCCACGCCAGGCTGCCCCCCAGCACGGGCCCAACGGGGTGCAAGCGGTACTCGAACGACGTCACCACGCCGACGTTGGCGCCGCCTCCGCGTACCGCCCAGAAGAGATCGGCGTGCTCGGTAACGGTGGCCGTGAGGAGCTTCGCGTCCGCAGTGACGATGTCGACGGAGGTGAGGTTGTCGCACGCCAGGCCGTGCTTGCCGTTGAGCCAGCCGATGCCACCCCCCAAGGTCAGCCCCGCGATGCCCGTGGGCGAGACGATCCCGGTGGGCGTGGCGAGGCCGAAGGCCTGGCATCCGCGATCGAGCTCGCCCAGGGTCAGACCGGGCTCGGCTCGCGCCACCCGGCGCTGCCCGTCTACGCTGAGACCCTTCATGGCGGACAGGTCGAGCATCAGACCGCCGTCACTCACTGCTTTGCCTGACACGTTGTGGCCGCCACCCTTCACGGACACCTCAAGCGCGTGGGTGCGCGCGGATTCCACCGCTGCCACCACATCGGCCGAGCGTGCGCAGCGGACGATCGCCGCCGGCCGGCGATCGATCATGGCGTTGTAGATGCGACGCGACGCTTCGTAGCCGACGGCGCCTGGTAGCAACACCTCGCCTTGCACGGCGGCGCGCAGATCACGGAGCGCGGTCTCCCCGATCGTCATGGCCCTAAGCGTCATGGCTCGTCCTCCGTGGCCTACGCCAGTGCGGTCGTATGGAAGCGACTGCGATAGCCTTTGGGGTTGACGCCGAGCGCCCGGCGGAAGGCGATCCGCATCGTCTCGGGGCTGCCGAAACCGCAGGTGGCGGCGACATCGGGAATGCCGCGCGACGTCTCCTCGAGCAGCCGTCGGGCCGCCTCGACACGGACGCGCTCGACGAAGCGTCCTGGGGTCATGCCCACCTCGCGCACGAAGACGCGGAAGAAGTTGCGGGGGCTCATCGACACCCGGCGGGCGAGCGTATCGACCGACAGGTCCGCCCCGGGGTGTTCGCAGATCCACGCCTGCAGCTCGCGCAGCGGCTCGCGCTCGGCCATCTGCGTGGAGAGCTGGGCGCTGAACTGGGCCTGGCCGCCCGGCCGCCTGAGGAAGAAGACCATCCGCTGAGCCACCTGCAGCGCCACGCGCCGGCCGACGTCCTCCTCCACCAGAGCCAAGACGAGATCGAGACCTGCCGTGCTACCGGCCGAGGTGTAGAGACTCCCGTCGCGGACGTAGATGGGGTCGGGCTGGACGGTGATGGTGGGAAACCGGCGGGCAAGCTCGTCGCAGTCCATCCAGTGCGTCGTCGCGTTGCGGCCGTGGAGCAGGCCGGCTTCAGCCAGCACGAAGGAGCCCGTGCAGAGCCCGACCACGCGTCGCACGCGGGGCGCCGTGCGTGCGAGCCAGCGGACGAGATCCGGGTCGCGCCGGGCGTCGTCGGGCTCGTCGATACCGGTCACAATCAAGGTATCGATATCGCCGCGAACGGAACGGTACGAGCGATCCGCCGCCAGCCGGAGCCCTCCCCACGCGCACACTGTGGTCACCGGTGACACGACCTCGACGACGTAGCCCTGGTCTTGGGGAAGGCGCACGTTGGCGGCGTAGAAAATGTCGAGCGCCCCACCGATCTCGACGATCTCGCGGCAGGGCATTGCAACCATGACCACGCGTCGAGCCGCCATTGCTCCCCTCCTGGCCGGACCCTCTCCGAAACTCGTTCTCTCATTCTTCCGAGATGTCAGCAATGACAATCATCCCAAGAATCCTGCCAAGACAAGCTTTGCTGGGTTACCATCTCCCGATGTCCACGCCGCTGCCCAGGCCGATCTCGCTTGCTCATCTGACCGTGCTGGATACGACACCTCCCGCGCTGGTCACCGTGGCCGCAGCCGCGGGCTTCCGGACCATCGGCATCCGACTGACGGCGACCCCGAGCGTAGGTGTGCCGCCCTACGACATCCTGGGGGAGGGGCCTCTGCTACGGGAGACCTTGCTTCGCCTGGCCGATACGGGCGTGTCCGTGCTGGACACGGAGTTCCTCCGCTTCGAGCCCGACCAGCCGGTCGGCATTCCGGAGGGTTTCCTCGAGGTCTCGGCCCGGCTCGGCGCTCAGAACGTGCTGGTCATGAGCGCGGAGCCCGAGGAGGCTCGAACCCTCGAGCGGTTTTGCGATCTCTGTGACCGGGCGGCCGCGTACCGCTTGCACGTCTGCCTGGAGTTCGCGATCTACACGGGAGTGCGGACGCTTGCGGACGCCGCCCGCGTGGTGGCCAGGGCGAAGCGGTCGAACGCATCGGTCCTGATCGATGCCTTGCACTTCAGCCGGTCGCGGGGCATTCCTGCGGATATCGGAAGTGTCGAACCGTCGCTCCTCCGGTACGCGCAGATCTGCGATGCCGGTGGGGACATGCCCGGCCCCACTGACACACCGGCGCTCGTCCGCGAGGCCCGGACCGGCAGGTTTCTGCCTGGGGAGGGGGTGTTGCCGCTGAAGGAGCTGGTCGCGGCCTTACCCCACACCGCGCCGCTGGCCATCGAGGCGCCCTGCCGGGCGACCGCCGATCTCCCCGCCGTCGAGCGGGCACGGCGCGCCTATCGGGCCCTCTCCGCCCTCATCGAAGCCTGAATCTGGCACCCGCGAGAGTCAGTACAGGTGGCAGGCGATCTCGCCACCGCCGTCACGAAATTTCAACGTCGGCTCGACGGCGGAGCAGATCGGCATCGCCGATGGGCAGCGCGGGTGGAAGCGACACCCGGACGGCAGGTTGAGGGCGCTGGGGACCTCACCGGCGATGACCCTCTCTCCGTGATGGTCATCGGGGTGAGAGGGAAGCGCAGCGGCGAAGAGAGCCTTCGTGTACGGGTGCATCGGCCGCGCGCACAACGCATCGCTGTCCGCCGACTCCACGATCTTGCCGAGGTACATCACCGCGATGCGGTGGCTCATGTGGGCCACGGTGGCCAGATCGTGGCCGATGAAGAGGTAGCTCACCCCGAGGGTTCGCTGCAGATGCTCGAGCTGGTTGATGATCTGGGCCCGGACCGACACGTCGAGGGCGGAGACCGGCTCGTCCAGCACGATGAGGCGGGTATGGGTGGCCAGCGCCCGGGCAATGGCGATCCGCTGCCGCTGCCCGCCGCTGAACTCGTGGGGGAACAGGGGAGCCACATCTGGCGAGAGCCCGACCAGGTCGAGCACCTCGGCCACGCGCTCGCGAATGGCCGCGCGCGAGAGATCGGTGTGGATCTCCAGGGGCTCGGCGATGATGTCCTCCACGCGCATGCGCGGGCTGAGCGAGCTGAATGGATCCTGAAAGACGACCTGCACGGCCCGGCGGTAGCCCATGAGCGCCGCGCCCTTGAGGACGGCGATGTCCCGGCCCTCGAAGGCAATCGTCCCCGTCGTCGGGGTCTCCTGCCGCAAAATCAACTTGGAGGTAGTCGTCTTCCCGCAACCGGATTCGCCAATGAGCCCGAGCGTCTCGCCGGCATTGATGACGAAATCTACCCCGTCCACGGCCTTGATCCAGGTGGCCCCGGATCCGAACAGTCGCTGCCGCGCGGCGAAGTGCTTCTTCAGCCCCCGGACGTCAAGAACGGGTTCGGCCATGGTGTGCTTCGGACTCTCTGAGATCATCGTGATCTTCCAGGAGCCAGCACCGCGCGATGCTCCCGTCGCCGAGGTGGAAGTCCCCGGGCTCTTCGGCCAGGCAGCGCGGCACGGCCTCGGGACAGCGGGGGTGGAAGGGGCATCCCGGGGGCAGATTCGCCAGGTTAGGGGGCTGACCTGGAATCGAATACAGCGGCTCCTTGCTGCCGAGCCTCGGCACCGACCCGACCAAGGCGCGCGTGTAGGGGTGCTTGGGGTCGTCGAACAGTTCTCGCACCGGCGCTTGCTCGATGATCTTTCCGGCATACATCACGGCCACCCGATCGCACATCTTGGCGACGATCCCGAGGTTGTGGGTGACGAAGATCAGGGCCACCCCGGTCTCGCGCTGGATGTCCTTGAGGAGGTCGAGATATTGCGCCTGGATGGTGACGTCGAGGTTGGTGGTTGGTTCGTCGGCGATGATCAACCGCGGCCCTCCGGCGAGGGCGATGGCCCCCACGATGCGTTGGCGCATCCCGCCGCTCATCTGGTGAGGATAGTCGCGCATCCGCCACTCGGGGGAGGGGATGCGCACAGCGCGAAGCAGATGCTGCACGCGCTCGCGGAGTGACCGCCCTCGCAGCTGCTGGTGGAAGAAGGCCGGCTCCGCGACTTGGCGGAAGATGGTGAAGAGCGGATTCAGCGACGCCATGGGATCCTGCAAGATCACCGCGATCCGGCGGCCGCGGATCCGACGCAATTCGCGCTGACTCTTGCGGGTGAGCTCTTCCCCCTCGAAGATCACGCTGCCGCCGACGATGCGAGCGGCCCGTGGTAGCAGACCCACGATCGACAGACACGTCGTCGTCTTGCCACTTCCAGACTCACCGACCAGTCCCAGCGTCTCGCCTTCGTGAAGCAAAAAGCTCACGCGATCCACCGCCTTCACCACCCGTGTACCCGCGAAAGTAGAGAAATGCGTCTGCAGATCGGTCACCCGCAAAACAGGATCCCGATGACGGGGGACCATGGGGAGGCCCGCAGAAGCGGGCGGAAAGTCGAGGGGCGCGCCGGGTATCCCGGGGAGGCCCGAGCGGGGGGGGGTATGGGGGGCCATAGCGGGGCCCCCAGAAGTGGGCGGAAAGTCGAGGGGTGCGCCGGGTATCCCGGGGAGGCCCGAGCGGGGGGGGGTATGGGGGGCCATAGCGGGGCCCCCGGAAGCGGGCGGAAATTCGAGGGGTGCGCCGGGTATCCCGGGGCGCCCCGAGCGCGGGGGGGTATGGGGGGCCATATCGGGGCCCCCCATATTATAGATTTCTCAGCTGCGGATCGAGGCGGACGCGGAGCCAGTCACCGAAGAGCTGGGTGGCCAGAACGATCAGCAGGATGCACAGCCCGGGAAACACCGTGAGCCACCACTGGCCGGCCATCAGGGTGGGGCGCGCCTCCGAGAGCATGAGCCCCCAGGCGGGCTCAGGGGGTGGCACGCCGACCCCGAGAAAGCTGAGCGACGCTTCCGCGATGATGACCACGCCGACGGTGAGGCTCGCCAGCACGGTGGCCGTGTTCATGACGTTGGGCAGGATGTGCCGCTTGATTACCCTGAGCTTGCTGGCGCCGGCGATCTCGGCCAACTTCACGAACTCCCGCTCCCGCAAGGTCAACACCTCACCGCGGATCACGCGGGCGTACCGTGTCCAGTACACGGCGCCGAGGATCACGATGATGTTCCACATGCTGGGCCCGATCATGGCGGCGAGGAAGATGGCGAAGACGATGGCGGGCAACGCCAGCCAGGCGTCCGTCACGCGCATGATGATCTGGTCCACCCAGCCTCCGATGTACCCGGACAGGATCCCCATGGCGGTCCCGATGCCGCCGGCCACCAGCGTTCCCATCAGTCCTACGATGAGCGACACCCGCGCGCCGTAGATGAGGCGGCTGAGGACATCCCGGCCCTGGAAGTCGGTCCCGAGCAGGGTGGTTGCGCTGCCTCCCTCCATCCAGAAGGGCGGGGCGAATATAGCCGCGTTCTTTACGGGAAGCGTTGGGTCATGCGGAGCCAGGACGTCGGCGAAGACCGCCACCAGGGTCAGACCGCCGAGGATGACCACCGCCATCAGGGGGGCCTCCCCCGCCGCCTTGATGATGGTTCTGAGCCGACTCTCCGTCCGTCCCGGAGCCAGCGGCCTGTGCGTCGCGATGGTCGCCATGGTCCTCCTACCTCGTGAGCCGGATGCGCGGATCGATGAAGGCGTAGACGATATCGACGATGAGGTTGATTCCCACGATCATGAAACCGGCCATGATCACCACCCCCTGCACGAGCGGGAAATCACGCTGAAAGATCCCCTCGTAGAGCAGGCGCCCGATGCCGGGCCACGCAAAGATGACCTCGATGATGACGGCGGCGTTGACCATGACCACCATGTTGACGCCGGCCAGGGTGAAGACCGGAATCAGCGCGTTCTTGAAGGCGTGCATGGCGATGACCACCACGTCGGGGAGCCCCTTGAGCCGGGCCAGCTTGATGTACTCGCTGCCCAGGACCTCCAGCATGCTGGAGCGGGTCAGCCTGAGCATGGACGCGGCGAAATACCAGCCGAGGGCGAGAGCGGGCATGATGACGTGCCGCCAATCGCCGGCCCCCGAGGTGGGCAGCCAGCGGAGCCAGACGGAAAACACCAGAATCAGCACCAGCCCCAGCCAGAAGCCGGGGATGGAGAGGCCGAGCAGAGCCACGCCCTTGGCCACGCTGTCCCACCAGCTGTTGACTTTCACCGCCGAGATGATGCCGGCGGGAATACCGATCAGCAAGGAGATCAGGGTCGCGACCAGCCCCAGGGTCAGCGAGTTGGGCAGCCGCTGGAAGTAGAGCTCGATAACGGGAAGCCGGTAGTTGAAGGATTTGCCGAGCTCGCCCTTGAAGGCGTTTTGCATGAACGTCGCATACTGCACCGGCCACGAGCGGTCGAGCCCCCACTGCTGGCGGATCCGGTCGAGGTCTTCCGGGCGCGCGCCCGCTTCGGCCATGAGGGCCACCGGGTCGCCGGTGAACCGCACGATGAGGAAAATCGTCCCGCTCAGGATCAAGAGCGTGACGACACTGTAGAGGACGCGTCGGATGATGAATTGCGACATGCCGACCGCCCTCCGGCTACTGGTCTTTCACCTTCAGGTCTTCCCAGGGATAGGCGTAACCGGTGGTGATGGTCGGGAAGACGTCCTGCCACTTCTGCGCCACGATGCGGGGCCCGATGGCGTTGACGAAGGCGTGGCGAAACACCGGTACCAGGTAGTAGTTCTCCAGGATGCCGCGCTGGATCTCTTCGGCTAACTTCTTGCGCTCGGCCGGATTGATCGACCGCTCGTACTGGTCGAACTTGGCGTCGAGGTCCTTGACGCAGACGCGATCGCGCGAGTTGAAGCCCCCACACTTCATGTGAGCCTCATACCAGAACGACCAGCTGCCGGCGATCCTGATGCCGTGAAAAATCATCTGCACACCAGGCCACTCTTTCGTCCCGCCCTGGAGTCGCTGAAAGAAGATGCCCCGCTCCATAGTCTGGAGCCTGGCGCGGATGCCGACCTCGCGCAGCTGCGCGACGAGGCGCTCGCCTCGCGAGTACCACGCGGGCAGCGGCGTGACCCAGTCCACGTCGAAGCCGTTCGGATAGCCGGCCTCGCGCAGGAGCTGCTTGGCCTTCTCCACGTTGCGTTCGAACTCGGGCCACTCGATAGCGTACTGGACGTCGTTGTTGATCCAGTTGCCGGTCGGCTTGCCCATACCTCCCGCCTCGGCCTGGTTCATGGCCCTCCGGTCGATGGCCAGGCTGACCGCCTCGCGCACGCGCTTGTCGCGGAACGGGTTCTTCGGGTCCTGAAATCCGGGAAACTCGATGAACCAGGAACCCGAGAGCACCGGCGCCAGCACCACCCCGGGCAGCTTGGCGACTTTGCTGATGAGCTCGCCGGGTACGGCATAGATGATGTCTGCCTCGCCACGCTCCAGCATGGCGACCCGGGTGGCCGCCTCCGGCACCGAGGTCATGACAAGCTGCTTGGCGTGCACCGGACGGTAGTACCCGTCAAAGGCCTCCATCTCGACCTTCACCCCTGGCTCGTGGCGCACCAGCTTGTAGGGACCCGCCCCGATGGGCTTCTGCTTGAAGCCGTCCGCCCCCACTTGCTTGTAGTACTTCTCGGGTACCACCCAGCCGGGGGCGGCCACGTTGGCGGTCCCGAAGAGGATGGCGAAGTCGAGGAAGGGTTCCTTGAAGACGAAGCGGACGGTGCGGTCGTCCACGATCTCGATGCGCTCCGTCTTCTTCTTGAAGACGTCGGCCTTGGCCCCCCGATAGTTCTCATAGGTGAACTTGACGTCTTGCGGGGTGACCGGGTCGCCATTGTGGAACGTGATCCCCTTGCGCAAGGTGAAGGTGGCGCTCTTCGCATCCGCGGCCACCGTGAAGCGCTCGGCCAGGGCCGGGTAGTCGTAGAGGGCGGTGCCCTGGTTCTTGATAAGGGCGTCGTGGAGGGCGGTGAAGAAGTTGTCCGGGGTCGCAGTGCCGTCGTGCTCCTGAGGGTCCAACCAGCGGGAGGCGAGACCGGCATGCCAGGCAAGGGTGATCTTGCCCTTGGCCGCCGCTCCGGCTGGCAACGAGAACGGTACGATCGACGCGGCCGCCATCAGCACGAGAACCACGGCCAGCAGGGGGAACGCGTTACGGGCCGCGAATCGGGGACGCCTCATAGGGGGGCCTCCATTCGAGGAGTTGGGTCACCGCGAGAGAGAGTGCCGTAGGCTAGCCCGAGGCGGGGGAGCGGTCAAGTCGGCGGGAGCTAGACGACGGCGTCGCGCCGCAGTCGCTCGACCTCGGCCGGGCTGTAACTCGCTTCGGCGAGAATCTCGTCGGTGTGCTCGCCGAGCGACGGCGGCGCCCGATCGATGCTCGGGCTGCCGTGGGCGAGCCGGAAGCCCGATCCGACCAACCGCAGGGGCCCGTAGCGCGAGTCGACCGTTTGGAGCACGTCGCGATGCTGGAGCTGGGGATGCTCTACGATCTGGTCGATCGTCCAGATGCTCGCGCAGGGCACGTCGGCCGCCGTGAGCCGCACCTCCCACGTCGTGGGATCGTCGGTGGCGAGCGCGGTCTCGATGACCTCGCGCAGCGCCGCCACGTTGTCCGTCCTGGCCGCCCAGTCCTTGAACCGCGGGTCGTCCAACGCATCGGCTCGCCCCAAGGCGCGCATGAGGCTGGTGAACTGCTTCTCGGTCAACACGGCGAGCACGATGAAGCCGTCCTTGGCCCGGAAACGGCTGGCCGTCGGCTTGCGGCTCACCGAGCCGTTGCCGATCTGACGCTGCTCGATACCGGCCACCGTGTACTCGGACACGGGGCCCGGAATGAAGGCGAGGGCGGCGTCGAGCATGGCCACATCCACGAACTGCCCCCGGCCGGTGTGCGTCCGCTGGTAGAGCGCGCTCGCCACCGCCAGGGCCGCCGTCATGCCGCCGATGGTGTCGCAGATGGCAAACCCCGCCCGCATGGGGCCGCCGGCCGGCTCGCCGGTGATGGACATGATGCCGGACATCGCCTGGAGCTTGCCGTCGAAGGCGGCCGTCGTGCGTTCGGGCCCGGTGTGGCCAAACCCGGACACCGCACAGTAGATGAGGCGCGGATTGAGCGCGGACAGCGCGTCATAGCCGAGACCGAGCCTGTCCATCACACCGGGGCGGAAGTTCTCCCACACCACGTCGGCCTTGGCCACGAGCCGCTTGACGACCTCCACCGCTTCCGGACGGCGAAGGTCGAGCGTGAGACTGCGTTTGTTGCCGTTCACGGCCATGAATGACGGAGGCAACTTTCGTTCTGCCCACTCTTTCGAGACGAGCTGGCCGCGCGTCTCGTCGCCGTCGCGCGACTCGATCTTCACCACGTCGGCGCCGAGCAGGGCCAGCTGATAGGTCCCGTACGGCCCCGCCAGGTACCGGGTGAAGTCGAGGATGCGGACGCCGGCGAAGGGCTTGCTCACTCTTCTTCGCGTTTGGTCCGGGCGACCACCTTCACCACGTCAAACTCTTTTCGCCGCTCGGCGATCTGCGCGGGCGTCAGCTTCGACAGATTGGAGAAGTCGAGCTTCCAGGACGCGTCGCCGCGCCAGCGCAGCGGCGACTGGACGGTGGTCCGGCCGGCTGGAGCGGTTTCTAGCACCCGGAGGGCCAGTTCCAGGGTGGCCGCTTGCGACTCGGGGTCGAGCGGGCGCCCCGCGGAGTTGCCGAGGGGAAAATCGCTGAACAGGAAGCGCGGCACCCCGCAGTGCTCCACGATGTCCTTGGCACACCCCATGATGACGGTGGGCAGGCCGTGGGCCTCGAGGTGTCTGGCCACCAGACTCACGGTCTGGTGACACACCGGTCAGTTGGGGACAAGCAGCGCCGCGTCGGCGCCATCGTCCCGGCACCGTCGGAGCAGCTCCGGGGCGTCGGCCTCCATCGTGACCCGATGACTCCTGTTCGTTGGCGCGCCGTGAAACCGTGGTGTCAAGACGCCGATCCTCCCCGCCTTGACGGCCTCCTGCAGACGTCCCAGGGGTAGCCAGGTGTTGGGATCCTCCGCCGTGGTGTGGATGCGGTCATAGCCGACGTGCGAGATGCGCAGATCGGGCACCGAATCAGTCGGCTCGGAGTAAACCTTGTAGAACTTGGCGGCCGCGTTGTAAGGCGCGCCCGGCCCCTGGTCACCGAGGCCGGGCTGATAGGGGGCGGCGGTCGTGATCAGGGCCAGGCGCGCCCGGGCCACGGGCAGCGTGAGTGGCGCGAAGGGCACGTCGGCGAAATGCGCCCAGCGATACGGGTTGTCGTAGCCGAGCGCCAAATAGTAGTCGCGCGTGCGCTGCATATACGGGATGGGAACATCGTGCTCGGCGGCGAACGTCATCGGTGTCTCCCTGATGGGCGGTCAGTGATGGTCGGCGCTCCCTCAGGCGGGGAAGATCCGCGTGACCACTTCGCGCGCCCGGGCGGGATCGACCCCGCTGGCCCGCTGACAGGGGGTCATCTCGGCCAGGACCCGCTCCGGATCCTTCCAGAGCCGGTATTTCTTGTAGGTGTCCTCGAATTCGATGTCGAGCCCCCGCGCAAAGACGGACAGGTAGTGCTCGATGGCAAGCGGTTGCTCGTCCTCGAAGTGGCAGGTCATGCGCTGACAGCCGTGGTAAATCGTGGCCATGGTGGTGGCACCGGCTGCCGCCGCCCGCGCCAGTTCGCTCCGCACCAGCGCATTCCAGCCCTCGACGCCGAGCTGCTCGTGAGAGGTCGGGCCGCAGGACCGGCCGAAATCGAGGGTCGGCTCGATGTCGATGTACTCCACGCCCGGCAATGCCGCCAGCAACTGGCGGCACGCCGCCCCCTCGCGTTGCCGCGCCTCGCCGACGGCGTGGCGGTGCAGCGCCACCCGTGCCTCGACCCGGCGCGTGAACTCTAACCGGGGTAGCTGATCGACGAGGAACTCGGTCGTGTGGCGCACCCGGAACGGCAGGCGCTGCTGGAGCACGTCGTCGTAGAAATGGATGCAGGACGGGCACCACATCACAACCTCTTCCGGCCGATAGCGCTTGAACAGCTCGACCGTGCGGTGACTCATTCCTTCCCCGGCCGCAGTGTCGCCGTTGCGGTGATGGACGATGCCACAGCAGTAGGTGGCGCCGCCCACGGCCACGTAGTCCAGCCCGAGCCGGTCGAAGAGGGCGGTGACAGTGCGGACCATGTGAGAGGTGCGCAGCACGTTACAGCCGAGGTAGAGAACGATGGCGTGGGGCTCCGGCTCGTGTTCGGGGGAGGACAGGCGCCAGCGGCGCTCGTCGGGCGTGGTCATGAGATCGTGGAGGACACGCAGCTCGCCGAAGTACTTCCCGTAGTCGAAGGTCATGGTGGGTAGCTTATCATTCGGGGCACCCCTCTGACACGGCTAGGTCCCCTCGCGGGCCGGACGTCGGGGGCTCAGACCGCTCGGTGTCGAACGCGGACGCCGTCGTCGATCGAGAGGTCGATGCGGAGCACCGCGCCCTCCCCTTGCCGGCCGTCACCCTCGAAGCCGGGGGCGCCCGCATAGTAGGCGACCGTGTGGCCCTGGCTCACGTCCGTCTGAACGTGCTGATGACCGAGGGCGACGTAGTCCCAACCGGTGTCACGAATCTCATCGGCGAGTATCGGTGACGATCGCTCCGGTCGCTGGCCCGCCGGGTAGAAGAAACCGTGGCCCATGGCCAGGCACCAGCGCCGGTCGTCACGGCGCGGGATATGGGCCAGCGGCTGGAATGCCGGCTCATGCTCTTCCATGGCCCGGCCCCACACCACCACCTCGAGCTCAGGGAACTCGATGATCTCCCCGTTGAGTTTGCGAATCACATGCACGTGGGGCGTCCCCGCCGTGAACTCGGTGCGGTCGTAGACGGCATTCGTCTGCAGAGCGTCGTGGTTGCCGGGCAGGATCACCACGGGCTGACGCAGGCGATCGAGCTCCTTCCGGACGAAGGCGACCATCTCGTCGGGCACGCGGTTGTGGTCGAAGAGGTCACCCGCGATCAGGAACAGGTCGACCCCGTCCGCGAGGACCCGGTCGACGATGCGCTGGAAGAGGCGCCGGCTGCGCTCCTGGTGCGCGGCCTGCTGACCCGCATCGGCGTATGCGTCGCTGCCGAGATGGACGTCGGCCGTGTGAAGAACGCGCAGGGGTCGGCGGGTGCCCACGGCCAGCAGCATGCCACATTGACAGCCCGCAGCGCGCCCGCATAATGCCGCCCATGACTTCTTCAGGGGCAACACCCGAGCAATGGCTGCGCACCTTCGAGACGGCCGTGCGCGCCCAGGACTTTGCTGCCGGCCGCACGATGTTTGCCACCGACGCGGTGGCCTTTGGCACCTGGGCGCGCGCCGTCAGTGGCCTCGACAACATCGTGCGGGAGCAGTGGCAGAACGTCTGGCCGCGAATCCGTGACTTTCGCTTCGACGCGGACGCTCGCATCCACACCGTGGGCGATTCGGCGTGGATTGCCGCAGGCTGGCGCACAGAGGCGACCCGACCCGATGGCCAGCCGTTTATCCGTCCCGGCCGCGGCACGTTCGTGCTGGAGCGGCGCCACGGGCAGTGGCTCGCCGTGCACAGCCACTTCTCCCTGCTCCCGACCCAGTCCGAGACGACCCACGGCCGTCTGCCTGGTCACACCGCGCCCCCATGAGCGGCATCCGGGTACGGCCGGCCCGGTTTGACGATGCGGCGATCCTGGCGGAGATGGCGAACGATCTCAATGATCACGTCGGGATCCACAACAGGCCGTTCACGCCGGAGAAGGTCCGAGTCGATGTCTTCGGGCCTCAGCCAGCCTTCACGGCCGTGGTCGCCGAGCTCGAGGGCACTGTCGTGGGCTACGCTGCCTTCGCCCTCGGCTACAACACCGACGTGGCCGCCCGGTCCATGTGGCTGCACGATATCTTCGTAGCACCGGCCGCCCGCCGGCGCGGGGTGGGCTATGTCCTCATGACAGCCGTGGCCGCCGAGGCGATGCGCGCGGGGGCGGTGTCGTTGGAGTGGGGGGTGCACACGGCCAACACGGGCGCGCTCGAGTTCTACCGCCGGCTGGGCGCTGGGGGAGCGGCGGTGCGCATCATGAGTGTTACCGGCGAACGCCTGGGCGTTCTCGCCGCCGCTGCCGGTGTTCCGCCGTTTCCCAGGCGCGGGGGTATGGTGACCAACGAAGTGCTCAAGGAGCCTTGGCCATGAAATGGTGCCGCTTTCAATCAGGACGGACCGTTACGTTTGGGATCATCGAGGAGAGCACCGTGACCACCGTCACCGGGAGCCCCTTCGGGGAATACACGCGCACCTCGACAAGCTTGCCCCTGAGCGGGGTGAAATTGTTGGTGCCGGTGATTCCCCCCACCTTCTACGCGGCCGGCGTCAACTACCGCGCGCACGTGACCGAGATGGCCCATCGCCGCGGAGTGAAGCCGGAGTTCCCGCCCCAGGCCGATGTGGGCTACCGCGCCAACAACGCCTTGATTGCCACCGACGAGCCCATCGTCATTCCCAAGGATGCCACGGACCAGGTCCAGTACGAGGGTGAGCTGGTGGTGGTGATCGGCAAGCGCTGCAAGCGCGTGTCGGAGGCGGCCGCCCTCGACTACGTCTTCGGCTACACGATCGGCAACGATGTCAGCGAGCGCACCTGGCAGCGAGGCGACCGGACGTTCTGGCGGGGGAAGAACACCGATACCTTTAAGCCGATGGGCCGTGGATTGTCACCGGCCTCGATCCCGACGACCTGCGCGTCACCATCCGCCTCAACGGGAAGGAGATGTTCTCCTACGCCCTCAAGGACGCGATCTTCGGTGTCCGCCAGTTCATCAGCCGCATGAGCCAGTACCTGACCCTCCACCCGGGTGACGTCCTCTGGATGGGCACCGACGGAGCGACGGAGAACATGAAGGACGGCGATGTGGTGGAGGTGGAGGTCCCCCGTATCGGCGTGCTCCGCAACCCGGTCCGGCGCGAACGCTAGGATGGTTCGCCACCTCGACGCGGTCATCGTGGGGGCCGGATTCGCCGGGTTCTAAAAGTGCGATGAGGTCGCGGCCAGGCGCTACGAAGGCTTCACGCTGACCGCCTGACGCGCTCGCCGCCCGCGGGCGGTCATCTCCGGTTCCACCACGGGCGGCTCGCCGACGAGCACCACGCCGTAGTCGCGCGCGGCATCCTCGGCAGTGAAGTACCCGCGCGCCACATCGCGGCGCACCAGCTCGGGGTCGCGCGCGAGCGGGTCGCCGTAGCCGCCGCCACCCGGCGTGCGCACGTGCACGGCATCGCCGGCCGCCACGCGGATGTCCTCGTCCTTGGACCAGTGGGGAGAGCGGTAGAGGCTGCCCTGGCGCTCGACCACAACCTCGTTGGGGGCGCCGTCCCGGCCGCCCAGAAGGCCAGGTGGCCCGAAGCGCCCGTGGTCCATGAGGAACGAGAGCAGCGCCTCACCCCGCCGGATGCGGATCTTGTAGGCGACCCCGAACCCCCCGCGTGTCCGGCCGGCGCCGCCCGAGCGCTCACGGAGCGCGTACTGCTCGAAGAGGATCGGGTAGTGCTGTTCCAGGACCTCGGCCGGCTGGGTCTTGGAGATACCGATGGTGGAGCAGCCGTTGGTGAGACCGTCGTCGTCGGCGCTGCCGCCGTAGCCGCCGCCCGAGAAGACGTACATGATGTAGTGCCGTTCCTTCAGCGGATCGAAGCCGCCCAGGGTCAAGTTGCCGCTGGTGCCGGCCGGGGCGGCGAAGAGATCGTCGGGGATGGCCCGCGCCAGCGTGGTGAAGACGCTCTCGGCGATGCGTGCGCTGACCTCGGCCGCGCAGCCGGAGACGGGTCGCGGATAGCGGGCGTAGAGGAACGTTCCGTGGGGGTCGGCGATCTTGAGCGGCTCGAAACAGCCGGCATTGATCGGCACGTCGGGGAAGATGTGCTTGATGGCCAGATAGACAGCGGCCTTGGTCGTGGCAATCACGCTGTTGAGGGGGCCCCGGCAGGGCGGGCTCGACTCCGAGAAGTCGAAGTGGAGATCTGTCTCCTGCTTCTTGATGGTCAGGCGGATGGCCAGTGGGTCGGGCTCGACCCCGTCGGAGTCCACGAAGGCCTCGCCGCGGTAGGTGCCGTCGGGGATCTTGGCGATGTGGGCGCGCATCAGCTGCTCGGAGCGCCGACGCAGTTCCACGATGCAGGCCCCCACCGTATCGGCGCCGTAGCGGTCGAGCAGGGCAGTGAGTCGGCGCTCCCCAACGGTGAGGGCTGCCACCTGGGCCTTGATATCGCCGATCCGCTCCTCGGGCACGCGGATGTTGGCGAGGACGATCTGAAGGATATCGTCGTCCATCACCCCGGCCCGGAAGAGCTTCACCGGGGGCAGGCGCAATCCCTCTTGCTGAACCTCGGTGGCCCGCGTGGAGAAGCCGCCGGGAACCGACCCGCCGGTGTCGGGCCAGTGGCCGGTGTTGGCCAGCCACACCCAGTGCTGACCGCGGTAGAAGAACGGCTTCACCATTTTCACGTCCATCAGGTGGGTCCCACCGCAATACGGATCGTTGACGAGGAAGATGTCGCCCGGCACGAGCTCGCGGGCACGCTCGATGACCGCGCGCGTGGTGAACTGCATGACCCCCACGAAGATGGGGAGTCCCAGCTCGCCCTGGGCGATGACGTCGCCGGTGTCTCGGTCGTAGATGCCGTCGGAGCGGTCGAAGCCCTCGGAGATGACCGGCGAGAATGCGGCCCGCTCGAAGGTGAGGTCCATCTCGCTGGCCACCTGCTGGAGACCATTTTGGACGACGACGAGGGTGACGGGGTCGATCGCACTCATTGGGTTCCCCTTACCGTGATCTCGAGGTTGCCGAGGGCGTCTGCCCGAGCGTGATCGCCCGGCTCGATCACCGTGGTCGCGTCGAGTTGCTCGACGATCGCCGGGCCCACCAGCGTGGCGCCGACTGGCAGGTGCTCTCTCCTGTAGATGGACGTGTCGTGCCATCCGTCATGGAACCAGACTCGCCGCGTGCCCGACGGCGCTCCTCCCGTCGCGGCCCCGGCGAGGCTCGCGAGGCCGATGGGGCGGCGCCGGCCGATCACGGCCGTGCGCAGGCTCATGACCAGCGCCCGCATCTCGCGCAACTCCACCCCGAAGCGCTCCAGGTAGGCGCGCTCGAACGTCTCCGCCAGCTCCTCGCGCGCGAAATCCGTCCGAACGATGGGCACGGTGAGGACATGGGTCTGACCGGCGAACTGCATGTCCGCCTCGTGGTGGACAGTCACCGTCTCCACCTCCACGCCTTCCGTGGCGAGCAGCCGGCGCCCCTCGACGATCTGGGCGGCCAGGATTGCCCGCGCTTCTGCCACGTCCAGACGCAGTAACCCTTGATTGATCGTGCGTACGAAATCGTGGCGCACGTCGGCCACCAGGCAGCCGAGGGCCGACGTGATGCCAGGCCGCGCCGGCACTAATACGATCGGAATCGCCAGCTCGCGGGCGAGGGCCACGGCGTGGAGTGGGCCAGCCCCGCCAAAGGCGAACAAGACGAAGTCACGCGGGTCGCGCCCGCGCTGGAGAGACACCAGCCGAATGGCGCCGGCCATCTTGTCATTCGCCACCCGCACGATGGCGGCGGCAGCTGCCACCGGATCGAGTCCGAGATGAGCGCCGATCTTCTTGTCGACGATCTCGCGGACCCGGTCGAGGCGCGCGCCTTCCCTCGCGCCGAGGAGGCCCAGCGGATTCAGCCGGCCCAGGAGCAGATTGGCGTCGGTGATGGTAGGGTCCTGCCCGCCCCGGCCGTAGGCGATGGGACCAGGCTCGGCTCCCGCGCTCTCGGGTCCGACCTGCAGGATACCTGCGCTCGACACCCGCGCGATAGAGCCCCCACCCGCGCCGATGGTGTGAATGTCGATCATGGGCACTCGCACCGGTAGCCCGTAGCCCATCTCTTTGTCGGCGCTCATCGCCGGCACGCCGCCCACGATCACTCCGACATCGAAACTGGTGCCGCCCATGTCACACGAGATGACGTTGGCATGGCCGGCTGCCAACGCGGTGAAGGCGGCGGCCTTGACGCCGGCCGCCGGTCCCGACATGAGCGTGTTGACGGCATGACGGGCGGCCACGTCGACAGACATGGTTCCGCCGTTCCCTTGCATGACCAGGAGCTGGTGCGGATAACCCTGGCGCGCGAGCTCACCGGCCAGCCGGCGCAGGTAGCGGTCGATGACCGGCTGGACAAACCCATTGATGGCTGCCGTCGTCCCGCGTTCGAACTCCCGGTACTCCGGGAGGAGCTCGGCCCCGATCGTCAGGTATGGGTTCGGCCACTCCGCGGCGGCCACTGCGTGGGCCCGGCGCTCGTGCGTGTCGTTGACGTACGAGTGGATGAAATGAATCACCAGCGCCTCGACCTCGCGCGCGCGCAGCCAGGCGGCGGCGCGCCGGACTTCGTCCTCGGCGAGGGGTGTCACTACCTGGCCCTCGGCGTCCATCCGCTCGGTCACTTCCAGGCGCAGCTCGCGCGGGATCAGCGCCTCGAAGGTGCCCTTGAGCCCGTAGGGAGTGGGCCGCGTGCGTCGGCCGAGCTCCAGGACGTCGCGGAATCCGCGCGTGGTGATGAGCCCGGTGCGTGCCCCCTTGCGCTCGAGGAGGGCGTTGGCGGCGGTGGTCGTCCCGTGCACGACGATCTTCAGGTCTGCCGGCCTGGCGGCGACCTCGGCCAGCGCGGCCAGGACGCCGTCCGCCTGGTTGCCCACGGTCGTCGGCACTTTGGCTACCTGTACGGCGCCGGTGATCTCGTCGACCAGGACGAGGTCGGTGAAGGTGCCCCCCACGTCCACGCCGACCAGCAGGGCTTGCCCGAGGGCCATGACCCGTTCGTGTACCGCGGGGCGCGGCCGAAGTCAATCACGGTGGGCACGGCGGTGGCGCCCCCCGCCCGTGGTAGGATCACCAGGATTTTCACCGCAGCGCCCGGGAGAGGATCCAGCATGCAATTCGGCCTGCTCTACGAAGCCCAGCGGCCGTTCACGGGCACCAAGGTCGACTGGAACACGCTGTACAAGGAGACCCTGGAGCAGTGTGTGCTGGCCGAAAAGGTCGGCTTCGATAACCTGTGGTTCGTGGAGCATCACTTCCTCACCGGCTTCTCGGGCTCGCCCTGCCCCGAAGTCCTGCTGGGAGCCCTCAGCCAGCTGACCACGCGGATCCGGATCGGGTTCGGGGTGTGCATCTTGCCGTATCACCACCCCGTGCGGGTGGCCGAGCGCGCGGCCATGCTAGACCAGCTGACCGACGGCCGTCTCGAGTTCGGGACCGGGCGCTCCAACGCCTACGAACAGATCGGGCAGGGGATCGACCCCCGGGACACGCGCGCGATGTGGGAGGAATCCATCACCATGCTCCCCCGCATCTGGCAGTCGGACGAGTTTTCCTGGGAGGGCAAGTTCTGGACGGTGCCGACGCGTCGGGTGTTGCCCAAACCCTATCAGCAGCCGCATCCGCGCCTGTACCTGGCCTGCACGCAGACGGACAGCTTCGACGTGGCGGCCGAGAAGGGGATCGGGGTGCTGTCGTCCGCTACGTACGCGACGTCCATCCTGGCCGAGCACGTCCGGCGCTATCGGGCCCGCGTCAATCGGGCCACCCCGGTGGGCGCCGTCGTCAATGAATACTGGGGTAACAACGTGCATGCCTTCTGCGGAGAAGACAACCGGGAAGCGCGAGCGCTGGCAGCCCTGTCGCTCAAGACCTTCTTCGGCCCCGACAAGCCGTACATCCGCGACCGCGTCAACGCCTACGAGCAGTTACTCGATTCGTGGGGCGGTGTGCCGGACCATTTGAAGGCCGATTTCGGCCGATGGCTGCGGCAGTCCGATGAGGCGCACCGAGAGCAGGCAGCCCAGGTCGGGATCTCGCTCGACAGCGGCCCCGGCGCGGCCCGGGCCGCCTTCGGACAGATGGATCCCGACACGCTGTGCGATCGCGGCATCATTCTGGCCGGCGATCCTGACAGCTGCATCAGGGGCGTGCAGCTGTACGAAGCGGCGGGGGTCGATCAGGTCATCCTGATTACCCAGACGGAAACCATCCCGCACGAACGCGCGCTGCAGTCCATCGAGATGTTCGGCAAGCACGTGATTCCGGCCTGCCGCGGGGAAGCCCGTGTCAAGCCTATCGGGGTTGGGGTGTAAAGGAGGGGTATCCATGACGGCAGTGGGAATCGCGCCAACGGTAACCGAGGCCGACGTGCTGCGAGCCGATGACCGACGCTTCGAGGCGATGCGCACCGGAGATTGGGCGGCGCTCGATGCCACCCTCTCGGATGACCTGACCTACGTGCACTCCACGGCCCGGCTGGAGTCGAAGGCGGAACACATCGCAAATCTCCGGGCGGGCAAGCCCCACTACCGGGGCATCGCGCCGCGCGAGCGACGGGTACGCGTGCACGGGGGCGTCGGCCTCGTCAACGGCGTGTCGGAGATGCACGTCGAACGGGATGGCAAGGATCAGCGCTTCACCGTTCGCTATCTGGCCGTCTATGCGAAGGCCGGCGAGCACTGGCGGCTGATCGCCTGGCAATCCACGCGGCAACCCGACGTCTAGACCCGGATGCGTTCCTCGCCTGAAGGAGACTCGGCATGTCGATACTGGTGATCGGTGCCACCGGGTTCATCGGACCACGGCTCATCAAGCGCTTGGTTGCGCGCGGCCAGACGGTGGTCGGCATGGATCTGAACCCCGGCGCCATCCCCTTCGGCGACGTGGCGATCCAGGCGCCCGTGCTCCGCGGAGACATCACGCAATTCGAGGACGTGATGCGGACCGTGCTCGAGGTGAAGCCGGAGAGGCTCATCAATCTCGCCTACGGCCTCGGGGCAGGCGAGGGCAATCCGCACCAGGTCATGCGTCTGGACGTGCTCGGGATGGACAACTGTTTCGAGGCGGCGCGCCTGGGGGGCGTGAAGCGGGTGGTGTACGCCAGCTCCATCGCCGTGAGTGGCCAGCAGAGCCACTTCGGGGACCGGCCGGTGAACGAGGACGATCCGACTCACGGCACCAGCCAGTATGCGATGCACAAGATCTTCAACGAGTTCCAGGCGCAGAAGTACATCAAGAACTACGGCATGTCGATCACGGGCGTGCGTCCGGCCAACGTCACCGGTCCGGACAAGGTGCGCGGTTCCACCGACCACGTGCAGATCATGGTCCACGCCGCTCGCGGCAAGCCGGTGCACCTTCCGAAGAAGGGGCTCATGCGTCTGTTGATTCACGTGGAGGACATCGCCGAGGTCTTCGCCCGCGTGCTGCTGGCCGACGCCCCTCGCCATCCCCTCTACAATTCGGGTGGGATCCCGGTCAGCCTCGGGGGACTGGCCGACATCGTGCGGGAGTTTCTCCCGAACACGCAGATCACATTTGACCAGGATGGGGGTCGCGAGGAGTCGGGTAACTATCTGGTGGACAATAGCCGTCTGGGGCAGGAGTTTGGCATCGAGTACCCCGGGTTGCACACCCGAGTCCTCGAGGTCATCAACGAGGTGCGGCGAGGAGAAGGACTCCCGCTCGTCACCGGACGATAGCGACCGGGACCGCGCGGGAAGGGCATTCGAACGAGGAGGGAATCATGCGCTACAACCGGATCTCGGCGGACTGTCATCTCGACCTCATCTGGCTGCCCCCCGACCTGTTCGTGTCGGAAGCCCCCCGGGCGCTGAAGGACCGTATGCCTTACGTGGCCGATGGGCCGGACGGGCGACGGTGGGTCGCCAACAACGGGGCCACCTTTGGCCTCGCGGGCGGCGTGGGCGCCTCGGGGACTCCCTACGTCCCCGGCAAGCAGCTGCGGGTCGACGTGATGGCGGCGACCGGCCTGTACGAGGACGGCAAGAAGGGCATCCGGCGGCCAGGCGATCCGCACCTGCGCATCAAGGAGATGGACCGCGACGGCGTCGACGCCGAGGTGATCTACGGCATCCTGGCGGCCGCCGCGAAGCTGAACGACCGCGAGGCCTCCAGCGAGATGCTGCGGATCTATAACACCTGGCTGAACGACTTCTGTCGCCACTATCCCGATCGTCACATCGGGCTGGCTTGCCTTCCCTACGGCGACGTCGAGGCCGCCGTGGCCGAGGTCCATCGAGTGGCCAAGCTGGGCTTCAAGGGCATCGAGCTGTCGTGCTCCTGGGACATGGAGCCCATGTGGCATCCGACCTGGGAACCGCTGTGGGAGGCGATCAACGAGGTGGGGATCCCCCTGCACTTCCACACCTTCCCATCCGTGTCGCCCAAGCTGCGCGAGCAATACACCGGGCTCACCCAGCGGGCGCTGGCCTACAGCAGCCTGTGTCTGTTCCAGATGACGTTGGCCAACATCCTGACCGCCCTCATGGGACGGGCGGTGTTCGAGCGCTATCCGAATCTTCGCATCGCCTTCGGCGAGAGCGGCATCGGCTGGATTCCCTACGTGCTCGACCGGATGGACTTCGAGTGGCAGGATCAGTATCAGGATCTCCCGCTCAAGATGAAGCCCAGCGAGTACTGGCGCCGGCAATGCAAGGCCACCTTCCAGTTCGACCGGGTGGGGACCAAGCTGATCGAAGAGATGGGTGTCGAAACCCTCATGTGGGGCTCCGACTATCCGCACCCCGATGGGGTGTGGCCGGAGTCGGAAAAGTACATCAACGAGCAGTTCTCGCATCTGCCGGCGGCCGTCACCCGGAAAATGGTCTGTGAGAACGCCGGTCGGTTCTACGGTCTGATCGCCTGAGCGGGAAGAGTCCGCCGACCGCTCGGCGCTCAAGCCTGGCGAGTATGTCTTCTTGGGGGCCGCGGACGCCGCCGACGGCAAGCTGACCCCCACCGGGCGCATCCAGGTGCGCAAGGACGGCGTGCGGCCTCCGATGTGAAGTCAACGCCAGGAGCCGGGGCGGTCGCCGCGCCCCGACCCCCCACCGGGCGTGGTCGATGCTAAGCTTCGTCAAACCCGGGAGGCTTCGACATGCGCACATGGTGCCCCGCTGGAACGCGGTCTCTGACGCTGGCCTTGCTCGTCCTCATCGTCGGGTCCGAGCTCGCGATGGCCCAAGACGCTCCGCGCCAGGGCGGGATCCTGAAAGCGGCCATGATCGGCGAGCCGCCCACCCTCGACACTCACACCACCACCGCCACCATCGCGTACCAGATCGCGTGGCACGTCTTCGAAACGCTCTACACGTACGACCGGCAGTACCAGCCCATTCCCTATCTGGCCGAAGGGCACACCCTCGCAGACGGCGGGCGCCGGTACACGCTCACCCTGCGCAAAGGCGTGAAGTTCCACAACGGCCAGGATTTCACCGCCGCTGACGCCGCGGCCTCGGTGCTGCGCTGGGGCCGCCTGCACACGACGGGCAAGACGATGTTCAAGACCATCGAGGCGGTGGAGGCTAAAGATGCCCACACCCTGGTCATCCATCTCAAGGAGCCCTCGGGGTCGCTCCTCTATGCGCTCGCCTCTCCGTACCTGGCCATGTATCCGAAGAGTGTCGTCGATGTCGCCGGCGATCAGCCCATCAAGGACCCGATCGGAACCGGGGCGTTCCGCTTCGTCGAGCATCGGCCCGATCGGCACATCCGCCTGGCCCGCTTCAAGGACTATGCGGCCCGGTCGGAGCCGCCCGACGGCCATGGGGGCAAGCGGACGGCGTGGGTCGACGAGATTCACTTCCTGCCGGTGCCGGACGTCGCTGTGCGCCTGGCCGGCATCGAGAGCGGAGAGTACCACTTCGCTCAGACCATCAAGCAGGACCAGTACGATCGGCTCAAGACGAACACGAAGATCGACCTGCCCATCGTGAAGCCAAGTGCCTGGATCACGGCCGCCCCCAATCACAAGCAGGGCGTGATGACGAACCGCAAGGTGCGCCAGGCGATGCAGGCCGTCCTCGACATGGAGCCCATCATGATGGCCGCGGTCGGCCATCGAGCCTTCTTTCGCGTGGACGGCGCCCTCTATTTTCCCGAGCAGGGACTCTTTCACGCCCAGGGTGGGGTGACGGGCTACAACCTGAAGAACAAGGACCGCGCCCGTGCGCTCTTGAAGGAAGCGGGCTACACCGGGCAGGCCGTCCGCTGGATCACCACCAAGGAATACGAGTACATGTACAACTCAGCCGTGGTCGCCCGGCAGCAGATGGAGGAGGTCGGCTTCAAGGTCGACCTGCAAGTCCTGGACTGGGCCACGGTGGTCCAGCGCCGCAGCAAGCCCGAACTGTGGGATGTGTTCACGACCGGCATCACCTTCAGCCCCGACCCCGCCCTGACCTCCAATCTTCAATGCAACTGGCCGGGCTGGTGGTGTAACGAGGAAAAGGAACGGTTACTGGCCGAGCTGATTCGCGAGAGCGATCCCAAGAGGCGGCGGGCGCTCGTCGAGCGCATCCAGGCCGTCTTCTACGAGGACGTCGGCCGGATCAAGATGGGTGATTTCTTCACGATGTACGCCACCCGGGACCTCAAGGGATTCCAGGGCAACCCGTTCCTGCACTTCTGGAACGCGTGGCTCGCTCGCTGAGCGCGTGACGGTCCCTCCCGCACGCGCGGATCATCCCCGGGGACAGCGCGGGCGCGCGAGCCAGAAGCACACCGCCCCCAGCGCGCAGAAGCCGACGGCGATCAGGAAGGCGGTCCGATAGCTCCCGGTCAGGTCGTGTATGACACCGCCGAACCACGGGCCGACGGCCCCGCCGATGCCGTTGCCAACGCTCAGGATTCCATAGATGGCGCCGAACCGGCGCCCGGCGAAGAGCTGAGAGGCGATCGCCGTAATAATGGGGCCGCGGGCGCCGAAGCCGAGGCCGAAGAAGAGTGCGTAGGCGTAGAGCGCGACCGCCGACGGTCGAACCTCGAGCGCCAGGAGGCAGAGCGTCCCCACCGCGGTGCAGGCGTACGAAATGGTGACCGAGGTCTCTCGCCCGATGCGATCGGCGGCGATGCCGAAGACGATTCGGCCCACCGTGGACAGCAGACCAGTGAGCCCGAAGATTCCGGCCACGAACAGGCGCGGGAAGCCGTGGTCCACCGCGAACGCCACCTGATGCGTGACGACCGGGAAGACGGCCAGCGGCGTGCAAAGGTAGGCGAAGAAGAGGGCCCAGAACGGTCGCGTCCGAAGGGCATCGCCGACCTCCACGCCTGTGGCAGCGGGTTCCGGGCTGGCGCTGCCAGCCTCGCGTCGAGCTGGCGTGCCCCCCGCCGGCGCATCCCGTACGCCGAACCAGATGAGGGGCACAAGAACAGCGAGAGTACCCAGACCGAGGACCGTGTAGGCCATGCGCCAGCCGTAACCGGCGATCAACCATTGGGCGAGGGGCCCGATGGCCAGCACGCCTGCCCCCATGCCCGAAAAGGCCAACCCCATCATGCTGCTCCGCCGCTCGGCGAACCACCGTGCGATCAGCGCGCCGCTCGGAATCCAGCTGACCGCGCACACCCCGACCGCGGCTATCACTCCCGTCACCAGGTAGAGCGACCATAGCGATCCGATCTGGCTCGACAAGACACAGGCGCCGCCTAGCAAGACGGCCCCGCCCAGCATGACCTGGCGCGGGCCCAAGCGATCCACAAGCATTCCTACCACCGGCGAGAGCAGGCCCTGCACGATCGACGAGATCGAGAAGGCGGCGGCGGTGGCGCCGCGCGACCAGCCGAACTCCTCGAGCAGGGCCACGAAGAAGATGGGAAACGCGAAGTAGAGGCCGGAAGCGATCGCCAGCGTGATCCACACCGCGCCGACCACCAACCACGGGAAGGCGGCGCGGCCCGGACGGGAGGGGGTCGGCATCTCGCCATCATACGGTCGCCGCCCTCGAGAAACGCGGCCGAGCCTCTGCCCAATCTGGCCTTCCTCAGCTGAGGTTTGCTACGGTTGTCTTCTCCAGGAGGTGGGTCATGGGAAAGCTCGAGGGCAAGGTAGCCCTGGTGACGGGCTCAGGGCGTAATATCGGCCGCGCGGCCGTCTTGCGGCTGGCCGCCGAAGGTGCCCACGTCGTCGTCAACGCCAGGGCCAACCAGGCAGAGGCTGACTCGGTCGCCCGGGAAGCCAGGGCCCAGGGCGTCAAGGCCCTCTCCGTCATCGCCGATGTGGCTAAAGAGGACCAGGTCGTACGAATGGTGGAGGCCGGTCTCGCGGAGTTTGGCCGGATCGACATCCTTATCAACAACGCCGCCATCCGGCCCCACAAGCCCTTCGGTGAGCTGACACGGCAGGACTGGGAGGCCGTGAGAGGCGTCGTCCTCGACGGGGCGGTGTACTGCACGCGGGCCGTCATTGAGTCGATGGTCAAGAATCGTTACGGGCGCATCTTGTTCTTCACGGGGGAAGGGGCCTTCGTCGGCGGATCGGGCCGTGCCCACGTCTCCGCGGCCAAGATGGGTCTGGTGGGGCTGGCGCGTGGTCTGGCCGCCGAGTTCGCGGCGCACAACATTCGGGTCAACGTAATCTCCCCGGGCAGCATCGACACGACGCGGGTCAATCCCGAGTGGTACCGGGGCCGGGTTCCGGATGCCGCGGGCATCCCGCTCGGTCGTCAAGGGACGGTGGACGAGATCGCCGCCACGTGCTTGTTCCTGGTCACCGACGACGGGGGCTTCATCACTGGCCAGACCATTCACGTGAATGGCGGCACCGCTTACTACTGAACGGTCGCCTGGAGGGCCGGACCGCGCCCCATCGCCAATCGGCCAGCCCCTACGGCGCAAGGAGGACGATCGGCTGCTCCGCGGGGCGGGTCGCTTCAGTGACGACTTCTCGCTTCGCGGGCAGGCCTACGTGGCGATGGTGCGCTCGCCCCACCCGCACGCCCGCATCGTGGCGATTGGGGGCGCCACGGCACGGGCGATGCCGGGCGTACTGGGTCTCTTCACAGGAGCGGATGTTCTGGCCGATGGCGTGGCCGCCATTCCGCACAATCCGGTACCGTCCAATCGCTATGACTTGAAGCTCTGCGCTCCGAACGGCGGCGCCATCTTCTTCGGCCCGCACGCGCTGCTCCCGGCCGACAGGGCGCGCCACGTGGGCGAGGCGGTGGCCATGGTGGTGGCCGAGACCAGATCCCAGGCGCAGGACGCAGCGGCGGCCGTGCGCGTCAGGTGGGATCCGAGGCCCTTCGTCGTCGAGACGGCGCAGGCTGCCCGGGGCCAAGCGCCGGCCGTGTGGGATGAAGTACCCACGAACATCTGTGTGGACGCCACCTTCGGGAGCGACGCAGCAGCTGTCGATGCCGCCTTTGCACGGGCGGCCCACGTGGTCGCTCGCGAGTTCCACGTGGGGCGTGTGACGGGGGTGCCGATCGAGCCTCGCGCAGCGCTCGGCGCTTGGAACGCGGCGACCGGGCGGTACGAGCTCTATGCGGGGAGTGGAGGTGCTTTCCGGCAGCGCCGCGAGATCGCCGAGGTCCTGGGTTTGGACCCCGAACAGCTGCGGGTGGTCTCACTCGACGTCGGCGGCAACTTCGGGACGAAAAATCGCGTGTACGTCGAGTACGCTCTCGTGCTGTGGGCGGCGCGCCGGCTCGGCCGCCCCGTCAAGTACACGGCGACGCGGGCCGAGACCTTGGTGAGCGACTACCAGGGGCGCGACCTGGTCACGCGCGTGGCGCTGGCGCTCGACGGCGACGGCCGCTTTCTGGCCCTCAGCGCCGACAACATCTCGAACGTTGGGGCGCGCGCCGTCTCGTTCTCGCCGCTCGGCAAGGGCTCGGCGCTGGTGACCGGCAACTACCACATCCCCCTGGCGCGGGTGCGGGCGCGGGCCGTGTTCACCAATACCGTCCCGACCCAGGCCTATCGATCCTCGGGGCGTCCCGAGGTCACTTTCGCCATCGAGCAGCTCGTCGATCTGGCCTCCCAGAAGACCGGCATCGATCGGATTGAGCTGCGCCGACGCAACCTGATCGGTGAGGCGCAAATGCCGTACACGAACCCGTTCGGCATGATCTATGACAGTGGGCGCTATGCCGAGAACATGACGTTGGCCATGCAGCTTGCCGACTGGGACGGATTCGAGACGCGCCGAGCCGAGGCGCTCGGCCGGGGCCGTCTGCTCGGCCGGGGCTTGGCGAACTACATCGAGTCCTCGGTCGGCACGCCCCGCGAGCAGGCGCGGATCACGGTGCGTCCCCAGGGACCTGCCGATTCGTCGGAGGGTGTGGTCGAGGTGGTCATTGGCACCCAGTCAGCCGGGCAGGGGCACGAGACGAGCTTTGCCCAGGTTGCGGCCGACCGCCTCGGGGTCGACGTCGACGCGATCCGAATCCTGCTCGGCGATACCGACGTTGTCCGCTTCGGGGGCGGCACGCACTCCGGGCGCTCGATGCGGATGGCGGGGACGGTCATCGCCCAGGCATGCGACGACCTGATCGCTGAGGGCCGGCGTCGTGCGGCCCAGATGCTGGAGGCGGCGCCGGCCGACGTGCGCTACGCCCGCGGCCGCTTCACGGTGGCTGGCACCGACCGGGGCCTCAGCCTCTTTGCGATCTCGGGCGGTCTCGAGGTCGTACGCGACAACGAGATGCACGAACCCGTGTTCCCGAACGGCTGCCACGTGGGCCAGGTCGAGGTAGACCCGGACACGGGCGCCGTCCGGCTCGTGCGCTACGTCGCGGTCGACGACGTGGGGCGGGCCATCAACCCCCTGATCGTCGACGGCCAGACCCACGGCGGCATCGTCATGGGACTCGGCCAGGCGCTGTGCGAGGCCTGCGTGGTCGATCCCGCCACTGGTCAGACCCTCAGCGGCTCGCTCATGGACTACGCTCTGCTGCGCGCGGGCGACCTGCCGCCCTTGGCGACGCGGCTCAATGAAGTGGCCTCGCCCACCAATTCGCTCGGTGTCAAGGCCGGCGGCGAGGGAGGCACCACGCCAGCCCCCGCCGTGATCGCCAGCGCCATCGCCGACGCGCTCGCGCCTCTCGGCATCACCGATGTTCCGCTGCCGGCGACTCCTGACGCGATCTGGCGCGCCCTTCGCGCCGCGGGCCGGGCTACGAGAACCTTCCGTCCTTGAGCACCTCGTAGACCGCCGCCTTGATGTCGTCTCGGCTGGGTAGGGCCGCCCCTTCCAGCGGTGGGCTGTAGGGGACGGGCACGGGGACGGCGCACACACGCCGGACGGGCGCCTTCAAGGCGCGAAACGTGTCGGGATCCTCGACGATCAGCGCGGCAATCTCCGACGCCGCCGAGCACGTCGAGGGTGCCTCGTCCACGATCACCACGCGGCCGGTCTTCTGGGCCGAGACGCGCAGGGTGTCGACGTCCATGGGAACCAGGGTCCGCGGATCGACCACCTCAACGGAGATGCCCTCGGAGGCCAGCTCATCGGCCACCGCCAGAGCCTCGCCCACGTAGTAGGCGAGACCCACGATTGTCACGTCCCGGCCGGCGCGCTTCACCTCCGCCACGCCGATCGGGGTGAGATGGTCTCCGTCGGGTACCGGACCGGTCGCGGTGGCGAGCCGACTGCACTCGAACGACACCACGGGGTTGTTGTCCCGGATGGCGCTCTTCAGCAGCCCCTTTGCGTCGGCGGGTGAAGAGGGGAGAACGATCTTGAGCCCCGCCAGATGCATCCACATGGAATACGGGCTCTGGGAATGCTGTGCCGCGAGCCCGATACCGCCCCCCGTCGTGCAGCGGTAGGTCACCGGGAAATCGGCTTGCCCGCCGAACATGTAGCGGATCTTGCTCGCCTGATTCACGATCTGGTCCATCGCCACGAAGGAGAACGTCACCATCCGCCAGTTCACGATGGGTCGGAAACCGCACCCGGCTGCCCCCAGGCCCATGCCGGTCAGCACCGCTTCCGAGATGGGCGTGAAGCGCACGCGGGTGGGGCCGAACTCGGCAAGGGGATCGCCCGTGAAATCGGTGGCCATGGTGAAGACCCGGGGATCGCGCCGCATCTCCTCGGCCACCGCCTCTTCGAGAGCCTTCTGAAAGCTGATCTCGCGCATGCGCGTCCCCTCACTCGGCGAACATATCGACCAGTAAGTGCTTGGGATCGGGAAAGGGGCTGGCATCGGCGAAGGCCACCGCCTCGTCGAGATCTACCCTCACCTGGTCGCGTAGGGCGGCAATCTCGGGGACGCCGACCACACCTGTCTCCAGCAAGTGCCGCTCGAGGCGGGCGATGGGGTCGCGGGCCTTCCAGGTCGCGATCTCGTCGAGGGGCCGGATTTCGGGAGGGACGGCCGCCCGCATGGCGTGAAAGTGCCAGCGATAGGTCTTGCACTCGAGCAAGGTCGGCCCCTCACCCTGGCGAGCACGGGCGACAGCGGCGCCGCTGGCCGCGTGGACCTCCAGCACGTCGTTGCCGTCGACGATGACCCCGGGCATGGCGTAGGCGTGCGCGTGCGCGGCGATATCGACCCGCGGATGCTGAGCGGCCACCGTGTTGTTGGCCGCATAGTGGTTATTTTCACAGGCGAAGACGATCGGCAGCTTCCACAGCGCGGCGATGTTGAGCGCCTCGTGGAATTCGCCCTCGGCGGCGGCCCCGTCGCCGAAGAAGCACACGGTCACGGACCCCTTGCCCTCGAGCTGGGCGGCCAAGGCCGCCCCGCACGCGATGGGAAGTCCGCCTCCCACGATGCCGTTGGCGCCGAGCATCCCCACCGCGAAGTCAGCGATGTGCATGGAGCCGCCCTTGCCCTTGCAATACCCGTCGACGCGTCCGAACAGCTCGGCCATCATGCGCCGGATGCCGGCGCCCTTGGCGATGCAGTGTCCGTGGCCGCGGTGGGTACTGGTCACCCGATCACTGGCGGTGAGGGTCGAACACACCCCGACCGCGACAGCCTCCTGGCCGACGTAGGGATGCACGGCGCCGTAGATCCGGCCAGCCACTCTCAGCTGGATTGCCCGCTCGTCGAACTCCCGAATCAGCATCATCGTACGCAGCATCTGGACCAAGTACCGCTTGTCGAGCCCCATCGCGTGACCTCCCTCACCAGCCGAGGGCATTGTAGAGCCTGGGCGCGGCCGATCGGAAGCGGGGTTTGTCCGGCCGCGGGCATTGCACTATGATCCCCCGGTCAGAGAGGAGACTCATATGGCGGAGAAGAGCGACCTGTTCGAGATCGTCCAGACGACGCGGGCCATGCGCCGGCTGAAGCCGGACCCGGTGCCCGAGGAGCTGATCCGCAAGATCCTGGAGGCCGGGGTGTGCGCGGCGAATGGCGGCAACACCCAGCGCTGGCGCTTCCTGGTCATCAAGGATCCCAAGATCAAGAAGCAGGTCCAGATCTATTACAAGAGGGCCTTCGATGAGGTCGTCGGGCCGCGCTACCTGAGCAGCACGCCGCCGCCCGGTGTTAGCCGTGAGCGTTACACGCGGCAGCACGCGGCGGTGGAGTATCTCACCGACCACTTTCACGAAGCGCCGGTGTGGATCGTGGCCTGCCTCGACGAAGGGACGGCGACACCCACCCGTGCCTCCGGCGCCTCCATCTATCCAGCCGTCCAGAACATGCTGCTCGCCGCTCGCGCGCTCGGGCTGGGGGCAACCCTCACCACTCGCCACCTCCTCCACGAGAAGGACGCCGAGGCCGCGCTGGGCCTGCCGCCCGGCGTTCGCTCCTATGCCATCCTTCCCATCGGCTATCCCATGGGGCGGTTCGGGCCCGTCGGCCGCGGGCCGCTCGCCGACATCGTCTACGAGGATCGGTGGGGTCAACCCTACCGCGGACTCTAGAAAGGAGCCTTGTCATGCCGCGCGTCGCTCCCATCTCCGGTAAGGCCGACGTGGCCGTCGAGCATCACCCCGTGGTCGACAAGGTCGTGGGCGTGTTCGGTGGTGTGCGGGGGCCGTTCAGCATGCTGCTGCACAGCCCGAAACTCGCCGAGCAGGTGCTGGGCCTCGTGACCTTCTTCCGCGATGAGAGCATCGTGGAGCCGAAGGCGCGCTCGGTGGCCATTCTCGCCGCGGTGCGCGAGCGCGAGGCGGCCTACGTGTGGGCAGCCCAGGTTGCCGCCGCCCGGCGTAACGGCGTGAGCGAGGAAGTCATCGACCTGCTGCGGGCCAAGGGCGATCCGGGCCCGCTTCCCGCGGAGCAACGGGAGATCGTGACCTACGTCCGGCAGCTGATGCACACGAACCGCGCCGACCAGGCGGTCTTCGATGCGCTCAAGAACCGGCACGGCGCGCCTTGGCTGGTGGAGCTGACGACGGCCGCGAACTACTTCGCCCTCCTGTCCGGGGTCGTCAACGCCTTCGAGGTCGCGGCCCCGCCGGACGGCGACAAGCTTCCCGCCTCCTAGCCCTTGGGCCGAGGCCAGTTACCCCATCAGCGCGCGCGCCCGCGCGACGACCTGGTCGACCTCGAACCCGAACTGGGAGAAGAGTTGTTCTCCGGGCGCGGAGGCGCCGAAGCGGTCGAGAGTGTGCGTGGCGCCGCTTGATCCGACCCACTTGTGCCAGCCGAGCGACACGCCGGCCTCGACGGCCAACCGCTTGGTGACGGCCGGTGGCAGCACGGCGACGCGATAGTCGGCCGGTTGCTCCTCGAACAGCTCCCAGCAGGGCATCGAGACGATCCGCGCAACGATCCCGCTCTTCGCAAGGACGTCGGCGGCCGCCACCACCAGCGCTACCTCGGAACCGGTCGCGAGCAGGATCACCTGCGGCCGAGCGACCGTCGGATTCAGAACGTACGCCCCCTGCTTGAGTCCCTCGGCGGACGCGTACCGCGACCGGTCCAGGGTCGGCAGGTTCTGCCGGCTGAGGGCGAGCGCGGTCGGCCGGTGCCGGTTGGCGATCGCCACGTGCCATGCCCATACCGTCTCGTTGGCGTCGGCAGGGCGGATGAACAACAGATCGGGAATCGCGCGCAAGGCAGCGTAGTGCTCGACGGGCTGGTGCGTCGGCCCGTCCTCGCCGAGTCCGATGCTGTCGTGCGTGTACACCCAGACGGCGCCCAGGCGTGAGAGCGCGGAGAGACGGACGGCCGGTCGCATGTAGTCGGAGAACGTCAGGAACGTGGCGCCGTAGGGGATCACGCCGCCATGATGCGCAAGGCCGTTCACGGCCGCCCCCATCGCGTGCTCCCGGACGCCAAAGTAGAGATTGCGGCCGCCGTACCCCCAGCCTCCCCCGACGGCACCCTGCACTCCGTTCTGCGGGGACGTCGGGTCTTGGAAGTCACCGCGCTCCTTCAGCCAGGTGTAGGTCGAAGGATTGAGATCGGCCGAGCCGCCCATCAGCTCGGGCAGGCGATCGGCGAGCGTCTGCAACACCGTCTCCGACGCCTTGCGGGTGGCGATCCCTTTGGCGTCGGCGGAGAACGTCGGGAGATTCACGTCCCAGCCCGTAGGTAGTCGGCCCGCCATCACCCGCTCGAACTCGGCCGCGTCGTTCGCATGCTCGCGTCGGTAAGCCTCGAAGCGCGCCTGCCACTGTCCTTCCGCCGCCTGGCCGCGGGCGATGGCTTGCCGGAACTGCTCGAGCGCCTCGGGAGGAATGAGAAAGGGGGGCTCGATCGGCCATCCGAGGTTCTCCTTGGCGGCCCGGAGCTCGTCGGGGCCAAGGGGAGAGCCGTGGGCATGGAACGTGTCCTGTTTATGGGGCGCGCCGTACCCGATGTGCGTGCGCGCGATGATCAGGGAAGGGCGCTTCCGCTCGTCGCGGGCCGCCCCTAGGGCTCGCTCGACCGCGCTCAGGTCATTGCCGTCGGCCACGCGCTGGACATGCCAGCCGTAGGCCGCATAGCGAGCGCCGACGTCCTCCGTGAAGATCAGCGACGTCGTGCCGGCCAGCGAGATCTTGTTGTCATCGTAGATCACGATGAGTTTCCCGAGCCCGAGATGCCCCGCCAGCGAGCCCGCCTCGCTGCTGACGCCTTCCATGAGATCGCCATCCCCGGCGAGTACCCAGGTCTGATGATCCACGATCTCGTGCCCCGGTCGGTTGTAGCGCGCGGCCAGGTGGGCCTCGGCGATGGCGAAGCCGACCGCATTGGCGATGCCCTGGCCGAGCGGACCCGTGGTGGCCTCGACTCCCCGCGTCAAATGACTTTCGGGGTGCCCCGGCGTGAGGCTCTGCCATTGCCGAAAGCGCTTGATCTCGTCGAGCGGAAGATCGTAGCCGGTCAGGTGGAGCAGGGAGTAGAGCAGCATCGACCCGTGCCCCGCCGACAGGAGGAATCGATCCCGGTCGGGCCAGGCGGGGTTGGTCGGATTGTGGCGCAAGAGGCGCGTCCAGAGAACGTACGACAGGGCGGCGGCGCCCATGGGAAGGCCGGGATGGCCGGAGTTCGCCTTCTGGACGGCGTCCGCCGACAGAAATCGGATGGTGTTGATGCACGCGTCGTCCAGTTTCGCCGTGTCCATCGTCGCCTCCGCGATCGTGAGACTTCTCCCAGCATACTAGGGCAATTCGGCGCGGACGACACGAGCGGCGGCCGTGAGCACGCACAGCTTGCCGAAGGCGGTATCGCGCACGAGATACTTCATCCCGCAATCGGGCGCCAGGATGAGCCGCTCCGGCGGTACGTGGCCGAGCCCGGCGCGGATTCTCGCCGCGACCTGCTCCACCGTCTCGATGGCCAGGTCTCCGAGGTCGATCACCCCCAGAATGACCGTCTTGGGGGCCAGATCGGCCAGGACCCCCAGATCGAGGCGGGGCTGCGCGGCTTCGATGGAGATCTGCTCGGCTACCGTATCGGCCAGCTGCGGAAGGAACGAGTACCCGGTCGGCTTCTGCTGGCGTACGACGGCCGCGTACCCGAAGCACAGGTGCAGGGCACGCGGCACGGTGATGCCCGCCAGGGCCCGATTGATCGCGGGCACCGCATACCGCTGGGCCGCCTCGGGATCGTTGCGGAGCCAGGGCTCATCGAGCTGGATGACGTCGGCCCCCACGGCTTGAAGATCGTGTGCCTCGGCATTGACGGCTGCCGCGAAGTCCATGGCCATCTCTTCAGGATCACGGTAGAAATCATTCTGGACCTGCTGGGCCAAGGTGAAGGGGCCCGGGAGCGTGATCTTGGCCAGGCGGTCGGTATGACGACGGAGAAACTGCATGTCGCCGATCTCGACGGAGCGCTGGCGGCGGATGCGGCCGACCACGCGCGGCACCACGATCTCCTGACCCGTCCGGTTGCGGATGAGCCCGGGATTGTTCTGATCCACACCATCCAGAGCTGTCGCGAAGCGGTTCGAGTAGCTCTCCCGTCGGATCTCGCCGTCGGTGACGATGTCGATGCCCGCCCGCTCCATGTCATGGATGGCGACCACGGTGGCGTCGTTCTGTGCCTGCTCCAGGAAGGGTTCCGGCACTCTCCACATGGCCTGCAGGCGCACACGCGGGACGCCTTTGGACAGCATCTGCCGATCGACGAGCCAGTCAGGCTGGGGATAGCTCCCCACCACCGTGGTTGCCAATCGCGGGGGCACCATGATCCTCCTCCTTCAGACTCCTTGGGGTATGGACGCACCGGGCGGCGGTACGCTATCTCGCTGCCACGTGCTGGCCCGCCACCGAAACCCGATGAGCAGCGTGAAGACCAGGCCGACGGCGGCGGAGACGCTGATGGTCAGCGGGTAGCCGATGCGCTCGATGAGGAGGCCGGACGCCATCAGGCCGAGGGGCAAACCGTAGACGGCGAGGGTGCGCACACCCATGATCCGCGCGCGAAAGCCCTCGCCGGCGGCAGCGAGTAGGGTCGTGGCCATCGAGATCATGGCGACGTTTTGAACAAACCCGGCCGCCAGCAGCACGAGCAGACCGCCACCAATGCTTTGCACGTGGCCGAAGCCGAGTAACAGGGCGAACCAGATCGCGGTGTGAAGGAGGGTTGAGCGTTCCGGGCGGCGGGGTCCGCCCGACAGGACCATGGTGAGCGAGGCCAGCAGGCCACCGAATGCGAAGCTGGCGACCAGCCACCCGAGGCCGGTCGCGTCGACCTGGTACACGTGCTTGGCGACATAGGGCAAGAGGCCCCCCGATGCTGGGTAGGCCGTCAAGTTGATCAGGAAGGCCAGCCACATGAAAGCCAGCAGTTCCGGCGTCTTGACGATGTGAGCGAGGCCCTCCCGGAGATCGCGCCACCGCGAAGGACGCGGTAGGCTGACCGTGGTACGCCCCGCGAAGGCCAGCGGTGCCGCAGGTCTGCGCGCCACCCCCAGGGTCAGCGTGAGACTAGCGGCGTACAGGCTCACCACCGCTACGTAGGCCGGCCCGACGCCGAGGACCGTGGACAGTCCGGCGCCGGCGAGGGCTCCCGCCACACGGGCCGAGTCCATGGTGGCGCGCGACAGCCCGAGCGCGCCCAGCAGATGGGCGGAGGGGATCGTCTCGCCGATCAGCGCATTGCGCATCAC
>Ga0187893_10002067_pt1 | contig 45455 bp, 37 predicted proteins | sample MA1701074metaG_FD_139574 | JGI IMG/M metagenome (GOLD analysis project Ga0187893, IMG submission 139574) | White microbial mat communities from a basaltic lava cave in the Kipuka Kanohina Cave System on the Island of Hawaii, USA - MA170107-4 metaG ... | reverse complement strand
TCCTAGCCGTTCAGGTCGAGGCGGTATCCGATGCCTCTGACCGCGGCGATCCGCACACCGCCGCGCGGCTCGATCTTCTTGCGGACCCAGGCGATGTGAGTATCCAGGGTCCGGGCGTCGCCGAAGTAGTCTTCGCCCCACACTTCGCGCAGCAGGCGTTCCCGCCGCACAACCTTTCCCAGGTGCCGGAGCAGCAACTGCAGCAAACTGAACTCCTTCACCGTGAGCGGCGTCGCGTCGCCCGTGATCGTGACCTCGTGCCGGCCCAGGTCCATGATGAGTGTTCCGGCCACGAGCCTGTCCTCCGCCCCGGTCTGCACGACCAGGGTCTCCAGGATGTTGGCGATGTCCTCACACCGGTCGGTGCCGGTTTCGAGCATCTCGCAGATGTCCTTCCACTTGATGATGTCGCGGGCCGACCGGCGACCCTTGAACAGCGCCTCCAGCGCATCGCGAAGGATATCGTCGCCGCGGTTCTCCAACCGATGGAGGGTGCGTGTGTGTGGAAAGACATCGTGCATGCGCCGGGCCTGGCCAAGGGCGGCCTGAAGCTCCTTTGCGCATTCGAGCACGATCTGCCCCATCTCGCGCGCGGCCGGGATGACCCGCTTGATGCGGTGGATGGCCAGGCGTGCCGCTGCGGCTTCGATCGCGTCGAGGACGTCGTCGAGGTATCCCGTGAGCGCCTTCAGTGCCTCCTGTTCCGACGCGGCACCGCGTGGTACGACCATGGCTTCGAACAGGTCCCGCGCGATCGCGTCGCCTTTGTGCTCCAGCTCCCGGATCGCCTGCCAGGCGCGGTCGAACGGGGTCTCGCCGCCCAACGCCGCGGTGAGCGTGCGCGCGGCCTCGTGGATCGCCAGCGCCAGCTCTTCCAGTAGGTCGAACTCGCGCTCGAACGATGGGAGCGAGACCGCGGGCATGCTGTCCAGGCGACGATCGGTCATCGTATGATCGAGCATACCATGCCGACCGGACCCCGTGGCCGGTCCCTCATGGCGCGGGAGGGTTGCCATTGGACTCCTGTTCCGGAACGACCTCGATGCTGAGGTCGCGGATGCCCAGCAGCGCCACCGCGCCGCGCACGCGCTCGGCAGCCTCCAGCATCGCCGGCGCCGGCACACCATCGACTCCCCGCAGTCTCAGGGTTGCCCGGGGACTGGTCATCGCGCCTCCGCTGGCTGCACGTTCAACTCTCGCCTGTCGCCGGTCACCATGTAGATCACGCGCTCGGCGACGTTGGTCACGTGGTCGGCCGCGCGCTCCAGGTGCTGCGCCACCAGCATCAGGTCCAAGGCCGGCGAGATCGTCCGCGGGTTCTCAGCCATGTAGGTCAGCAGCTCCCGGAACACCTGCCCCCGCAGCGCGTCCACCGTCTCGTCTTTGACCGCCACCACCTCCGCGAGGACGACATCGCGGCGCACAAAGGCCTCGAGGACATCGTGCAGCATGCCACGGACGATCTGCTCCATGTATGTCAGGTTTGCGGGCGGCGTGAGCGCCTTGTGGCGGGTCAACCGGACAATGGCGTCGCCGATTCCCTCGGCGTGATCCGCCATGCGCTCCAGGTCGATCGAGACTGCGAGGATCGCCGCCAGCGTCCGGAGGTCCTTCGCCATCGGCTGCTGGGTGGCCAGCAGCTCCATCACGCGCTGCTCGATGTCGATGTGCATCTGATCGGCCTGGTCGTCGTCGGCGACGACGGTAGTGGCTGCCTCGGCGTCGTAGCGCTTGAGCGCCTCCACGGCCCGGGTAAGCAACGTGCCCGCGAACACGCCCATGCGCAAGAGATCGTCCTCCAACCGCTGCAAGGCGTGATCGAACTCAGCCCGAAGATGTCGATCGTCAGTCGTCATGACCCGCCCCCTCGGCCCGGTCATCCAAACCGGCCGGTGATGTAGTCTTCAGTGCGTTTGTCACGCGGCGTCGTGAAGAGCGCGTGTGTCGGCCCGAACTCGATCAACTCACCCAGTAGGAGGAACCCCGTGAGATCGGAAACCCGCGCGGCCTGCTGCATGTTGTGTGTCACGATGACGATCGTGTAGTCTCGCTTGAGGCTCGCCATGAGATCCTCGATCTTTGCCGTGGCCACGGGGTCCAGGGCCGAACACGGTTCATCCATGAGCAGGACGTCCGGCTCGACCGCGATGGCCCGAGCGATGCAGAGTCGCTGCTGCTGGCCGCCCGAGAGCTGCAGCGCACTGTCGTGGAGGCGGTCGGCGACCTCGTCCCACAGCGCCGCGTGTAGCAGGCTGCGCTCCACCATGCCGTCAAGCTCGGCCTTACTCCCCACGCCTAACAGTCGGGGGCCATAGGCCACGTTCTCGTAGATCGACTTGGGAAAGGGGTTGGATTTCTGGAACACCATCCCGACGCGTTTGCGCAAATCGGTGACGTCCATCGCCAGATCGTGGATATCCTGCCCGTTGATACGGATGGAGCCGGAGATGCGCACACTATCTACCAGGTCGTTGAGGCGGTTCAGGCACCGCAGCAGGGTGCTCTTGCCGCACCCCGAGGGCCCGATCAACGCAGTGATCTGGCGTGCGGGCACGGCCATGGTGATCTGTTTGAGCGCCTGCTTTTCAGCGTACCACAGTGACAGGTCGTCGATCTCGACGACCGGCGCCGCACTCGTCCCCGCTGGACCTCGTTCGGCAGGACGGGCGTTGATGTGTACCTCGGCGGGCATGAGCGCCTCCTACACGGCGGCTGTCGCGTACCTGCGGCGCAGCCGACTGCGCAGCGTGATAGCAAAGAGGTTCAGGACGAGCACGATCCCGAGCAACAGCAGCGTCGTGGCAAAGACCATCGGCCGGGCGGCGTCGACATTGGGCGACTGGAAGCCGACGTCATAGATGTGAAAGCCAAGATGCATGAACTTGCGCTCCAGGTGGAGGAACGGGAAGGAGCCGTCGATCGGCAGCGCGGGGGCCAGCTTCACGACCCCGGTGATCATGAGTGGAGCCACCTCGCCGGCCGCCCGGGCCATCGCCAGGATCAGCCCCGTGAGGATCGAGGGTAGGACACTCGGCAGCACGACGCGGACCGTGGTCTCGAGCTTTGTCGCCCCAAGCGCCAGGGAGGCCTCGCGCATCCCCTGCGGGATGGCCGCCAGCCCTTCCTCGGTCGCGACGATGACGACCGGCACCGTGAGCAACGCCAGGGTCAGCGACGCCCAGAAAATGCCGCCTGTGCCAAAGGTTGGCGTGGGGAGGGCTTCAGGAAAGAAGAGGCGATCGATCGACCCCCCGACCAGATAGATAAAGAATCCCACGCCGAACACCCCAAAGACGATCGAGGGCACACCAGCCAGGTTGTTGACCGCAATGCGCACGGCGCTGGTAAACGGCCCCTGGCGCGCGTACTCGCGGAGGAAGAAGGCGGCCAGCACGCCGAGCGGGGTGACGACGATGCTCATGATGAACACCATCATCACCGTCCCAAAGATGGCGGGAAACACGCCGCCCTCCGTGTTGGACTCGCGGGGCTCACCGGCGATGAACTCCCAGACCTTGCGCGCGTAGAACCCCGCCCTGGCCGCGAGCCCCATCCGGTTCGGCCGGTACACGTGCACGATCTGGGCCAGCGGGACCGTCTGCTCCTGATTGCCGGCCAACGTGAAGGTCACGCTGGCGGTCGCGCGCTGCCGCAGGGCAGTGAGATCCGTCAGCCGCTCGTCGTACCGGGCCCGCGAGTCCGCGAGTTCGGCCCCGAGCCGGTCGACTTCGGGGCCGTCACGGACGCCGCGCAGCTCGAGGCGGCGAAGCCGCAGACGGATGCGCTCCTGTTGCGTGTTCATCGCGCCCACTTCATCGCGCTCGACGCGCCGGATCTGACGAGCGAGCGCCCGCGCCGCGGGCAGCCGGTCGACGAGGGCCTGCCAGGCGGCCTCGGGCCCACCGACTACCGCCCGCGTACCGTCGGAGACCTCCTTCACCACGCCGTAGAGGTTGCCCCACTCGCGCCGCTCGACCACGACGATCTCGAGGGGCATCTCCTGCCTGGTGATGCGCGCCTCGTCGATCCAGACAAAGTCCGCACCGGTGACGTCACGGTTGCCCTGCTTGAGCTTGATCCGGTAGAGCCGCGCTTGGGCCGCCGGGCCCGGAATAGCTTCGCGCTCCACGACTTCCCCCACAACGACGGTCCCGTTGTCCAGGGTGAGCGCCTCGACACCGCGAGGCCAGAAGAACCCCAGGCCGCTGACCAGCACCAGCCCGATGAGGCCGACGACCATCGCCAGCGCGAAGACCAGCGCACCCCCCGTCAGCCAGATGAACGGGTCGCCCGTCTTCCAGAAGCCCTTCATAGGGACTGGTACCGCCTTCGGAGCCTCAGCCTGACGATCTCAGCTGCCGTATTGACGACAAACGTCATGACGAACAGCAGGAACGCCGCCAGGAACAGCACCCGATACAGCGTGCCGCCCTGTGGTGCCTCCGGCAGCTCGACGGCGATGTTGGCCGACAGCGCCCGGAACCCGTTGAAGATCGACCAGTCCATCAGGGGCGTGTTGCCGGTGGCCATGAGCACGATCATGGTCTCGCCGACGGCGCGGCCGAAGCCGATCATGAGCGCCGAGAAGATGCCGGGACTCGCCGTCGGCAGCACGACGTTGATGGCCGTCTGCCATCGGGTCGCACCGAGGGCCAGGGACCCGGCGGTCAGGTACGGCGGCACGTTCGACAGCGAGTCCTCGGCGATGGTAAAGATGATGGGAATCACCGCGAAGCCCATCGCGAACCCGACCACCAGCGAGTTGCGTTGGTCATAGGTGAGGCCCAGGGCGCTGAGCAGCCAGCCGCGGTAGTCACCGGCCAGCAGGGTCGACTCGACGAGGCCGCCGAGCCGAAACGCGATCCACGCCGAGAGCACCACCACCGGGATCAGGACGATCACCTCGGTGCCCGGGCGAAACCGCCGCCGGATACGCGCGGGCGTGGCGCGCCAGAGAAGGGCCGCGAGCAGGATCGCCGCCGAAACGATCAGCGGAAGCATGAAGAGCCCCGGCACGACCTTCTCAATCATCGGCGCGAGCCAGAGACCTGCCAGGAACCCCAGGACCACACTGGGCAGCGCCGCCATGATCTCGACCACGGGCTTGACCAGGCCCTTCAGGGTGGGATGCATGAACTGGGAAGCGTAGAGCGCGCCGAGAATGGCAAGGGGCACGGCCAGCAGCATCGCGTAGGCCGTCCCCTTGAGGGTCCCATAGATGAGCGGGGTGAGGCTGAACTTCTCCTCGAAGTCGTCCGTGGCGCCCGTGGACTGCCACGCATATGTCGGCTCCTGATAGCCCTCATACAGGGTCCGGCCAAACAGGCTGGTGAGCGTGGCCTGTGGGTGCGGATTGCGAATGTCCCACTGAGAGAGCCGGCCGCCAGCATCGATGGTCAAGAGCCCGTCGGCTTTCGGCGCATAGACCAGCGCTGTCATGGCCGGGTCCGTGTGGGCTACGGCGAGCAGGCTCTTGCCGGTCGTCGCGTAGTGCAGGCGGATCGTGCCGTCGCGGTCTGCCGAAAAGAACCCCTTGTCCCGCCGAGACGGCGCGAGGGCCGCCACAGCCGCCCGATGCGGCTCAAATGAGTGCGCCCGCTTCAGACCGGCGGGTCCGGCTTCCGGGACGACCAGCCACGAACTCACGGCGCCGGCCCCATCACCGATCAGCAGCGTGCGATCGCCGAGGAGGAAGCCGAGCGCGGTGATCGCCACGCCTGGCCGACTGGTGACGTCGAGCACTCCCTGGACCCGGGCTCCGCCGGAAGCCCCCAAATCGATTCGAGCGACCTGACCAGCCGACGTTCCCACATACGCGTGGTCGCCCCGGGTGTCAACAGCCAGCGCCGTGATCTCGCCTTCGCCAGAGAGGACGACGGCCCGGCGGACCTCCTCGCGCGCAGGCGGCCCGACGAGAGGTTTCGTCTGCCGAATGATGATGACCGAGAGCGCCTGCGGGCCGGTGGCCGCGATCAGGACCGCGCCCTCGTCCGTTTGGGTGTAAGCCAGGTGTGATATGGCACGGCCCGCAGCCACGAGCACCGGGGAGGCGGTGACCAGCTCGCCTTCGACGCTCCGGCGTCCCCCGGGAAAAGAGACCGAGAAGCGGACCTCGGCCGGAATCACGCGGCCGTCGGTGAGTCCCAGCGCAAACGGTCCCCGACCCAACGCGGAGACGCCGGCAATGGCCGCTCCCTGCCGCCCCGTGACCTCGGGCTGCGCCAGCGTCCGTCCACTCGCCAGCGGGGCAAACTGCACGCCGCCCGGGGTGATGAGATAGACGATCTCCCGGTACTCGTCGGTCCCAATCGCGAGCGGAACCGACGGCAGCGGCACCTGCATTGTGCCGCGCGGGATCGCGCTGGGCGCCCTGAACAGCGGGGCAAACTCGGCGACGATCACGACCAGGATCGCGAGGATCGAGGCGATCACGAGCACGCCGCCGAGCGACACAAGACGCCGGCTGACACGGTCGGCGATCAGGCGTCGGTTGAGACGCTCGCGGGCGACCGCCGGCCCGGTGCTTACTGGAACTTCCGCATCTCCTCTGCGGCAATGACCGCGGGGATTGGGAAGTAGCCGTCCTTGATGACGACTTCCTGACCCTGCTTGGCGAGCGCGTAGCGCACGAACTCGCGCACCAGTGGATCACCCGTGGCGTTGGGCGACTTGTTGATGTAAATGAGCAGGAAGCGGGCGATCGGGTACTTACCCGAGTAGGCGTTTGGCGCCGTCGCTTCCATACACTCCCCGCCGGCCTTCTCGCTGATCGGCACAGACCGGACTCCCGCGGTCGAGTAGCCGATGCCGCTGTAGCCGACGGCAAACCGGTCGACGGTCACACCCTGCACGACCGCCGCTGAACCGGGCTGCTCCTTGACTTCGTCCTTGTAGTCGCCGTTGCGCAGGATGTGCTCCTTGAAGTACCCGTAGGTCCCCGACGCCGAATTGCGGCCGTAGAGACTGATCGGCCGCGACGCCCACTCCCCGGTGAGACCGAGTTGTCCCCAGGTCTTGATGTCCTCGCGGAACCCCTGGCGCCGCGTCTTGGAGAAGACGGCGTCGACCTGCTCGACCGACAGGCACTTGATCGGGTTGTCCTTGTTGACGAATACCGCCAGTGCGTCGACTGCGACGCGCACCGGGGTGGGCTTGTGACCGTATTTGCGCTCGAAGGCGTCGATCTCACTCTCGCGCATGGGGCGTGACATCGGGCCAAGTTGCGCCGTGCCCGCGATCAGGGCCGGCGGCGCCGTACTGGACCCCTTGCCCTCGATCTGGACTCTCACGTTGGGATAGAACTTCTGGAACCCTTCGGCCCAGAGGGTCATCAGGTTGTTGAGGGAATCGGAGCCGACGCTGGACAGACTGCCGCTCACCCCAGGGACGGCCCGGTAGCTCGTAATCAGTGGATCGACCCGGACCTGAGCAAGTGCGATCGCGAACGGAAAGCCCACGAGCGTGACGGCCACCAGCGCCAGCACCACTGTGACCATCGTAGTCCGCTGCATCTGCAAACGCCTCCTCAGTCGATCGGTCTTCCGGAGGCGGATGGAGGCGCCGGTTTCTTGCGCGGCTCTCTGGGCATCGCTCCCCCGGCATCTCTTACGGTAGAAGGGCGAAGTCAAACCTGTGTGATGGGACGACCACGGGTATGTGAAGACTGTGCGAAATCCGGGGGTGAGAGATCTGTGAAATCTTTCCAGGAGGTCTATGGCCGATATCTTGCGGGCAAACCTCCTACGGCAGGGTCCTGAACCCTCTCGGGACCGGCCCCAGGCAGAAGCATGAAACCCGTTCACCGCGCGCGTAGGCAATCGCCGCTGGCGGTCAGGTTGACCATCGCGATGACGGCTATGGTCGTCGTGGTCGTCGCGGTGGTCACCCTGCTCTCGATCCGCCGTGAGGAGCAATCATATCGGCACGAGCTCGAGAATCAGGCGAGCGTGATGCTGAACGCCCTGGAGAGCGTCACGGCCGATCGCATCGATCGGCTCGAGGGGAATGCCGTACCGGCACTCCTTCTGGAACTGGCGGAGCGCCGAGTCGTGATCTCGGCCCGAGTCTATGACATCGATGGGCGCATTGTTGGTGATCTGCACAATCCGGGGCTGACGCGGCAGAAGCTGGCCGATCCGGCGGGCCTGCGGTTGGTCGTCAGTGAGGACATCCTCTTCGAGTGGAAACAGGACCGGCTGATCGCGAGCGGCGCGCTGACGGCCGGGCGGCACCGCCGGGGCGCGTTGAGCATCGGCCTGTCCACGGCCCCCCTGGAAGCCAAGATCGACGTGGTGCGGCGACAGGGTTTCGCGGTCGCGGCATTGGCGGGCGGCATCGGTGTGCTCCTGGCCTTGTTCATCAGCGGGTCCATCACCGGGCCACTCAAAGCGTTGACCACCGCGACCAGACGCGTGGCCGCCGGGGATCTGTCGCGGCAGATGGCCATGCCCGACGGAAACGAGTTTGCCGAGCTGGCCGACGCGTTCAACAACATGACGAGCCGGCTGCGACGGGCCCAGGAAGAGACCCGGCGGGCGAGCGCTGAGCTCGAGCAGCGTGTCCTGGAGCGTACGGCCGAGCTGCACCAGGCCAAGGAGCAAGCGGATCGCGCCAACCAGGCCAAGAGTGAGTTTCTTTCGCGCATGAGCCACGAGCTCCGCACCCCACTCAACGCCATCCTTGGATTCGCCCAGCTCTTGGAGATGGACACGTTGGGTTCTGAGCAACGGGAGGCGGTCGGGCACATTCTTCGGGCGGGCCGCCACCTGCTGGAACTCATCAACGAGGTCCTGGACATCACCCGCGTGGAGACTGGGCGGCTGGCACTGTCGATTGAGCGCGTCCGTGCCCACTATGCCCTGGAGGAGACCCTGGACATGGTTCGGCCGATGGCGGAACGCCGAGCCATGCGGCTCGAAGTGAATGTGGCGGCTTTCAGCCAGCACGAGGTGCTGGCTGACGCCCAACGCCTCAAACAGGTCCTCCTCAATCTGCTCTCCTACGCGATCAAGTACACCCAGGAGGGCGGTCTCGTGCGGCTCAGTTGTGAGCAGCCAGCCGAACCCCCGAATCGGCTGCGGCTGGTCGTGACCGATACAGGTCCAGGTCTTTCCCCTGCACAGTTGCAGCGGCTCTTTGTGCCGTTCGAGCGCCTCGAGGCCGGCCGGATCGGCGTGGCGAGTGTCGTCGGCCAGGGGAGTTCGTTCTGGGTTGAACTCCCGTTGGCGAGCAGCTCCTCCGCGCCCGCCGGCCCGGTTCCGGTGCATTGAGGATCACCGCCATGCCACGAAATCCGCAGGACTACAAACGAGTGCTCCTGGCCGCTGCCGCCATCGGAGCCTACATCCTGGCCTTCCTGCTCCTGTACCCCGCGATCGGCCGGGTTGTCACGGCTGGCGCGGTGATCCCCATGGGGGCACTGGGGCTCCTCTGGGGCACGCGGGCCGGGGCCCTTGGGGCGATCTGCTCCATTCCGGCAAACACATTGCTCATGCACGTGGCGGCCGGCAGCGGCTGGGACGTGATGCTCCAGCCCTTCGCCCTGCCGGGCGTGATCGGGGCCATCATTGTGGGCACGGTCACCGGCGGTCTACGGGACCTGCGGGCGGAAGCCGAGCAGGCGCGGACGGAGCGGTACCGAGCGGACGCGAAGGTGCTCGGGAGCGAGCGCCGGTTCCGGGCGCTCATCGAGAAGAGCTCCGACGGGATTGCCCTCGTCGATGGAACAGGGCGAATGCTCTACCTCAGCCCATCAATCAAAGAGGTCCAGGGGTACTCCCCCGAGGAGCTGCTTGGGAGGAACGCCTTCGAGCTGATGCATCCCGACGACCAGGAGCTCACGAGGACTCGACTGGCCGAATTGCTCCGCGGGACCCGCTCCGTCAGTGCGGAGTATCGTTTCCGCCACAAGGATGGTTCGTGGCCGTGGTTCAAGGGCGTCGGCACCAACATGCTCGATGATCCGGACGTTGGCGCCATCGTCGTCAACTTCCAGGACATCTCTGAGCGGAAGGGGGCGGAGCAGGCGCTGCGCGACAGCGAGGCCCGCACGCGAGCCATCGTCGACACGGCGATGGATTGCATCGTTACCATCAACCACGAGGGCAAGATCCTCGAGTTCAATCCCGCGGCCGAACGGGTGTTCGGCTATTCGCGAACCGCCGTCATAGGCAAGGTCATGGCCGAACTGATCATCCCCCCACGGCTGCGCGAGGCGCACAGGCAGAGCCTGACGCGACATGTGGCCACGGGTGTCAGCTCGCTCATCGGCCAGCGCATCGAAATGCCCGCCATACGTGCCGATGGCAGCGAGTTCCCGGTGGAGCTGACCATCACCCGCATCGTCACGGACGGGCACCCGATCTTCACCGGGTATCTACGGGACATCACGGAGCGCCGCCGGGCGGAAGCCGAGATCCTTGAAGGGCGCGCGGTGTTGGAGCAGCGGGTTGCAGAGCGCACATCTGAACTCCGTGAGGCCAAGACCTTCCTCGAACACCTGGCGGCGGCCAGTCCGGGCGTGGTCTTGCGGGTCGACCTCCACGACCTCCGGCCGACCTACGTCAGCCCGAACGTGGAGCGCCTGTACGGCTACGCGCCACAAGAGTTCCTCGGACAGCCGACGTTCTGGATGGGGATCGTCCACCCCGACGACCTCGAAGGTCTGATCACCAAGCTGAAGCTCGTGCTGGCAGGGCAAACCGACCACGTCTCGCACGAGGTCCGTCTGCAGCACAAGGACGGGACATACCGGTGGCTCGATTTCGACGCGGTCGCTGAGCACGATGCCGCCGGCAATCCAATGGGGGTACTCGGATACGCCGTCGACATGACCGAACGCAAAAAGATTGAGCGAAACCTGCAGGAGGCGCGCCGCGATGCCGAGCAGGCCAACCGCGCCAAGAGCGAGTTCCTCTCCCGGATGAGCCACGAACTGCGCACGCCCCTCAACGCCATCCTGGGGTTTGCGCAGCTGCTGGAGATGGAGCCCCACACCCCCGAGGCGGCGGACTGTATCGGGTACATCCTCAGAGGGGGGCAGCATCTCCTCGAACTGATCAACGAGGTGTTGGACATTACGCGCATCGAGGCCGGCCGGCTGGAGCTCTCGCCGGAGCCCGTGGCGATCGAGGAGGTCATCGCCGACAGCCTCTCCCTCATCGCTCCGTTGGCGGCGCAGCGCAACGTGCAGTTGAATACGGAGCTGGCCGCGCCTCACGAGGGGTACGTCATGGCCGACCGACAGCGCCTCAAGCAGATCCTCTTGAACCTGCTTTCCAACGCCGTGAAGTACAACCGGGAGGGCGGCTTGGTGGCCATCTCGGTCACGGAAACGCCGCGCGGCCGGAGGCGCATCAACGTCATCGATACGGGACCTGGGATCGCCCCAGACAAACTTGATCGCCTGTTCACCCCCTTTGAGCGCCTGGGACAGTCCACCGTCGAGGGGACAGGTATTGGGCTGGCGCTGTCGCGGCGGCTCGCGCGGCTGTTGGGCGGCGACGTGGGGGTCGAGACCCAGGAGGGCCAGGGCAGCACGTTCTGGGTCGAACTGGACGCCGCGAATCCCCCGGTCGAGCGCCTCAGGTGGACCCCGCCGGAGCGGGAGCCGATGTCGGCCGTGCCGGGCGATGAAGCGGAACAGCGGAGTCGGTCCGTCCTCTACGTGGAGGACAACCTCTCGAACCTCGAGCTCATCCGCCGCGCCCTGGCGACGCGCGGTGCCGTGACTCTGCACACGGCCATGAGTGGGCGCCAAGGGGTGGGCCTGGCGCAGGACCACCGACCCGACCTGGTCCTGCTGGATCTCCACCTACCCGATATGCCGGGCATCGACGTCATGCGTGAGTTGCGCAGCGATCCGAGAACGGCATGGATCCCGATCGTGGTCATCAGCGCGGATGCGACACCGGATCAGCGTGCGCGGCTCCTGGCCAGCGGGGCCCAGGCCTTTCTGACCAAGCCGCTGGACCTCAATCGCCTCTTCTCACTGTTGGATGACAGCCTCATGGTGGGAGGGCCGGCCAGCCATGACTAGCACGATCCTCTACATCGAAGACAACCTGTCGAATCTGGAGCTGGTCAAGCGTGTCCTGACCAAACGCCCCGGCATCCGTCTGATCGACGCCATGCAGGGCCGGCTGGGTGTGGACCTGGCCCGGGAGCATCACCCGGACCTGATCCTGCTGGACCTCCACCTCCCCGATATCTCCGGCACCGAGGTGTTGCGTCAGGTCCGTGACGACCCCCGGACGACCGCGATCCCTGTGATCGTCATCAGTGCAGACGCCACCCCCGGACAGATCGAGCGGCTTCTGACTGACGGCGCCCTTGCGTACCTGACAAAGCCACTGGATGTCAAGAAGCTCCTCACCCTGTTGGATCAGACACTGCCCGCAGGAGGTGCGCCGCAGTGACGGCATCGCGGCGATCAGGGAGCCCGCTGTTTAGCGGCGCGGTGCTGCTGCTACTCGCGCTGGCGGTTCCTGCCTCTCCGATCCCCACGGCGGCCGCCGAGCCGTTGTCGCTGGTCTTCGCGGGGGCGGATCCTGGCGTTCGTGTTTCGCCGTGAGGGACTGCCGACCGGGGCCAGGGCGTTTATGGATTTCGTGCGGTCGAAGGACGGAACGCGAATCCTGAGGGCGAGCGGCTACCTGCCGGGCGAGTAACCATGCGAGTGATGAGTCATCGGCTTGGTCTGAGGACCCAGCTGGCCCGACGCCTGCGGCCGGTCACCTTCGGCATCGCTGTGGTGATCAGCCTTGGCCTCCCCGGCCTCTACTTTGTGATAGGGTCAGCCGCCCTCAGACAGACCGCCGCGGTGGATGCGCGAGCGGTCGCCGTGGAGATGCGGCAGCTCGTGCTCGTTGGCCCACGACTGTGGCGCTACCAGACCACCAGGGTCGAGGCGCTGCTGCGCGGTTTCCGCCACGGGCCCGATGTGACGGTGATCCGCATCGTGGACGCCACGGGACGGCTGGTCGCCGAGCAGGTCTATGCCCCGCGCAGTTCGAGTTGGGCGGGCCGGTTTGACATCGTCGCCGCGGAGCCGATCGTCTTCAACAACCGGACGCTCGGGACGGTCCAGACCGTGCTCTCTCGACAAGCGCTTCTTGGAACGACCCTGGGCCTGCTGGCCCTGTGCGCCGCCATCGGCGTCGGCCTGGCGATGCTGGCGTACCTTTATCCTGTGCGCGTCGTCATGGGTATGGAAGATCGAATCGAGGGACTCATCGACACCGCCCAGCGCTCCCAGGCTGAAACCGAGCGCCTCAACGTGGCGCTCGAGCAGCGGGTGCTCGAGCGCACCACGCAGCTCTCCCAACGGGAGCGCGAGCTGAAAGAGGCCAAGGCCTACCTCGAGCATCTCATCGTCGCCAGTCCCGGGATTATCCTGGTGACCAATCCGATAGACCGCAGGGTGACCTACGTAAGCCCCAACATCGAGGAGATCCTCGGGTATGCGCCTGCCGACGTCATCGGCATCTCCGGATTCTTGACAGACCACATTCACCCCGATCACCGACAGGCGTTCATTGCCCGGCGTGAGCAGGCGCGCAAGGAGCGGGCCCGGCTCCTGGAGTACGACATCCCGCTCCTGCACAAGAACGGCAGCTACCGATGGTTCTACACCCTGGTGCGCTACGAATACGACGCGCAGGGCGTGGCGGTACGCGCGTTGGGCTATGCGCTCGACGTCACGGACCGCAAGTCGGTCGAGGAGACTGTCCGTCAGGCGAAGGAAGAGGCCGAGCGGGCCAACCGCGCCAAGAGCGACTTCCTCTCGCGCATGAGCCACGAGCTACGCACGCCGTTGAACGCGATCCTGGGGTTCGCTCAGCTGCTCGAGATGGAGGCGCCCTCTCCAGAATCTCACGAGAATGTCGGACACATCATCAAGGGGGGGCAACGCCTGCTCACCTTGATCAACGAGGTGCTGGACATCGCCACGATGGACACCGGCGCGGTGTCGCTCTCGTTGGAGCCGGTGTCGCTCTATGAGGTGATCAAGGAGAGCCTGGACCTGGTGACGCCGCTGGCCGCGCAGCACCATGTCACGCTGCGCCTCGACGAGACCGCGGGCCGGGACGTCCATGTCATGGCCGACCGCCAGCGGTTCAAGCAGGTGACGCTGAACCTCCTCTCCAACGGGATCAAGTACAACCGGCAGGGCGGGACGCTTGACGTCTCATTCCACGAGTCGGCGGACGCGCGTGTGCGGGTCAACGTGCGCGACACCGGCGCGGGTCTCTCGCCCGAGAAGCTCCGGCGACTCTTTGTGCCGTTCGAGCGACTGGGGCTCGAGCGTGTGGGGATCGACGGGGCGGGCGTCGGGCTGGCGCTTTCCAAACGCTTGGTCGAGCTGATGGGCGGCGCGATTGGGGTCGAGAGCGAGGTCGACCGCGGCAGCACGTTCTGGGTGGAGCTGACAGCGGCCGAGAGTCCAAACGAGCAGTACCAGCGGATGCGCGCGGATGTGCCACCGCCGGTCGCGGCGGTCGGGACCGCGGCCCGCCCGATCCGAACCGTCCTCTACATCGAGGACAACCTCTCGACCGTCACCCTCATCCAGCGGGTACTGGCCCAGCGTCCGGAGGTCAAGCTGCTGACCGCCATGCAGGGACGCATGGGCGTCGATCTGGCGCGGCAGCATCAGCCGGACCTCATCCTCCTCGACATCCACCTGCCGGACCTGACCGGCGATGAGGTCCTGCGCCGGCTGCAGGAGGATCCCCAGACCCGCGCCATCCCGGTGGTAGTGCTCAGCGCGGACCCGGCGGCCGATCATGCCGAGCAACTGCTGACGCTTGGTGCCCGGGCCACGCTTACCAAGCCCCTCGACGTCGAGAAGCTGTTCGCGATCATCGACGGCACCGGGGAAGCGAGGTCTCTCAGCCATGCGTGACGAGATCCTGGCGAACGCGCGCATCCTGATCCTCGACGATCAGGAGGCCAACGTGGTCTTCCTCGAGCGGCTCCTGCAGCGGGCCGGGTACACGAACTTGAAATCCTTGACCGACTCACGCATGATCGGCTCATTCCACTCGATCTTTCAACCTGACCTGATCCTGCTCGACCTGCACATGCCCCATCTCGACGGATTCGCCGTGATGGAGCAGCTCGCGCCCGCCATTCCGGCCGGCACGTATCTCCCGATCCTGGTCCTTACGGCCGACATCACCAAGGAGGCCAAGGAGCGGGCCCTTTCGATCGGCGCCAAGGACTTCCTGACCAAGCCGTTCGAGCCCACCGAGGTGCTGCTCCGCATCGCAAATCTCCTGGAGACTCGATTCCTCCACATCAAGCTGGCGGAGCACAACCAGGTCCTCGAACAGCGGGTGCGTGAGCGCACGCGGGAGCTCGAAGAGGCGCAGGTCGAGATCCTCGAGCGGCTGGCACGAGCGGCTGAGTATCGCGATGACGAGACCGGCCGGCATACCCAGCGGGTCGGCTGGAACTCCGCGCTGCTTGCCGAGGCGCTGGGGCTGTCGGCGGCGCAGGTGGAACTCGTCCGGCGCGCGGCCCCGCTGCACGACGTGGGCAAGATCGGCATTCCGGATCACATCCTGTTGAAACCCGGCAAGCTGACCCCGGAGGAGTTCGAGATCATGAAGGCCCACACGACGATCGGGGCCAAGATCCTCTCGGGCAGCCAGTTCCCGCTGCTCCAGCTCGCACGAGACATCGCCCATGCCCATCACGAGCGGTGGGATGGTGGCGGATTCCCCCAAGGGCTCAAGGGCGAGGGCATTCCCCTCGAAGCCCGCATCGTGGCGGTCGCCGATGCCTTCGACGCCATGATCTCCAACCGCCCCTACCGCAAGGCGCTGACCGTGGACGAGACGTGGGAAATCATATGGGATGGGGCCGGGTCCCAGTGGGACGAGCGGGTCGTGGAAGCGTTTGCCGCGGCGATGGCCGAGAGCAAGAGCGAGCGTGCCTACGCGATCGCCAACCCCGCGCGCCGGGCGCCGGCCGCGGGAGCGGATCCCCGCCGGTAGTTACTCCCGGTGGTCCTGCAACCGTCGCAGCAGGCTACCGGGATCCTCGTCGACCACCATGATGGATCGATGCGCCTGCTTGATGAACCCCTGATCTACGGCGTGGTCGACAAAGCCGATCAGCCGATCATAGTAGCCGCACACGTTGAGCAGCCCACAGGGCTTCTGGTGGAGACCCAATTGCGTCCACGACACCATCTCGAAGAACTCGTCCATCGTTCCGATGCCGCCGGGCAGGGCAACAAAGGCGTCTGCGAGCGCGGCCATCTGCGCCTTCCGCTCGTGCATCGAGTCGACGATGCGCAGATCCGGCAGCCCGGTGAAGGCCACCTCCCGCTCGACGAGCAGCCGGGGGATGACGCCGATCACCTCACCACCCGCCTGCAGCATCGCCCGGGCCAGCTCGCCCATCGTGCCGACGCTCGATCCTCCGTACGCGAGCCCGATCCCTTCGGAGACCATGGCGGCAGCCAGCTGCCGGGCCGCCTCGGCGTATTCGGGACGCGATCCCAGGTTCGACCCGCAGAACACCGTGACGCGTTTCATGCCCGTTCCCCCATCACGGCCGGCCAGAGTCTACACGTGCAAACCATTGGGTACATCCGTGGTATCCATGGCCTCGCCTGAAATATCCGAGGGCTTCAATGGGTCGATTCTCATCGTCGACGACGATGAGGGCAGCCGTCTCGTGCTCCAACGTTTCCTCGATTCGCACGGGTACGCGGTGGCGACGGTTCGCGACGCCGAAAAGGCCACGACGGCACTCGCGGCCGCGTGCCCCGACCTGCTGCTGGTGGATGTCCTGATGCCGGACGAAGACGGCCTGGCGTTGTGCCGACGCCTGCGCGCCGATCCGGCGACCGCGTGGATTCCTCTGATCATTATGACGGCCCTACCGGATGACGAGCACCTGCTGGCGGCGAGCGGGGCGGATGGGGTCATCCACAAACCCTTCAAGCGGGATGAATTGATCTCCTGGGTGCGCGCGATGATGCGCCTCCGTCAGGTGCAGCTCGACGCCGCGCGGACGGAGGGCATGCTGATCTCGGTGGCCGCGCTGGCGGAGGCCCGCAGCGTCTACCGGGAGGACCACCTCTTGCGAGTGTCCCGGTACAGCGGGCAACTGGCCGACGCGATCGGCCTCGATGCGCGTGCCACGGCGACCATCCGCCGGGCTGCTCTCCTGCATGACGTCGGCATGATCACGGTTCCCGACGCCATCCTGCGGCAGCCGCGGTCGCTCACCCCCGGCGAGTTCCGGCAGATTCAGAAGCACGCGATCCTCGGGGCCGAACTGAGCCGCGGGGTGCCCGATGGCCACCAGGTGAGTGTGATCGTTCGGAGCCACCACGAGCGCTGGCACGGTGGTGGGTATCCGGACGGGTTGGAGGGCGAGGCGATCCCCATCGGCGCGCGGATCGTGGCCGTCGCGGACGCGTTCGACGCCCTGACGAGCAAGCGACCCTACCGCGCGGCCATGTCGTTCCTGGAAGCCCTTGAGGTGTTGTGGTTTGGCGCGGACGACCAGTGGGATCCCACACTGGTCGAGGTCCTGGCCTCGCTGGTCCAACCGCGGCCGGCCCGGGCCGCGAAGTTCGATCCCCGGGAGATCGTCACCCGCTACATGGCCATGACGCCCGAGCGCCCGTAAGTTCCCTCCAGCGAGACCCCACAGGACATAAAGCGCGGCATCGCGTAGTACATCGACGCCCCCCATTTCGGAGGCCGACCGGCCGGAGGCGCACACGATGCGAACCGTCGCCATGATCACCGTCGGACAATCGCCGCGCGACGACTTGGTGCCGCACATGGAGGCCGTCTTCAGCCGCAAGGTCGAGATCTGGGAGGGCGGCGTGCTGGACGGCCTGAGCGGCGAGGCTGTCGCCGACCTGTGGCCGGAACCAGACGAGTTCGGCATCGTCGCCCGGTTGCGCGACGGGTCGAGCACCATGCTCTCGCACCGAAAGATCCTGCCGCGGGTGCAGCTCCTGGTGGACGAGGCCGTCGCCCGCGCCGCGGGCCTGATCGTGATCCTCTGTGGCGCCGACTGGTCGGCGTTGCGCTCGCCGACGCTGGTCGTGAACCCCGGCAAGGTCTTCCCGGCGATCGTTTCGGCGCTGGCATCGGGCTGGAAACTCGGGGTGATCAAACCGTCGGGCGCGCAGATCGATCAGGCGCGCCGGCAGTTCGCCAATCGCGGCATCGAGGCGGTCGTGACGGCCGCCTCCCCCTACACCGGCGAGCAGCGCCTCCGCGATATTCGAGCAGCGGCCGAGCAGTTGCGGGACGCCCGCGTCGACCTGGTGTGGATGACGTGCGTCGGCATGGACGAGGCCATGCGCGCGATCGTCTGCGAGGTCACCGGCAAGCCGGCGATCCTGGCTCGCACGATCCTGGCCAGAGTGATTGATGAGTTCCTGACAGCCGAACGGGTGACCGTCTCGTAAGCGGAGGCCGGGGGATGGCCGTGGCACAGAAGACCAGCCTGGAAGCAAGACTGCGGAACGCCGCCTCTCCCAGGCGGCTGCAGGCTCACCTCAAGCGATTCTCGGCGCTGTTCCGCGACACCGGTGGTCCGGATGAGCGCAGGGCCGTGGATTACATCGCGGAGGTGCTGCGCGGGCAGGGCATCGCGGTGCGGGTCCACGAGTTCCGCGGTTTTGTGAGCCTACCGGGCGACGCCTCGCTCGAGGTGCTGGCGCCCGAGCGGACGACGATTCCCTGCCGGCCCCGGTCGTTTGGCGCGAACACGCCGCCCGGCGGCCTGGAAGGTGTACTGACCTTCGCCGGATCGCTCGAAGAGGACCGCAGCCAGATGATCTTCGCTCGCACCGGCGAGGAGCGTGACTATGAAGGGGTGGACGTCGGCGGCAAGATCGTGCTCGGCACGGCGGGCGGACCAGATGGCGTCAAGCGCGCCACGGAGCACGGTGCCACGGCCTATATCCACATGTGGCCATCGGGTGAAGATGCCATCCACGAGATGATCGTCACCAGCATCTGGGGGACGCCGACGCCCGAGTCGATCGACCGTCTGCCGAGGATCCCGGCCCTGTCCATCAAGAGAGCCGACGGCGAGCGGCTCCGGCAGATGATGGCAGGCGGACCGGTGCGGGTCCGGATCCAGGCCCGGGCAGAGACCGGCTGGCGCACACTGCCCGTCACCGTCGCCGACATCCCCGGCAAGGATCCGGAGTTCCTGCTGGTGGGCGCGCATGTCGACTCATGGTACGAGGGGGTCACCGACAACGCCACCGGCGACGCGTGTCTGCTGGAGATGGCGCGCGTCTTGAACAAGCACCGCCGGCGGCTGCGGCGCGGCGTGCGGTTCGCCTGGTGGCCGGGGCATTCGCACGGCCGCTACGCGGGCTCGACGTGGTACGCGGATTTCGCGTTCGACGACCTGCGGCGTCGTGCCCTCGGGTACCTCAACATTGACTCCCCCGGCGTGCGTGACACCGAGATCTTCGACTGCCGCTACAACATGGGCGAGGTCGAGGATTTGATGAAACAAACGGTGCCCGAGGTCACCGGGCAGTCGCCCAACATCCGGCGGCCGTTCAAGGCCGGAGACCAGTCGTTTTGGGGCATTGGGCTGCCGTCACTCGGGGCCTTCCGGATGCTGCCGCTCGATCATCCCGACCGCGCCACGGTTGGCGGCTGCGGCGCCGGCTGGTGGTGGCATTCGCCGGCCGACACGCTCGACAAGGCCGACGCCCGGATTCTGGCGGCGGATACGGGTCTCTACCTCACGATTACGGCGCGGCTGGTCTTCCCGGCGGTGCTCCCGTTCAACTTCGTCCCGACCGCGGGTGATTTCATCAGTCTGCTCGATGAGCTGCACGAGGCCGGCAAAGGTAGCCTGCCGATGAGCGATCTCATCAAGAAAGCTGGGCGTCTGCGTGATCTTGCCTCCGCGCTCGAAGAGGTCCGCGCGAGCCTGGCCGCGGCGGGCGCCGTCCGGCGGGCGGGCGGCAAGACCGCGGCCCGCATCGCGAGGCTCAACCGGGGCATGATGGCGCTCTCGCGCCTCCTCAACCCGGCCCTCTACACTGTCGAAGGCCCCTACGATCATGACCCGGCACTCCAGGCACCGATGCTGCCGGGGCTGCAGGCCGCCCGGCGGCTGGCGGCGATGGCGCCCGACTCCGACGATTATGGCTTCTTGCGCGCGCGCCTGGTACGCGAACGCAACCGCGTCGCCGACGCGCTCGACGGGGCGGCCGAGCACGTCGAGGTGCTGTTGTCGCAGGTGGGATGAGTCCAGCCGCGACGCATCGGAGGATCGCCTGGGCGCGGGCGTCGATCGTTGAGCGCCCGACGTCGAACCGCCTCACCACCTCGTATGGTGAAGCGCCAGGGGTCCGGCCCCACGTCATCGTAGAAGTCGGGGCCGGCGGGGGACCGGTCGGGCTCGGTGAGGCCTCGCCGCTCCCCGACTTCACCGACGAGACGGCCCCCACGATTCTCCAGGTCTTGCGAGAAACGTACCTGGACGCGCTCGCCGGCCGTGACGCCACCGAGATCGGGGCCGTGATGGCTGATCTCGAGCGGCTCCGGCCCGGCAACCCTTCGGCCAAGGCCGCCATCGATTTGGCTCTGCACGACCTGGCCGGCAAGATGCTCGGCGTGCCGACATCCACACTGCTGGGTGGCGCGCGGCGGGCATCGGTCCGGCTGGCGCGGACGGCGGGCATCGGTCCCGTTGCCGAGGTTGTGGCCCTCGCCGAGCGTCACGTCGCGGCCGGCTTTTGTACCCTCAAGCTCAAGGTCGGACGCGATCCCCAGCAGGACGTGGAACGGGTGCGCGTCGTACGCAGCGCGGTGGGACCCGGGGTCCATATCCGCATCGACGCCAACCAGGGTTACGATCCCGCGACGGCGATCTGGGTGCTGGGCCGCCTGGAAGACTGCCACCTGGACTACATCGAGCAGCCGGTCCCCCGCTGGGACCATGCGGGCATGGCACACATCCGCCGTGTCACCGGCATGCGGGTCCTGGCCGACGAGGCGTTGCACACGCCGCTGGACGCGGTCGCGCTGATCCGGGCTGAGGCCGCCGATCTCTTTGCGCTCAAGTTTATCAAGACCGCCGGCCTGACCCGCGCCCGCGACATCGTGGCCATCGGCGAGGCCGCGGGCATTGACTGCATTGTGATCAGTACGTTCGAAACGCAGCTCGGCGCCGCGGCGGGCCTGCACCTGGCGCTGACCCTGCCGATCGGGCACTACGCCCACGAGCTGACGGTGTTCGTGACGCAGCCCGAGATGGCGCGCACCGGCATCCGGCTCGATGGTGACGCGCTCTTCCCGGCGGCCGCGCCCGGCCACGGCGTCGAGAGCATCGTGGAGATGGAGAAGGTCTTGCCGTGAGCCGCTACATCACCGGCCGGCTCGCGCAGGGCGTGATCCTGCTCTTCCTGGTGAGTATGGCGATCTTCACGATCATCCACAAGACGCCCGGTGGGCCGGCGCTGCTGAACAACCCGGATGTCGATCCTGCAGTGGCCAGGGAGTTCCGGCAGGCGCTGGGGCTGGACGATCCGATCCCCGTGCAGTACGCGCGCTGGTTGAAGAATGTCCTGCGAGGGAACCTGGGCAAATCCTACCAGCACAGCCTGCCCACGACCCGCCTGATCGCCGGCCGGATCCCCAACACCCTGCTCCTGTCGGGGACCGCCCTGCTCCTCGCCGTGGCGCTCGCGATTCCGCTCGGCGTGATCTCTTCCGTCTACCGGTACTCGGCGATCGATTACGCGGCGACGGTCACCGCCTTCTTCGGCGTGTCGGTCCCGATCTTCTGGCTGGGTATCCTGCTCATCATCGTCTTCTCGGTCGAGCTCGGTTGGCTGCCGTCGGCGGGGATGGTGACGCTGGGCGCGCCCTTCTCCATCGGCGATCTGCTGCGCCACCTCATCATGCCCGCCGCCGTGCTGTCCACCTTTCCCCTGGCGCAGCTCACCCGGTACACGCGCTCCAGCATGGTCGAGGTGCTGAAGCAGGACTACATCAGGACGGCGCGCAGCAAGGGATTGTCCGAGGTCCTGGTCCTCTCGCGCCACGCCCTGCGCAATGCCTTCATCCCGGTGATCACCGTGCTGGGGGTGCTCATCCCGCGCCTGCTCAGCGGCACGGTGATCACGGAAGCGATCTTCGCCTGGCCCGGCCTGGGACGCCTGGCGGTCGATTCGGCCATCACCCGCGACTACCCCGTGATCATGGGCGTGACCCTTCTGGTCTCAGGGATGGTCATCATCAGCAATCTGCTCACGGATCTCGCCTATGCCGTGCTCGACCCGCGTATCGCGTTGCGGTGAGGGGAGGACAGGGTGACGGCGCAGCGGGCCGTCCTGGCTCCGACGCTGCCGCTCGTGCGTCCCGCCGGGCGTGGGGGCGGCTACCTGTGGCGGCGCTTCCGCCGCAACCGGCTGGCGCTGGTGGCGCTGGCCTATCTGCTGCTCATCCACGTAGTCGCGGTCGCCGCGCCCTACCTGGCGCCCCACCCGCCCGAAGCTATCGACCTCCTCAATCAGTTTGCGCCGCGCTCCCGCGACCATCCATTGGGCACCGATGAGAGCGGTCGGGACATCGTCTCGCGGCTCATCTTCGGCGCCCGGACCTCGCTCGCCGTGGGACTGTCGGCGATGGTGGTCGCCATGACCGTGGGCAGCGCGCTGGGCGCGATCAGCGGGTTCTACGGCGGCGCGGTCGGCGCCGTGGTCATGCGCCTGACCGACGGCGCCCTCACCATTCCCACCTTCTTCCTCGCGCTGCTGGTCCTGGCGGTCTTCGGCTCCAACATCACCAACGTCGTGCTCGTCATCGGGTTGACGGGATGGATGGTGGTAGCCCGGGTGGTGCGGGCGGAGGTTCTGCGGACGCTGCCCCAGGAGTTCGTCCTCGCGTCCCGGGCCATCGGGGCCGGCGACCGGCGCATTCTCTGCCGGCACGTGATCCCCCAGGCCTTGCCGTCGATGATCGTCGCGGCTACGCTGGGAGTAGCCTACGCCGTGCTGACTGAGTCCGCGCTGAGTTACTTGGGGCTGGGCGTGCAACCGCCAACTCCCACGTGGGGCAACATGCTGACGGGTGCGCAGCACTACGTGTGGACCAAACCGGTCCTGGCCGTCTATCCGGGCGTCGTGATCATGCTGACGGTGCTATCATACAACGCCCTGGGGGACGTGCTCCGCGATACCCTGGATCCGAGGCACGCCGGTTCATGAAGGACGGTTCGTGAGGTACGCGAACGACGGTTTCACCGGGGAGGGAATACAGATGAGACGACTGCTGGTGTTCCTGCTCGCAGGCGCGATGGTCGCCGCGCTGAACGCGACCCCGACGGCCCTGGCCCAGGCGCCTTCCGGAGTGCTCCGCATCGCCATCATCGGCGACGTGACGCTGAATCCCTTTACGATGCCGCAGCAACTGCCCACGACGATGGTGGCCAAGGTCGTGTTCAGCACCCTCACGCGCTACAGGTCGGGCGACCTGCAGCCGGTCGGCGATCTGGCCACGTCCTGGGTGCCGGCGGATGATGGACGCGTGTGGGTGTTCAAGCTGAAGCGGGGCGTGCGCTGGCACGACGGCAAGCCCTTCACCGCGGCCGACGTCAAGTTCACGTATGAGAACATCGTCAACCCCAGGGTGCGGGCGCTGTTCCGCAGCGCGCTCCGCGGGCTGCGGCAGGTGGACGTCATCGACGACTACACGGTGCGTCTCGAGTTCGCGGATCCTTACCCCTCGCTACCGATCGTGCTCGCCTGGAACATCCCCATCGCGCCCAAACACCTGCTGGAAGGCAAAGACCTGAACGACCTGAGCGACTTCGCCCAGAATCCCGTCGGCACCGGGCCGTTCAGGTTCAAGGAAGCGGTCAAGGGTGCGCACATCACGGTCGAGGCCAACCCAGACTACTACGGCGGGGCGCCCAAACTGAAGACGATCGTCTTCAAGATCCTCCCCGAGATCAACACCGTGGTGGCCCAGCTGCGCACCGGGGAACTCGATCTCGCCGTGGTCGAGTCCCTGCACAAACAGGCCCTCGGAGTCGCACAGCACCTCACGTTCAAGACCATCGAGCTACCGAGCGCGTTCTACATCGCGCTCAACAACGCGCGCTGGCCGTTCAGCGAGCGCCTGGTGCGCCAGGCCATGATGCACGGGCTCAACCGCGAACTGATGGTCCAGCGCATTTTGAAGAACGACGCGCCGCTCGCCACAGGCGCGTATGCCAAATCGTTCGGCCCGTTCTTCAACCCGACCCTGAAACCGTATCCGTTCGACGTCAACCGGGCGAAACAACTGCTCTCCGAAGCAGGCTTCCGGGCCGGACCCGACGGCGTCCTGGTAAAGGACGGGAAGCGCCTGGCCTTTGAGCTCATGGTGGACAGGGGCAACCCGGTCCGCGAGCAGATCGCGCTCTTTGTGCAGCAGTCGTGGAAACAGCTCGGCGCCGATGTGAAGCTCACCGCAGAAGAGTGGTCGGTGTACATCCGCCGAGGCAATGCCCTGCCGGCGGATTATGAGGCGCGGACCGCCTGGCGGATTACTCCGCCGGATCCTGACAAGACGGCGGAGTACACCACGGGCGGCGTCAACAACCACTACGCATATTCCAACCCCGAGGTCGACCGCATGATGGCGGCCGCCCGGCAGACCATCGACAAGCAGAAGCGGATCGCGCTGTACCACAAGATCCAGGAGCTTATCTATCAGGACGTGCCCGTGCTGTGGGTCAACTACCAGACCGAGATCCTGGCCACGAACAAGCGCGTCCGGGGCTATCCGGACCTCGGCATCCGTGACGCGCTCCAGTGGATGCATCTGGTCTCGACTGAGTAGGAGGTGTTCGCGCCTCCGCGGTTCGCCCTGACCGGGTGTCGTCTCCTCGACGGCGGGGGCGGGGACCACACAGGTGTCACGATCCTTGTTGAGCAGGGCCGCATCGTCGCAGCCGAGCCCGGGCTCGCCGTCCCCTCGGACTATCCGGTGCGCTTCGATCTCGTCGGCCGGACGGTGATGCCCGGTCTCATCGACACGCACACGCACCTGGTCGGCGCTGAGCCCCTCCCTTATGGCGACTACGCCACCTCCCGGCGCCTGGGCGAACCCGAGGGCCTTCACGCACTGCGGAGCGTCGAGGCGGCACGGCGGACGCTGCTCGCGGGCACCACGACCGTCCGGGTGGTCGGTTGCCGCGACTACCTCGACGTCCACCTCCGCGAGGCGGTGCGGGACGGGATGGTCATCGGCCCGCGGATCGTGGCCTCGGGCCTCGGCATCACCCCCACCGGCGGCCACGTTCACTGGCGCTGCCGGAACGCCGACGGCGAGGATCAGGTCCGGCAGGCGGTCCGGGAGCACGTGGCCCGAGGCGTCGATTGGATCAAAGTCATGGGCGTGACAGGCGGCCTTGCGTCCCCGGGCCAGGATCCCCGCCTTCCCCAGTACCGTTTCGAGGAAGTCCAGGCCGCCGTGGACGAAGCACACCGGTGGGGGCGGTACGTCGCGGCGCACGCGCACGCCCGCGCCGGCATGGAGAACGCCGTCCGCGCCGGCGTCGACACCCTCGAGCACGGCTCGTTCCTCGACGACGAACTGGCGGAGGGCATGGCGCGGCAGGGCGCGTGGTTGGTGCCCACGCTCACGGTGAACTACTTTCTCGATCCGGCCCGCTCGGGCGGATCACTGCCACCCGCGCAGGTGGCCCGGATGCGCGAGTTGGAGGCGATGGGCTTCACCGTGCCCTCGTATCAGGATCGTATGCGACTTGCCCGGACGCACGGCGTGCCGGTCGCGACCGGCACTGACGCCGGAGGGAACGCGCTGTTCCGCCACGGCTCGGTGGGCATCGAGATGCTCATGCTCGCTGAGTGCGGGTACTCAGCGCACGAGGCCATCCAGGCAGCCACCGGCCAAGCGGCGCGGGCGCTCCGCCTGGAGAACGTCACCGGCTTCGTCCGCAAGGGGTTACAAGCCGATCTCCTGGTGGTGGGCGCCGACCCGCTGCAGGATCTGCGTGCGCTGGTGACCGGTGAGAGCGCCGCCCGTATCGAGGGCGTCATCGCCGCAGGCCGCCTCGTACGCTGGGATGCACAAGACCTGATCTGACAAGACCTGATCCGAACGGAGAGTCCTCGTGTCGACACGCGTCGGCTTCGCGCTCGGTTATGATCCGTCGATGACCATCGGGGACATGGCGCAGGTGATGCGTCAGGCAGAAGAGCGCGGCTACGAGATGGGATTCTTCTCAGAGACCATCAATCTGGTGCGGGATTCTGTCAGCGCGCTCTCGGCCTTCGGCCTGGCGACGAGGACGCTGACGCTGGGCGCGACGCAGATCGTGCGCCTGCGCAGCCCCATCGTCATGGCGCAGACGCTGGCGTCGCTGGACGAACTGACCGGGGGGCGTGCCGTCCTCGCCCCGGGCGCCTGCACGCGCAACCACGCCAGGGTTCACGGGCTCGAACACATCGATCCCGCCCTGGCGCTCACCGAGTGGGTTCAGGCGATCCGTCAGCTCTTGACCGGGGAGACCGTCACATTCGAAGGTCAGGTGGTGAAGTTCGAGAACGCCCGGCTCTCCTGGACGCCTGTCCGGCGTCACATTCCCCTGTGGATCGCCGCGACCAGCCGGACGGGGCTGCGGCTGGCGGGGAAGATCGGCGATGGCGTCCTGTTGAACGCGATCACGTCACCCCAGTATTCGGCCAATGCCATCGAGATCGTTCGGGAAGCCGCCGAGGAAACCGGGAGGGATTGGGCCGGCTTCGAGGTCGCCCAAATCGTGAACTGTTCAATAGAGGAAGATCGCGACCTAGCCTACGACGCCGTTCGATGGGAAGTCGCTAGCAAGTTTCATCCCATGCGGCTCTCCTATAATACCCGCATTCGCATGGATGTCGGCGAGCCGTACATCAAAGCCGATGACATCCCGGTCTTCAAAGCGGCGTACCGGACAGGTGGAAGGGACGGGCTGACCGAAGCGATCCCGAGGTCGTACATCGCAGGGTTGACCGCCAGCGGGACGGCCGACGACGTCATGGAGCGCGTTCAGCGCTATCGCGACGCCGGCGTGAAGCTCCCTCTCTTGCGGCCGGCGGCTCGCCGTCAAACAGGCCCTTTGCTCGACCTGTTCGCCCCTGCCTGAGGATCGTCTGATGCGCTACCTCGTTGAGATGGTACCACTACTCTCGGCCGTCTTGCGCTTCTCGAACGACCTGTGCCCGACGATGGAAGCATCCGTGCAGAACCTGGAGCGGCCACGATGAGGGTGCCCGGAACCGGTCGAGTCCATTACGCCTGGATCGTACTCGGCACGGCCACGTTGATCCTGCTCGCGTCCTCAGGGGTCCGCTCCTCTTTTGGCATCTTCATCAAGCCCATGGAAGCCGAGTTCGGGTGGGACCGGGTCGCCCTGTCGGTCGTGGCCTCGCTCTCCCTGTTCCTCTACGGAGCCATAGGGCCGATCGTCGGCCGGATGGCCGACCGCTGGGGCCCCAGAGGGGTGCTCATTGGCGCCGTGGCGCTGCTTGGCGCGGGGGCGATTGGGAGCTCGGCCATTGCCAACCTCTGGCAGCTCTACCTCACGGCCGGGATCATCACCGCGCTTGGCGCCGGCGGCGCCGCCATGTCTGTCGCGGCATCACTGGCCACACGCTGGTTCGACACCCGGCGGGGACTCGTGCTCGGTATCGCCGGCGGAGGAATGGCCGCGGGACAACTCCTGGTCATCCCCTTGATGATGACGTTGACACTCGTCTGGGGGTGGCGCACGAGCTTTGTCGTGCTGGGGATCGGGTTTCTTCTTCTCATCCTGCCGCTCACGTTCTTGTTCATCCGGAACGATCCTCAGGATATGGGCCTGCTGCCCTACGGCGCCGTGGCGGGCACCGCCCCCGTCACCGCCGCGCAGCGGGCCGCGGGCCGCACCGGTATCGCACAGGCGGCACGCCACCCGGCGTTCTGGCTCCTGGCCGGCAGTTTCTTCGTGTGCGGTTACACGACATCGGGACTCGTCCTGACCCACCTGATCCCATACGCGTCGGAGCACGGCTTCCACGCGACACAGGCGGCAGCGGCGCTGGGACTGATGGGCGCGCTCAACATCGTGGGCACCGTGGGATCGGGATGGATCTGCGACCGGGTCGGCCCGAAGATTCCGCTGGCAGGGTATTACCTGTTGCGGGGGCTCTCGTTGATCTTCCTGCCATTCATCGGCACAGTGCCGGGACTGTTCGCCTTCGCCGCGATCTACGGACTCAACTACATCTCGACCGTCCCGGCCACCACGGCCATGACCGCGCGTATCTTCGGCCGCTACTCCGTTGGAGAGCTCTCAGGCTGGATCTTCTTCTCCCATCAGATCGGGGCAGCGATCGGCTCCGTGGTTGGGGGCATACTCTACACCAGATTTGGCAACTACACGCTGGCCTTTCACTCGGCGGCGGCGCTCGCGTTCGCGGCCACGGCCATGGTCCTCGCGATTCGCGAGCAGGGCCCGGCTGAGGAACCTATGCCAGTTGGGCTGCCAGCGCCTGCGGGTCAGTAACCGGCTGCTGACAGGTGAAGTTTTCGCAGACAAAGGCTGTGGCGCGTCCGTCAAGTTGGTCCCGCTCCGCCAGGAGCGGGACCGTCGGGGCCCCCCCCGGGCGGCCCAGCGCCACGACTTGATTGGGCCGATAGGTCCCCTGCACGACTCGCAAGAGCGCCCGGGTATCGGCCGCGGCCGGATCGCCAACGATCGCGATCTCCCGTGGCCTGCTCACCGCTACGTCCAGCGCACACAACCAGCGCGCGAACGCGGTCGGATACGACGCCGTGAGCGGCTGGGCCAGACGCAGGCCTTCTTCGGCCCGGTCACGGTAGCGGCCTTCACCCGTGAACGCGGCCAACCGCAGCAGTCCGACCGTCGCCATCGCGTTGCCCGACGGGGTGGCGTTGTCCTGCAGACCCTTCGGCCGTACGGCCAGCCTCTCATGGTCATCGCTGGTGTCGAAGAAGCCGCCAGCTGGATCGCGAAAGTGCGCGATCATCACATCCGCAAGCCGGCGGGCCTCGTTGAACCAGCGGGCCTCGAACGTGGCCTCATAGAGCGCCAGTAGCCCGTCGATGAGGTTCGCGTGATCTTCGAGGTAGGCGTTGAGTCGTGCCCGCCCGCGCCGCCATGACCGCAGGAGCCGGCCGGCCGGCGTGAGCATCTCGCGCAAGAGAAATTCCGCGTTGCGCTCAGCGATCTGCCGGTAGTCGAGGCGATCCAGGATCCGCGCGGCATCCGCAAACGCTGCGAGCGCGAGCCCGTTCCAGGCCACCAGCACTTTGTCGTCCAGCGCCGGCTTTACGCGCTGCTCTCGGAGGGCAAACAGCCGCCGGCGAGCGACGGTGAGGCGGGTTTCGATGTCCTCAACGTTCGCGCCATGCCGTTCGGCCAAGGTGGCCGAGTCCAGCACAACGTGGAGGATGTTTTTCCCCTCAAAGTTCCCCCGCTCCGTGACGCCATGTGCGTCGGCGAAGAGATCGGCGTCGGCGCCCAGCGTGTCACGGAGCTCCCCGAACGACCAGACAAAGAACTTGCCTTCCTCGCCTTCCGAATCGGCGTCTTGACTGCTGTAGAACCCCCCGGCTGGGTCGGTCATCTCGCGCGTGACGTAGTCCAGCGTCTCTTCGGCGACTCGCCGGAACAACGGCTGCCGCGTCACCTGCCAGGCGTGCAGACAGACGCGCGCCAGCTGGCCGTTGTCGTAGAGCATCTTCTCGAAGTGCGGCACCAGCCAAATGGCATCGGTGGCATAGCGGTGGAATCCCCCGCCGAGCTGGTCGTAGATGCCGCCGGCGGCCATCTTGGTCAGCGTCGATGTCGCCATCGTGAGGGCCGCGCGCTCCCCGGTCCGCACGTGTGTCCGGAGGAGGAAGTCGATGGTCATCGGCTGCGGGAACTTCGGGGCCCGGCCCCACCCGCCGTGGGCCAGGTCGTAGTTCCGCTCGAGCACATTGTACGCTGCGTCGAGCGTCGACGGGCTCAAGACCGCGGCCGCGCTCGCCGTGGCGTCGCCCCGTTGGATCACATCGAGAAGTTCTGCGCTGCTGCGCTCGACGTCGGCCCGCCGCTCGCGCCACGCCCCAGCCACCGCCTCGAGGACCTGGACAAACGCGGGCATGCCATGCTGCGGCACCGGCGGAAAGTAGGTACCGCCGTAGAACGGCACGCCATCGGGCGTGAGAAAGACGCTCATCGGCCAGCCGCCGTGGCCGGTCAACGCCACGACCGCCTTCATGTACACATCATCGAGATCCGGACGCTCCTCACGATCAACCTTGATGTTGATGAAGTGCGCGTTCATGACGGCTGCCGTGTTGGGGTCCTCGAATGACTCGTGCTCCATGACATGGCACCAGTGGCAGGCCGCGTACCCGATGCTGAGGAAGATCGGCTTGTCCTCGCCCTTGGCGCGGCGCAGCGCTTCTTCGCCCCACGAGTACCACTCCACCGGGTTGTGGGCGTGCTGAAGGAGGTACGGACTGGACTCGGTCACCAGCCGGTTCGGCATCGTAGTATGATTGTACCATTCCCGCCATCGACGACCCGGCGGACCACGCGTGGGGTGACGTCATGAACCAAGGACGCGATGCACGTCGACAGTGGCGGTGGCTCGCACTCGTTGCGGCAGTGGTACTCTTGGCGCCAGCTGCGCTGGGCGCCCCGGCCGTCCGGGATGGTGGGGAAGTCACGGCGGTCTACCGCGCGGGCAACGTTGAGAGCCTCGATCCGCCGAGTGCCACAGCCGGCACCGACTGGCGCATGGCCGGCCTGATCCTCTACAACACACTCTATCGCTACGACGCGTCCGGGAAGATCGTACCCGACCTCGCGGAGGACATGCCGAGGGTCAGTCCCAACAGCAAGATCTACACGATCAAGATCCGACGCGGCGTGCTGTTCCACAACGGTCGTGAGATGAAGGCCGCAGACGTCAAGTACTCGCTCGAGCGTCAGGCCCACCCCTCGGCCCAGTCGTGGGGACCGTCCTTCGCGTCAAACATCGTAGGCGCAAAAGACGTGATCGCCGGCAAAGCGACGCAGATGTCGGGCATCGAGGCCGTAGACGACTCGACGGTACGCATCACTCTGGAGCAGCCGCAGGCCGCGTTCACGCCGATCCTGACGATGTCGATCAACGGGATCATCCCCAAGGAAGAGGTCGACCGCTGGGGTCAGGAGTTCCGGCTGCATCCGGTGGGGACCGGGCCGTTCCGGCTCGAGCGCTGGACGCCGGGGCAGGAGATCGTCTTCGTCCGCAATCAGCGCTACTTCCGGCAGGGGGTGCCGCGTCTCGAGCGGATCATCTATAAGTTCGGCGTGGATCCCAGCGTCGGGCTGTTGCGGTTCGAGCGCGGCGAGGTGGACTACCTGGCTGACGGCCTGGCTCCCCAGGACGTCCAGCGGGTGCGGGGGGATGCGCGACTGAACCAGGCGGTCTTCATCACGAACAATCCGTATCTGACGTTCCTGCTCATGCGCACGGAAGCGCCGCCGTTCAGCGACGCGCGCGTGCGGCGCGCGATCGCGATGCTGATCGACCGCGATCGGCTGGTGCAGGTCGCCGGCGGGCTCGGTCTTCCGGCCAAGGGGTTCATCATCCCCAACATCGCGTGCTTCGATCCGAACTTCTCAGGGGTCCCATCCTACGATCCGGCTCAGGCACGGGCGTTGCTGGCTGAGGCCGGTTACGGCTCGGGCTTCACGGTCAACCTGGACTCCTCGACCACCGGCAGCATTCCGTTCTCGTCCGAATGGCAGCAGGTCCTGCAGCAGAGTTTCGCCCAAGTGGGAATCCGGGCCGAGATCCGCCGCTTTGCGGGCGGAACGCTCACCCGGATGCTGAACGAAGGACAGAGCGTCCTGGCGCTCAACGGTTGGGGCGCCAGCTTTCTCGACCCCGTGGACCATGTGGGGACACTGGTGATCAGCGACGGCATCAATGCCCGGCGCGCCCGGTACAGCAACCCCGAGATCGACCGGCTCTTTGCACAGGCTGAGCGTACCGCGTCCCGCGATGTTCGCTGCCGCTACTATCAGCGGATCAACAAACTGGCGCTGGATGACATGCCCATCGTCCCGGTCGTGGTGACGCGGACGATGCATCTGCGCTCGCCGCGCATCGGCCAGTTCGTCTGGCATCCCATTTACAACGGGCCGATCTTCGAGGAGCTCGCGCTGGCACGCTAGGCCACCCGTGGTTTCGGCTTCCCTCCCGGGCAGCCTGAAATGACCGTCGACGTGTCGGTCACGCACATCATGATCCCCACGCGCGATGGCACCCGGCTGTCGGCGGACCTCTTCCTGCCGGCCACCGACCGCCCGGTGCCCGCCGTCGTGGAATACACGCCGTATCGCAAGGACGATCTGCGCGGTGCCTCCCGGGACTTCGGCCACTTCTACTTTGCCGAGCGCGGAATCGCCTCGGTCATGCTCGACGTCCGGGGCACGGGGGATTCAGAAGGCTTTGTCATCGATGAGTACCAGTACCCGCAGGAGCAGCTGGACGGGTACGACGCGCTGGAGTGGCTTGCCCGGCAGCCCTGGTGCAACGGCCGCACCGGCCTGTGGGGCACCTCGTACGCCGGTTTCACCGCGTTTCAGATCGCGCAGATCCAGCCGCCGTCGCTCGGTGCGATCGTCCCGATTTACGCCACGGACGATCGCTACACGGACGACGTGCATTTCGCCGGCGGCGCGCTGGATGGCTGGAGTGTCATCGGCCACTACTCCCTGGGGATGGTGAGCCGGAACGCGCTTCCGCCGTACCCGGAACTGGCGGGCGAATACTGGAAGGATCTCTGGGACTTGCGGCTGCGCGAGAACACCCCGTGGCTGATCCGCTGGCTCGAGGAGCAGCACGACGGGCTGTACTGGCGATCAACGCTGGGTCGCATGTACGACCGCGTGAAGGTGCCGACGTTGATCATCGGCGGATGGGCCGACTTCTACGTGAACGCGTCCCTGCGATGGATGGCGCAGCTGCGGGGTCCCAAGAAACTCATCATGGGGCCGTGGCCGCACACGCCGCCGGATGTTGCGACCCCGGGGCCACAGATCGACTACCTCCATGAGATGACCCGGTGGTGGAAGCAGTGGTTGGCCGACGAGCGCACGGGCATCATGGATGAGCCGCCCATCGTCGTCTACGTCCAGCACTACCGGCGGCCGGACGCGCCCACCGACGCGGCCCCGGGTGTCTGGCGCTTCGAAGAGGCGCTGCCTCCGCCGCGCATGCGTGAGCGCGAATGGTTTCTCGGCGCGAACGGGACGCTGGCCAACAGCCCGCCCGTGGCCGATCACGGGGCGTCGCGCGAGTACGTGCCCTTCGTCGGCTTCGCCGACCTGGGATTTGCGGGCGGCCGCGTAGGCTGGGGTGAGCAGGGCGCCAATGAAGCCTTCTCGATCGTCTACACCACGAGGCCGCTGGCGCAGGATATCGAGATCCTGGGCTTCCCACGCGCGGCGCTCTTTGTGTCGACGACGACCGACGTCGCGTTCGTCTCGGCGCGCCTGTGTGACGTCGCCCAGGACGGCGCCTCGGCGCTGGTGTCCAAGGGGCTGCTGAACGCAACAAGGCGGGGTGGCATGGATCGTGCCGAGCCGCTCGTCCCCGGTGAGTTGTACCAGCTCGAGATCGAGCTCGATGCAGCATCGTGGGTGTTCCCCAAGGGCCACGCCATTCGGCTGGCCGTCTCGGGCGCCGATTTCCCGGAGGTGTGGCCGTCGCCACAACCGGCGGTGCTCACGCTGCACGCTGGGTCAAGCCACCCGAGCCGTCTGATGTTGCCGGTGGTGCCTTTGGCACCACCGGCCGTTGTACCGAAGCTGCTACCACCGGCCAAGCGACGATCACGGTTCGTCACGACGACCGAGGCGCCGAAGAGTTCCGTCACCTACGACGTCACCCGCCGGGCGATGATCGCCCGGCGTGAACAGAAGGAGACGATCCAGCACTACGACGGCGTCACCATCGTGACGAGCGAAGGCTACACCGAAATGCGTGTCTCGGCCACGACCCCGACCGACGCTACCGCGACGGGTTGGGATCGCAAGACCTTCCGCCGCCCCGGCCTGGAGGTCGAGAGCACGGCCGTCGCCGAACTGAAGGGCACGACCACGGAATTTTACCTCGACCTGACGCTGGACGTGACGTTGAACGGATCTCCGCACTGGCACAACCGGTGGACCCGCACGATTCCCCGCCGGCTGTTGTAGCTGGCTCGCACCGACGGAATCAGTCCGCCTGGCGGAGCCTTGGATCCAGCAGGGGATAGACCAGGTCGAGGGCCAGATTCACCACGCCGACGATCAGCGCGCCAACCAGCACCGTACCCATCGCGAGCGGTACGTCGAAGCGCAGGACGGCTTCCACCATCTGGGCGCCGATCCCCGGCCAGCCGAAGACGGCCTCGATGACGACCAAGCCGCTGGCGAAGTTCGCGAAGTCCAGCCCCCACATCGTCACGACCGGGATCAGGGCGTTGCGCAGCGCGTGCCTGACGAGCACGGACCGCTCGCGCAGGCCCTTGCTGCGGGCCGTGTGGACGTAGTCGCGCGCCAGGATGTCGAGGAGCGTGGAGCGTATCACCCGCGCGTACCAGCCCGCGTATGCGACACCCACCGCCAGCGCGGGCAGGATGAGGTGCCGGAAGTCGCCATAGCCGCCGATCGGCAACCAGCCGAGCCGTGCGCCGACGACGTAGAGCAGGAACAGGCCGATCCAGAAATGCGGTAGCCCGAGCGTAATCAGCGTGGCCATCATGGCGACCCGGTCGAAGCGGGTGCCCTGCCTCGCGGCGGAGAGAATTCCCACGGGCAGACCGATCCCGGCCTCGGCGATGATGCAGGCCAGCGCCAGTTGAAACGACGGTCCCAGGTGCGATGCGATCAGTTCGCTGACCGGGCGGCCGAAGACGTACGAGCGCCCCAGATCCCCGTGCAGCAGCCGCCAGAGGTAGCGGCCGTATTGCACGTAGAGCGGCTGGTCGAGCCCGAGCAGCTTCCGGATGTTCTCGGTCACCTGGGGAGTCGCCTGTGGCCCCGCGATCGCCGCACCGGGATCCTGCGGCACCGCAAACATCAACAGGAACGTGACCGTCGACACGACCCACAGGAGCAGCAGGATACCGACGAGCCGCGCGATCACGGGCCGCCCCTCCGGCGGACACTGCTGGTGGGGTCGAAAGCGTCCCGGAGGCCGTCGCCCAGCAGGTTGAAGCTCACGACGGCACCCGCAATGATCGCGCCCGGAATCACAAAGATCCAGGGCGCGCTTCGATACGCCCGGGCGCCTTCATAGATGATCGACCCCCACGATGCCGTGGGCGGCTGCACCCCGAGCCCCAAGAAACTCAGAGACGCCTCCTGCAAGATCGTAGCCGGCACCCTGAGTGTGAAGTACACAACGATCAAGGGCACGAGCTGCGGTAGCACGTGCTGGAAGAGCACCCGCCCGCTGCTCGCACCCATGGCCCGTGCGGCGTCGATGAACTCCCGCTTTGTCACCGAGAGCACCTCACCGTACACGACACGGGCTGGGTATGCCCAGGCAAAGACCGACAGGACAAAAACGACCACCCAGATGCCGCGGGGCAGCACGCTGACCAGCGCCAGCATCAGCAGCAGGCTCGGGAAGCTCAGGACCGCGTTGATGATCCAGAGCAGCCCGGTACGGGCCGGACCCGGGAAGTAGCCGGCGGTGAGTCCAATCAGCAGCGCGACGCCCAGGGCGATCACAGAGGAGATCACGCCGACGGCCAGTGACACCCGGGTGCCAAAGATGACGCGGCTAAGCAGGTCGCGGCCCAGTAGGTCGGTCCCGGCCACGAACTCCGCCCCGGGGGCCCGCGGCGCGCCGACGGCTGAAAGGCCCTGGGCGTGCTGGAAGTTGGGATTGTAGGGCGCCACCAGAGGCGCCAGCACCGCCAGCGTGACGAAGAAGAGCACGCCCAGGCCGCCGGCGAGCGCAAAGCGGTCGCGGACCAAGGTGCGCCACGCGCGGGCGCTGGCCGTGAGAAACGACTGCCGCGCGGCGTCTGTCACGGGGGCCCTCTGTGGACGCGCGGCACCAAGCCCTGGCTTAGCGTGCCGTCACGACGTACACGCCGCCGCCGTGGTCCACGACATAGATTTCGCCGTCCTGGTCCTCGCCGAACGAGCTGATGCGCAACCCGGTCTCCAGAAGCTGCGCCGCGGCCCAGCGACCAGGAGCGGCCTCACCAAGCGCCCACACGCGCCCGCTACAGTAGTCTCCGTACAGGTACCGGCCCACCAGGCTGCGAATGCGGGGACCCCGGTACACATAGCCGCCTGTGATCGAGCATCCGTCGGCGCGGCCGTACTCAACGATGGGGAGGCGCAGCCCGCCTGTATTGCAGTCGGTCGGGGGGTTGAAGCAGTGCGCGCCCTCCATGATGTTCCAGCCATAATTCTGGCCCTTCTCCACCAGGTCGATCTCCTCCCAGGCGTTCTGGCCCACGTCCGCGAGGAACAGCCGGCCGGTGCCGCGATCGAAGGAGAAGCGCCAGGGGTTACGCAGGCCGTACGCCCAGATCTCTCCCCGCGCCGAGCCGCGGCCAATGAATGGATTGCTGGGCGGGGTGCGATACGGTGTGCCCCCATCCACATCGAGGCGCAGGAGCTTGCCGAGCAAGGCATCGAGCCGCTGGCCATTGTTGAAGGGATCGCCGCCAGATCCGCCGTCGCCCATGCCGATGTAGAGCATGCCGTCGGGACCGAAGAGATTCAGGCCGCCGTTGTGATTGCGGAACGGCTGCGCGATCTCCAGCAGGACGCGTTCTCCGACATCAGCCATGTCTGGATTGCTCGCTGAGACGCGGTACTCAGCGATCACCGTCCGGAGGTTGCCCGCGTCGGCCGTGTAGTTGATGAAGAAGCGGCCGTTGGTAGCGTACCGCGGATGGAACGCCACGCTGAGCAAGCCGAGTTCACCGCCGGCGATCACGCGTCGGCGGATGTCAAGAAAGGGGGTTGGTCGAAGCCGCCCGTTGCGAAGCACCCTGATCACCCCAGCCTGCTCGACGACAAACAGTCGACCGGATCCATCACCCGCGTGGACGACGTAGACGGGCTGGGTCAACCCGGTCGCGATCCGCTGCAGCGCCACCTGGGGCAGGGGCGCGAGACCCGCCTCAAGGGTCGGTATTTGGTAGGCGCGCGCGATCCCGGCCGTCAGGAGAATGATGAGCGCGACGATGCGTAGACTCTTCATCGAATGAGGAGTCGGATCACACGATCGTCATCGGCCGCCGGGTTCCCCCGCCGATCTCGATTGCTGACGAGCAGATACAGGGCGCCGTCGGGCCCTTCCGCGACGTCGCGCAGTCGGCCGAACTGGCGCTCGAGAAGGGTCTCGAAGGTCGCCACCCGGCGGGGATCGTTGGGATCGAGCACGACCCGGTACAACGCCTGCCCGCGGAGCCCGGTGAAAAGCAGCGAGCCTGCCCACGGCCCACGCGTCACAAAGGTCGCGCCGCCGGGCGCCCACGTCGACGTGCCGCTGTGGATCACGGGGGACACCATGCCGTCTCGGCGCTCACTCCCTGTGATGACGGGCCACCCGTAGTTGCCACCCGGCTCGACGTAGTTCACTTCATCCAGACAACACCCCTGACCGCCACTCGGTCCGTGCTCTGTGACATAGAGCCGGCGCGTGACGGGTTGCCAGGCCAACCCCTGCGGATTCCGATGCCCGTATGAATAGACCGGCGAGTTCGGGAACGGATTGTCCGCGGGAGCGGTGCCGTCGGCGTTGAGCCGCAGAATCTTTCCGTTGGGCGATGTGCGGTCCTGGGCCAACTGCTGCTGTTGTGCGTCGCCCATCGCCCAGTAGAGCCGCCCGTCGGGGCCAAACCGAACACGTCCGCCATCGTGGTTCGGCGCGCCCGGCACCTCATCCATGAGCACACGATCGAGCACCCCCCTGCCCGTGGCCGGGTCATCCCGCAGGCGCACCAGACGGTTGAGCAGTCGACCGCCCGTCGAGCGGTAGGTGTACGCCGCGTAGACAAAGCGATTCTGGGCGAACTGCGGGTCGAGGGCGATCCCCAGCAGCCCGGCCTCGCTGACGTCGGCCACCTCTATGACCATCCAGGGGGTGGCTTGGAGCTGTCCGTCTCTCGCGATGCGTACACGGCCCGGCCGTTCCGTCAGGAAGATGCGGCCATCCGGCGCGAAGTCCATGGCCCATGGCACTTCGAGGCCCCTCAGAACGGTCTCTGTCGAGACAGCCGCCGTTCGGCCCGCAGGTGAGGCCAGCGCCCAGACCGGCCACCGGGCCACCGTTGAGGTAAATCCAGCGATCAGTGCCGTCAGGACCGCCACCAAGATCAGCATGTCAAGGGGTTTCATCGCTTCTCCACCCTCCACTCCCGCTTGTATATCAAGTCGGAATCCCACATACTGGATACGGTATGCTGAACCAGCGAACCAGCCGGCCGCTCAGGCCGATAGACGCTCGCGATGCGTCCCTCGTCGACCACGTCGAATCGGCGCTGGAAGACGCGATTCTGGCCGGAGCGCTCGAGGAAGGCTCGCCCCTTGCGGAGGCGGATCTGGCGACGGCCCTGGGCGTGAGCCGCTCCCCGATTCGCGACGCCCTCAAGCGTCTGGCCCACAAAGGCCTGGTCGAGGCGCGACCGCGCCGCGGAATGGTCGTTACGCGATTCGCCACGGACCAGATCGAGGACTTCTTCGACCTCAGAGAAGCGCTGGAGGGACTGGCGGCGCGCCTGGCGGCGGAGCGCATGCCGGCGGAAGACATCGAGGCCCTCCGTGAGCACCTGGACTCCGTCGAGCGGCAGGTCGCCAGCGGCGGGTCGCGCGGCTATCCATCTGGCGACGATGACTTCCACGCGCGCATCCTCCGAGGGGCCCGCAGCCGGCAACTCCAGGGTACCATGGAAGGGATTCAGGCGCGCGTCCGCCTGCTGCGTCGTCGCTCCGGGTCCACGCGCGAGCGCGCACGGCCGGCGCTGGCCGAACACCGTGCGATTCTCACCGCGATCGCATCGCGAGACGCCGCAGCCGCCGAGGCCGGCATGCGCCAGCACATCCGCAACGCGCGCGCCAATCTTGCCAGGAGACCGTCAGGAGCTGACCACTGATGAGCACGGCGCCACCCGCAACGGCCGCCCGCCGCTTGAGAGAACGCCTCCTCGCCACAGAACTGGTGGTCGCTCCCGGTGTCTATGACGGCCTCTCGGCGCGAATCGCCGCGGCCGCGGGCTTTGAGGTCCTGTACGCCAGCGGTGGTGCCATCGCCCGCAGTAGCGGGGTCCCGGACCTGGGGCTGTTGAGTGTGACCGAGGTGCTCGCGCGGGTTCGCGAGATCGCAGACGCGACCCCACTGCCGGTAGTCGCCGATGCGGACGCTGGCTACGGCAACGCCCTCAACGTCTACCGGACGGTGCAGGAGTTCGAGCGCCTCGGCATCGCGGCGCTTCACCTCGAGGACCAAGTCAGCCCCAAGAAGTGTGGGCACTACGCCGGGAAGCAGGTGGTCCCGGCGGAGGAGATGATCGGCAAGCTGCGGGCCGCGCAGGACGCACGGCGCGACCCTGATCTGGTGCTGATCGCGCGCACCGATGCGCGCGGCGTCGAGGGACTCGACGCCGCGATCCGCCGCGGCAATGCCTACGCGGCCGTGGGGGCCGATCTGGTGTTTGTGGAGGCCCCCGAATCTGAAGACGAGCTGCGTGCCATCGCCCGCGACGTCAAGGCACCGCTGCTCGTTAACATGTTCCAGGGCGGCCGCACGCCGCTGGTCCAGCCCGCGGCCCTCGCGGCGATGGGCTACCGGGTCATGATCGTGCCCTCAGACCTACAGCGCGCCGCCATTCGCGCCCTTCAGGAAGCCGCGGCCGCGATCAAGGCCGTGGGCACCGCGGCCGGACTTGGAGCGCGGCTCGCGGGGTTCGATGAGCGCGACGAGTTGGTGGACCTGCCGGTCTGGCAACGCCGCGAGCAGCGTTATGCCGCGAACAGCCGATGACCCGGGCCGGTCGGCTGGCGGAGTACGTCTACCGCCTGCGTCCGGATCGCATTCCGAGCGCGGTCATGCATGAGGCGAAGCGGCGCGTCCTTGATGCCGTGGCCTGCGGGCTGGCAGCGACACAGGCCGCACCCCTCGCGATGGCAAGGCGGGCGATGGACCGGCTGGCACCGTCGGGCCGTGCCACCGTCCTGGGTACGGGTGAGCGCACCGCGCCGGATCTCGCGGCGTTCGTCAACGGATACCTGATCCGCTATCTCGACTACAACGACACCTACCTCTCGAGAGAGGCCCTCCACCCTTCAGACAACCTCGCGGGTCTGCTCGCGGCGGGTGAGGACGCTGGGGCCTCCGGCCTCGACCTTCTCGTGGCGCTGATCGCCGCATATGAGATCGTCTGCCGCTTGGCCGACGCCAGCAGCATCCGCGACCGCGGCTGGGATCACGTGACGTATGGGACCATCGCCGTCGCGGCGGGCGCCGCGCGCCTGCTGGGCTGCGGTCCCCAGGCCATCGAGCAGGCGATCAACATTGCCACGACGACCGGCATCAATCTGCGTCAGACACGCGTGGGACAGCTTTCCATGTGGAAAGGCGCGGCCTACGGCGGCGCCGGACGCAACGGTGTCTTCGCCGCATACCTGGCGCGCGAGGGCATCACCGGCCCGGCGCCGGTGTTCGAGGGTGTGCGCGGCTTCATGGCACAGGTCTCCGGTCCGCTCAACATCCCGCTCATGGCCGGGGAAGCCCCGGCGGGCAACGGCGAAGAAGAGATCAACCGCTGGGAAGATGAGAGCGGGCGCGCCGCCGAGCCGGCCGAAGCACGGTACCGACTCCTCGATACGGACATCAAGTTCTGGCCCGCGGAGTACCACTCGCAGGCCGCGATCGCCGTGGCACTGGCGTTGCGGAACCGCGGGGTACGGCCCGAGTTGATCGACCGCGTCACCATCCGGACGTTCAAGGTTGCGGTCGAGATCATCGGCGGCGAGCCGGAGAAGTGGGCGCCCCACACACGGGAAACCGCCGACCACAGCATGCCGTATCTCGTGGCCGCAGCGCTCCTCGACGGCGAGATCACCGACCGCCAGTTCACCCCTGAGCGGATCGCCCGCAAGGACATCCGCCGCCTGATGGCGCGCACAGAAGTCAAGGAGCAGCCGGACCTGACGGCAGCCTACCCCCAGGGGATTCCGACAATTCTCGAGGTGTGCGAACCCGGTGGTCGGGTGCACTCCGCGCGGATGGACTTCCCGCCCGGCCACAGGCGGAACCCGCTCACCGACGCCCAGGTGGACGAGAAGTTCGTGCGGTTGGCCTCTCCCGTCCTCGGCGACCGCACGGGTCAGGCGTTGAGCGCGCTCCGGGCACTCGAGACGTGGACCGACCTGGGTCGCCTTCTGCCGCTGCTCGTCGGTGGGGCGACGTGAAGGGGACACAGGGGCTTCAGAGAACCCGTTGACGTACCCAGGGGGGGATTGAGATGAACCGCGCAGTCGTCGTGCTGGTCGCGTTGGTTTTCCTGGCCGGACTCAACCCGGCGCTGGCCGGGCCGGCCTATCCCAGCAAGGCCTTCGAGCTCATCGCGCCGGCCGGTGCCGGCGGCGGATGGGATACCACCGCCCGCATGGCGGTGCGCGCGCTGACCGAAGAGCGGCTCATCACCGTGCCGATGTCCGTGATCAACATGGCCGGCGGCAGCGGCGCCGTCGGTATCGCCCACATGATCACGCGTCGGAAAGGCGACACTCACGTGATGGCGGTCATGGGATCGGCCCTCACGGGGACGCTCGCGCGGCGCGCGGTTCCCTACACGTTTGGCGACGTGACCCCGATCGCGATGATCACCGGGGACTACAACGTGATCGTGGTGCGGAAGGATTCGGTCTTCAACAGCCTGCGCACCCTGCTCGATGTCGTCAAGCGCGATCCGGGCCTGATTACCGTGGCCGGCGGCTCGGCGCCGGGCAGTCTCGACCACCTGTCCTTCGCGGTCATGGCCAAGCAGCAGGGCGTGGACGCGACCAAGGTTCGCTACGTACCGTTTGGCGACGGGGCCCAGGCCATGGCGTCGGTCTTGGGCGGCCAGACCACCGTGCTCTCCAGCAGCCTGTCGGAGACACTCGCGAACATCGAGTCCGGCCAAGTGCGCGCGCTGGCGGTCCTGGCGCCGGAGCGCCTCGGCGGATCACTCAGGAACGTGCCCACGGCGCGCGAGCAGGGCATTGACTTTATCTACCTGAACTGGCGGGGGTTTTACATGCCGCCCGAGATGCCCGCCGATGTCGTGAAGTTCTGGGAAGAGACGATTCTCAAGATGACCCAGAGCCGGGCCTGGGGCAAGATCCTCAGCGACACGCGCTGGGACCCCTATGTGGTCACCGGTGCGCGCATGCGGAAGTTCCTGGAGACGGATCTCTCGGATACGCAGACAACACTGCGGCAACTCGGGTTCATCCAGTAGGCGGCCGGGGAGCCGCGTGACGGCCGACCGGATCGCCGCGGTCGTCCTCCTGCTGGTCTCGGCGCTCTACATGCGCCAGGCACTCGGGTATCGGGGCGCTACGGTGGCAGATGTGGTGGGGCCGTCGGCCTACCCGCTCTTGCTCGGGGGGTTGACGGCCCTCCTCGCGTTCGTGCAGCTTGTGGGATCCCGCCGTGACGTTGCCGGCGGACCCTTCTGGGGTCGCCACGGCCGCGCTGTCGTGCTGGTCGGCGCCCTCTTCGCCTATATTCTGCTGCTCGAGTCCGTCGGCTTCCTCCTGACGACGTTCGCGTACCTGACTCTCTCCCACCTATGGCTGGGGGAGCGCCTTTGGTGGCGCGCGGCCGGCATCGGGCTGGCCATCACCCTCGGCCTGTGGTTCCTCTTCGATCGAACCCTGGACCTGAGCCTGCCGATCGGGTGGTTCGGCCTGCGCCGATGACCGAGATTCTGGCGAATCTCGCGCTCGGCTTCGGGGTCGCGCTTCAACCGATCAACCTGGTGCTGGCGTTCGTCGGTGCATTCGTCGGGACGCTGATCGGCGTGCTGCCGGGCATCGGCCCGGTCAGCGGCATCGCGCTGCTCCTCCCATTGATCATCGGGCTGCATCCAGCGTCGGCCATGATCATGCTGACGGCCGTCTACTACGGCACGATGTACGGTGGCTCGACAACGTCGATTCTGGTGAACGTGCCGGGAGAGGCCTCGTCGGTCGCCACGACCTTCGACGGCTACCAGATGAGCCAGCAGGGCCGCGCGGGGCCGGCACTCGCCATCGCGGCCGTCGGCTCGTTCATCGCCGGGACGATCAGCATCGTGGCGTTGATGCTCTTCTCGCTGCCGCTGGCGCGGTGGGCGCTGGTCTTTGGCCCTGCCGAGAACAGCGCCCTCATGGTCCTCGGGCTTTCGAGCCTCTCGACACTCGCCGGGGACAACCTGAACAAGGCGCTGCTGTCGACGCTCATGGGCCTCATGCTGGCGACGGTTGGTACCGATCTGGTCACTGGGATCAACCGCTACACCTTTGGGATCCCGCAGCTCTTGGACGGCATCGATCTGGTCACGGTCGCGGTCGGACTGTTCGCGATCTCCGAGGTGCTGCTGGTCGTCCACGAGATCGGAGTCCAGCGACGCCTCCTCCCCCTGCAGCGGGTCTGGCTGTCGCTGAAGGACTTCATGGACTCCTGGTGGGCGATCATCCGCGGAACGGTCGTCGGCTTCTACATCGGCATCCTACCGGCCGCCGGCGCCACGATCGCATCATTTCTCTCCTACGCGCTGGAGAAGCGCCTGGCCAAAGACCCCTCGCGATTTGGCAAGGGCGATATCCGGGGGGTCGCGGCGCCCGAGTCGGCGAACAACGCCGCCGCGGTCGGCAACATGATCCCGATGCTGACGCTGGCAATCCCGGGGTCATCGACGACGGCGATCATGATGGGCGCGCTCTTGATGCTGAACGTGCTGCCGGGACCGCAGCTCTTCACCAAACACCCGGACGTCGTCTGGGGACTCATCGCCAGCATGTACGTGAGCAATGCCGTGCTGCTGGTCTTAAACCTGCCACTGGTTGGTCTCTTCGTGCAGATCCTCAAGACGCCCGAGCGGTACCTCTACCCGCTGATCGTCTCCGTCTGCGTCATCGGCGTGTATGCCGTCGGCCGCAGCCGGGTGGATCTGACGCTGATGATCCTGCTCGGGGGGCTGGGGTACTACATGCGGCAGCACGACTACCCACTCGGCCCGGCCATCCTGGGCCTGGTCCTGGGTGATCGCATGGAACAGACGATGCGGCAGGCGCTCATCATCAGCAACGGCGACTGGACGACCTTCCTGACCCGGCCCATCTCCGGGGTGATCCTGCTCCTGGCGGCGCTGTCGCTCGCCGCACCGTACGCGATCTCCGCGGTGCGCCGGCGGCCCCGGGTGGTCGCCGAGGATATCTAGATGACCACCGTCTGGCCAACGGTCGGCACCGCGGCCTTGACACCTGCACCGGAAAGCGCCGTGGCGAGCGCCTGTGCGGGAGCTTCATCGCCGTGCACACAGAAGGCCCGGTCGACGTCGGGCACACGGCGCGCCCAGGCCAGCAGTTCGTTCCGGTCCGCATGCGCGCTAAAGGCGTCGAGACTCCCGATACGAATGTGGACGCGGTAGGGCTCGCCGTAGATGCGGACCTCCTGCGCGCCGTCGACCAGGCGGCGGCCCAGCGTGTGCTCCGCCTGGTACCCAACGAAGAGAACCGTGGACCGCGGATCACCAATGCGCCCACGCAGATGGTGCAGGATGCGCCCGCCCTCCGCCATACCCGAGCCGGCGATGACGACGCAGGGCTCGTCGCTGTCCACCAGGGCCTGGGACTGCCCGGCACCGCGCACGTAGCGTGCGCCCTTGAAGCCAAGGGGATCACGGCCTTTGAGGCGCGCGCGGTCGGCGGGATCGAAGGCTTCAGGGTGACGACGGTACACGGTGGTGGCGTCAATGGCCATCGGGCTGTCCACATAAAGGGGGACAGCAGGGATCCGCCCAGCCTCGCGATGCCGGAAGAGGGAGTAGATGATCTGCTGGGTGCGGCCAAGCGCGAAGGCCGGAATGAGTACCCGGCCGCCGCCTCGGATCGTCTCGGTGACGATGGCGGCAAGCCGGGTCTCTGCCTCTGCGAGCGGCCCGTGCTGGCGGTCGCCATAGGTGGACTCGATCAGCAGCAGGTCCACATGGGGGAGCACCTCGGGATCACGCACGATCGGTGATCCGGCGCGGCCGAGATCACCGGTGAACCCCAGACGCCGGCGGTTGCCTTCGAGCAAGACCATCGCGGAGCCAAGGATGTGCCCGGCGTCGAACAGCGTGGCGACCGCTGCGCCCACACGGACGCGTTGTCCATAGCCAACCGGGACCATCTGCGCGATCGCGCGCTCG
>Ga0187893_10002066_pt1 | contig 45469 bp, 27 predicted proteins | sample MA1701074metaG_FD_139574 | JGI IMG/M metagenome (GOLD analysis project Ga0187893, IMG submission 139574) | White microbial mat communities from a basaltic lava cave in the Kipuka Kanohina Cave System on the Island of Hawaii, USA - MA170107-4 metaG ... | reverse complement strand
GTCGCCACGCAGGCTCCCTGAAGACGGCCTCCTCAGCTTGCCGCCCTCGCCAAGCTTCGACCACGCACTCCGTGGTGTGCGCCCTCGATCCGCCAGAGCCGCGAACCGCCTCCGTCCCACCGTTCCTATAAGATCTTCCCCCTTCATACCGGAAGAAAGAGCTGCCGAAGGGAAGGAAGACCGTCCGCCCCGCTTGGGGACGGGCCGGGCGGCCGGAAAGGCGTTCTTTGTACCCGATCCACCGGCATCTGCCCTTCGATCCCGACCGTCATTTTCCGCGGGCTCGCCGTCCGGCGCCGGCGCGATCGTCCACCGGTCCCGCCGGGATCGAGCCCGGAATCCGTATCGGCGGTTTCCTCCTCGGAAAGGAGGTCGGCCGGGGCATGACGGGACTTGTCTTCGAGGCCCGCCAGACGGCGAGTGACAGGCTCGCCGCTGTGAAGATCCTCTGGCCGCACCTCAGGGAATCCGCCGCCGCCATCGCTCGATTCCGCGAGGAAGCGGCCCTGGCCGGCCGAGTCGCGGGGCAGGGCATCCTGCCGATGATCGCTTCGGGGAGGAGTGGCGGTCACGAGTATTACGCTACGGCCCTCGCGACGGGGCCGACTCTGGCCCAGTTCATCGACGAAGCGATCGGCACGCGGGGGGAGCTGTTTTTCCGAGAGTCGGCTCTCCGCTTCGCCCGGGTGGGGCACACCGTCGAGGCGCTGCACCGTGCGGGGATCATTCACCGCAAGATCAAGCCCTCGAACCTGTTCATGGAGAGAGATTCTTTCCTCCTCTCCGATTTCGAGCTGGCAATCGACTTGCAGCGCTCCGTCGAAAATCCCGAGCGGCCCGAGGAATCGTTCCCCGGCTCTGGGATCCGGCGGCCGCGCGTCTACTCGGCGCCGGAGGAGTTCGTCGCCGGCTCTTGGTTAAGCGGCCGCGTCGACGTGTATTCCCTTGGCCTGTCCCTCTACGAGCTGGCCGTGGGCGTTCTTCCCTTTCCTTGCTGCAAGGACGACGAGCTGGCACGACTCAAAATGACCCGGGACCCGATCGCGCCGGCACAGCTCAATCGAGATGTCCCTCTCGGCCTCCAGGCCGTGATTCAGCAGGCGATCGCCTCCTGCCCCGCATCGCGGCACCCGACCGCGGCGGACCTCGCGCGCGACCTCGAACGCTTCGCCGAGAGAAAGCGCGGCGACACGCGCCACCACGACACGCCGGGGGAGGATCCCTCGGATGACGATGGCGGCGACGATTCCCCCGATCTCGCACGGATTGCCTAACGGAAATATCTCTGCGAACGGCGAGAGGGAGGTTTCCGCCCGGATCCCTGACGCCGCGCCGTCCTCCTCCCGCACGGGTCCGGAACAAATCGACACTCCCGGTCGCACCGAGACATTTTCTGTCGCCCGATCGCCCACCCGTGTCAATTGCCGATAACTCGGGTCCGTCATAGTCTCTGCTTGGGCGGAGCGTTTTGTGAACGAGAGAAAGGGAGGTGCGAAGTGCGCAAGCTACCTGTTTCGAGCCTGGCCACGCCGGGCCTGCTGGTGGCTCTGCTGACCGCAGGGTCAGTGTGCCCGCCGACAGCTCGCGCGGCGAACGTCGCCCACCAGGGCTTTCCGGACCCATTGTTCATGAACACGCTGCTTCTTGCCAGCGGCCATCGCAACATCCAGTTGACGGCGGCCCAGGTCGAAGCGGGCATGCTCGTGACGTCGGGCGCGGACGTGTTCCTCCTCGGCCGCGGGACCGCGACCACGGGCGCCTCGCAGGGGTACGTGGACGGCGTGCTGCAGTTCCTCAACGCCGGAGGAGGAGTCGTCGCCGAGTTCTCGGGAGCCGGGATCTTCTTCGACGCCTACGCTCCCGACATCACGCCGCTCACGGTCGCGAACACGCCGCAGCTCGGCCTCTTTCAGGGGACGGTCCATGCCGGCGGCCTCCACCGGAGGGACACCCCGATCTACAAGGTAGACCTGACCCACCCCGTCGTGGCCGGTCTTCCGAACCCGTTCTTCGAATTCGACGGCAACGATCGGTTCTTCTGGGTGGAGACGAACGATTCCAGCCTCTCGGTCGTCGGCGAGTTCGACGGGAACGGCGCCCCGGGCTTCCCGGTCGGCAGCCATCCCTGCCTCCTCGTCGGCTGCTGGTCCGGCGCGCCCGTCGTGATGGGCTCTTGGGACTGGGCGGACAGCATCGTCTACAACGGCCTGAACCGCCGCATGATGATGAACGCGATTGGTTTCGCCAACACTCGGTGCAACACGCCGCCTCAGTGCAGTCTGGCCGGCCCGTACACGGCGGAGTGCACCGGCCCGCTCGGCCTCTTCAATCTTGACGCGAGCGGATCGAACGATCCGGACGGCGACGTCCTGACGTTCGAGTGGTCGACCGATTGCCCGATGGCGAGCTTCGACGATCCTTCCAGCCCAACGCCGACCCTCAGCATGGACATGACGACCTCGTGTTCGCTGAGCTGCGCCGTGACGGTCACGGTGCGCGATGGGCGAGCCAGCGCCACGTGCAGCACGACGTTGTCCGTCGCCGACAGCACCATGCCGGTGCTGACGGTTTCGGTGACGCCGCTTTCGAGCCCCTGGGAGTTCATGGTGGAGGCGAGCGCCGTCGACGGCTGCAAGTCCGTCTCGGTCTCGGCCAGCGTGGACACCGGCTGCGAGCAGATCCCCGTGGTGGACGGCCAGGCTGTCGCCCTCTCTTGCGACAACTTCGCCTGTTTCCCGGAGGAAGCGAAGCTCGGTCCCATGCCGGCTCGGCTGCTCGTGGCGGCCGTTGACGCCTGCGGGAACACCTCGACGGCCACCGTGGACTTCATGGTGGGCGACGGCTGCGGCCCGAAGGGCCCTCCGCCCGGTCCTCCGCCCGTCGAGTTTCTCCGCGGCGATGTCGACGGCGACGAGCACGTCAACCTCCGCGACGTCGTCCGGTTGCTCTTGCTGCATACCCGGTACGGCGAACCGGTCACGTGCATGGACGCCGCTGACGTCAACGATGACGGCTCGGTCTCTCTGCACGACGCGATCCACCTTGTGCTTTTCCTCTTCCACGGCTTCCCGCCGGTTTCGCCCCCGTTCCCGGAGAGGGGCGTGGATGAGACCGAAGACGACCTGGGCTGCGAGGCATACCCTGCGCCCGAACAGGTAGAGCGCTACCGCCTCAGCAGGAATCACTGCAAAGCCCGCTGGCACTCCAAGAAGTGCTGCAGGCGATAAGCCCGCGCGCTCGGCGCCGCACGTGAAGGCCGGGCGGGACTCCGATCGGGGTTCCGCCCGGCCTTTCTTTTTCTTCCTTGAGATTCCCGCGCAGAACGACGCGAGCAACGAGCAGCGCGCTCGTTGACGATCATCGGTCATCTTCGTAGCATTCAGCCCGTGAACCGCCCGTGGAGATTCGTTTCATGGACGGCGGTGGAGCTGATGACGGTCCTGGGGCTGGCAGGCTGCTCGCCTGAGCGCCGGACGGACCTGCCCTCCGGCGCGGTCTCTCCCGAAACCGGTGAATCGCTCCGGTACCGCATGAATGTCGTTCAAACCGCGGACGGCGGGCTGCCGCGCGAAATTCGTTTGTCGGTCGAGAACATGACGGAACGGTCAATGGTGTTCAACGTGCCGGCCCCCATCTGCCCCAAGGCTCAAAACGATACGCAGAGATGGCGAGGCCCGGCGCTCCAGATCACCATTCGCAATGAGCGGGGGCTTGAAGCAGGTGGACCATTTTCTTCGGTGCTTTCGGATCCACAGACCGAGACCGTACCTCCTGCCACGTCGGCCTTGATTCAGCCCGGGGCGACGTGGACGCAAACGTACCGATTGTCGGAGTTCTTCGCCTACGACGAAGACGGTACCGCGAGGAGCTTTCCCGACTTGGTACACGTCGGGCCGGCGATTTGCGTGATGCACCTCACCGTCGTCAGCCCAGCCGGCGCATACTGGGAGACCAACGGTATTCCGCTCCGGTGCGATCTGCCGGATGAGGCGTTTCGTGAATACAACGAAGCGGAGCAGACTGCCACGGCGGTGACCCCGATCAGCACCTGAGCGAAGTCGCCGTCGCCGTGGCGGCCGAGAAGGACGAGCGAGCGCAGCTCCATGTCCTGGCGACGGCCGAATCCCCCATCAATGAGGCGTTCTTTCGGTATTTGACCGCGACAAACAGCGGCACCTACACGAAGGTCAAGTCGTCGGTGCGTCCGCGTTGAGCCCGTGACCTTTCAACGCCCGGCGCTGCGAACTCCCCCGAGGCTCGATCCCGCATCCACCGCGAGGGAAACCGCTGAACGGATGTGCCGGCTGCGATCAACGCCACCCTCCAGGTCCGATCGAAAGTCTGTGCTCATGAAGTTGGGCTCTCTTCAGCGTCCCTCGATGCGCCGGTATCGGTAGTAGACCTCGAGGCACAGCACCCCCAGCGCCGTCGAGTAGACCCTTCCTCCCGCGGTGGCGCGGTGGTCGATCGGGTCCCAGCTCCCGGCGGCCGTGCCTTCCTCGTCGCCGAGCTGGAGGCGAACGAGGAGGTCGCTCAGGGGCTTGTTCCACGCGGCCCAGACTTCTCCCCCTTCCTGAAAGAGCGCCAGCGTGGCGTAGTACCAGTAGTAGTAGTCGGTCCCGCCGTTCGGATCGAGCCGCGGCGGGCGGTCGAGGATGAACCGGATCGACTCGTCGGCGGCTCGCCGGAGCCGCTCGCCGTTCTCCTCGGCCCACGACGGGAGCGTGTCGGCGAGGATCTGCTGGCTGAAGAAGCCCTGAGCGGTGATGGCTTGGCTCGTCCGCGACTCGCCCGGCTGGTAGGCGAATCGGCCTCCCGAGCGGCTCATGCGTGCGCTGTCGAGATAAGCCGCAGCGCCGGCGAGGCACTCCTCGTCGAGGGAGAGGCCGCCGAGGCGCGCGCTCTTCACTGCCATGAGCATCCAACCGAAGACGCTCGTGTCGGCGTCGTTCCCCTGTGGGTAGGGCTCGTAGCGCCAGCCGCCGAGGTCGGGGTGCTGGCTCGCGGCGGTGAAGTCGATCGCACGCTCCGCAGGACCGCGCAACGGTTCATCGCGCGTGAAGGCGTAGGCTTCACAGAGGGCGAAGGAGGCCGTCGCGTGCATGTAGAGGTTCCCGCCGCCGCGCAGGTCGCCGCTGCGCCGCTGGGCTCCAAGGAGCCACCGGAGGCCGCGCGCGATGGCTTCGCGGTGCGGACCCGCTTCGGTGTGGGTGTCCCCGTGGCCGAGGAAGGCGAGGAGCGCCAGCGCCGTCGCGGCGGTGTCGCCGTTTCGGGCGTTGCCGCTCCCGCCGCGGCTGTCGCGCCAGTTCCTTCCGCTCGGGTCCAGGTGGATCAAATCCCGCCGCGAGGGATTCTCGATGTGATTTGCGAAGTCCCGGAGGCTCCAGCGACCGTCCGGGCTCTGGTGGAGGGCGAGCCACGCGAGGCCGCGCTCGACCGCGCGTTCGGTGCGCTCGCTGCCCCCTCCGGCCCGCAGCGCCTCGGGCCGCTGCGAGGGCCGGCGCAGCTCGTAGAGGCGCGGGAGAAACGTGCTCGAGCCGGATTCGGCCCGCCCGCGCGCGAGCGGGGCCGTCGCCACGGGCTGCTCCTCGATCGAAAGCGGCCGTACGTCGCTCTCCCGCGGGCCCGCGTCCGTCGCCGCGGCCGCCCGGGCTCCTTCGGCGGCCCTCACGGCCGGCGCAACGGCGGTCCGAGTCGAGCCGGAGTCCGGTGCAGACGGTTCCACTCCTCCCGGGCGCCTCCGCAGGATGGCGAGCGCCGGCGTTTCTTCCCGCGCCGGGGCGGCGCCTCCCGATGCGGGCTTCACCGGAGTACTACCGGCCAGCGCGGGCGGCGGCGGGATCGGGTCGCCTCTCGGCTCGAGGCGCGGGCGGAAGGCGGTGTCGCCCGCGGGAAGGACCTGTGTTTTCGACGGAGCCGCGCCGAGCCGCACGTCCAAGCCGGCGCGCACGCTTTCGGCCGCCCGGGCGAGGTCCACTCCGGGCTCCAGCGTCGATTTCTCCTCGGGCGTCGCTCCTCGGGCGCTCGAGGCCGCCTCCCGGCGGCGAGCCAGCGGGTCCAAGACCACCGTGGAAGCAGCCCGAGCTACGCCGGAGCCCGGCGAAAGGGCGGCGGGCGCTAGCCGAGGCTCGAGGCGGGGCGCCGCGGGCCCTGCGGCGGCATCCGGCAGGACGGCGACCACGGCGTTCTCTCCGATGGAACCGCGCGGCGGGGATGGCGACGCGACCGGTCGGGCAGCCGGGGGAACGGCAGGCCCGGCCGCCTCGCGAGCCAGCTCGCCCGATGCCGGCGCGCTCGGCGCGGACGGATTCGGCACCGGTACGGCCGCTTCGGCCGGCGCCTGGGCGGTGTCGCGCCTCGCAACGTCGAGAGAGACATCCTTGCTCGGCTCGGGGGCGGCTACCGCAGGAGGCCGCTCGGCGAGGGACGGCTGAGGAGCCTCGTAGCTCGAAGCGGATTGCGGCGGGTCGATCTCTTGGGCGCCGGCCGCCACGCTGCCAAGATCGAGCGGCGCGGGCGCCTCGCGGGCCAGCTCGATCGCCGCAGCGGGCGGCTTCAAGTCCACCGGTGCCTTGAGCGACTCCTCGAGAGCGCTCTCGGGAGCCCCCAGCGGCTCCTCGCGGGGCGTGGAGGCAGGCGCGGACTCGAGGACGGGCGGCTCTCCGCCGTCCGCCACCGCTTCGCGAATCGCGAGCCCGACGTCGTCTTCGGGGTCGCCTCCCGGGCTCACGACCTCTAGCTCAAGCTCCTCCGGAGGCGAGAGCGCGGCCATGATCGCCCGCTCGACCTCGGTGCGGTTCATCCAGAACGCCATGAGGAGATGGATCAAGAGCGCGAGGAGGAAGCAGCGGGCCAGAAGGGTCAGCGTTCCGAGCCGCTTCCGCAGAATGAGGAGCGCGATCAGATAGAGGAGAAGGGCGATCAGGAGAACAAGGATGACCGGAGGGATCCGGCCGAGGAGGTCGCCGAGGAATGCGAGGACGGCGGCGAGGTCCCAGTAGGGGTCGCCGGTCTCCTTCCGGCGGTAGACTTCGCGCGACCAGGTCGCGTGGATGTCCTCGCGGCCGCCCGAGGAGCGCGCGAAGTAAAGCTGGAAGCCCTGCGCGGCGACCGCCGGGTCCAGCTCATCGGCGGCGGAATTCACCTGCGGGCCCAAGTTGACGGGAAGGAGGCTCGCGGGAAGGGCCATGTCCGCTGCGGCGAGGCGCACGCGGTAGAGGTCGAAGCCCCCCTGGCCTCCCGGGCGGTTCGATGCGAAGTAGAGGAAGTCCCCCGCAGGCGAAACCGCCGCGGCCCCCTCCGACCACCCTCGCAAGTTGAGCGCCGAAAGCGGCGAGGGCTCCTCGAGCGAATCGCCTTCCCCCTTGGCGGCCGAAAAGAGGTCGTAGTCGGCGGCCTCTCGCGCCGCGCGCAGCGTCGCGGACCACGGCGCGCCCTCGGGACCGGCGGCGAGACGGTTAGAGGAGAAGTAGAACGTCCGCCCGTCGGGGCTCCAGGCCGGGCTCATCTCGTCGGCGGGGCCGTTGATCGGCGCGCCGAGGTTCTCCGGAGCGCTCCAGCGGCCGCCGTCGAATCTTGAAACCCAGATGTCGAGCCCACCGAGCCCGCCGGCCCGGTTCGAGTAGAAGTAGAGAGCCGCGCCGGCGGGGTCGAACGCGGCGCCCAGCTCGTCGGCGGCGGTATTGATCTCCTCGATCGGCCGCGGCTCCGCCCAACCGCCTCGCATCCGCTCGGCGGCCCAGAGGTCGGCGTTCTCGCCCGGCCGGCCGCGCGTGAAGATGAGGAGATCGCCGCCGGGGCTCACGCGCGGCTCATACTCGTCCAGCTCGGGGCGGTTGATTTCCGCTCCGAGGGGCTCGGGCCGCTCCCACAGGACGTCGCGGACGGCGCCGCTCGCCGCCTCGAGCGGCTCGCGCAGGCGTCCTCCGTCGGTGTAAAAGACCAGCGTCCGCCGCCAGAAGAACGGCAGCGCGAGAGCCGCGCCCACGAGGATCGCGAGTGCCGTCCAGATCGTCCGTTTGCGCAGTCGCATCGCCCGCTACTCCCCGAGGTCCAACCAGCGCGTGATGATGAACGGCCGCTGGACTCCCGCCCGTTCCACGGCGACGAGCGCCGCCGCGACGTTGCCGTACTCTGCGTGCCGGTCGGCGCGCACGAGCACCTTGAGGGGCGAAGCCGAGCGCTCGCGGCGGTCCTTCAGGAGGTCGCTCAGCTCCGTGCCGGTCGTCGGGCGCCCGCCGAAGCGGATCGCGCCGTCGCGCATCACGTTGACGATGAGCTTCTGGTCCGCCTCGCGGCTGAGGCTCCGCGGGTTCGAGTTCGAGGGCAAGAGTACCTCCTGCTCCCGCTCCTCCTGAGTGAAGCTCGTCACGGTCAGGAAGAAGATGATGAGGAGGAAGACCATGTCGATGAGGGGCGCCATGTTGAGCTGGAGGTCCTCCTCCTGACTCTGCCGGTAGCGGATCATGCGTTCTTCCCCCGCTCGTAGGCGTCGACGACGCCGACGACGAGGGCATCCATCTCGTGGACGTAGTTCTCGACGCGCGCCGTGAGCCAGTAGTAGGTGAGAAGCGACGGGATCGCGACGAGGAGCCCGCCCGCCGTCGTGATGAGCGCCTCGTAGATGCCGGGCGCGAAGTCCTGGCCGGAACCGAGGCCGCGGATCGCGACCTCGCGGAAGGACTGGATCATGCCCGTAACCGTACCGAGGAGCCCGAGGAGCGGCGCGACGCTCGCGATGATCGCGAAGAGGCGGATGTTGCGCCGCAAGCGGTGGATTTCACGCTGCGCGGCGGCGTTGACGCCGCTCTCGATCTCCTCGCGCGGCCGGTCGAGCCGCTCGAGCGCAGCCCGGAGGACCGACGAGGCCGAGCACGGGTGCGCGCGGCAGAGGCCGTCGACTCGAGAGCGGATCCAATCCCCCGTCCCTTGTAGCGCCTGCGTTGCGGCCTGGAACGGCCGCGGCAGGACCCGCCCCCGCCGCGTCGAGATGAGCCGCTCGGCGAGGTAGGCGAGCCAGAAGATGCTGCAGAGGCCGATGGGGATCATGACAGGCCCGCCGGCGATCGCGAACTCGAGGTACGTCTGGGGATGCGCGCGCTCGGGCGCAGTGCCAGCAATCGAAGGGCCGGGAATCGAGGGGCCGGCGGGAGGCGGCGTGGCTGCGGAACTCGTCGCCGGATTGGGCGCCGGAATTGGCGTCGGCACGGCCGCATCCGGCGCAGCGGCGCTCACAAGCGCCGGAGCGAGCGCGAACCACAGGCCGAAAAGGAGTGGCTTCGCTGGGAGTTTCATTCTTTCACCTCCTGGAGCCTTTTGGCTCCCGCACGTCCCTCATCGGTGGCGGGGAATCGTTTCACGAGATCCTCGAGCTGGGCGCGGGCCGCTTCGCGGTCTCCGGCGGCCTGGTATGCCATTCCCGCGCTGAGGAGCGCGCGGCGGACCCAAACGAGGAAGGGCCCTTCCCCATCGCCCGTGTCGAAGTTGGCCGCGACGACAAGGAACGCGCGTGCGGCCTCTCGCGGCTTCCCCTGCTCGAGGAGGCACTCGCCGATGTGGTACTGCGCCCGCGCGGCCACGACCGACTGGCTGTCCGCGACGACCTTCCGGTAGGCCTCGACCGCGGCGTCGTGCCGGTCCTCGAACTGGAGCGCGAAGCCGAGAGCGAAGAGCCCGTCGTGGCGAAACCGCCCCTTCGGGAATTCATCCAGCATGGCCCGAAGGACTTCCTCCGAGCGCGGGTATTTCTGGAGCTTGTGGAGGCACTCTCCGAGGCGCAAGTACGATTCTTCGCGCAGGTCTTCCGCGCGCGCCCGCCATTCGCTGAGGAGCCTTTCGAAGCCGGCGGCCGCGCGTTCCTCGCCGCCCGACTCCATCCAGGCCCGCGACGCCTGAAAGAGCGCGCGCGGGGCGAGCGGCGAGTCGTCGCGGGCCGCCACGCGGTCGAAGAGCCCCCTCGATTCCTCGAACCGCTTCTCCTCGAAAGCGACGAAGCCGAGGCCGAAGCGCGCGCGGTCGAGAAGCTCGACCGTCCGCGTGGACGGGTCATCCGCGGCCTTCTCGAGCGATTTCAGCGCCTCGCCGAACGACTTGCGGGCTTCGGGCAACTTCTTGCGGTTGAAGAGGTGCTGCGCCAGCTCGAGACGCGCGTCGAGAGCGTACTCGCTCCCCGGATGCTCCTCGATGAGCTTTTCGTAGGAGGCTTCCATCTCCCGAGGAGAGCCCTTTTGTTTCTCGGAAGCTCCCTGATAGCACCACGCCCGCAAGTAGAGCGCCCGATCGCGCCCGCGGGTCTCCCGCGGAGATTGGACGATGGGTTCGAGCGCCTCGACCGCGCCGCGGCGGTCGCCTTCGTCGAGAAGGAGGCTCGCCAGCTCGAGGCACGCGTCGCCCGCTCGACCGCTCGCGGGGAACTTCCCGGCATGCTCGGCGAGCGCGGCACGCGCATCGGCCTTCTTCCCGGCCTCTGCGAGGGCCATCGCGCGCTGGAAGTGCGCCTCGGCAAGCAGCGGGACGACCGGCGCCGCCTTCGAGAGCGCCGCGGGCGACTTGAGGGCCGCATCGAGAGCCTCTACGGCCGCCGCGGGCCGCCCTAGACGGCGATCGAGGGCTGCCGCCTGGATCCAGGCGCGCACCGAAAGCTCCGCATCGCGGCTTGAATCACCCGCGAGGCGGTACAGCCGCGAAGCTCCCGCCGCATCGCCTTCCTTCTGAGCGAGCGCGGCCAGCTCGAACCGCACCTGCGGGGCGAGCGCGTGGTCCGGATAGCTCGACAGGAAAGCCTCGAGGCTCGCCCGCGCCGCCTTCGCGTCGCCGGTACGGACCTCGGCAAGGCCGATGTTGAGGAGGGCGACCGGCGCGTGCTTCCCACCCTTCGCCGCAGCGAGATACTCCCCGAAGAGCGATGCGATCCTGCGCCACCGCTCGGCGTCCCTCGCCTCTCCCTTCCCCTCCTCCGGCAACCGCAAGAACGCGCTCGCCAGGAAGAACGGCAGCTCCGGCTCTCGGAATCCGTCGAGGGGCCGTTCGTGGTTCTCCCGGTAGACCGCATCGAGCGCTTCCGCCGCCGCGGCGTGGTCCCCGCGGTCGTGGAGGGCGAGGCCGGCAAGATAATGGAGCCGGCGCGCCTTGACCGGGTCGCCGGCGAGCGCCGCGGCCTCCATGTAGAGAACAGGCGCCGCTTGAACGTCCTCGGCCGGCAGCTCGCCGGGCTTCGAACGGAAACCGTTCTCGGCAGAAAGCTCGAGCGATTCGGCGAAGTGCTTCCCTTTCGCCTTGGGGTACAGCTCCCGGTAACGGCGGGCGAGCGCCGCGCACTCCTTCCGCTTCCCGGCCAGGAAAAAAGCGCGCGCGCTCTGGTACAGCGCTTTCTCCGCCAGCTCGGAGCCGGCCGCGCGCCGGCGGTCGTGGAAATCCCGCCAGAGGACGGCCGCCTTCTCGATCCCAACTCCCCCTTGAGCAAGGAGGGCCTCGCCCTGCCAGTAAAGAGCCTCGGCGAGCGAATCGCCCGCATTCGCCCCCGCCTTTTCGGCGGCGAGCGCGCTCGCCGCGCGCTCCAGGGCCTCGAACGCCCCGAGAGGATCGGGTTTTTGATCGAGGAGGAGCGCCTGACCGAGCCGCAACCACGCGAGCCCGGCGAACTCGCCGCCCTCCGCTGCGCAGGGCTTCAGCTTGCGCGCCGCCTCGCCGTAGCGCTTCGCATCGAAGGAGCAGAGCGCTCCGATAAACCGAGCGCGCGCCGCGAGCGGGTGATCTGGGTGCGCCTGGAGGAACCGAGCGAGGTCCGCGGCGGCCCGATCGAAGTCGCCGCTCTGGCGCCGTTCGTAGAGGGCGATCGCGCGCTGGCAGGAGGCTTCCGCGGCGTGCGGCCCGCCGCGCTGGGCGACCCGAGCGTACGCATCGATCGCCTCCGGCCGGTCGCCCTCGCGGTGGAGGAGCCGCGCCAGGTGGAAGCCCGCCTCCTCCGAGATCGAGTCCTTCTCGAATTCGGGGCCGGCGAGCCGCCCCAGGATCTCGCGAGCGCGCTTCGAGGAGCCGGCGCGCGCTTGCGCAGCTTGTCCCGAGGGCACTGCGGCGCAGGCTATCGCGTCGTGGGAGAGCGCGAGGAAGTAGAGCCCTCGCGGGTAGTGCGGCGTTCCCCGCAGCGCTTCGTCGCCCTCGAGCGGAGCGAGCGCCTTCGCCGCCTCGGCGTACAGGCCGGCCCGGTAAAGCGTCTCCCCGCGCGAAGCGACGGCCAGCGCGCGCAGCTCGATCGGGTTTTCCTCGACGGCGCCGCCCTTTTCCTTCCCGGCCTTCCCGGGGGCTCGAAGAAGAAGCTCCGCGGCTTGGCCGTACGACACCGCGGCGGCCTGGAGCTTCTCGCGCCTCTCCGCGGAGCCATCGGGCAGCAAGGCGGCGAGCGCGTCGAGCGCTCGGCCTTGATGAAAGAACGCCTCGGAGGCCCACGGGGCGTCGGGAAGCGGCGAGAGCGCCGCGCGGAACTGCTCCACGGCCTCGGCAGGCTTGCCGAGCCGGCTCAGGCAGTACCCCAGGGCAAAGCGAGCCTCGGGGGCGGCCGCGTGGCGCGGGAACCGCGCGAGGAAGCCGTTGAACCCATCCGCCGCCTCCCCCCAGGCCTTCTGCCGGTAGAGCCGGCTCGCGGTGTTGAAGATGAGGAGCGGTTCGCGGTCCTCGACCCCCGCTGCCGGAGGGGAGCCTCTGGCCTTTCCCTGAGTTTCCTGCGCGGGAATGGCCGGCAGGTGAATGGACGAGACGGCGGCGCAAACGAAAACCAAGAACAGGCCCGCAGGCAGGGCACGCTCCACCATGGCCGGCTCCTCTGTTTGTTGGGGCTTTTCGACCGAAGACCGAGACCCTCGAACCGATGAGAGACGTTCGAGGACCCCCATCCTTTCGCGTCGAGGTCAAAATTTCCAGCTTTGGTTCTGTCCGTGGCCTCTCATCCGTTACTCGCTCCTCGACCACCTCCGGTCGACGAACTGGTACCAGGTCGGGAGGAAATACGAGGCGATCCTCCGAAAGACGGGCCGGACTTCGGCCGCGGAGGACGTGAAAGAGCAGCTTGATGCCTTAGGAATGACAACATCCCCTTGACGGTTCGACTCGTTCCCCGGATTCGGAGCCTATCCCAAATCCCCTCCTGGATTCGGCCGGCTGCGGTGGGGGGTACCCGCGAAGCGGGTCCGTACTGCGTCATGCCCTTCCGGTCCTCGCACGGCCTCGGTCCTGTGTGCAGACACGTAAATGCGGTGCCTATTAACCGCAGAGGACGCAGAGTAGCGCAGACGGGACGGTTCGTAACTGAGTGATTTCCTCTGCGTCCTCTGCGGTTCCCGTCCATCCTGCAGAGGGAGAGGAGTATGGGGATAGGAAAAGTCGCGCAGTTACCTGCCTGCACACCTCGGTCCTTACGGAATGGGTTTTGGGATAGGCTCTTGATACGATGCCCGCCATGTGGCGCATTGGGGTTATCTGGCTCCTCTCATCGCTCGCCATCGCGTTCCGCGCGGCGGCGGCCGAGCCGCCCGCGAAGACCGTCCGCCACTGGGGTTTCGAGCCGATCCGGAAGGTCTCTCCACCTCCCGATCCGATCGGCTGGTCGCGAGGCCCGATCGACGCGTTCGTTCGCGCCAAGCTTTCCGCGGAAGGGATCGAGCCCGCTCCGAGGGCGGACAAGCGGATTCTGATCCGCCGCGCCTTCTTCGACCTCGCCGGGCTCCCGCCATCGCCCGAGGATGTCCGGGAGTTCCTCTCCGATGAATCGCCCGATGCCTTCGAGAAGCTCCTCGATCGCCTCCTCGCCTCCCCCGCCTTCGGCGAGCGGCAAGGCCGCCGCTGGATGGACGTCGTTCGCTACGCGGACACGGCCGGCGACAACGCCGACTACCCCATCCCCGAGGCCGCGCTCTACCGCGACTGGATCATCGACTCCTTCAACGCCGACAAGCCCTACGACGAGTTTGTGCGCGAGCAGCTCGCGGGCGATGTCCTCGCGGCGGAGGGCCCGGCGGCGCTCCGTGCGGGGCGGATCGTGGCGACGGGATTCATCGCCCTCTCGCGGCGCTACGCCACGGCGCCGTTCGAGCTGATGCACCTCACGATCGAGGACACGATAGAGACGACCGGCCGGGCCTTCCTCGGCCTCACGCTGCGCTGCGCCCGCTGCCACGACCACAAGACCGACCCGGTCACGCTCGCGGACTACTACGGCCTCTACGGCATCTTCGCGAGCACGGTCTATCCGTACGCCGGCTCGGAGGAGTTCGCATCGAAGTCTCTCGGGAGGAGCGGCTTCGTGTCCCTCCTTCCGCCGGCGGAGACGGTCCCCCGCGTCGAATGCCACCTCACCCGGATGGGCGCCGCAGAAGAGGCTCTGAGGCGCGCGGAGGAGGCGAAGAAGCCGAAGGAGGAGCTGGAGAAGCTCCGCGGCGAGCTGCGGAGCCTCCGCCGCTCGAACCTGCCGCGGGACCTGCCGGCCGCCTACGCCGCCGGCGAAGGGACTCCGGCCGATGCGAGAATTCAGGAGCTGGGGGACCCGGGAAGGCCGGGCCGTCTCGTACCCCGCGGAATACCGCGGTTTCTATCGGGCGGCGAATCTCCGGCGATCGCCCCGAGCTCGAGCGGGCGCCTGGAGCTGGCCCGCTGGGTCACGAGCCGGGAGAGCCCCCTCGCGGCCCGGGTGATGGCCAACCGGGTCTGGCAGAGCCTCTTCGGACGCGGCATCGTCTCGACGCCCTCCAACTTCGGCAGGAGCGGCGAGGGTCCGACCCACCCGGAGCTGCTCGATTGGCTCGCGGCCGAGTTCGTCGAGGGCGGCTGGTCGATGAAAGCCCTCTATCGCGCGATCGCCCGATCGCGGACCTACCAGCTCTCGAGCGACGGCGCGCCCGTGAGTTCCGCGAAGGACCCCTCGAACCGCGGGTTCTGGAGGCGCGATCGGACGCGTCTCGATGCCGAACCGCTCCGCGACGCGATGCTCGCGACCGCGGGCGAGTTGGACCTGAGCCGCCCCGGCGCGCACCCTTTTCCGGGCATCGACTCGTGGTCCTGGACGCAGCACAACCCCTTCAAGGCGGTTTACCCATCGCGCCGCCGCAGCGTCTATCTCATGCAGCAGCGGATCCAGCGCCATCCCTTCTGCGCCCTCTTCGATGGGCCCGACACGAACGGTTCGACCGAGTCGCGGACGCAGTCCATCGTCCCCCAGCAGGCGCTCTTCTTCCTGAATAACCCGTTCGTCGACGAGCTGGCCCTCGCCCTGGCCCGCCGACTGGTCCGGAGCGCGGAAACGGCGCCGGAGCGGGTTCAATTCGCCTTCGACGTCCTCTTGAGCCGCCCGCCAAGGCCCGATGAGACCGAGGCGGCTCGCCGCCACGTCGAGCGCGCCTCGATCGAGCTTCAAGGATCGGCGGATCCGAAGATCGGCGTCGAGCTGGAAGCCTGGAAGAGCCTCGTCCGCGTTCTTTTCGCCTCCAACGAGTTCGTTTCCGTGGATTGAGAACGATGAAGCGAACGAACAGCCCGTTCGGCATCACGCGAAGGCCGCTTGAGCGCCGGCACTTCCTTCTGGGGGCGTCGGGAGCGGCGGCGGGGTTTCTCGGGTCGCATCGATCGATGCGCGATGCGCTCGCCGCGACCGTCGCCGCCGACGGAGGAGGCCTCCACGCGCCGGCGCGGATCCACTTCGAGCCGAAAGCGCGCCGGCTCCTCTTCATCTTCCTGACGGGCGGTTTTTCCCACGTCGATACGTTCGATCCGAAGCCGCGGCTCGTCAAGGACCACGGCAAGCCGATCCCCGCCTTCGGCCTCCGGCCCGACGAGTCGCGCCCGCTTCCGCTTCTCGGATCGCCGTTCAAGTTCGCACGCCGCGGGCGGTCCGGGCTGGAGGTGAGCGAGCTTTTCACCCACCTCGGAGAGCACGCGGACGACCTCTGCGTCCTGAGGACCCTGCACACCGATATCGTCGAGCACTTCCAGGCGACGCTCGCGATGCACACGGGCTCGTCCACCATCCCCATGCCGAGCCTCGGCTCATGGCTGAGCTACGGCCTCGGCAGCTTCAACCCGAACCTCCCCGCCTACGTGGTCCTCGCGGAGCACCTGCCCTACGCCGGGGCGCAGGTCTGGGATGCGGGCTTCCTGCCGCCGGAGCATCAAGGTGTGCGCCTCGTGCCGGGGGATGCGCCGATCCCCGACCTCGCCTCCTCGGTCCGATCGGTCCGGCTCGCCGAGATGGAGCGCATCCTCCTCAACGACTGGAACTCGGCCCACGCGGGGCGACACCCCGGCGACGCGCGGCTTCCGGCCCGATCGAGGAGCTTCGAGACGGCCCGGGGGATGATGCGCGAGGCCCCCGAAGTCTTCGATCTCGCGCGGGAGAGCGACTCGGTCCTCGCGAGCTACGGGCTCCAGCGCGGGGACAACCGCTCCTTCCCGTGGCAGTGCATCGTGGCGCGGAGGCTCCTCGAGCGCGGCGTCCGGGTAGTGGAAGTCATCGACACGGGCTCCCACGACAACTGGGATGCGCACGGCGACATGGAGGCCCACCGTCCGAAGGCCTTGCGCGTCGACCGCGCCCTCGCGGCGCTCATCGGCGACCTGAAGGAGCGCGGGCTCCTCCAGGACACTCTCGCGGCGGTCTGCACGGAATTCGGCCGCACGCCGTGGGTGAACGACCCGGGTGGGAAGGGGCGGAACCACTACGCAAAGGCATTCACCTGCCTCCTTGCGGGCGCCGGCGTCAGGGGAGGCATCGCCCACGGCGAGACGAACGAGTACGGCGCCGAGATCGCCTCCGCCCCTGTGCACGTCCACGACTACCACGCGACGATCCTCCATCTCCTCGGGATCGACCACACTCGCCTCACGTATCGATACTCGGGCCGCGACTTCCGCCTGACGGACGTGAGCGGGCGCGTGGTGACGGGGATTCTGGCATGAAGGCGGCACTTGATGGAGCGAAGCCCATGAATCGGCCGCCTCTGTCGTTACTGGCGGTCCTCTGCGCGTTGAGCGGCCCTTCCCTCGCAGGGGCGGAGCCGCGTCCGAACTTCCTCTTCATCTATACGGACGACCAGCGCTGGGACGCGCTGGGCGTCGTGCAGAAGGAACAGGGAGACCGCGCGAGGTTTCCGTGGTTCCGAACGCCGCACATGGACCGGCTGGCGAGAGAGGGTGTGCGGTTCCGGAACGCGTTCGTCGTGAATTCGCTTTGCGCACCGAGCCGAGCGGTGTTCCTCACCGGCCGCTACAGCCATCACAACGGCATTGCCTCGAACTTCCGTCCGTTCCCGACGGGCAACGTCACGCACGCGACGCTGCTCCGCGCCGCGGGCTACACGACCGGCTACATCGGGAAGTGGCACATGGGCAACCAGCGCGAGCGCCCCGGCTTCGACTCCGTCGCGTCCTTCCTGGGGCACGCCCGCTACGTCGATCCCGTCTTCATCGTCGATGGGAAGGACACACCGGCCAAGGGCTGGATCGACGACATCTCCACGGATCACGCGATCGAGTTCCTGCGGCATCAGAAAACCTCCGCAAGGCCGTGGTCTCTCGTCGTCGGATTCAAGTCGCCGCACGGACCGTTCGATCCGCCGCCGCGCGCGAAGGATCGTTTTATGGGCGAGAAGTCCAGGCCCGTCCCCAACCTCGGCTCGCCTGCGCCCTATCTGGGTGAAGCGGGGAAGGAGCGGGCCGCCGAAGCAGCCGCCGGCGTGCGGGTGAACCTCGATTACTTCCGTTGCATCAGCGCGGTGGACGACTGCGTCGGGCGCTTGCTCGAAGCGCTCGATCAGCTCGGCCTGGCGGCGAACACCGTCGTCGTCTACACGAGCGACAACGGCTTCTACCTGGGCGAACACGGTCTCGTGGACAAACGCAGCGCCTACGACGAAAGCCTGCGCATTCCGTTCCTCGTGCGCTACCCCGCCCTCGGCGCCGCGGCGCGCGGTCGAACGGTGGATGCCATGGTCCTGAACCTCGACCTCGCGCCCACGTGGCTCGATTTCGCCGGGCTGCCCGTTCCGAAGGAGATACAGGGCCGGAGCTGGCGCCCGCTTCTGCGGGGCGAAGGAGCCGGATGGCGCCAGGACTGGCTCTACGAATACTTCGCCGAGAGGCAGGCCAATTCGCGGGTGCCTGACATCACCGCGGTGCGCACCGCCGGCGCCAAGCTCATCAAGTATCCGGGAAGCGATGAATGGACCGAGATGTTCGACCTACGGAACGACCCTTACGAAACGCGGAACCTCTACGGCGATCCGAGGCACTCCGTGCTGCGCGCCCAGCTCGAGGCGGCGCACGAGCGGCTCCTGCGCGAGACCGGCTATCGCGTGCCTGAATTCGTGGATCGGCCTGACTGGTGGGGCAAGGCTGGCGGCGCCGGCGAAAAGCCCGAGGCCGCGCAGCCGCTGAGACTCTCCTTCGAAGCCGAGCGCCTCGACGGGACCCGCCTCTCGGACTCAAGCGGCCTTGCCAATCACGGCGAGGCCCGCGGCGTGACGCGGGTCGAGGGCCGCCAGGGGCGAATGGCCCTCCGCTTCGACGGAGGCGCCGTCATCGAAGTACCGAAAGGCAAGTCGCTCAATCCCGCCAGACGCGCCTGGACCATCGAAGCCGTCGTGAAGGCCGAGAAGCCGGACGGCGTGATCCTCGCTCGCGGCGGCCGCGTTCAGGGCTACGCGCTCTGGCTGAAGGACGGCCGGCCCGCCTTCAGCGTGAACGTCCGCGGGAGCGTCGCCAGTGCCGAATCGAAGGAGAGAATCTCGGACTGGGCCGAAGTCAGCGGCCTCATCACCGCCGACAAGCACGCGGAGCTGAGGGTCGGCGGCAAGACCGCGGCCCGTGTCCCGCTCCCGAGCTGGATCCCCGCCGACCCGAACGAGGGGATGCAGATCGGAGCCGACCACGGAAGTCCTGTGATCGATCCGGCCCCGCCCCCGTTCGTCGGGCTCATCGAGAGCGTGCGGATCAGCGCCGCCGCAAGCACGCCGTGATTCAGCTTCGGACGCGTTCCGGACGGGCAGCCGGGAGGAGCCGGACCGCCTCCGGGCGATCGCTCTTCGGGTGCACGGCGCCGATGATCGCGGCGCGTTCGTAGCCGAGCGCCTTCAACTCGGCGAGGCACTCCTCCGCTCGGTCCGCGGGGACGCTGGCGAGGAGGCCGCCGGCGGTCTGGGGATCGAAGATCAGGGGATAGCGCGGGTGGCGCGCGGAGGCATCGACGTCCCGGATCGCCCGGCGCAGCCGGACGTTCTGGGGCTGTAGCGAGCTGAGGATCCCCGCCGCGACCGTCTCCTCGGCCCCTTCGAGAATCGGCAGCGCGTCGAGGTCGATCTCCGCATCGAGTCCGGACGCTTTCACCATCTCTACGAGGTGGCCGAGGAGTCCGAAGCCCGTCACGTCGGTGCACGCCGTAGCGCCATGGCCGATGACGCAGCGGGAAGCTTCGCCGTTCGACTGGAGCATCGACGCGAGCGCGGCGGAGATCCACCGCCCCTTCGCCTTGAGCCGCATGTCGGCGGCGAAGAGCGTGCCCGTACCGAGGGGCTTCGTGAGGATCAGTCGGTCTCCCGGCCGCATCCCGCCCTTGCGGAGGACGCGATCGGGATCGATGAGCCCGTTCACGGCGAAACCGAGCGCCAGCTCGGCCCCCTCGCTCGTGTGGCCGCCCACGAGCGCCGTCCGGGCCGCGCGCAGGACCTCCAGCGCGCCCGTCATCATCTGAAAGAGCGTGTCCTCGACTTTCTCCTCGAGCCCGTGAGGCAGCGTGGCGATCGCCAGAGCGGACTGCGGCTCTCCTCCCATGGCGTAGATGTCGCCGAGGCTGTGGTTGGCGGCGATCTTCCCGAAGAGGTACGGATCGTCGACGATCGCGCGGAACGAGTCCACCGTCTGGACCGTGACCTTGCCCTCGGGGATGCGCACGACCGCTGCGTCATCGGGCTGATCGAGCCCGATGAGGACATCATCCCTCCGGAACGGCTCGAGGCGGTTCATGACGCGGCTGAGGACGGTCGCCCCGACCTTCGCGCCGCAGCCGCCGCAGCGCATCGCGGCGGCCGACAGCTCGCGGAGGGCCTCCGCGTCGGCCAGACCGGGCTCGACGGTGGGGCGATGGAAGCCGCCATCCATCGCCGGAAGATCGCTGTACTTCCTCATGAATCGACGGTCGATCCAGTCCTTCCACCGCCAGACGAGCCTTCCTTCGATCGACCAGGTCCCCCGGGAGGCGACTGCGTACCGATCGCCGGTCGAGATGATGCTCAGGAACTTCTTCTGCGGGCGGAAGGGCTTGAGCGAGACGCCGAGGAGGGCGCGGCGCAGATTCTCCTCGAGCGGCCGTCCCTGACGGACGGCGAAGACTCCCGCCTTCTCGCGCGGATGGCCGGCGACGGCCGCGATGTCGCCCGCCGCGAAAACCCCGGCGTGCGAGAGCGACTGGAGCGACTCATCGACGCGGACGAAGCCGACTTCGTCGACCGAAAGACCCGAGGCGGCGAGCCACGTCGCCGCGCCCGCCTGAGTCACCCAGAGGATCTCGTCGAGGGCGAGCTCCCCGCCATCCCCGCGGCGGAGGAGCCCTGCGCGGACTTCCACGACCGGCGAGCCCGCGTGCAGTTCGACGGCACGCTCTTTCAAGATCCGCTCGAACGTCGCCCTCGTGCGCCCATTATGCGTGGAAAGGACCGAATCGCCGGACGTGAAGAGGTGGAACTCCGGCGGCTCGACGGAAAGTTTGCCGGCGGCGATGAGCTGCTTGAGGCGGTGCTGGACCGCCAGCAGGATCTCGACGCCCCCTGCGCCGGCGCCGACGACGCCGACGCGGAGCTTCCTCCGGGCCTCGAGGAGCCGGCGCGAGAGCGACTCCCAGCGCGCGAGGAAGTTGTTGATGGGTTTCACCGGGACGACGTTCCCGTCGGCGCCGGTCACATCGAGGCGCGGAGTCGAGCCGATGTTGATTGAGAGGAGGTCATAGGGGACCGGGGGACGGTTCTTGCAGAGGACGCGGCGGCCGGCGAGGTCGAGCCCGCGGACTTCATCGTGGAAGAGGCGCGCGCCGGCGAAGCGGGCGAGAGGACCGAGGTCGATGTGAGCCTCGTCGAAGGTGTAGTGGCCGGCGACGAGGCCGGGGAGCATGCCCGAGTACGGCGTGTGCACGTCGCGGGCGATGACGGTCAAACGCACGCCCGCCATCGGCCTCATGCCGAAGCGCTTGATGACGGTGACGTGGCTGTGCCCCCCTCCGATGAGGACCAGGTCCTTGACGACGGCTGCCGGGCGGTTCATGAGCGGGATATCGTACCGTGGGAGGCGTACGCGGACACTTCCCCCCGGCCATCACGAATCCGGCAGAGCATTGAGGGTGTAGGCGCCCACGGGGTGCACGAGCGGCTCGCCGTCCCTCGAGCGCACGCCGCGCGAAGCGATCAGATAGACATGGTCGGTGCGCAGCGCATCGAGATCCAGGTCGACCGCACGGCGGTCGGGGGCGATGGACTCCACGCGGACCGCATGGCGGGCTCGGTCGTACTCGGGAGAGCCGTACGCCGGCGTGAACTCGTAGCGGTAGCTCTCCACGTCGAAGGCTTCGACTCCGGCGGTTTCCGGCGCGATCTCCTTGGTGAAAAGGATTCGAAAGCCCCGCGGCCGGGCGCGGATCGAGTGCATCTCGAACGGGATCTCACCCGTGAAATCGACGCGGAAGAGCGCGCCGCGATCGGGCTGAGCCATCCAGCCGGGCTCCGTGATGCTTCCGACCCAGAGCCGGCCGCGCGGGTCGAACGCGAGGCAGAGGGGGCCGAGCAGCCCTTTCCCCCAGAAGGGAAACGCGGCTCCCTGGTACTCGCCGCCGACTTTCTCCAGCGCCACGCGGATGACCGCTCCGCCGAACATCAGCTCCGCGACGAAGAGCTGGCCCGCGAACGGGCCGAATCTCCCTCCGGTCGAGTCGAACGCGATCCCGTTGAGCGAGTGCGCCCAGTCGTAGGGCACCCAGACCGCCGGCCGGGCTCGCGGCAGGTCGTGCAGGTGCGCGCGCTCGGGGTTGGGGAAGCCGTGGTAGCGGCCGCCCGCGGCGTGGCACACCTTGTTCGTGGCCACCCACTCGCCCTGGTTATCGGTGCAGAAGACCTCGCCGTCGGGCCCCGAGCACCAGCCCACGGGGTTGCGAAGGCCCGACGTGACCTCCTCGACCTTGTATTCCGGGCCGGGGAGAAGGCGCACGCCGCCGCCCGAGCCCTCGATCGTGCGGCTGGCGTACGGCGCGTACCCGAAGACGAAGCGCCCGTCGCGGTCCCGCGCGAGGCCGTACGCGTAGTCGTAGGTCCCCCCGACGCCGTGGGGCAGCTTCGCGACGCGCTCGAAGCGGTCGGCGCGGCCGTCGCCATCCGCGTCCTCGATGCGCGTCAGGGCGCCGCGGTGGAGGACGTAAAGCCATCCGGGATCGGCGAGCATCGAATAGGCCTCCTCGAAGAGGCCGTTCGTGTAGTCGGCGAAGCGCGCGCGGCGGCCGTCGTCGCCCGGATCCTCGACGACGAAGAGCTGGCCGAGCTTCATCGAAGCGACGAAGACGCGCCCGCTCTTCGGGTCCACGGCGACCGCCCCCGGCATGAGGAGGTCCTCGCCGTTGGGAAGCTTGGGGCGCGGATATGGGATCGCGCGATACCCCGGCCGATCGAGCGAGCCCTCGACGGGCGCGCCGAGCGCGACCACGCGGCGCTCTTCGGCGCGCAGAACTTCGGCGAAGAGGAGCGGATGCTCTTCCACCGACGTGTGGAACCACCTTCGGTACGTATCGCCCAGGAAGCGCAGCTCCTCCGTGCCCCCGGCGAAGTCCCAGCGCAGGCGGGCGCCGTCCTTCAGCCGCTCGTAGCCGAGAAACGTGAGCTCGGCGGGCTTCCACTGGGCCTCGTGGCTCGATCCCTCGATTGCATGAAACCGCAGCCGGCCGCGCTCATGCCGGAGGAGTCTCGCACCCCAGAAGATTCTATGCGGCCTTCGGTTCGCCAGGTCGACGACCAGGATGATCCCCTTCGACTTCATGAGGACGAGCGCATCGACCAGCGTTCCATCGGGAAGGCGCACCGGGGTCTGCGCAACGAGCGGCTCCCCGTTCGCCGGAGCCTGGATCTCGATCGGCGGCAGCGGGCGCGGCCCCGGGGCGAGGTCCCCGCGGCCGAAATATGCCCAGAGGGCGTCTCGTTGCCGCTCCGGATCGCCCCCGAGGATTCCCGCGACCGGCGCCTTTTCGCCGTGCGGGAAGACTTGCGGCATGGGCGTGCCCGGCTGGAGGCGACTCGGGTCCGCGAGCCAGCGGTCGAACCACTCGCGCCGCAGTCGCTTCGGCGCAGTGATCAAGTCGGGGCCGATCGAGCCGGGATCCGGCTCGTGGAGGGACGTTCCTTTCCACAGGTGACATGAGACGCACGAGTAGCCTTCGAATCCGACGAGCGCCGGCCCATGCTCGGAGAGCGTGCTTTCCGCGGCCGCGGGAGCCGGCTCGGCGCGCGCATCGAGAGGCTCGCCGTCGCGCAGCGCGAGCGCCTGCAGGATCGCCGGCGCCTCCGCCCCGAAACCCGGCATCCGGTACGTGTACGCCGCCCCGCGCACCCCCTTCACCCCGCTCTCCACCGAGGCGCTGAGGTACTCGGGGCTGTACTTCGAGTGGGGATCGAGGAGCCGAGGCGACCGGAGATACGGGATCCGCTCGAGGTACGACCCTCCGAGCGTCGCCCCGACCTCCTCGATGGGCGGAGGACGGAGGCCCGCGTGCGCGTGGCACTGCCCGCAGCGGTGCCGCTTGAGGAGCCGGAGCCCTTCTTCGCGCGGAGCGCGATGGCGCTCGAGGCTCGCGACCTCGAGGTATGCGGTCAGCGCGGCCCTCTCGCTCTCCGCGAGCGAGAAGCGGGGCAGCGTCGCCGTCCCGGGGCAGCCGGATGATGCTCGTCGAACCGGGACGTCGCTCTCTTCCCCCGGCTCGAGCCCTTCGTGGCACGCCGCGCACCGCTTGCGGCGGATCAAGAGGTCGGCGGCCGCTTCGAGGCTCGAAGCGCCCAGCTCTCTCTGAAGCGCCGCGATCTCCTCCTCTCCGACAGCCTCCTCCACGCGATTCGAAGCGGGCTTCGACCAGAGAAGGAGGTACGCCTCGAGGTCCCGCGCCTCTCCCGGCGACAGCGGCACGCGCGGCATGGCCCCCTGCGGAAACCGCTCGCTTGGATTCTCGAGAAACGCGGCCAGACGGGGAGAGGGAAGGCGATCGGCCAGCGCTTCGAGCGGGAGGCGATCGAGCTGGGCCTGCTCCGCGGGCGCGCGCTCCGGCAGGAAGTGGCACGCGGCGCAGCCCACGAAATGGAAAATCTTCTTTCCCTGGCGATGGTCGCCCTTCGGCTCGCGGCGCGGCGGAGCTTCGTCCCCCAATCGCAGCGCGATGATCTCCCGCTCGATGCGCCCGCGCCTGTCGTCCGCGAAAAGCCGCGGCATGCGGGCGCCGGGCTTCAAGGCCTGAGGGCCGTCGAGCCAGCGCGCGATCCAGTCGCGCGAGAGCCTCTCTCGTGACCCGGCGAGGGAGGGCGCATCCGGCTTTCGCGCGGCGGAAGGAAACGCGCCGCCGTGGCAGGCACCACAGCCGAATCGACCCGAAAGCTCGAACCCGCGCTCGCGGCGCGCCTCCTCCGCGCACTCCCCCGGCTCGTCGGAGTCGCGGTGCTTCATATAAAACGGCGAGAGCGGCTCCCGAGAGAAGCGCTCCCCCTTCCAGAAGAACCGCAGGCGGGCAGGGACGCCTTCGAGCGACCGATACTCGACGACGAGGGGGTGAAGTCCGCCCCGGATGGCGAGCCCGAGGACCGCGCCCTCGGAATCCGTCGAGCGACTCTCGAGGACCGTCGCATCTCCGACGCGAACGACGACCTCCCCTGAAACCTCGGCGAGGAGTGCGGCTCTCTCGTCGTCGGACTCGATGAGCCCGCGCCACGTCGCGGCGAAGGGTCCTTCGGGAAGCCGCGGATGCACGCTCGAGCCGGGCGGAACGGCGAGCGCGGGCCGCGGCTCGACGCGCACGACGCGCCGCGCGGGATCGACGAGCGAGCGGTACTCGACGATGAGCCCCTCGCGCAGGTCCGCCGCCGCGGCGGGCGAGCTTGACAAGTAGAGGACGAGCGCGGCGAAAACGGCCGCCACGAAGACCGGAAAGCGAAGTGCGACGGAGGAGATCCGCATGGATGGGCATTCTCGCTCATGGGACGGTCTTTTTCTTCCTGTGAACCCTCGCATGGGTGCAGGCACGTAACTGAGAACGATGTTCCCAGTCGCTTGGGAATTCGGTGAAGGCTCGGTTCGCACACCAACCTATCCACCCGCTGGCAAGTCCCTTCCCCCTGAGTATCATGAAGCCTCGCATGCCCACCCCGGCCCCCCAAACCATCGATCGCGCGAAGGCGATCGAGCGGCTGGTCGACCTCCTGTCGATCTCCGCCCCGACGGGCGAAGAAAAGCCCGTGGCGGATTACCTCACCGCCGCGGCTCTCGCTGCGGGAGTGCCACGGGAGGCCGTCCAGGTCGACGACGCCGTTTCGCGCATCCCGCTCCCTTGCCAGACGGGGAACCTCATCGTTTCGCTCCCGGGGACGGCCCCGGGGCCGCGGCGGCTCCTCGTGGCGCACATGGACACGGTTCCGCTCGCGAGGAACGCCGAGCCGGTCGTGAGCGGCGACAAGATCGTCTCCCTCGGCCAGACCGCCCTCGGCGGCGACGACCGCACCGGCGTGGCGGCGCTCCTCACAGCCATAGTCGAGATGCGCCGCCAGGCGCTCCCCCACCCGCCGGTGACCTTTCTCTTCACCGTCCGGGAGGAATCAGGGCTGCGCGGCGCGGCGGCCGTGCGCCTCGAGAGCCTCGGAAGCCCCACGCTCGCCTTCAACTTCGACGGCGGGCTTCCCAACGAGGTCACGACCGGCGCCACGGGCTCGAAGCGGATCGACATCCGCGTGCGCGGCGTGGCGGCGCACGCCGGCGTCCACCCCGAGCGCGGCGTCTCGGCGGTGGCGGTCTTCGCTGCGGCGGCGGCGGAGCTGGACAAGGGAGGCTGGCTCGGCCTCGTGCGCCGGCCCGAGGCGGCCGGGACGTCGAACATCGGCGTCATCGAGGCCGGCGACGCGACGAACGTCGTCACGGAGAGGCTCCTTGCGCGCGCCGAGGCCCGGAGCCATCGCCCGGAGCACCTCGACCGGATCGTGGCCGAATACAAGAGCGCGTTCGCGGCGGCGGCGAGCGCGCATCGCAACGAGTCGGGCCAGACGGGACAGGTCGAGATCCAGGTCGAGGAGACGTACCACTCCTTCAGCCTGAAGGAGAGCGAGCCGGTCGCGCAGGCCGCCATCTCCGCGATCCGCGCCATCGGCCTCCAGCCCCGCACCCGGGTCTCCAACGGAGGGCTCGACGCCAACTGGCTCACCCGCAAGGGGCTCCCCACCGTGAGCCTCGGCTGCGGGCAACACGAGATCCACACGACCGACGAATACGTCGTGATCGAGGAGTACCTCGACGCCTGCCGGCTGGCGTTGAAGCTGGCGACGGGGTGATGTGGCCCGCGCTGTGCATTGGGTCGCCATTGCGTTCCTTGGCGCCGGGTGTGCAACAAGTCCCTCGGGCGGCGTTCCGCCGATCCGCCTCAGGATCCTGACTTACAATATCCGCCATGGCGAGGGGCTCGACGGCCAAGTCGACCTCGGCCGCGTCGCCGAGGCGATCCTGCATGCGTCGCCGGATCTCGTCGCCCTTCAGGAGGTGGACCGCCGGACGAAGCGCAGCGGGGGAGTCGATCAGGCCGCCGAACTGGGCCGGTTGACGCGGATGAACTCGGCATTCGGAAAGGCGATCGCCCATTCGGACGGCGAGTATGGCCTGGCGGTCCTTTCGCGCTGGCCGATCGAGCGGGCCCAGACCTTTCTCCTTCCCACCGACCCCAAGAACGAGCGCCGGGCGGTTCTGGTGATTGAAGCGAGGCCGCCTGGTGCCCGCGAGCCGCTCGTGTTCATCAGCACTCATTTGAGCCACGAAACCGTCGCAGACCGCCAGACCCAGGTCGAGGCCATCGATCGGCTGTTGGGCGGTCGGGACCCGCTCCTGCGAATCCTCGGCGGCGACCTGAACGAGGTGCCCGGCGGGCCTGCGTTGAAAAAGCTGGAGGCGAATTGGACGAGCGCGACCGCTTCGGGGCCGATGTTCACGTTCCCCGCCAAGGAGCCGAAGAAGCAGATCGACTTCGTCCTCTTCCGTCCCACCGGTCGCCTGCGGGTTGTGGAAGCGCGTGTCCTGGAGGAGGAAACCGCCTCGGACCACCGGCCGCTCCTGGTTGTGGTGGAGACGTCCGACTAACAGAGGTGTCTCAGGGCGCGGACTTTCGCGTCTGTATTCCTGCCTTCGCCAGGAATTCTTCGATCTCTGCTTCTCGGACCCAGACGCCGCCGGATTTGCTGCACAGAGGCCAGTATCAGCATGTGTTGCTCCGCATCTCCCCTCCAGGGGAAAATCCTTATCTGAAGCCGCACGAGGGGGTCTTTTTTGGTAAGCTTTCGCGTCCGAGCGGCGTCGTAGGAGTTGCTACGGTTCCGTCGGGTCAAAGAGAGGTGCCTCCCTCATGAAAGTCGCTGCCCTCGTTCTCACCGCCGTCCTCTTCGTCGCCGGAGTTTCGCTCGTTTCCCTCACCCGCCGCGGCGGCCCGCCCGCGGATGAGAGTCTCCGGACGTCCGAAATCTCTCTGGGGGAAGAGCTGGCCGTGCTCACCCGCCGCCTGGACGAAGCCCTCGATCGCATCGAGCGACTCGAGGCGTCCCGGGAGACGGCGCGATCCGACCGGGCGGCCTCCCTTGCACGGCCGGAGGATGCCACTGGCGACCCGTCGACGTCTGAGGAGGCACCCGCAGCCGCCGATAAAGCCTCCGCGGGCGTGAGGAGAGACCTCCTGGCCGCGCTGGCCGGCGAGGGCGAGGAGGCATTGCAGTTTCGCGAGATCGTGAGCCAGGCGATCGACCACGACCGCGCTCGAAGGCGAGAGGAGCAGGTGCGCCGCATGGAAGATCGCAAGCGGGAGATCGAGGAGCTGAACCAGGGGCCGTACGAGAAGTACAACTTCCGCGTGAACACGATCGGGAAGAAGCTCAACCTCTCGGAGACCCAGAAGGCGCGCTACTACGAACTGCTCGCCGACTACGGCGGCCGCATCGACGAGATGCGGCGGACGGTCAACCGGCAGGACCCGGAAGCCTACAAGGCCTATCGCGAGAGGAGAAAGCAGACCGAGGAGGAGTTCGACGGGCTCGTCATCCAGAGCTTGACCTATCCTCAAGCGGAGGCCTACAAGGAGCTTCCCCCCTTCGAGAGAACCCCCGGCTCGGAAGCGACAGTCGTGAAGACCGCGCCGGTTCTCATGGAAGGAGGAGATGCAATCGGAGGCTTCGAGCAGATCTTCTACTCCAAAGACGCCGCGGGCGAGCGCGTTGAAGTCAAGATCGGCGTCGATGCGCCCGAGGGCGTACGGCTGCCACCCGCCCGCTTTCCCCCCGGCGTAGGTCAGTCCGCCCCCACCGCTCCGCAGGTGGTGAAGTAGAAGGCGAGCGGCGGGGCGAAGGATTCGGCGAAGACGGCGGCGAAGTAGCGACGGCTCACTCCAGCTCTTCGAGAAACTCCGCCATCACCGCCATGCCGCGGTAGAAGTCGTCGACGCAGAACTTCTCGTTGGGCGAGTGGAGGTTGTCGTCGGGGAGGCCGAGGCCGATGAGGACGCTCTCGGCCCCGAGCTCCTTCTTGAAGTCGACGACGACGGGGATCGAGCCGCCCTCGCGCATGAAGACCGGCTCGCGGCCGAAGGCGCGGGCCATCGCCGCCACCGCGGCCTTCACGGCCGGCCCTTCGCGCGACACGAGGACCGGCTCGGCCCCGTGGTGGTCGATGAACTCGAGCGTCACCCCCTCGGGGGCGATCTCGCGCATGTAGTCCTTCGCGAGGCGGGCGATCTCGTCCGGTTTCTGATCCGCGACGAGCCGCATCGAGAACTTGGCCCGCGCTTCCGACGGCAAGACGGTCTTCGCCCCCTCGCCCGTGAAGCCGCTCACGAGCCCGTTGACGTCGAAGGTGGGACGCCCGGACTTGCGCTCGAGCGTGCTGTAGCCCTCCTCGCCGAAGAGGCGCGGCGAGCCGGTCTCATCTCGGAACCCCTCCTCGCTGAAGGGGAGCTTGAGGTACTCCTCGCGCTCCCAGTCCTCGAGCGGCCGGACCCTGTCGTAGAACTCTGGGATCGCGACCTTGCCGAACGGCCCCTGGCAGGCGGCGATGATGCGGGCGAGCGCGTTGGCGGGGTTCATCACGGCGCCGCCGTAGGAGCCCGAGTGGAGGTCCTTCTTCGGCCCGCGGACGATCACCTCGAGGTAGACGAGGCCGCGCAGTCCGTACGTGATCGCCGGGACGCCCTTGGCGAACTGGCTCGTGTCGGCGATGACCACGTGGTCGGCCTTCAGGCGCGCGTGCTCCTTCCGGATGAAGGGGACGAGGCTCGGGCTGCCGACCTCCTCCTCGCCCTCGATGAGCACCTTCACGTTGACGCCCTTTCCCCCGCCGGTCCGGAAGACGGCCTCGAGCCCGCAGACGAGGGCGTAGACCTGCCCTTTGTCGTCGCTGGCGCCCCGGGCGATGATGTCGCTGCCCTCAAGAGTCGGCCGGAACGGTCCGTGGCGCCAGAGAGCGAGCGGCTCGGGCGGCTGGACGTCGTAGTGGCCGTAGACGAGGATCGTCGGGCGGCCGGCGCCGGCCAGCCGCTCTCCGTAGACGACGGGATGGCCGCCGGTGGGGAACACCTCGGCCTTGAGGCCTGCATCCGCGAGCCGGTCGCGCACGAAGCGCGCGCAGCTCTCGACGGAACCCTTCTCCTTCGAGTCGCTCGAGACGCTGGGGATACTGAGGAGCTGAAACAGCTCGTCGAGGAACTCCTTTCGATGGGACTCGATATAGGCATGCGCAGCGCGGGCGCGGAGGGGCGTGGTCACGAGGTTTATCTCCAGAAGACGTCCACGGAATCGACTGGGAGGACTTTGTAGCCAGTCGTGTCGCCTGAGGCAAGGAGATCGCACCATGGATCATCATTGCGGCGGACGAACGACGTTTACCACGGAGGACTCGGAGGACACAGAGGCTCACTGAGGGACCGTTGCCGTCGGTCAGGACCTCCACCGGGGCCCTCCATTAGAAGGCCTACACGTCAAGGGTCGATGTGGCGGCCCCTGGCCGGCGAGAGCGCAGGCAGCGAGGAAGCAATGAGAAGTAAGCGCAAACAACCAGCACGACGAGGCTCGAAATCCACGATAGCATTCCCGCCGCTCGATGCAGCTTCGACCGCTCGAAAAGAAGCCGAACTTCGTGCTGCCCGTCGGGGATCTCAATCTCAATGAGTCCGCTGTCTCGATACGTGCTCCAACGAGTCGAATGGCTCCAGTAGAGGGGGCCTTGACGGAGGCCCTCTCCTCTTTGCGTTGCTCGCAGCAAACCTTCTGTGGTCACCGTCCGTCCGCTCCCGACTGCTCCGGCGATCCGGGGCTTCGCACTCGCCGCCCCCTCTGCGTCCTCCGCGCCGTCCTCTGCGTCCTCTGCGGTTCCCGTCCGGTATGCGTCTCGCGATCGCGAACGCCTTCGCCGGGTTCTCCACCGTCAGCGTGCGGATCTGCTCTTCCGTGATGCCCTTCTTCTTCAGGGCCGGCAGGAACGCATCGAAGATGAAGGTGTAGCCGCGGTACTTCCCGCCGCCGGGCTCGCCGACGTGGTACCAGCCGGCGTCGTGCGAGAAGAGGAGGCGGCCGAGGTGGCCTCGCTCGATGAGATCGAGCGCGGCCTGCACGTGGCCGTCGAGGCTCCCTTCCGAGAGGCCGTCGAACTCGACCCAGGCGCCGGCCTCGGCGGCCTTGAGGTGCTTCGCGCGGTCCTTCTCGTTCTGGGCGTGGACCCAGATGTACGCCTCCGGCGACACCTTCTCTTCCTTCAGGACCTCGATGATCCCGAGCGCCGCCTCGCCGTCCCCCGTGTGGACCGCGATCGCGAGGCCGGTCCTCAGGTGACAGCGCGCCGCGGCCGTGATGAGCTTTCGATCGACGCCGGCGAGCGGGCCCGCATCGACGCCGATCTTCAGGAAGCCGGGCTTGATGCCGGTGCCCTCGATCCCCTCGGCGGATTCCTTCGTCCACCGGGCCGCCAGCTCGTCGGCGGTCTCCTTGTGGGCGTGGGCCGGGACGAACTTGTCGCCGGCGGCGCCGTAGTAGCCGGTGTTCGTGAGGATCGCGACGCCGCTCGCCTCCGAGAGGCGCTTGAGGAGCGCCGGGTCGCGGCCGATGTAGGCCGGCGTGCACTCGATGAGGGTCCTCCCTCCCTTCTCGTGGAAGGCTTTCAGAAAGGGGAGGGCGGCGGCGAAGGCCTCATCGGCCTTGTAGCGGTCCCGGCTGACCTTGTCGGCGCCGATGAAATCCACAAGGACGTGCTCGTGGGGAAGGACCATCCCGAGGTGGGATGCGTCCTTCGGTCCCAGGACGGTCTGGACGATGGCCGGCGCCGCCGTTTTGGGATCCACGGCCGCTTGGAGCCTCGCGAGGAGGCAAAAAACGAGCCCTCCCAGAAGGATGGTGAAACCACGGGGCAAATCGATGAATCCAAGCCTCCGATCGCGCCGTAGATGGAGGGTATCGAAACCGTCTACGAGAGGTTGACATGACGGTTGCATCATGATTTCTCCTTCTCGCTATTCTCCCTGGAACTCCCGCCGATCCGGCGGCCTCCGGCGCCGCCATCTGCTGGAGGTGCCATCCGCTGAGCGGGCCATCTGGTGGAAGGCCAACTGATGAAAAGGCCGAGCGACAGTCTATTCCACGGCGCCCGCCGCGAGAACAAGCTGGCTCCCATTGACCACGAGACTGTGCGGTGCCGTTGGCGCCACATCATGGATATGTCCGAGAAGGAAGATTCTGAACACGCCGAGCGGCGCTTCGCCCCGCGTCGGGGCGGTGGAAATGCGGGTTTTCTGTTTAACCTCGCTTTTCCAGACTCCTATAATGCCGCGCTGTTCGTTGGTGGGTGATTTCGACCGGTTTCTATTTTTCAGGAGTGCGTATCGTGAAGAGCAAACCTATGGGTGGTGGTTCGTTGAATCGTCGCGACTTCAATAAGCTCCTCTCCGCCGCGGTCGGCGGGATGATGGCCGGAGGCGCGCTTGCCGGCTGCAACGGCGCCGGGAAGGGAGGTGCCGCGCCCGCACCTGGAGGCGCTCCCGCGAAGCACGCCTGTGCCGGAAAGAACGAGTGCAAGGGCCAGGGCGGCTGCAAGGGAGCGGGGAATAACTGCGCCGGGAAGAACGACTGCAAGGGCAAAGGCGGCTGCGCCACGACCGCCAGGCACGACTGCAAGGGCAAGAACGAGTGCAAGGGCCTGGGTGGATGCAAGACCGGCGACAACGGATGCGCCACGAAGAATTCCTGTAAGGGCAAGGGCGGCTGCGCCGTTCCGATCAAGATGTAGTCGCGAGCCAGGATTCAAGAACGGGGAGGGGAGGCGCTGCCTCCTCTCCCCGCTTTCCTTCCGCGCGCCAGATTTGTCCTTTTCCCGAGCGAGACCCCCGCGATGAGCTTCACCTCCCCCCGACGCCCGCGCTTCGACATCCCGAACCTCGGCTTCGGCGTGGGACTCCGGACCGTCCACTACGGCCACATCCTCTCCCGCCGCCCCTCCGTGGACTGGTTCGAGATCCTCTCCGAGAACTTCATGGACGCCAAAGGGCGGCCGACCTACATCCTCGACCAGGTCGCCGAGCGCTACCCGATCGTCATGCACGGCGTCTCGCTCTCGATCGGCAGCACCGACCCGCTCAACCGCGAATACCTCCGGAGGCTCAAAGCTCTCGCCGCCCGCGTGAAGGCGGGCTGGGTCTCCGATCACGTCTGCTGGACGGGCGTCGCGCTCCGGAACACGCACGACCTCCTCCCGATGCCGTACACGGAGGAGAGCCTGAGGCACGTCGTCCGCCGCGCGAAGCAGATCTCGGACATCCTCGAGAGGCCCATCGTCCTCGAGAATCCCTCCACGTACTGCCAGTTCGCGGCGTCGACGATCAACGAGTGGGACTTCTTCCGCCGGCTCGGCGAGGAGGCCGACTGCGGCTTCCTCCTCGACGTCAACAACGTCTACGTCAGCTCCTTCAACCACGGCTTCGACCCGGCGGAGTTCATCCGGAAGTTTCCGCACGAGCGCGTGGTCCAGTACCACCTCGCCGGCCACTCGAACTACGGGACGCACATCCTCGACACCCACAGCGATCACGTCATCGACCCCGTCTGGAAGCTCTACCGCCTCGCCCACCAGCTCAGCGGCGGCCGATCGACGCTCCTCGAGTGGGACGAGAAGATCCCGAGCTTCGAAGTCGTTCACGCCGAGGTGCTCAAGGCGAAACGGCTCACGGGGCGGCTGCCGAAGCCCGCGGGGGTGAGCGTTGCGTCCTAGCGTACGACTCGGCGCTGGCCGAAAGCCCCTCCGCCTCCGCCCGTTGCAGCGGTGGTTTCAGGAGGAGATCTTCCGGCCGAACGAGACCCCACGGCGCCGGCGGCCGGCGCGGTCCCCGGTCCCAGGAGAGGTGATACTTCCGTCGCGGACGCTGACCTCCGACGAGCGGATGGCCATCTACACGAATATGGTGTTCGCGCGACTTCACGACTGCCTGGCGGACGACTACCCCGGCGTCTTCCGACTTCTCGGCTCGGCTCAGTTCTACCGGCTCGTCCGCAGATACTTGACGCGCCATCCATCGCGCCACTACTCGCTCAATCCGCTCGGCCGGTACTTGCCCCGGTTGCTCGAGCGGGGAGTCCGTGTGCCTCGCCACTCGCTGATCCTCGACATCGCGCGGCTCGAACTGGCGATGACGGAGGTCTTCGAGGAGGAGATCTCTCCCGTGCTGACCGTGCGGGACTTTCGGTCGATCCACCCGAGCCGCTGGGGGAGCGCCCGCGTGCGGCCGATCGCCGCGCTGCGGCTCCTTTCTCTCGACTACGCTGCGAACGAGATCGTGACCGCCATCCGCCAGGAGAGGCCCATGCCGTCGCTCGCGCGGCGGAAAACCTGGGCGGCCGTCTATCGAACGAATTATGTCGTGAGGCGGATGGACCTCAGCGAAACTGCCTGCACTCTCCTCCAGAGCCTCGTCGAGCGGAAGACGTTCCGCGCCGCCCTCGCCCGCGCGGCCCGCGTCTGGCCGAAACCTCCGGAAACGTTGCCCGAGCAGGTCTTCGCCTGGTTCAGAGATTGGGTCGAAGAGGGAATCTTCAGCGAGGTGGAGTTTCGCGCAGCGAAAAGCAAAACGAGGAAGCGCTCATTCGCCTGACGCCCGCTTGACCTCCTCGCGGAGGTTGCGAGCCTCGACGTGGCCGGGATCCAGAATCAAGAGCTGCTCGAGGAGCCGCTCCGCTCCCTTCCAGTCCTTTTCCAGCGCCCTCGTGCGCGCCGCATCGAGAAGCCGCTCGGAGCGGCGGGCGGACCCCTCCCGCCGGCGGCGGAGCGCATCCGCCGCCAGGAACACCGAACCTCCAAGAACGAACGCCGCCACGGCTCCGAACGCGATCCACTGCCGCCGGGTCGTCCTGTGCGGACAGTCCGTGCCGCCGCTCGGCTGCACGGAACCCTCCATGCAGGCCACGAACTCCCCCGCCGCGCGGGCGAGCCGGGAGCATCCGGCACACGCGCCGAGGTGGGACCGGATGGCCGCCTGCTCGCTCCCGGCGATCCCTCCGCGCTCGAACGCCAGAGCACGCTCGTCGCTCAAGCATTGCGGCCCTGGAGGGGGATTCTCGCCGCCCCCCCGAGCCGCGTGGATGCTCCGGGCGACGGGGAACAGCCAGGAATAGAAATCCTCAGTCCGGGCGAGGCCGTTGATCCCCAGGCACACCTTGGCCAGGGTTTTTTGCGCCAGGCTTGCGGCTTCGGCGGCGGACGATCCGCACGCGGCAAAGAACGCCTCAAGGCCCGGCCGGAGCCGCGTCTCGACGAAGCGAAACCCCTCATCGAGGTCGGCGCCGGCGCGCAATCGGCGGAGCGCGTGGACAAGCTGAGCGTCCGGGGCGAGCGGAGCGGATCCTGTTCTCTCGATTCGTAGCCGTTCACCCGGCACGCATTTCACTCCCAGAGCACGGCACCCACCACGGAGTGCGTCGCCCCCACTTGGCCGCCGCGCAGGCCGCAGATCACCCTCTTCAGCGAGCCTGCGTGGCGACTGAACGCACGGCCAAGTAACCATTCATGGGCCGCCAGGCCCGTTGAACGGTTACGTCGATTCAAAACTTCCTGAAGATACCGATCGGGAACGGAAGGAATGCGCGAGCCTCCTTCCCGTCCTTGACGCCGAGGATCCGCACGCAGCCATCGTAGCCGGCTGCGGCGATCCTCTCCCCGTCGGGCCGGAAGGCCAGCGCGTAGGTCCAACCCTCGGGGACATTCGAACTCTGCGCGCGATTCCCATCATCCGTCCGGTAGACCCGCACCTCGCCGCCGGACCCTCCGAGCGCGAGGAGCTTGCCATCGGCGCTGAACGCCGCGGCGAGGACAGCTCCGGGCTGGTCTTCGAATTCGCGCACCCGCTTGAGATCCTTCGCATCGTAGAGGGCGGGCTTGTTCGATTCGCCCGCGGCCAGGAAATGGTTCGATCCGGGCCGCGCGATCAGGCGGAAGACGGGTCCCTCCAGCGTGGAGAGGTTCTGGAGGAACTCGCCGCTCGCCGCGGCGCTGATCTTCACCGTCTTGTCCCTGCCGGCGGAGGCGATCCGGGAGTCTTCCGCGCCGAAAGCGACGCCGAGGATCCAGTCCGAGTGGACCTCCGAAGATATAAGCTCCTTTCCGCTCGCGGTCTCGATGACGCGCACCCTTCGGTCGGTCCCCCCCACGGCAATCCGCTCGCCGTTCGAGGAGAAGGAGGCGGCGTAGATGACGTCCCTGCCGAGCCGCAGGAACCGTACGAGCTTGCCCGCGGCCACGTCCCAGAGCTGAAGCTCCCCGAAGCGCGAGGGACTGCCGCCCGCGGCCAGGAGGAGCCCGCCGCCGGGCGCGGTCTGGAGGACGTGAATCTGCTCCGCCTCGCCGAGGAGCCTCGCCTCGGGGTAGACGCCGCGCTCGCCGCGCCCCGCGGCATCCGGCGCGGCTTCCGCGCGATGGACGAGGATTTCCCGGTAACCTGCCACGAAGAGGCGCTCGCCGTCGGCGCCGTACGCGAGGGCGGTGACCGACCCCGGGCGCGCATAAGTCGGAGGCTCAAGCCGGCGGGAATACGGCTTCGGCTCCGCGACCGGCTCTCCCTCCGGGCAGCCGGCCTCGATCCAGGCGCGTATGACCTCGACCTCCTCCGCCGCAAGCGGCCCTTCTTTTTTTGGAGGCATGGCGGGCTTCGCGGCGCCCGTGATGAGCTTGAAGAGGAGGCTCTCGCCGGGCTTTCCGGGCACGATCGCCGCGCCTTTCTTCCCGCCGGCCTTCACCGAGTCGAGGGCCTCGAGGCTCAGCTTGCTCTTGGGCTCCTCCCCGCCGTGGCACGCGACGCAGCGCTCGCGGAAGACCTTCGCGATGGCTCCGTGATACGTCGGCGGCCGATCGGCGGCCGAGAGAGGGCCCAGGAGAGCGAAGGCGGAGAGGAGTGCGCCGGCGGAGAAGTGGCTCGATGCGTTCGGGCGATGCAATGGGGAAAGTCCTGAGCGGCCTCGATCGAAGAAGAAGACGATGCCGGATTATATCTGGCCTTTCCGCCGAGCAACAAGTCGCCCCAGCGACTCATCGAGTCCGCACTACCGCATTGACGCCGCAGCGGGCCGGGTTAAGGTAAACGGCCTTCCCGACGGTATCAGGTCGAAAGGAGCGCAAAAGCCCATGACACGCTTGGTTCTTTCTCTCGCGTTTTGTTGTTGTCTCCCGCTCGTCCTCGCCGCCCAGGACGCGGGCGCGAAGAAGGATGAGCCCGCGCCGAAGGTCCGCGCGCTCATCGTCACCGGCGACGATGTCCCGGCCCACCCCTGGAAGGAGACGACGCCGGTCATGCGCGAGATCCTCGAGGCGACGGGCCGCTTCGATGTGCGCGTCTCGGAGGACGGCGAGATCCTCGGCTCAAAGGCTCTCGCGAATTACGACGTCATCATCTTGAACCTCCGCGATGGGCCGGGCCGTGAAGTGGGCGCGGAAGCGCTCAAGAACCTGCAGACCGCCGTCGAGGCCGGCAAGGGGCTCGTCGCGGTCCACTTCTCCTTCAACGCCTTCCGGAACTGGGAGGGCTACAAGGACCTGATCGGTCGAGTCTGGACGAAAGGCTCGGGCCACGGCCCGCGCGGCCAGTTCAAGGTCGCCATCGCCAAGAAGGACCATCCGATCACGTCCGGGCTTTCCGATTTCGTCGCCGATGACGAGCTTTACGCGGGCCTCGTCGGCAAGACGGAGCTGAACGTTCTCGCCACTTCGGAGTCGACCCACACGAAGCGCGTCGAGCCGATCGCCTGGACTCTAGAGGTCGGCAAGGGGAAAGTCTTCAGCCTCGGGCTGGGCCACGACGCCCGCGCGCGGCGAAACGCCTGGTTCGGCGTGCTCCTCGCCCGCGGCGCCGAGTGGGCCGCGACCGGCAAAGTGGCTCCCGATAGTCCGTCGCCTCGGTAGCGATTCACAAAGAGCCGCACAGGCCGGTAAGGGTAGGGCACGCCGTTCTCGGTCGATCGCCCCTCCCCTCCCTCCGGTTCAGAGCCCTCGGCATTCGGCCGAAAAGATGAGCCGGGGGAAAGCGTTGCGGCCGGTGGTCATCCGAGATATGTTTTCGGAGTCGCAAGTCCGCCCGCGACGCACCTTCCAAGAAACTACGAGCGGAAAGAAAAGCCGGAAACCTTCATGTGCGGGATCTTTGGAATCCTCTCTCCTCGCGTCGATGCCACCGTCGAATCGCCGGAAGAGTTCTTCAGGGACCTGTCGCGTCTCTTGTCCTACCGCCCGGTCTCGCCGGGCGGCCCCGCGGCGGCCGCCTCGAATGCGGGCGGTGACGCCTCGATCGAGCGGGCGATCGCGGCGCTGGCGGCCGTAAGGGAGAGGGGCTACCGCTTCCTCGGACAGGCGGGGTTCATTTCGGTCCTGTGCGACAGCGGCCTTCAGGATCGACTCCGCGCCGCCACGCGCACGATCGGCCAGTGGATCCGCGAGTTAGAAGCGCATGCCGAGCGCGGGTCCTTCCGCAGCCAGAAGGACGGCGAGTTGATCAACCAGCTCATCGTGGGCGGCCACGACCTCGTCTGGCAGATCGACCGCGACATCCTGAGCAACATCGAGCCGGTGCGGCGGCTCCTGGGCGGGAGCGACTTCACGCTCGCCGTCTGGCGCCACGGCTGGCAGCTCAACTTGATGCTCAACAGCCTCGACCGGCTCGAAGTCCGCGGACGCGACTCGGCCGGCATCGCCGTCTACGCCCACTTCTCATCGGAGGAGTCGCTGACTCGTTTCCTCGCGTCCGGAACGCACGCGCAGGAGCTTGAGGAGCGGAGCCGGCTGCCCGCATTCTCGCACCTTTCGCTCGTGAGGCCCGACACGAGCCGCCGATCGCTTCTCCTCGCCTACAAGATCGCGCAAGAGGTCGGCGAGATGGGCTCCAACGTCCGCTTCCTGCGGGATGTGATCGCCCAGGACGCGTTCTTCCAGGCCTGCCTGCGCGATGCCGGAGTCGAGATTCAGGCTCTGGCGCACACGCGCTGGGCCTCGAACGGCGTCGTCTCCGTCCCCAACTGCCACCCGGTCGACAGCACGATCGCTGTCGAAGGCGGACCCCTCCAAGGCAGCCGCGGCGGCGTGGTCGCCGTCCTCAACGGTGACGTGGACAACTATCAGGAGCTGTTCCAGCGTTACGTGCGCGAGCCGGGGTTCTCGATCGACGAGGAGATCACGACCGACGCCAAGATCATCCCGCTCGTCGTGGGCCACCACTACCGAAAGACCAAGTCGCTCGAAGGAGCCTTCCGGGCCGCCTTCGACGAGTTCGAGGGTTCGATGGCGATCGGCCTGATGTCGGCCGACCGCCCCGGAGAGTTCCTTTTCGGCCAGAAGGGGAGCGGACAGGGGCTCTACCTCGGGTTCGCCGGCCCATCGGTGGCGGTCGCCTCGGAAATGTACGGCCTGGTGGAGATGACCCAAAACTACTTGAAGGCCGATGGCGAGCGCGTTCCCGGAGGCGAGGTCTTTCGACTCGCCGCGCGTCCGGAGGGCGTCGAGACCCGCATCCTCGATGTGGGCAGCGGGTCGCGGCCGATCCCGCCCGACCGGCTTCGAAAGGCCGAGATCACGACGCGCGACATAAACCGCGGCGAGTTCCCGCGATTCCTCCTCAAGGAGATCTCCGAATCCGTGGAGACGGTCAAGAGGACCTTGCGGGGCAAGTTCGAGATCGACTCCGGCGGCCTGCCGCGGTTCCTCCTCGGACCGGAAGTGCTCGCTCCGGGGAGGATCGAATCGCTCAGGAACGGATCCATCCGCCGAATCATCGCGATCGGCCAGGGCACGGCGGCCATCGCCGCCACCGGCGTCGCCCACCTCCTGCAGGAGACTCTGGCGGGGGCGAAGCACCCTCTCGAGATCCTCAGCATGAAAGCCTCCGAGCTGTCCGGCCACTGCCTGCGCAAGGACATGACCGACACGATGGTCATCGCGGTCTCGCAGTCGGGGACGACGACCGATACGAACCGCACCGTCGACATGGTCAAGGACCGAGGGGCCTGGGTCGTCTGCATCGTCAACCGACGCAATTCGGACCTCGTCTACAAGTCCCACGGAGTCCTCTACACGTCCGATGGACGCGACATCGAGATGTCGGTAGCCTCCACGAAAGCCTTCTACGCCCAGAACGTCGCCGGCCAGATCCTCGCGCTCGCCCTCGCCGACGCGCTCGGGAGCATGCCGCGCGAGAAGATCGCGCGCGAGCTGGAGGCGCTGAGCGGCCTCCCCGGTGCCATGGCCGAGACGCTGCAATTGAGCCCCAGTGTCAAGGAGCTTGCGGAAAGGTATGCCCCGCGGCGAGCCTACTGGGCGCTCGTCGGGAGCGGCTCAGGCAAGATCGCCGCCGATGAGATCCGCATCAAGCTCAGCGAGCTGTGTTACAAGTCGATCGCTACCGACTTCCTCGAAGACAAGAAGCACATCGATCTCTCCTCCGAGCCCCTGGTGCTCGTCTGCGCCAACGGATGCTCGTCAGCGACGATCTCCGACGTCGTCAAGGAGGTCGCCATCTTCAAAGCTCACCGCTCGATTCCGGTCGTCATCGCGACGCAGGGCGAGACCCGCTTCGATCCGTACGCGGCCGGAGTGCTCTCCGTCCCACGCTACGACGGCGCGCTCGGCTACCTTCTGGCCACGATGGCCGGGCACCTGTTCGGCTTCCACGCCGCCGCGGCGTTCGACCGGCGCGCGGACCAGATTCGCGCGGTGCGCACGGGAGTCGTGAAGGAGCTCGGCCGGCGGGTCGCGCAGCCCTCGACCGCGGTGGAGGTGGGGTTCGATCCCTCCAGCCTCCCGGCCGACCTCGTGGCGGAGATCGCGCGGCTCGAAGAGTCGCTGGGAGAAGGGCTCTTCGACAGCGGCCTCAAGCCGTCGACTTCGGTGAAGCTTTCGAGCCTCTTCGGGTTCATCCTCGGGCGGCTCTCGCTCGACCTTTTCGCCCGCCAGTTCCGCCGGCCGGCGAGCTCGACCGACCTGCTCGAGGCGATGATCCAGACGCTGACGGCCGCCATCGACGAGATGGGCCGCCCGATCGACGCGATCAAGCACCAGGCGAAGACGGTCACGGTCGGGATCTCACGCGCCGAGGAGCCTCGACCCGAAGGAGCGCTCTGGTCGCTCCTCAGGAACTTCTCTCTGCCGTTCGAGGATTTTGCCGAGAGCCACCGGGCGTTCCTCACCGCCTTCGAGCCGCTCGTGGCGCACGTGGAAGGGGCGACCCTCTACCGCATCGCCAGGCTCGACGCCGTCGGAAGACCGCGCACCGAATCGACGATCCGAGTCGAGAGAAAGATCGGGACCGCGGTTCGGATCTACTCGCGCTGCGAGGACGAGAAGCCCCTGAGCGGCACGAAGTGGGGCGTCGTGAAGACTCGCGAGCTGTACCTCGGCTACGGGCAGACCGACGGCCGTAAGATCCTCATCGTCCCCCTCGTCGGCGAGAAGGAGGAAGGGCACCTTGTCCTCTTCCACATCGAGCTTGCACCGAGCGGCGACCGCCCGTCGCGCCTCAGGGCCCTCTCGGCGCACCGCACCCACCTCGACCGGCTCAAGATCGCCGTCACCGAGCGCAACCAGACCTGGGACCCGAGCCTCATCGACCGCATCGACAACGAGACGCTCTTCATGCGCCCGCCCGAGCAGGTCGCGGAGGAGCTGGTGGCGAAGATGGCATCCGTTTGAATCCCCGTTCGCTACCGCGACAGGTCGATGTTGATGCCCCTCTCCCGGTGGACGTCGCGGATCTCGACCGTTCGCCGGATTGAGCCGGAGGCCCCGTCGGACGTTCGCCGGAAGGCGGCGATCAGCGTGTAGTCGCCGGCCGCGAGGCCGCGGATCTCGAAGCGTCCGGTCTCGTCGACGACGGCCGATTTGCGTCTCGAGGTTCGTCGCCCGCGTGCCTCCGGGTCGACCCGGTTGGGGCTAAGGGTGATAAACACGCTGTCGATCTCCGATCGCCCCCGCACGCTCCCTCGAAGCGTCGCTCCGGGGTCGAGGAACGCTCGCACCCCGACCGTGGCCTCGTCCCCCACTCCCTGCTCGAGGGCGTAGTCGCCGATCTCGAGTGGGACGAAGTCGTCGTGCGTGAAGCCGAGGCGATAGACTCCATCGGGAAGACCTCGAAGGAAGAACGTCCCATCGCTCCGCGTCGCGGTCCGGCCCGGCGGCTCGGCGCGGTCCCGGCTTTCGGATCCGCCTCCGCGGCCGCCGCTTCCCCCTTCGGCTTGCGGATCTTCTCTCCTGGCTCCCCCATCTCTTCCTTGCGGCCCACGTGAAGTTCCATCTCTGCGGGACCACTCCATGGGGACGTAATCGGTCTTCCCGGTGGTCTGATCCGTTGCACGCCGGAGAGCCTGGACCGTCGCACGGGCGACGGGACCGCCGCGGCCGTCGAACAGCGTCCCCGCGATGAGGCCGGCCTCCCGGAGCGGAATGACCACGTCCGCGAGGCCTTCACCGATCGCCAGCTCGATCTCCAGCGCATCGCCCGCAAGGTGACCCGGCGCGTCGGCCCGGATCCGGTACCGGCCCGGGGGGAGGTCGTCGATGGCGAATGTACCGCCGGGGCTCTCGAACTCCCGCCATTGCCGCAGCAGTTCCCGCTCGCGAGGGGAGAGGCGGTCGGGCTCCTCGAACTCGAGCCCGACTCGGAACGCCGGCGCCGGCTCGCCCGTGAACGCTCCTGCGACCTTGCCGGAGAGGGAAACGAGCCGCTCGAGACGCACCGCGACGTCGCCGCGGCCGGCCGGAACGTCTCCAAGGAAAGCGGACGCGAAACCCTCCGCGACGACCTGCACGTCGTAGGGCCGGTTCGCGAGCCTCGAGAGGCGAAAAGCGCCGAAGGTGCTCGAGCGGGTGCGCTCCTGGCTCCAGTACTCGCCGCTTCCCTCGCCCTTCACGACCGCGTGGACTTCGGCCGCCGGGATAGGGTCCCCCTCCGGCGAGCGGACGCTCCCGGCGATCGTCATCTCGGGCTCCATCTCGATGCCAAGAGCGTGAGTGCCGCCCGCAGCGAGGTCGAAGGCCTCCGACCGCGCCGTGATGAAGCCTGGCGCCCTCGCGATGGCGTGGAACGAGCCCGCCCGCAGGCCACGCACCTCGAACTCTCCGGCGGCATCGGCGAGCGCGGATCTCTCTTCGGCGAGGGCGATCGGATCGCCGGATGGCTCTTCGCCGGCGGGAGACCGCACGGGAACGACGGCGACGGCGGCGCCGGAGATGGGGAGAAGGTCCTGGCCGGCGACTCGTCCCCGCACCGTCGCCGAGGGCTGCACGAGGACGTCGATCCCCATGAACTGAGCGCTCGGGTCCGCGACCTCGAAGGGCTCCGAAGCGGCGGAAGAGAACGGGGCGCCTTCAACCAGCACGCGGAAGGTGCCGCTCTCGGGCACGAGGAGGCGGTAGGACCCTTTCTCATCCGTGCACACGGGCCGTCCGACGCGGAGCGCATTGCTTGCGGGAACCGGACCAGCACTCGAACCTCCATCCGGCGGAGCCCCGCGGATGAGCGACGCGCGCAGCCCCTTCACCGACAGACCGGGAGCCGAGCGGACCCTGCCGCTCACGGACCCGCCCCGCTCGAGCGCGAACCTCAGCTCCTCGGCGCGGTCGCTCAAGATCACCGCCCACTGGACCAACGTCGCGTAGCCTTCGGCCTCGACGGTGAAGCGGCGCTCCCCATTCGGAAGATCGTCGATCGTAAACCTTCCATCGGCGTCGGTCTCGACGGCGCGGTGCCGCGCCTCGAGGCAACCCAAATCCCATTCCAATCTGGGGAACGAGATGACCGAGGCGCCCGCCACCGGTTCTCCGGACTGGCGATCGACGACGATCCCTTCGGCGGGATTCGCGACCGCCAGGACGACCTCCATCGGGCCGTCACGAGGGATCACCACATCGATCGTGCAGGTGCGATGGAGCTTCGCGGAGGCCTCCAGCTCGTAGGCGCCGGCGGACAGGTCCGTGAACTCGAAGGAACCGCCGGCGCGGTCGCCTCCGTCCGACGGGGCGTGCCCGCGACGCCGGAGGGTCACCTGGGCATCCTCGAGCGGTTTCCCGCTCGCGCTCCGGACCGCTCCCCGGATCCGAAGGCCTTCCTCCAGCTCGAAGATGAGCCGGTTCTGCTCCTCGGTGTTGGACTCGTGGACCACGACGACCGGCGCTTCGGCCCGCCCGTAGCCCGCCCGCTCGACCTCGGCCCGATAGAGACCGCGAGCCAGTCCACCGAAGGCGAAGCGGCCGTCATCTCCGGTCCGAGTCGCCAGAGCCGCGCCGGGACGGGTCGAGGGGCGGCCGCCAGCCTCGATGGCTGTCGTGGCGTCGCTGCCGTCGGCGGTGAGGTAAATCAACCGCACGTCGGCGCCGTCGATCGGTCTTGCGGCTCGATCGACGACTTCGCCGTGGAGGAAAAGCTCGGTCTGGAGGATGATTCTCAAGACGCCGTCGCGCGCCGGTGCATCGGCGACGCTCCTCCGCGCGAAACCGCTCGCGGCGACCTGGAGGTCGTGGTAGCCGCCGAGAAGCCCCTGGAGCACGAAACGGCCCTCTCGATCCGAAACGGCCGTCGCGGAGCGCTCCGCGAGCGCGCCCTCGAACAGCTCTCGGACGGGCGTACCTATGGAGCCGGTGGGTCTCTGCGCCGGCGCGCTCCAGAAGGATTCGACGCGAGCGCCTGCGATCGGAGAGTCCCCGAGCGCCAGTACCACGCCGCTGATCGAGGAAAATGCTGCGAGCTTGAGATCGACGGACGCCGATGGCCGCTCGGCGCCGACGATGACGACATCGCTCGCATCCGGAAGGAGCCCGCCGCGGCGAGCGCCGAGCCGAAAGGATCCTGCCCCGACCCCTTTGAAGCCGAAGCGTCCTTCGGCCGATGCAGCGATTCGCGGACTCGCTTCAGCACGCTTCTCGATCTCCTGAACGGCGAGCGACCGGAGGTCATCGACAACAAGCTCGAAGTTTGCGGGAGTCCAGAAGGGCAGTCCGGGATCGTCCGACTCGATGGCGATCAGGAAGACTTCGGCGCCGGCGGCGGGCTCTCCGGAGGGATCGAGCACCGTCCCGCCGATCGAATGCTCGCCCTCGCCGAGGTCGAGGGTTCCCTCGGCGAGGCCTTCGGACCCCGAAGGATCGAGAGGCGGCGCATCCGTCGCCGCTTGCGACTCCGGCGTTTCCTCGTCGATCGCCGCGCGCTCGAATGTTGCCGTCTCGACGGCTTCCGGCGGGCCGCCGCGATCGTGCCCTCCCATGCCCACGGGCCGCCGTAGCCCGAGCCAGACGATCGTCCCGGCGAGGATGAAGACCGCCGGAAACACGGCGAGAGCGACCCTGAGGATGAGTCTGCGCATGGCCATTCGGGTGTCGGCGTGGAGCCCTCCTCGGCGGATTTCGCCGTCGCGCCCATGGAGCGACTCGGCCCGGCGAGGAAGCTCACGGATACCGAAAGGGATTCTCGCCAGGCGCCATCATGAGTGCAAGGGCGCGGGCCGGTCTCTCGCCGGCTTCCGGAGCTGTGAAGAAGACCCTCGTGGAGGTCGTCCGGGGATCGAAGGACTACCTTGAAGTTCATCCGGGCGCAACCCTGCGGGCCGGGCGCTTTTGGCGCCATGCTTCGTTGCTCCTCGTCGACGATACTCTCCGCCGTATCGCCTCCTCGTCGCGCCTCGCCTGACGCCAAAATCGC
>Ga0187893_10002065_pt1 | contig 45470 bp, 74 predicted proteins | sample MA1701074metaG_FD_139574 | JGI IMG/M metagenome (GOLD analysis project Ga0187893, IMG submission 139574) | White microbial mat communities from a basaltic lava cave in the Kipuka Kanohina Cave System on the Island of Hawaii, USA - MA170107-4 metaG ... | reverse complement strand
GGATCGGAGGGGACCGTCTGAACCCTGCACCAGGCCTTGAACATGCCCTGGCCGTAGGCCGTGCGAGGCGCCAATGGCGGAGCCTGGATCACAACATGGTAGGCCTCGTAGATCCCAGTCTCCGGGCGAGCGACCGCAATCTCTTCTCCCTCGCGTCTGGCGCACAAGCCCCTGGTCAGGAGCTCTTCAATCACGGCATCAACGAAGTGCCACGCGGGATTGTTCTGCTCCAGCTTCGATCCGTCCTTCGCCCTGATCTGTACGCTATCGTCCCCGAGCGGGCTCGGGCCAAACCAGTCGGGGCGGGCGGAGCGAACCGTCCGGATGGCCCCGTCCACCTGGCGCCAGAAATTGCCCTCACCGATCGGCTGCTCGCAAGTAATGCCCTCGGGGATCTCGCATATCGGTTCTGGGGATGGGGTCGGAAACGGCTCTGGAGTCGGCGTCGGGACCGGAGTTGGCGTCGGGCTGGGAGATGGCTCGGGCCGCGGCACGGCGCAGGTCGGGTCCTGGAGACATTTTCTGACCGCGCCTGAAATGATTGAGCATCCGGCGATGGCCAGTGTCACCATCACCAGCGGCACTATCGGCCCGGCTCTGAGCTCACGACTGTTCACATTTTCTCCCTAAGCTTTTTGCGGTACCGTTTTCGGCGTCCACCGGCAACGTCGCGCATCTCGTTAAGTCCAATGGCAATCGCCTGGGCCCTGCTTTTGACGATAGGGCCTTCTTTGGAGCCGGAGTGCAGCCGGCCCTCTTTGAATTCCCTCATTGTTCCTGCCATCCCAGGCATATTAGCCCTCGAGCGCCGAACGTAGCTTAGCGCGGTAGCTGGCCTTCTTCTTGGGCTTGGCCTTCGCCTCTTCCTCGGCTTTCTTTTTGGCCTCTTCGGCCTTCTTGCGGCGGATCTCGGCGGCCTTTGCCCCAAGGCCAGCGGCACTGGTTTCGAAACCGGTCGGCCCAAAGTAGTCTTTGGCCCTAGAGCCGGTTGAGCCAATCTTCCGGCCCTGTGCATCGTACTCGGTGGTTCCCTCTTCGGCATGCAAAGCCATCTATTCCTCCAATTTCTATTCTACCACAGCCGGCGCTGGCCGTTGTCGAAGCAGGCGAGCCCTGCGCCGCTTGCGCTCTTCAAGTGCTTTGATTGCCTGCCTTTGCATCTCGGCCTTGGCCGATGTAACCCCGTGCTCAGGGGTCCACTCTTCCGCTGTCCCGAACAAAAAGCCCAGCCAGCCAGGGCTGACGTTGGGGTAATTCTTGCTGGGAGCCACCCGCTCTTTGAGCTCGGTAAGGACGGCCCGGCCGAGACCGTAGGGGTTGGGGAGGATGTTGCCCCCAATGGCCTCGATCCAGCCACGGTAGAGCTGCCTCACCTTGGCCGGGGTGTACTTCCGCTTATCGTCCATGTTGGCGAGGTATTCGATGAAATCAGTGGCCCCCTTGCCCAGATCGTAGATCGTCTGGGCCGGCGCCCCCAGGAATCCGGCCACGCGACGGCCTGTGTCCTGGAATTCCTCTCCGGACAGGTTGAACGTTCGAGCTCCACGCTCGAGGATAGCCTGCGGGTATCCGAAACCTCCGGCGTACTGCCATGCCTGCAAGCCCTGGAGTACCAGGCCCAACGCACCGGCATCGCGGGTGTCGAGTGGCTTAGTCCCGGAAATCTTGGAGAAAATCTGCCAACCCTTTCGCAGCAATTCCTGTGGCGTCGAAGCCTCTTCTTTCAGGGCCGACAGATCCTCTTCGTTCAGGCCTCGGCCCTTGAGCAGGGACTGGGCATAGAGAGCCATCCCACCCCACATGGGAGCGAACATGGTGTGATAGCTGAGAAGGGCCCTGGCGGAGTTGCCCATGGCCTGCCTATTTCCGGCCTTCCTGGCGTTGTTCCACTTCGTCGCCTCGCTCACCTGCCAGCGCCAGTGCTGATATGGGTAGGCCATGAACGTATTGAAGACCTTCATCCCGGGCTTATTCCAGGCAAGTGGAATATTTTCGGCCCTGGTTCTGAAGTTAGTCATGTTGGCGAAGCGCTGGGCAAACCTATCCATGAGCGCGGACGGAGTGTCGCCAAGCATGCGTGTTGCTTCGGTAGTGACACCACCCTTTGGGCCAGCTTGGAATCTCATCTGTCCAAGCGTGCCCTGTCTAAGTCCCTGCTCGAGTCCGTTAGGATCCAGGGAGAGGGCCTTGTCTGCGAGCTCCTTACTGCCAAGCATTTCTTCGAGGGCAGCCCTGTTCTTTCTTCGGATAACGTCTATGAACGTGAGCCGGCCCAGGCGATCTGAGTATTGACGCACAGCCTTATCGGACAACTCCATGCCGTAAGTTGTGCGAACGAACTTATTCAGGGTCTTAGATTTTCCACCGAACGTCAAGAGCCACTCTACATACGTCCCCTTCTCGGCCCCACCAAAACGCTCCGTGATCTCCTTGCGTAGGGCTGGAGCAGTAGAGCCGGCCCGGACAGCGTCTTGGGCGATCTTCCCGTGGGCGAAAATGTAACCCTTTGCGGCCCTAAGCATGTTCCAAGTGCTCCTAGCTCCGCTGTAGCTAAACGCCTTGGCCGAGGGAACCGCGCCCTGTGCAATCTGCCGAATCGGAGCAAGGCCCAATTTAGTCAGGCCCAGGAGGGCACGAAACTCCCTGGCGATCATACCTGGGCCAGGCCCACCTATGTCAGGTTGCTTATATCCAAAGCTCTGCTTCATTTGGTCGGCGATGAACGAGCGTTGCTCCGGGCTCAGTTGCCCGCCAGCCAGCTTTCCCAGCTCGCTCTTCGGACCCAGGAACCGGCCGTAGGCAATCCGATCCCAAGCTCCCTGTAGATATTCGCGGACCACGTTCGGATCGCGGCGCCAGTCCTTTGTGGCGAAGTCGGCCCTGGCCTTTTCCAGGTGTCCGTACTTCCGATACCACGCCTCGTTTCCGTAGTTCTGCTGAAGATCCGTCGCGGCCAGCTCACGATCGGGGGCGTTCAGATCAAGACCACCCAGCTTGTCTTCGTACTTCGTCCGGAGGGCCTCGAGTCGACTCTGACCCTCGGGCGTGTTCCGCATCCACTCTAGATGGCTATCCACCAGAGTGTCGAAGGAAGCGCGCTCTCCCTTCATGTGTGGAAAGAATTGTCCAACCTCCTGTCCAGAGTATGTACCGGCATCTACCGCCGCCGCCTTGGCCTCGTTGAAGACGGCACGGGTCGGCTTGTACATCTCCAGCTCTGGACCAGTCAAATCGGAAGCGGGCCTGTCACCATTCAGGGCATCCACGACCCTGTCCCAGGATTTGTCAAAGCCTGCCTTACTCGACTGCTTCAGTTGGTCAAGGGCCCGATCGAACGTGTACACCGACTTCCCGGCCTGGGCCTCGGAGTAGTCTCTGGTGCCCTCAATTCCCTCTGCGATTCTTGCTCCAACCGGCTCTTTGCTTGGAGTCAGCATCCTTCGGATCTGTTCGATTCCCGGAATGCGCCACCGACTGGGCTTCGGCTGGTCGGCGTACCGCGGGCCCTCTGTCGGCTTGGCCCCAGTCCGCTCTATCATTTCTGGAACGGTAACTGTTGGTTTCAGGCCAGCCTGTTCCCTGCTCTGTATCTCTGCCTGTGTGGGTGCCCTGAACCCCCCCTCGAACGCTGGCGCCGACTCGGCCGGCTTCGCGGCCGAAACTGTAGGCACTTTTGGCACAGGTGCCGATATTTCCGGTTGGGCGCCAAGCTCCCTTTCAAGATCAGCCAGAGAGGTACCCTCATCCGTGATCTCATGGGCTACGTTCGGAGCTTCTACTGGCTTTGAGCCCCTAGCCTGGTTAGCATCCAACCAGGTGTCGGTAGTGGTGGGCTGACCCTGCCTAGCGGCCTCGGCACGGCCGGCGGCAAACTCATCCCTGGTGATCGTCTTGCTCTCGACAGTCTTCCCGGGCTCGTAGGATGCCGCCCGCTCGATATCGGTGGTCCAATGCCCACTACCGCCCCCGCCACGGTAGACCGTGACGGTGTCAGATGGGGCCGTCTCGACCGGCCGAGCAGGAGCCTCTACGGGCCGCGCTGGCGGCTCCACCGGGGCGGGCCTGGGTTTAGCCGCGACAGAGGCCCTGGGCAGTTCTAGCGGGGCCTGGCGGGGCGGCCCTGGAGCCTCCCTGGCCATCCTACGAGCTTTGCCGATGGCGTGCATTCCACCTAAGGTGGCCAAGTCCACCAGCAGTGGGGCAGCGGTCACCCTAAACTCTTCAGAATCAACGCCATGCTGCTTTGCTACTTCGCGGAGTTGGACCGCCGCCTCGACGCCACCCTTGGCCAAAGCCAATTGCATCAATGTGTTGAAGAGCTTCCCGCCTCCGGCCCCCAGAGCCATCATCGGATCTGTGACGATCTCGCCAATCCGGCCACCGATGGCCTTCTCTACTGGTCCAAGCTCTGGAGGGGGCAAAAACGCTCCAACCGCAGGCCCACCTGGGGCCCTGGCAAGCCTGAGCCATTGCTGCCCCAGCCTTTGCCTCCAATCCTCTGGCAATCCGGCCGCAACTCCAGCCTGTTGCAACAGTTGCCCTGGAGCGCCCATGGCAGTATTAAAGGCCTCATTTGCAGTCTGTGCAAGGGCACCAGCCAGAGCCGGTGATTGCCTTCTCAGGAACCCCATCCCAAGTCCACCAGGAACCAGGAAAGACATGGCCTCCTGAAGTGAGCCGGCCTCCGGTAATAGCTCTTCCTCTGGCTGTGGCGGTGGCAGGGTTGGGGACCCAACTGGGGCTATGGCGGCCGGAGGCTGGGGGGCCGGAGGCTGGGGGGCCGGAGTAGGCTGAAAGGCAGGGGCCAGGGGAGCGGTGGGGGCGGGACCTTGCGCGGGCTGAGCCGGCATAGGCGGGGCAGCTCTCCCCGACCCCTGCATCAACATTCTATCACGAGCAGCTCTAGCGGTTGCAGAAGGTGGAGCTGGCGCCCTGTTGCCGCTTCCAATTCCAGCACTTCTGATGGTCGAGTCAACGGGAGCGGTACGCCCAGAAATGGCCTCGGCTGGCTGGTCTGCGGCAGCATCGGCCAAGGCCCGGCCCTGCCGGGCGGCCTCGGCCGCCATTTGCATGGCCAGACGCGGATCGCCCAAGGCCTGGAGCCAGGCGGCGTACTTCATGCCCCTGGCCTCTGGCCTCATCACGTACCTGACCTCACCAGCCCTTTCGATGTCTTCCTCGGTAGTGGCCGGGGGCAGTCGGCCCGGGGCTGGCCGCTCCCGGATCTTCCTGCCGACCAGAGCGGCGGTGGCCTCGGCCCTAGTTCCAAGGACCGCCATCCGACGCTGAATGTCGGCCGGGTCTATGGTGTCGGCTGGGGGACGAACACCAGTCCTGAGCTCTTCTTCGTTAATGAGCTGACTCTTTGCCCGCTGGTAGAGTGCTGCCGGGTCTTCTGCGAGCCGAACCGCCCCCATCTCCGCCCTCTGTCCGGCCAGCGTGAGTCCAACTTGTCGATTGGCCTCAGCTATTTGGGCGGCCTCGAGCGACCGGGCCCGTCTCTCCCTGGCATTGGCCTGCCTCTCTGAGGCAGATTCACGGGCCCTTTGGAACTTCTCGGCTTCCGCGAGCAACTTCTCTCGAAGGCTTTGTTCCTTCTTGGCTACCGCAATCGGCTCACCGGTCTGCTCCGAAATCAGCTTTTGGCGTTCCAGGGCCGCCTTGCCCTCGGCCTCTGAGAATTGTTCCTGGACCTTCGGTTGGGCAAGGGCGTAGGCCGCGGCCTGCCGGGCGGCTGGACCACCCTCCATCCCTATGGTCGATGGTTGATAGCCCGGCTGCTGCGCCTCGACCGCAGCCTGTCGTAGGGCAGTGTTCAGGATAGTTGAGGTCTGAGCTTCCTTGGCCTTTTGCTCTTCTGCCCTGATCTCAGCCTCAACCTTGGCCCGACGATCCTCTTCGATCTTCCGGCGTCTTCGGATATCCCCAAATTCCCTTGCCGCAGAGATGAATTGCTCTAGGTAATTTGGTCCCCTGGCAATGGGAGTTTCAAAATCGTAGTCAGGCCCAGCCCCACCGCCATACCGAATCTGGCGCCGTCTTCCGATGGAAGAACCGAGGGCCAATTACTCGTTCCTCACTGAATTGTAGGCTGCGGCTGCGCCACTGGCCAGGCCACCAAGGGCTCCGCCCAGCACGCTTCCTCGAGCGGCCTTTATCTTGGGCGGAGGACCGGCGATATCGTAGTAGCTCTGCATAGGGTTGTACGCGGTTCCCTCGACGCTGTAAGGAGAACCAGCCCCGTATCCACCACCACCACGGATCAGCTTTTCGAGACCAGCGGCGCTACCCCCGCCCCTGGTGAGCGCTAGCACCAGGCGATCCCTAAGAGTCGAAGTGCGGCGTGTTCTCTGTCGCCCAGGAAGCTCTTCCTGTGCGTACTGCGCCGCGGCCAACTTATTCTTGTAGCGGTTCATCACGTTCTGGTTGTAGGCCTCAATCTCCGCAGCACGGTTGGCCTGACGTGCCTGGAGAGCACCGCCGACGCCCCCCAAAATTCCCCCGAGGATGGGGATACCCTTGATGAGATTCAAAGCCATGATTACTCCCTTCCGCCTTCCCCGAGCCCGAGAACAATCTCAAGTAGGCGCGGATCTATCGTCGACGTGGTTCCGTCCCCGTTGTCGATCGTGATGGGTGGCTCGCCCTGGCCGGCGCGGGCGGCGGCGGCACGATTGGCGAGGATCTGCTGAGCGAGCTGCTCGCGGTTCATGCGCAGATTCTCGAGGTTGACTCCGCGGTTCGCCAGCTCACTTGCGGCAATCTGAGCCTGAGCTATCGCCTGCTGATTGAACTGTGCGGCCTTCTCGGCGTACTGCTGGACATTCTCTCTCTGGGCACCGGCAATGGCACCACGGCCCGAGGCCTCCTGCTCCGCCAGTATGGCGGCGGCAGCGGGTCCCTGGATTCCGCGACGGGCGAGATCAGCGAGGGCGGCTTCCTTGCCACCCCTGATGCCGGCCATGCCCTGCTCAAATGCCTGTGCGTTGGCACGCGACAGTCCGGCCGTCCCGAACGGATTGGTTCTCAGGTTGCCGAGAATCCCAGACTTCAAGGCGGCGTCGATATCGGCGTCGCCCAAGTTTCCAAGCGCACCCCACATTTGCTCATACCCCCACGGTGAGGGCGCAATCGGTTGCGAGGCCGCCGTGGGAGGCGTGGCTATGGGCGGTGCGGCTGGCTGCGCTGGCCCGGTGGGGCCAGCCGCGGGCAGCCCAACCGGGGCCGGAGGAACGGGGGGAACAAACGGGGCCGGCTGAGCTTGTGGAGCTGGCTGTGGAGCTGGCTGTGGGACTGGCTGTGGGACTGGCTGGGGGGCAGGCTGTGGAGCGGGCCGGGGTGGCTGCCCATCACCACCAGGAACACGTTGGCCTCCCCCAAGCGCGGAATACCCAGCGCTGTAAGCTGGCAGGGCCGCCTCCATCCTAGCCGGATAGGACGCCCTCTGACCACCCGGAAAGCCCGGATTCACTGGGGGCGTGTTCCGCGGCCTACCTATGGGAGCCTGCGGAACGGTTGGCATCTGTGGAGCGGCCGGACGTGGCGCCCGCAGGGTGAAGACATCGCCAGCCCCCGCCGGACGCCCGGGGCCCCGACCCGGCTGGGGGACTCGGAACATGGAGGGGTTGTATGGAAGCGCCATCGCGGTCTCCTACACTATCAATAGTCGGGCCCGGCCGGTTGCCGTAGCGCGAAGTGAAAGGACTCTATCCGTCCAACCAGTCTCGCCGTCGTACACGACCAAACCAGAGCTCCTGCCGATCACGAAGTACCCGAGCGGGACTCGGCCCAGATCGTGAGATAGGAAGTGGTCTTCGTCTACGGATTCAAACACAAGCTCGAGCGACGGCTGTGCCTGGAAACGAGGGAGCGAGATTTGGCTCAACCTATCTCCGGTAAGCGGGATTGGCACCGGAATCAGCATCAGTGCCTCGTCCTCATGGCCTTGGATGTCAAGACACCCCAGCTAATCTCACTGACGAAAAACGGGTCGCGTCCGGAGTATTCGAGCTGGACCTGCAACTGGGACTGGAGCTCGTATCGCCCAATCAGTCCCATCTGCTTCCAGCCGAAATCCCCTTCCAGGTCGTACTCCCCAGTTTCGAGAACGGTATCTCTATTGTCCCCAAACACTCTCAGTGTTACCGGGTACCTGGTGGGAGAAGACACGACACTAACCTCTCTCAGGGTCGATCGCTCTCCGGCCTCTCCGATCCTGGGCGCACCCGATCTAAGCAAGCCACGGATATCTCCATCCAGATCGGTGGTACCCTCGAAGAGCCAGAGCACTTCGCCGAAATCTCTGGCGGTCGCAAAGACACGGGTGCGTTCGCTATCCTCGTAGCCAAAATGGATCGAGCGCACGTCTTCAGTCCATGCCATCTCGGACCAGGCACCAGTCTGATAATTCAGCGCGACCGCTTGCCAGCTCCCGTCCATCAGGGGGAAGGCGCATACGTACAGGGTGAGGGATGGAACGATTTCGGCGTAGGCCAGGTCACGGCGATCCTGATCCATGAAGGCCAGGGCGGCCTTGACCTGAAGGTTAGAGATGTTCTTCGGACGCGCGTCAGGCGTCGCGGACATGAAGCCCGACTCCGACAACCAGACCAGCGTCCCCTCGCAGTCCCGCATCGAAAAGGGAGCAACGCAGCCGGCCACGTCCGTCCAGGTGTCCTTGTCCCAGGTCTGGCGATCGTAGCCGGTGAACAGCATCATCTTCCGACGCTTTGCCACCACCATGTACTTGCCCCAGGAGTAGATCACCTGGATCTTGTCCCCATCGTTCTTGTCGAATTCGAAGGCGTTCGCAGCCGAGAAGGACTCGTACCTTCCAATCGGAGAGAACCCAAAAGATTTCCCGTCCTCGGTAATCCACCAGGTCCTCTCATTCCAGAAGTCGAACCACTGCGTTTCCGGCGGCAGGTCATTGTCTGTGGCAAGCTGCTCTCCCGAGGCATCCTCCTGAGACGTGATGTTGTAGGCTGTCGTATCCGAAGCCACGTTGGCGACCCTAAACAAGACCGCACCGTCTATGCGGCTCATGTAGATTCCGTACTTGTCCCACCGAACCCAGGATGGGGCCGGCACAAAGCTGGATACCTGGATGGACAAGATCGGGAATCCAACCCCGGCCTGATCGACTACCACCGTTGCCTCCGGAGAGCCGTTTCCCTCGAATCCGGTTTCGGAGTCAACATAGGTGTACGAGACCAGGTAGGTCCCGTCTGGTAAATTCGGATTATCTGGTCCTGGTGCCACGTCGTAGATTGGCGTGAGGGTCAAGGGCAGGATCGGAGCCGGCCGGCCTGCATCAGTCCATCCGTCAGCCTCAATCCTCTTAATCCTGCCTGAGCCGCGGCGGGACGCATAGACCCGCCTTACCCGCGTCCTTAGGAGCCACGGCATCTCGTCTTCGACGAAGCTCGCACCCAGGTCGTCCGGGATCACGGCCGGCTCCCACGCGCCGCTCTGATGAAGCAGAGCGAATTGGCCCTTCGTGGAGGCGGTCACAGCGGCCCAGGTTGCCAGCTCACCAGTTGCGTGGGCCAGCTCCCGAACCGGAAGGGCGGCATTTGGCTCGAAGTCCACCAGCGTCTTCAGGCGGGAGAACTGGACCGTCCCGCTCCGGAGCTCGGCACGCTTGTTCCTCGGGATGAAGTTGAGCATCCTGGCGTGCCCGTTGGTCGGTACCTGCGCGATCGGAACTGAATCGTACTGGCCACCGTCTACGGACTCGAACCTCAGTTCGTCACGCTTCACGGCACTCCACCGAGCTCACCGCCGATGCCCACTACGGAGACGTACTCCAGGGCACCCGTGATGCCGGCCCCGGCGTAGACAGGGACCGCAACCTCCATTATCTTGGCTATCTCGGCCTCCACCATCTTGGTGTCTTCGGAATCCTCCGGCAGGAGCAATTTGACGGCCCACAGAACGACCGCCATGTGTAACGATTCGACAAGACCCATGTCCTCAAGGTCGTCGTCGTCATCATCCATTGCGAGGACCGGAACCGTCACGATCTTTATTCCGTCTGTCGCATCCTCGGCTGGGGTTGGGAAGATCAGGAACTCACCACCCGAGAAGACGAAATAGGATCCGCCCTGGTCACGTAGTTGAGTGACCTTGACCGGATCCTCGATCATCTCTTCGGTGGTAGGCTTGGCCGCTACGTAGGTTCCATCACCGTCGTAGTCCAGGTAGAACTTCTTCAGCCGCAGGATGCCCCGCGGCTTTGCGTATCTGTATTCGTCAGCGACTAGGTTACGAAGCTCGGTCTTCCGGAAGGCGTTCTTGTTGATCTGGTCGATGGCGCCCTGGACTTGCTGCGCCCCGACGTTGAGCATCGTGTTGATGTCTCCGTCGGAGAAGCGCTGACGGGCACCCTCGTCAAGCAGGCGTCGCCTGACGATCGACCGCATGTTCGACCGCTTCATCTGATCTCCCCGCCCGCGACCCTACCGCCGCGGGCACCGAAAGCCGATTACGCGACCTGCTGGAATTCGAGCGAGACCCGCACCTTACCGGAAGTGGGATTGGCCGCAGTCGTCCCGTCCGCCGCGAAGACAGAGATGGTCAGGTCCGTGGCCGCCGTGTAGGTGTCCGTGAAGCTCGACAGCGGAGCGTTCGTCCGCTGCTTAACGCCAGCGGTGACGGTTGCCACCTGGGTCGGAGTGAGGGCGTCCTCGTCCGAACCGGAGCCCACGTCGAATTTCGCAGCGCTGTTGCCAGCGATGGCAACCAGCACTTGGATCTTCGCGCGCAGGATCTTGGAGTTGGCCGGGATAAAGGCCGTGGCCGCTAGCGTTCCGTCACCGTCAAACTCGAAGTCGTAGAACTTCCAGTACGGCTCGGGCTGCCACGAGTCCTCGCCAGCCACTACGTTAACCCCGGTGAACGTGGGCACCCCGAAGCCGTACGACCGAATAACCTGGCCTCGGGAATCCTTCTCGATCTTTACGTTGGTTGCCGCCATTTACTTTCCTCCTAGGAAAACTGAAGAACTATGTGTTTCGGTATGAACTGCGCATGTTGGTCAATCGAGAAGCTGGTGGGATTAACTACAGTCGCCGTATCCCAGAATACGGCCGGTACTTCTTCCCCGCTGATATGCAGGCTATTGGTAACCACCGCAATACCCGAGACCTGCCTAGTCAGAGAACCAGAGACCGCGATGATGTGGTCGGGCTCATCTAGAAACCACATGGTCGGATCCAGGCCAGATCCCTCTTGGATCTGCGACAAGACGCTCGGAAATTCTAAGGCCGGCGATGAGGCATCGGCCAGAACATCCGCGAGGTCATGACGCGGAAGAGCAACGTACCAGGGCGGCATCAGGTATAGGCTAAACTGATCGGCGTTTGTCAGTCCGCCTTGACCCTTGAGGTAAAGCCGCTTGAAGGCGTTATAGACAACGTTGGCCATTAGGACGTAAACTTCAGAACCGATCCCTGGCTGGCGTTCGCCCAGGTCAAGAGCACGCTCCCGCCGTCAGTCGGCAGGTCCGTGAGATCGTAGAACGCGATCAGCGGGCTGTCGGTGTCGTCGTTCACCTGCCTGAAGATCGCAGCCCCCCCGATCGTCTCCCCCGCCGCGAGGGCCCCGAACGAGATGTCGTCAGCTTCGAAGCGGGCCAGATCGTTCAAGTCGTCTTGGACTATGTCCTTGTTTGCCAGCGTTTGCCTGGAGTAACCAGAGACACCAATCTCGTCCGCAGCGATGTCATCCACAAACTGGTCGTCGGGATCAAACGTGTACGAGCTGTCGACTAGCATCACCCTGATGGTGTGTGTCAGGAGTGAAACCCCACCAGACGCCAGCAGGAACTTTCCCTTATTGAACGCGCCACTTGCCACAGATAACTCCTACGTGAGAAGGGAATCCTCGAGAACGCCAACAATCCCGACCGAAGGCGCCACCAAGATGTCACCAGGCGCAAAGATTCCAGCAGTCGGTGGAGTGATGACCAGGGAGACGATCGGGGCCTGAAACTGCCTATAGATTGTCGCCTTGGGTGTCCGAATCCGAATCGGGGCAACCCGGTCAAGCCTGTGCTCGACCACATGCTCACGAACGTCCCGGAATGAGTAGACCCCATCGGTACCATCCGGGGGATGGAACCCGAGGGGAGTCTCGTCCAGGACGGCCAGGCCCAGGCGCGAGAGCCGCGTGGACGTTGGCATTACGAAGACGACAGGACCACCGATACGGCGTAAGCGTCAGGGTCCGCTCCCCCACCATTGGCCACTTCGAGCCTCAGGATATCTCCTTCCTGAAGGCTAATGTTCTGAAGCGTGTTGCTCCCACCAGCCGCCGATGTTGCGTCGATGTAGGCATCGGAAATCGACATGGTCATGTCGGCTGAGATCAGATCGACCTCTGACCCGCCGCGGCGCCTCACAACCTGGATCGTGTTCAGGGCCGAGTCACCCTTGCGGTATCCGTAGATGGCCAAAACCGTGCAGGAGAACGGCACCCGGAAAAACGGGGCCACCATGCTACCGGATGGGCCACTGATCGTCCACCCGGCCGCGACGGTAGTGTCGGCTGAGGATGCCTGGATCGCGGCTATGTCGTCTTCTATCGCGTCAAAACGCGCGTCGAGAGAGGCTTCTCCGCCACGACCCTCCACTACCTCGTTGATGATACCCGGGATGCCATCGGTCTGGGTCTGGCTGTAGAACGAATCAACCAGTGCATCCAGAATCTCGTCCAAAAGCTGGGCGTCGACAGCAGTTCCGCTTCCGGGATCTCCCAGGGAGTCCTCGTAGGTGGGCCAGTTGTCTTCGATCAGCCTAGGCATGAACTACTCCGAGATGGGAACAGCCGCGCCCTCCTTGGCCCGAAGAGACTCTACGACCAGAGCCGCAAGCTCTGGGTCCTTCGATAGCTGGCTGGCGATAGCCTCGATCCTGGCGGCCTTGCTTTGGTTCCTGGCCGTATCTAGTTCCTTGATCTTGCCGGCGCGAAACATCCTCGACTTCCGAACCATCGTAGCAATGCTCTCATCCCTGGTGTCGAAACGATAGTCACGGAACTGTGCTTCGACGAGGGGAGTCTTGATCTTCTCACCGTCGATCACATACGTAGCGTCGCGTTTGAGCAGGATCTTGAGATTCTGAATGGTTGGAGACACGAACGAGAAGACTCCCTCTCGATCAAGCTGTCGGGCCAAATCGAAGGGCTGGTATTCCCCACGGGTCTTTGCGATTCTGGCTTCCTCCACTACTTTACCCCTTTCAAACTGGGCCCGGCCGGGATCTCCGGCCGGGCCACAGAACCTTACTGCGCGAGACCAAACAGCTTGGTGTGCGCAGGCCGGATCTCCACGACGAGCGACTTGTCGGAGAGGTACTGGGCCTTGCGACCGTCCGTGCCGGGCGTCTGGATGTTATCCTCGAACTTAGTGGCGCCACCGCGGAATTCCGCGGGACGAACGTGGTCAAGGTCGACGATGTAGGCACGATCCGCCAGGCTGGGCTTGTTCAGGATCGGATCAACGATCACGTTGAGCAGGCCCCAGGAACCCTGGTACTGCATCAGACGAAGACCGTAAGTCTTCTCGCTGGGCTCCACGACCCGGATCTGGTCGTCCGCCATGGCGTTGAGGGCCGCGACGAAGCGATGGGACCCGAACAGCGTCTTGTTGGCCAACTCCTGGTTTTCAAAACCGGAGTGACCCTCACGAAGGGCCTCGACCATGACAGAGTCGAAAAAGGCCTTACTGATCGTAGAGTCTCCACCGAAGTCCACAACGTTTACGTCGGCGTAGAAGTCTAGGCCGCCCATCGTGGTCGTGAACTTGTCGTTGGTACCGGACTGCTGGAGAGAAGGCTTGCCAAGGATCGCGGCGTACTCAAGTCCGAGCAGATGCTCCTGCTCGAGCTGCTTGCGCGCATTGACCCAGGGATCGCCCTCGTACAGCGCCGTGTTGATGTACCGGCGGGACTGCTCGATCGAATCCTTGAAGATTTGGCAGAAGAAGTTGCGCTCGTCTTCCACCACCAGGAAGGATACTCCGGCAGTCGAACCGTCTTCGTAGGCGTTGCCAATGTTGATGACGGCGTCAGCGGCGTTCCACGCCAGCACGGGGGGCGTGCTGTCCCCGATGTTGGAAGTGACGTTGACCACGTCGGCCGAAGCAAACGAGGTAATCAGCGCGATGTCCCCGGTGTCGGCGTTCAGGAGCAGGTCATTGACTCGAAACCGAGCGCCAGTACTGGCAGTAAGTGTGAGCGCCGTGGGGCTGGTGGTTCCGCCGGTCGTCGCAACGATGGCCGATTCACGGGGCAACCGCTGCTTCTCGAGATGGAAGAAGCGGCTGTTCTCCACCACGCGAGGGTTCTTGAGCTTGTTCGTCAACCGCTGGAAGGGGGCGATGTTGGGGTTGAACCACACCAGGCCCTTTTGAACCTGTGCGATCTCATTGAGCTGCGCCGTGGTATCGCCGGAAATGACACCCTGAGCGATCTGAGCATCAGTGATGACGCCTGGAGCAGGGTACGCCCCGGGCCACGGGGTAGGGAGGGAGGCTGGCATTGGGACTCCTGAGAGCCCCGCTAACGCTCGAGTCTAGCTCCGAAAATCGGATGCTTGGACGCGACGATTGCGAGGCGAGCTGCCTCTTCCAGGTCGACCGGCTTCGTAGGCCCTGGCGCCGGGACGGGAGCTCTTGACGTCTTTCCCATACCCTGGAGGACTGCCGCGGCGCGCTGAGTCGGTGAGGCGGTCTTCTTGGAAGGAGCGGGTTGAGGTTGAGACTCCAGGGCACCTTCAGCTCGCAACTGCTGGACAGCGAGCTCTACCCCGGCGTCGGTAAACGCGATGGAGCGCAGCCTGGGGTTGCTCAGGTTCTCCGTCCAACGTGCGATCACGACGTCGCTGCGAGGGTCCTCGGGGTCCAGCTCGGGAAACAGGGGCGAGCCATCCTGGTTCGCCATCTGAGACAACCGAGTGAAAATCTCCGAGCTCACTTCGACAGCCTGATTACGCTGGACGAGTGGCTGAACTACCGCCATGCGCTCGTCTACGAGCTCTTCCACTCTCGAGTCCGCCAACTGCGCCAGATGCCGGAAGGCCGCCGCCGGGCCCTTCTCGGCAATCATCGTGTCAACTTCGTCGTCGGTGAAACGCTCGCTCAACCGCTTGGGCGTGGTGGCCGGGATCACAGGAGCCGGCGATGCGCTTACTGCGGGTTCTGGACGAGAATCACGTCTTGCGAGCTCCACGCGAAGCCGCTCGTTCTCGGCTTCGGTCTCCTTGCGTCGCTTGGACTCGGCCTTGGCCCGACCGGCGAACTGTCGGAAGACATGGTCCGCCGCGTTCCAATCCTTGTAAACCTTGGTGCCGAGCCTTACTCCGTCAACACCCTCCCCGGCGAGGAATGCGTCGTCATCGTCGTCGTCTGGCTCTGCCGGAGCCGGGAAAGGTTCCGGAACCTCTTCAGGCTCCGGTTCAACGGGCGCAGGCTCCGCCGGAACGGCGGGCGCCGCTGAGGCTGGGGACGGAGTCGGCTCGTCGCCGGGCGTCCCCTCTGGCCTGACCCCAAAAACGTTCGTCACGATCGGGGCCTCTAGGGATCTCTTCGCCACGAGAAGATTATCTCATGGGGCGGATCAGTGAGTGCGAAAAGTGGCTCAAAGTGCTATTTAATCAACAACTTCCAGGGTTTCGGACGTTCTGAGCAATTCCATCGCGTCCGCTGCCCCACGAAGGAAATCATCAAACTCCCCAATCCTGGCCTGGGACACCAGCATAGATGTCACTGCGGCTTCCCCTGATTCAAATAGGGCAGCCCTAAGTGCGGTCCCGAAACCGTCCCGGTACTCCGCAGACATCAAGCCCACACCACTTCTCGCAGCTCTCTCTTGATGTTGGAGATTCGAGAAAGCGCCCCATCCCGCTCCAGGCGGGCAATGCTGAGCTCGTCAGACATGGCCTTGAGCTGGGCCTCAAGCCTCTTCACGCGGGCCTCGTCCATCCAAACGGCATCCAAATTGTCCATCTTTTTCCCCCAACCAGTTTTCCCTGCGGCCCCTTCGGAGCAGCCAGCGTCTAGTCGAGTTCGGTCTCTCTCTTGCCTCTACCGGATCACTAAGCAGACGACCACTCAGATACAGAGCGCCCACCGACAAGACCATCAGGACCGCGTCTGAAAGTCTAGTCGTTACCACAAGCCACTGCCGAAGCCAGCCGTGACTGAGGCAACGCGGCTTCCCAAGATCATACGATTTGCTAGAAAACGTCCAGTAAAGTCGAGCCAGACAGTACGGGCACGCCCTGTACGTCGAGCCAGATTCCTTCCATCTCATGCGTAGCCATCAGAAAAAGAGCACTTCGCAAGCCGGCGTAGCGCGGCCCGCCCCTGCTGCCGCGACAGACGCTTGGGCGTTCGCCAGTTCTTCCTGAGCCTGGCCAGAGCGAAGCGCCCGATCAGGATGGTCCACGAGAACGGCGTGAGCGGGTTCTGCGACCCGTCGATGAATTCAAATGTCCGCCAGAACATCGAAGGATTGTAGCCGACTAGGAAGAACCCGTATCGTCGGAGTCTCGGACTCCCTCCGGCCTGGACGGTCGACCGTACCGCTGGCTCAGGATTTCGAACAGCATCCCCGAGACGTTGAATCGGATCGCGCATAGAACCTCTTCGATATCTTGTGGGTCACTTTTGGATCTAGGGCTGACCCCGTACCCCCTAGCCCAGAGCTTGGCCTCGAGCACGTGCCGATCGAGACTCTTGATGTACTGAGCAATCGGCATTCCCTTCTGCCAGTTATCGCTGCCCCGAATCGTGCCATCGGATAAGATTCTGTGCTTATCCATGAATTCACAAAAACGGCGCATCACAATCGGAGACTCGAATCCCTCCGGATCAATCTTGTCTTTGTCCGTGTCCCTTATCGCTCCGGCTGGAAACCTTCTCATTCTACCTTAGCCCAGCCCTTCCTAAGTCGCTTGTGAATTTCCATCGCAACCAAACAGCCCAATCCAGCCGAGAAACCGTAGGTCAAAATCCTAGCAAAGCTCCACTCGGATGAAAGACGGAAAATTATCGTCGCTTCGGAGAACGCCATCAGCAAGCTTGTCGGAATGACCCACCTGACCTTGTGATACTGAACGTTCAGTTGCTGTGCAGATCGAAGGGCCACCATGACAAACCCAGCAGCAAAGAGACTCAGGAAAGCCACCATCATCTGGCGCAATCAAAGTAAGACACGTGCGAGATGTTCTTGCCGTCGAATGAGTCTAGAGGCTGACCCGCGGAGACGTTGAGGTAATATCTATACTTCTTGCCGGCTTTGACCAAGGCCACCTTGGCCGAGATGGACGCCGTGGTGTGGCTTCCCCCAAAATCCTCGTCCTTCCTGGTCAGAGAGTACGGACCAGGCAGCACGTTCGAATTCACCCAGTTGGTTTCCGTCGCCTGGCTACTGTTCGGAAGTTCAAAACCCTGCCCGGCATGACTGGTCGCTGTAGAGACACAGGTAGGTGCAGGGGTCGGTGTCGGGGTCGGGGTAGGGGTAGGAGTAGGGGTAGGGGTCGGCTCGTACTTCGGAATGACAAATGGACCCAGGACATCGCAGCGCAGACCGTTCTCGTCGGCAGCAGTTAGGAAAGCGAACTGACTCACGTCATGCTCCCCTCGCAAATAGAGCCAAACAACCTCGTCCCCAGGCCTCACTTCGGCCTCCCGAATCGGAATGGAGTTGTCTGTGAGCGAAGCCAGCTTGGGCGGAGTGTTCCAGGTCGACTTGATCCTGGCGACCACTTCCCTTGGGCTGATCTCAAGCCTCAATCCTATGGCCGGCGCCATGTCCTTGCACGTACGGCCGGGTTGGCATTTGGTTCCCTCGAGCTGGAACACCCTCGAGTATCCGCTGAAAGAACCACCGTTGTAGCCCGCATCCGGAGGCGGAGTCCCACAGCCTAGATCGGCCTGGAACGCCCTGACCCCGCAATAGTCGTCCGGAATCTCAACCGACAGAGTGCCCGGCCCACCGCGGCGCTGTGCCACCAGGGCCCCGGCGCCGTTGCCTGGCGGAGTGAACACGGCAAGATGGTAATCGCCCGGGTCCGCCTCGAACGTCGCAGTCACGGTGCGGCCACTCACACTGATGTTCCCGTGTCCGAATCGGGCCTTGCACGTGGAAGGACCAGGAACACCGGCCGTACTATTGGACGCGTTAGTAACCGGCAGCGACGGACCAGTCGGAACGGACCTGCTCTGATCGCTACACCCGGTAAACAGCAGAGCAGCAACCGCGATCGCAAACCAAGCCGAGATTGCCGCCCAGATCAACATGAAAACCACTCTAGTCTTCATCCCCAATCCCCTACTCAGTGTTTCCGCGCTGGGCCCGGGCCAGCGCAGCCTCGATCTCTGCCGAAAGCCTTCCCCGTGCGGGGAGTGGAATCACAACCCCCCCAGAAAGCGGCGGCAACGGCGGCGGCGGAAGCGGAAGGGTTGGACCGTAGTTTCCGGAACCCAACTGCCCACTTTCAAACTGCCCAATTTCAGGCAACTTGATCCCGATCGACTCCGCATACCGCCCCAGCTCGATCAGCCGGTTGCGCTCCACCTGGATAGACTTCATGTTCGCTGCGCGCCTGGCGCGCTCTTCCTTCGATACATTCATTGCCCTTCTCCCCAATCTCCATTTCTGATTTCCCGCTCTTCCTTGGTCAAAGGAAGACACCAGAACCATTTCTGCCCAACCCTCTTGCATTGAATCCCATCAATGGCCCTGAGGGCGTGATACGCACGCGATCTTTGCCTTCCGCTTCTACCGCTCAATCCAACCAGATCCATCAGAGTGTAGGTATCGAGCCATTCTGAAGTCACGATGGCGGCAAACAACTCCTGGTCGGTCTTCTTGGCTTCCTCGCTGTCTATCTCGGCTAGAACAGAGAAGAACCAGCGGTCTCCCATCTCGAGACCCACACGCATCGACTTACTCTCGACCGCTCGACCGGACACCTTGAACCGACGAGCGTTTCCATTCGATTCCCCGGCGTTCTCGAGCGTCATCAGCAGGTCGACATGGCCCGGGATCGAGGATGCACCACGAAAGGTTCCGGCCATGCTGGCCGGCTCGGCCCCGGGCCGGCCTGCGGCCTTGTTCTGGTGATGCTCGATGAGGATAGGAATCCCAACCTCGCGGGCCAGATCCTTGAACGCGGTGACGATCTTCCCCATTTTCGCGTTGTCGTTCTCGTCCCCCGCGTCGCCCGCTATGAGCAGATTCATTAGTGTGGCGATGTAGACGAAACCGATCCCAAGCTCGCGGATGTCGTTCTTGAGCTCGGACAGCGACCCCTCACTCACTACGAAAGCATCGTTGAGGATCGTGATCTCCCTGTCTACGTGAAAACGGTTGAATTGGTGGCCCAGGTAGAAGCCTGGGTCTTCGAGGGCGAGATAGAGAACCTTGGCCTCGAGAGTCTTGAGGCCCATGAACTCGCTGCCCTCGGACACGGCCCGCATCATGTCTATCGAGAATGTGCTCTTCCCAACCTTCGGGCTGCCCCCAAGGAGACCAAGAACCCCACGGTTTGGGATGATGCCATCGACCAGCCAGCGTTTCGGGTCCGCTTCCCATTCCACCGCCTGGCGCCGGAGCTCGGCCGAGGTAGTATACCGGCTGTCAGTTCGTTTGTCGACTTTTTTTGATTTTACCGGCGTCAGCCCACCAGTCCTTGCCGAAGCCAAGAAGGAGCCCAGATCGAAATCCCATTCGCCTACGGCGTCCGCTGCATCCCACCCCTGTGGCTTGTCCATTGGCGGCAGCACGGTCGACGCGGCACCACCCAGGGCTGCCGAGATCCTGACCATGTGCTCGAATCCTGGGCTATCGTTGTCCGGCCAGAGAAAGACTTTCTTTCCCTTGAGCGTCGCCAGTGTCTCGGAGCACGGAGTCCCAGAGGCACCAGTAACCGTGCCCACGGCTACCGTCTCGCCCTTCTTGTCGACGAGAATCTCCTGGAGCGCGGCCGCGGCCTTCTCACCCTCGACCACGATCACGGTCTTCGCCCCTAAGAGTCGCTCCGATCCGAAGAACGGCAGCATAGCGGACGGCTGTCCCAGGCCCGAGGTCCCGTCCGATTTCTCCCAAGGCATGGACTTCGATCCGTCGTCGTAGTCATGGCGGAGATGCGTGGCGATCAGGGTCCCGGCAGTATTCCGAACCTCGTATCTGGTGGTCTTGACCAGGGCCTTTGCCGCGGCGGGAGGATTGGTGCGCTTGGCGGCTCCGTTCCCGACCAGGACGTCCGGGTGGGCCTCCCGCAGGGCCGCAAAGACCTTGTCGGACGGACAGCCCGCACGGCATGTGGCGACCAGCCCACGGTCGCCCTGGCGGAAGCTGAGGCTGGGATCCGTGTCCCTGTGAGATAGACACGTCGTGACCCACTCTGCGCCCCTGCGCTGTGCACCCAGCTTGGACGCGAGACGGAGTGCCTCGGTCGCTCGGCCCAGAGCGTCGCCGAGCCCAGTGAGTGGGGTGTCAGCCATGTAGGCCTAGTCTATAACGGGCCGAGCCAGCCGTTGCTGATCTCTCAAGAATGGTCCAGCCCTTTCATCGCTTACCCCTTATCATCGCCACCACGTCGCGGAGCCGGTCACGCTCGATTCTAGCCACGTCTCTTATTCTCTCCAACAACTTCACCGCATCGTCTATCCAGGGTTGTCGATACGTCCGTCCGTCATTGATAAGAAGACTTGACACCTCATACATTAAGCGCTGATCTTCATCGGAGCCCGACATTTCCGAGATTCGCTCGAGCCTACGCAGGAACTTCTCAATCCTGAGAAGCCAGGACCGGAACTTGAGAGAACCAAGGGGATCCAAACCAGCCGGATCTCTCATCAGCTCCCGCGCCTCGTCAGCGATCACGTACAGCAACTCTTGAAGATTCCCCATCAGACCCTCCAGTCAGGCCCCATTATACACCCCACCATGTCCCTCGCCAGACGTTGTTCTCACTACGCCCAACCGCGCCTCCGCCTTGGTGAAAAGCACCCCACCCTCCAAGATGGCGAGCATGACTGCCTCGGCCGCCCACGCTTCACCCTGTCGGTTCCAGGCATCGGGAAGCCGCAGTACGCACACCGCCGCCTCTCCAGGATTTCGTCCTCGGGCTCGAGGGCCGCGGCTGCGATCAACCGCTCCGCTTCCTCGCGCGTGAGGACCTGGCGGCTGGTCCGGTCGCCCTCCAGCCAGCGCTTCACGGATTGCCTAATTTCCCATCCTTGTCCCGATCAACCTCGAACATCACGACGGCCGGCCCATAGTCACGTGGCAAACCATCGACCCGAGGGGGTCAAGGATGGGGGCCGCAGTAGTACTTGCCAATACCCCTGACCTTGGCCTGGAACCCACAGCGTGGGCACTCAAGGAGCCTCCAGTCACTCATCGTCTCTACCTCTTCCCGCCACCGTTCCTTAATCAGCGGTGCCTGGCGTCGATCACAGCGCCCGAACCAGCCGACCGCCTGATTGACTCGACCAGGGCCCGACCACCACGAGTATACGTGCTAACCTCGACTCTGCTTGGCCTCCTGGCTATCAACCGATTCCACATTTTCTTCGCAATGCCCCTTCGCCTGTAGGCTGGGTCTACCCACGTTCCGGAGGCATTGACTGTTCCCTCGCATTCCCGGAAGTATCGGAAGAAGCCCACCATTCGCTTGCCATCCCACGCGAGCACGCCACCGTCCGCATCTCCGCAATGCTTCAAAAGCTTGCGCGCCGACACCGGGAATCTCTCGTATGGAATGACCTCGCGCAATAACGGGTGGTTCCATGGAATCGATGATACTCGAATCATTTCCCCTCTCCCTGAACATCGTGCTGGTCACACAGTGTGGCAAGCCAACTCCCTCCCATTAGTCGTCCCCTGGCGCCGCAGCGCTCGCAGGTCCGGGCCGCCCTACGCTCAGCACGATGGATCGCGTATTCTATCTCTGGCCTGCCCTCGCCATCACAGTAGAATCTCAAGCCGCCGTACTTCTCCTTGACCTGATAAACTACTCCACTCCACCCCACGCTGAAGAGATCAAAGATAAGGTCTATTACGATCTGGCGCCAGCCCGGGCCCACGTTTCTGGTCACGTCATCCGGACAGCCCTCACGCATTAAGTATGTGGCGTACAAACGATTCCACTTACGCTGAACCGCAACCTCGGGCAGTAGGATTCCCCTGGCCCTCTCCCACCAGAAGGCAAAGAACCCCCTCATGAGGGCAAGGGCAAAATAGACCTTCCACCTAAGCCTCGTCCGAATGCTAATCATGCGTCAGAACCCTCCGAAAACCAGGGTTTTGCAGGAGATCGTACGCCTCCACCACGATTCGCGCGGCCTCTCTCAGTGGTTCGTCACTTCTTGCGGCCCTTGCCTTTTCCCTTGCAGTCTTCACCAACCAATTCGACACCTCCACCGCCCACCACTCCGACTGATCCTCCAAGCCGTCAAAACTGGGAGCTGTCCCCCCAATTCTCTTAACCCCTTGCTCCGCTATGTAGATCGACCACTTCAAACGCTTGGATTTGGTCATCCTGGCCGAGCCTAGATGGGCAACTCCCAAGTCAACCAGACCCTCAGCCCTGGCAGCATTAGATGACCAGGGTGCATCGTTCAGACCGACCACCAGGCCTCGATCTATATAGCTAACGCACGAGGGCGAATCCCCGTGCGGAATGCCCAGAACGGCGCAGACAGCCGCTTCAATGCAACCCTGTCCCGGACTTGGACGGCCCAGGCCAAAGGTGAGACCGTGGCTGACGTACGCCCTGAGCGGCTCGACTTTCGACTTGTAGTTGTAGAACGGTTTGACTGACATTACCCCCTCCCCATAATTCAGGCACGATAGCATGCCCCCATGCCTAACCAGGTCCGGCCGCGGCAGTCTCGTTTACCCTGGCCGCGGCGCGACAGTTTGGTTTTCCATGAGAGACATCATACCACACCCCGTTTCAGTGAGTGTAGGAGTGAACCCTACTCGACCTTACCCGGAGCTGCCCAGAAGCTGCCCCCGAGCTGTCCCCGTTCGGGGCTTATAGCCCCGGGGACAACGGGGACAGCTCCGAAGTGGGTCTAGCTGTCCCCGGACAGCTTGGGGACAGCTCGGGACAGGCGGGGCAGCTACGAGTGTGTCCCCACAGCCACACCCGGGTGTTACCATTCTACACACACCCAGGCGTGACGGAGCAGGGTTATCCTCCGACTGTGGGGCCCCCCGCCCGGGGAAACCGGGTTAATCACCCGACCGGGGCTCGGACCACCCAGCCACCCCACACCCACCCCAGTCCCGAGGGCCCCGCCCACCCCCACAGCCCGAGGTCGGGCCGGGTCGGGCGCCAGCCCATCCCACCCGTCGCGGCCCCCCGGCCTGGCCTGCCTGGCTCCGGCCCCCGGGGGGCCGAGGGGTGTCACCCTATCAGGACACCCCGGGGGGCGGGGAGGGAAGTCAGCAGTGCAGGGCCACTGCCCCCGACCTCCCAACCCCAGGTCGAACGGGCACAGTGTCGGGGCGCCGGACATGGCCTCAACACTGGCCCTCGGCCCCTCGTGCCCGAGATGCTTCATGGCCTGAACAAAAGAAACCCCTTGACACCGGGGCACCCCAGGCGTAGATTTGGTAGTGGGAGGCAAGAGTGAACAGCACATTCCACGAAGTCGAAACACACTACGTGGTGCACGTGCCTGGCGCGTGGAGCCGGTGGCATCATGTCCGCTACAGCCCCGTCACGGGTCTGTGGCGCGTCAGGGTCACGGATGTGTTCGGCAACACGGTGACCCGATCGGGGGGCGGTGATCCCGACCCCCTCCGTACCTCGGCGCTGAGGGTCGGTAACTTCCGCGAGCTTCCCCGCTTTGTCGAGTACGAAGACGATCCGGTAGCCTACTGGTCCTGCCTGGCGGAGTACCATATGACGGTAGGTCACAACATGGCGCTCGCCTACGGTGCCGCGCGCCTTGCGGCACGCCACGCCCGGGCCGGAGGCGCGCAGTGAGCTGCTCCATGAGCCGCACAGAAGCGGCCGAGATGATCCTCCTGCTCTCTTCCGCCCTGGGGGTGAGCGCCCCTGGGATGCGTTGGTCGGATCGCGCACGTCGGGGGAGGTATGGCCTGGTTTCGATGCTGATTGTGGTTGGACCACGATGCTGGCGTGGGGCGGAGGCCTCCATCCTTCATGAGTTCGCGCACCATGTTGTCAACGTGCGCAACCCCTACCGCTGGGAGCGGGGCGGGAGGATTAATCATCACGGTCCCGACTTCATCGAAGCCCTGAGGCTCGTAGTGTCGGAGTGGTACGGCATGGCGAGCTACCCTTGGGGCACGGAGTACGCTTCGATCCGACGCTCTGTCGCGGGTGCGGGGAAGTGACTCTAATGGCCAAGAAGCCCCTTGACATTGCGACGGTCCTGCCGTATCTTCCATAGGTGGACAAGCTATGAAGAAGAAGCCGACTTGCGCGACCGTTTACAACAACACTGAGTGGGAGCTGTCCAAGATCGAGCGTGAGTTTAGGGTCCTCGGGCGCACGGTGAACAAGTGGCGAGGCCGAGACATCACGCTCTACGCCCACCCATCTGACGCCGCCGAGCTCGTCTCGGTTGGCGTCACCTTCGATGGCCGGATGAAAGTCGTTGCCGTCGAGGACAGGACCGACTGGACAACGGCCCTGGAACATTCAGCCCGAGGCCAAGTCTACGTGAGCGAGTAGAGAGGCGCGAGATGACCGGGGAGACGATGAGCCTCGACACTGCCAGCGATCCGGCAGAGCTAGAGCGAAAGATACTAAGCGGCAACGTCCACGAAGGCCTCATTGTAATGCTAGAAGCGCTTAGGGTGCACTTCAAGTTAAAGGATCTACAGGACCTAACGCTACTCGATACATGCCAGTTGTATTGTGATCTGAGGTCTGGGGGTGAGAGATGAGCCGACCGACTTGGTACCGCAACGTCGGCCGGCGCCGCTACCATGCAGCTCGGCCTGACTGGATCGATTCTCGCCTCGCGGTGTGTGGGGCTCGTATCGAGGCATCCGCGCTTACAACCAATGGGATAGGCTACAGCGGTTTCCCCGAGTATTGTCTCAAGTGCCGTAAGGCTACGGGGTTCATCCTGTACGATCGAGAGCGAGGATGGCTCAGGAAGGCGGGTGAGGAATTCAAGGAAGACGGTGTTAAGTGATAAGGCTGATAAAATGCCCTTGGTGCGAGACCGTGCAAAACGAGTCCGATGCCTTCCTCGGGCGACAAGGGTTACTAGTCCATTATCTATGTCAAGACTGCGGTGGCGGATTCAGCAAAAAGCGTAAGGCCAGCAAGGCGGACGGGAAGCGCGAGGAAGTCAAGGAAGACGGTGCCAAGTGATTGACAAATGGATGCTTCGGATTGCGCTGGTCCTGGTGATACTATCACAGGGGATGACCTTGACTCAGCAGGTTCGGCCGTTCTCCATACGCTATTCCCGGGCACGTGAGGCCGGCTGGCTACCTGGAGATGCTCTGTGGGTTGCAGCCATGGGCACGGTACCACCGCTTAGCAGGCCCCGCCGATGAAGAGCTGGACGCGACCTCCGCGGCTGGTCCCTGGCCAGCGGTGCCGCATGACTGAGGTCGGGCCTGTGGTCACCATCACCAGGGTCAACGTCTGTGCGGCTTACTACCGGGAGGGTGTCCCGCGTACCATCGTGGACCCGGCCACCGGCGAGGAACGTACTTTCGTCAGCTACCGGGAGCACGCAATCTCGTCTCATTCTTACGTGTACCCTGATGGGGGTTTGAAATGAAAAGCGACCTCCGCGAAACCGAGACTCACTGGGTCATTTGGGAGCATGGCATGCAAACCTGTTGCATTCATTTCAACCAGTTCAATCACAGTTGGTACGTCTACGAGCATGATCTTGTCGTTGTGGTGTAACTGAGGATCAAGTCGGGTAGCTTCTCCATCGTCGAAGAGGGCGTGCGGAAATGAGGAAGGCAAAGACTATCCGTGTGTGGGGTGAGCGTGACGGCGTATTGCTCCCGCAAGGCTTCGAGGCCACTTCACCGGGGATCTTTGCCGGGGAGGCTACAGTTGCGGCCCTCGTGGCGTTACTGGAGAGCGTCGGGGTGCATACCAACATAAGTCGGGATGCCGCAGTGGTCCCCGTCCCAGAGCAAGGCGTGACTTTCACTAGAGTAAGGTAAAGCAATGCGAGATTTGCTGTCCGGTCAGTTGCACTATAGGGTCTACACCGATGCACCAGAGGGCTCCCAAGCGACACCACAGGAAAGCCTTGAATCTTTCGCGTGGCGCCTACCACATGGGAGTGGCTTGGATGACAACTGGACGATAGAAGTCCGTCCTCGCGGTAGAGGCCTGATGCTGTACACGGAGTATCACGCCATGGATGAGGGTAGCTACTGTGGATGGTATCCCGTGTGGGTGACGCTGAACCGTAGGCCTGACGGTGCATTGGAGCTGGGCTCCGTGAGGATCAACGAACGCGCCACTAACGATGCTGGCGACTGGATCGCCGATTCCATAAACGAAGTGTTGAGTCAGGAGCTATGATGAAGATACCGACTGTCGTCTCCATCCGCCGTGATCCGTTCGGCCGCGGAAACGTGATCCGGGTGAGCGTGGTCCCATCAGACCGCAAGGCCTGTGCATGGTGCGGGGGAAGTCCGGGGAGGTTCACGTATGGCTGGCTTGATGATGACAAAACCCGGCCTACCTTGGACAATCGATCATTCTGCGGAATGGATTGCCGGCTGTCTTATTACACAAGGTAAATCGAGCAAGGCTAAATTGGGAGGTTGAGATGGACGAGCCTTACCAGACTCGGGGCGGTACGTCAACAAGCCTCAGGTACCTCGACATAAGTCGGTCTTCATCCGCTTAAAGTCGATGGCGGGGGTTACCACAGCGAAGGGCGGAAGGTAGCCTAACCCCGGGGTGCGGGAGGCCGAACCCCTGTCTCTCTGGGCTTGCCGGGCCCGTGTCGGCCGCGCGGGGTGCCCGCACCATGGACCGCGCTAGGGTTCGGTGGGCCCAGAGAGGCACAAGAGAAGGGGGGGCTCGTGACAATCGAAGAGAAGTACGTTGAAGTAATAGGTGAATGGGAAAGCAAAAACAAGGATTGGGTACTGACATGGGCATTTGATGAGCGAGTCAAACTGTGGGCTTCACTGGCCTATCAAGAATCGGCTGATCGAGAGACGTTAGTGAGGATATGGGTGATGGACTAAATGGAGTACGTATTGGTTGGGATAGCGTTAGGGGCTTTCCAATGACACCAGAAGACGAAGACGGCTACAGTGGCAACATCGGACCACGCTCCGACGACAACGGGGACGGCTACTGCCAGGAGTGCGGCGGGCCAGTCTTTATAACGGGCCACCATTCAGGCAGGATCAGGGTGAGATGCGAGGATTGCGGATGGCCGGGCGAGCATTAGTAGGAGGGGCTCATGGTGATGTTCGGGGTGAAGTGTCGATCGTGTGGCAAGCCGCGCGAGATGGGACAGGACGGCTTCATTACACCAGAATACGTTGTTAAACTGAGCTCCGGCTACAGGACATTGGTCGAGGTAGTCTGCCCGGATTGCTGGTCACTCTTTCTGTTCGCGGCCTCCGAATATGGCAGAGAGGGACAATGAAGAAATCCCTGCCTGTCCTCGTCCTTACCCTCGGGGGGTGCGCCTTCCAGGGGACAACCGCACCCAACATCCGGGTCCGCTTCGTGGTAACAGGAGTAGGGGCTTCCCCATCCCACGCCGAAGAGGCTTCCCAAATGTTTGACCAGGTCCGGGCATGTGCCGACGCTCCCGGGGCGGAGCCGGAGGGGGTCGAGGTAGTCCTCACGGCTCCCGCGGCGCTGGGGGTGTACCCTTCGGGGCAGGCGGCCATTCGTTGTCCTGGGCACGAGGGTCTGGTTGGGGGGTGCATGGTGGGACCGAGGAAGATGTTGGTCCTCGACTGGCACGGGGGGCCCGGATGGTCCGAGAGCTTCGGGCACGAGTCTGTCCACCTGGCGCGGCTGCTCGTCTCCCCGAGGGGAGATAGCGATCCTGGCCACAAGGGACCCTGGTGGGTCGGGGGGCGTGCCTGCCAGGCGAATCTTCACTGGTAGGATCGGAGCATGCTATAATGTGAGGTACCATGAAGCCAAGTGACGTGAGAAAGTCCCTGAATCTGGACCCCCGCCCGCAGTCGCGGGCTGAGGCTCGCCGGCTCAGGATCCTAGGGAGGGTCGAGACGTACCTCAGAAAGAACGGCCTGAAAGACACACCAGACACCCGGGCCAGGACCCTTGACCTACTCGAGGCCCGCGATAGGGAAATGCTGGCAGGCAATACGCCGATTTTTGACTGGGAAGATGAGGAATAGCCTACTCACAAGTCACATCCCATACTTCCTGCACACCACACCCGATCCGGGAGGCAGGGAGAATGGCCGCAACCTGAACTCAGGGGAGAGGGCCAAGGTGCTGGAAGAGGAACCATGGCGAGCCTGGTGTGACTGGCCATTGCCGTGCATGTGCATTCAGTGCAAGGGGGGAAAATGAGTGTTTGGGGGCGCCGCGGCAAGGCCAGGAGGGTGCTGAACCCCATCCTCCCGCCCGATCTGGGAGACGACGAACGTGAGAAACATAGGGAAAGGTTGCTTGAGCTATGGCGCATCAAGAAACTGAAACTCGGCGCCCTGAACGCCGCTTCGGCAAAACAGTACCCAAAGGACGACTGTCTCCTGTGGGAAGAGGTATTAGGAGGGGGGGCTTTGTGACAAGCACCGGGAAAGAAGCAAGGAAACGGTACGGAAACAGGTTTGCGGCAAAGCGCCGTAGGGATGCCGCGTCAAGGCGCAGCAGGAATCCCAAGTCGTTCTCGTCTTTGGCGTACTCGACAATCAAGGGCAACGGGCAAGCGTTTGCCCTGTATGGAGGAAGATCGTGAGCTTGAGCCATGAAGATTTACAGTCTTACAGGGACCAAACCCAAGAAGAATTGTCGGCTTTTGTCACAAGGCAAGCTAGTTCTATCGCCGAGCTAGAGGCCGCAAGGCCCCAGGACTTTCAAACCCTGCTGGACCTGTTCGCGCACATGGAGGGAGCCATCACTAGGTCTGCCTTGGACAGTGGACCGCTAACGACAGATTCCATCAGCTACCTTCAGGGTAGGCGTGATGCCATAAGATCAATCCGCTCCGCCCTATACAATATCCCGATACAGGCGGCTCACATTCGGGAGCGTGCCGAGGCAGAGCTCAAGAGCGCGATCGAGAAGGCCAAGGGACTGGGGGATATCCAGGTAACCAGTGGCGGGGGAAGCTTTCCAAGCTAAGTGAGGTTTCGATGGCTCCAGAAGATTTCGTGCTGTACTTACTGACCGCGCTTGTCAATATCAACTCAAGCCTGTCTCTTCTCACCTTCACCGTGGCCATGGTGGTAGTCGCCATCTTCACGCACGCCCTGGTCACGCTGAGGATCGCCCGCAAGGCGAGGGGGGCTGGCTTCGGGGATAACCCATGACTCCCTTACTCGCGCTGCTGATGGTTGTGGGCTGGACGGGAGGGCCGCCACCTACGGACGGCAAGCCACGCCTGGTTGCGAGGGTCTCGCCACGAATTGCCCTCGCCCAAGCTATCTCTAGGGGATGGTTCGCCGCTTTCACGGTGCATGCGGGAATCGCTGGTCCCGAATCCGAGTCCCACTACTGCCTGGAGCTGGTCTTCATTGCCCCGAACGGGACCGAATCCAAGGAAGAGGCAGACTGCCCCCCATTCGCGGACAGGCACACCGTTCCCCCTGTCCCATCGGATTGCCTTCCCAAGATCACCGGGGGCCAACTGATTACTCCGCCATGTGCGTGGGACGAGCGTGTGGCCTACGGGTACCCGAGGGAATTCAGTCCCAGGCGATACTACCTGCCCCAATGCCCGGACCCGGAATCGTCCTGTGAATACCAGATCATAGTAGAGCTTCGCAGGGGGGGCAAGCGGATCAAAGACGGCTCGGTAAGCCTGCACATGGTCGTAAGGTAATAGGAGTGGGGGCGGCCGGAGCCGCCACTTTGCAGATTACCCGATGTTTCCCGCGATGGGTGTGATGGTCACTGAGCTGGTTGACTTGGTCGAACGTCCCCAGGCCCCACATTCCTTGCACTGAAACCGCTGGTAAGTCCGTGTCTTGCTGCGGGCCAGGCCACGGCGCACGAGATTCCTTGATCCGCATGCTGGATTGGGGCAAACGACCCCCACGAACCAGAGGTTGGCGTTTGGCTGCCTGATCCACGGGGCCAGTATCTTGTAAAGCTCTTCCAGTAGGACTACATCATTCATGTTGTACGCCTTCATCTTGGCCCAAGACTTCTTGTCGCCGGCCATGCAGCCCAGCCACAGGGCGATGTCTTGATGCTCCATCGTCTTTTGCCCAATTCCAAGTTGCTTTGAGAGCCAGTTCAACCTGTTGGAGCTGAAGCTTGCAACCCGAGCCAGATCCCTCTTGGTGTCGACTGTTACGTACGGGGTCGGTGGGGCAAAGCCTTTGGCGATGAAGCGGGCGTTGAGCCTCCTCACGTCGAAATCGGCGCCGTTGTGGGCGACGACGATGTCTGCCCTGTCGAGTAGTTCGTGCACGTCCGAGAGCAACCGCCTCTCGTTACCGTCTCCGCCCTTGTAGCCCGGATAGTTACTGAGGTCCCTGTAGATGATCTTCTTTTCGCCCCTCCACTTCGCCGCGAAGCTGAGAAGGTACCAGTGGCTTTGAACTGAGAGCGCGTTTTCCTGGTAAACTCCCCATGAGTAAACTACGTTAGGGGAGGTTTCAATGTCCAGCAGCAGAGTTCTTGGGCCTGATTCTTTCTTCATGCTCTTCTCCTTAGTCGCGCGTGCTCTCTGCCGTGGTAGCACTTCAGGCCAGGCCCCCGATCAATGTTGCCATCCCGGCCAGCGGAAGAAGGGTCGGAATGAGGGCTGTCAGGCCGAATGGCACGTCATCGTCTGTCGCTTGGAAGCCCCCATCCCCCTGTGCCTCGGACGGCTTGTCCTTCTTCGGGCTCAAGAGCAGGAACGTCGCTCGCGGCCCCGACAGGATCACCTTCGTGGTGCGCCGCTTCTGCCCGTCCTTGTCGGTCCACTCTTCCGTTCTGAGAGATCCCTGGACGAACACGCGGGCACCCTTGGTCAGTATGTCCTGGATGATCTTGGCGAGAGGGCCGAATGCGGTCACGTTGAACCACTCCGTGCGCTCCTGATCCTTGCCACTCTTGTCCTTCCACTTCTCCGAGGCTGCCACGCTGAAGCTGGCGATGGGATCTCCTGCCGTGTTGTACTTGACCTCGGGATCCTTACCGACGTTTCCGACGATCTGCACCTGATTGAGACTCAGACTCATGACCACACTCCCTCATCTCTATTGTACACTCCGGGCTCGGTCGCCAATTCGCCGAATGGCGTGGAGAACGATTCCGGCTTTTTGACTACTTGCTCCGCTCTCGAATACGTACCTTTTGACTTTACATCTTCCTTTTTCTCTTCCGATGGGACAAGCTCAACCTTGGGCTCTGGCCCACCCAAGTCCGGGCGCTTGATGTCTATGATGTTCGCTGCTCCGTACATGAGCGCATCCATAACGTTGTCGTAAAACCCGTCCTTATGGGGCTTGTTAGGCTCCGGGTTTAGCTTCGTTGGGCGGACGAAGGTGTACCCTCCCGAGAAGGCCGCCCTCACGTTCGTGCACCACTTGTCAATCAGGATGTAAGGCGAGCTATTCGCCGGCCAAGGCCGCAGCAGGTGACGCATGATTAGGACCCGAGCGTCCACCGACTCGACCCACACCCCCAGGGGATGACCGGCCGCCTGCCACACGTCCAGCACCCGTTGCTGCTCGGTGTCGCTGGTTAGCTCCTGTGTCCTGAGCGCCTCCGACCCGGCGAACCGCTGCCAGGGGATACGGCCGTGGAACCACGGAACCTTTGGCCCCTTGCCCTCCGCCGCGGCGCGCTCCAGGTCCAGGATATGCTTCAGGCCTTCGGCCTCGATGTTGTCCTTGCCGAGGGCCCCGAAGAGCCAGGCCACCACCTGGTAGAAGGCCCGGGCGCCTATGCTCTGCGGCAGCCACTCTCTAAGGACGTAGAGGCGGGTCTTGCGGGGGTTCGCTTGCATCGCAACACAGGATGGCCTGCGCCGTCCGAAGTCGAGTCCGGCCACGAGGGGGGTCACACTGCCCACTGCCTTGAAGATTCGGACGAAGGCCTCATCCCCTCCGCGGGCAAGGTACTCCGGGAAGAACGGGCTCTGAGTCGAAACTTTCCAATTCCTCAGAAATTCTCTTTGGTACCGAGCCATCCCGATCGTTGAAATCATCTCGAGGGCCCACTCCGCAGTTTTCCTGGGGTCCGCCCAGTAGTCGAGAGAGATCACTTCCCAACGAGAGAGCGGAGTGACTCGGCTCGAGAATCCCTGTGTCCGGCCGGCCTCGGCTGGCAGCGACTTGAGATAGGACTCGCGCTCGTCGACAGGCAATTCGAACGACGACTTCTTCGTCATTTTAGTGCCGTCTGGCCGGTTGTAGTGGCTCATTTGGTAACATCTCCGACGCCCTTCCAGGGCTCGGTCCCTCGCTCCCGGAAAAAGTCGTCTCGGCGCGATTGATTCTGACCTTGCTTGAAGGCCCACCCGTAATTCTTTTCTGTGGAGTGGCCCTTCGGGTTGCGGGAGCTTACGCACCAGGGCCAGGCCCCGGGTCTCAGTTCCTCGCCGCAATCGTCACACTTACTCAAGACAGTTCCTCCCCCTCGGTCAATATTTCGTGCATGTAGCGCGACCCAGCCGAACCTGTCTCCGGTGTTGAGACTAGGATGACCTGGTTCGCCATCGGAATGATGGCGGTCACCACTTCGCGCAGGTAAGGATGCCGGGCCGCTTCGTCTATCAAGAAGATGCTGGCCTGGTCGCCGCGGGCCTCCCGGTCCTGGACGTTCTCGCCCGTGGCCGTGGTCACAGATCCGGTCCTCATGTACTTGATCTTGTGCGCCGAGGGCCAGTGCTTCACCCGGGCCCAAGCCCTGAACCAGTCCGGATGGTTCTGGTGGATGACGGACATGCGGCTGAAAAGCATGTCGTCCGCCTCGGCTTCGCTTGCCTTATTCAGCATGCAGTGGCGGTGATTCTTGAAGAGGTTGGTCCAGTCCAGCCAAAGCAAGCAGAGCCACGAGATCATGAGCTGTCTGGGCTTGTCGATGATCTTCTTCTTGTGGTTAGAGTCCTTGAGCCGGCCGAGCACAAATTTCAGGTACTCCCAATCGGGCATTGGCTTGATGGGGGTCTCTTCGTCGTGAACGTCCCTAGTTCTTACGATGGAGATCCCAGTCTCGGGGTCTTTGCCCCAGATGTACATCCCAGGCTCGGCCTCGCACTGCTCGAGGAATCGACGCCGGGCCGGAGTGATCTCCAAGTCGAGCTTGCGAGCCGACTTGGACTCTTCCTCGTCGTCATCCCACAGGCCACTCATTCAGGGCCGGGTCCCCGCGGCGCCTTCAGGGAGAGCGGATCATTATTGGCCGGGCCAGTGCCTTCGCCGGCCTTGTGGCTCTTGCCATGGGCCTTCTTGGCCATATCGCTGACCAAGCGCTGGAAAGCGGTGGCCGCCTTGGTGATCTCGTCGATGCTCTCGGAGTTGCGGGCACGGAATGCGAGGATGGCGGCCTGGGTCAGGAGCTCTTCCTGGAGCCACTTTTTCCGATGGACCGGGTCCTCGACGAGTTTTCGGGCCACGTTTCGGATGCGCCGCTCCGTTTCCTCGTCCACCGCCAGGATGGAGCGGATGGTGGCGGGGCGCGGGTATTCCCTGGGCCCTACAGGACCAACGTTTCCGGGGTTCTTGAGCGGTTCTTCCATCGTATTACCATTTTCGTGACTTGGTCTGGGACCTTGAATTCCTTGATAGCCTCAATCTCAATGGCGGTCGGTGTCGCGTCACCGCTCTTGATTTGAGCCAAGATAACGTGATTCTCACTGACCAGTATCACGTCAAACTCACCGTGGCTGCCGGCGAACCGGAAGCCACGGTACCCGAGGGCCTCGAAGTGACGGATGGTCCGGCGTTCCGCGGCTGCCCCCTTTCGGTATTGCCCCCCCGGTTTCATAGAGGTAACCTCAATTCAGTGCGAAGTCCCATCACCGTCCAAGATGAGATGCCCGCCGCTCTTGGATCACGACCGCGAGACCGGCAAACTTGCCCAAGAGGGCCTCGAACTGCGGGACCGTCATCTTGGACGGGTGCTCCAGTCCGGTCTCGTCCTTGACTAGGGCCAGGAAGTCCTCCTTCTTGGTCACCCCACCTGACTTCGCAGCCGAGATCAGCTCACCCAACTGGGCGGCCGAGATCACCTCCACCGGGGCGGCCGGAGCCGGAGGCGGATCCTGAAGCACACCAGCCCCGCTGGCCAGGAAGTCACGTAGCTGCTTTCCTTCCGCCTCGCTGGGGATGAAGATCCGGCCATCGAACAGGGAGGTGCGGTCCTTGGTGGCCCTGGCCTTGTGGGTGTCCTGGTCGAGAGCGAACTCGAGCTGCATCTCGTACTCGAATCCGGGCCGCTGGATGGGGGCCAGGCCCACCTTCTTGGGCTCGGTGAACCCCTTCTCGTTCTTCTCCAGGACCCACTCTACCTTCTGTCGCATGTTGACGAACAGATGCGCCCTTGTGGCCAGTAGCCTCTGGATGAAGCGGTTCTGCAAGGGGGTACCCTTCTTCCAGGCAGCGAACCCTTCCTTACCGCCGCGGCTGGTGGTCTGCGAGTCAACGAAATGGAGCAGACCCCCCTCACCGGACCAGGCGTAAGAGGCCTGGTCCACGATCACCAAGCGCTGGTCGGCCGGGAGGCTGGCTTCGAACGCCCCCTCGGCCGCGTCCAGAGCCTCGATGTACCGCTCGATCGTGTAGGGCTGGCCGAACTCGATGACGGAGAAGCCGCCGGCCTGGCCGGCGTACATATGGCTCGAGCCTTCCTCAGTGTCGATCAGAATGATCTGCCCCTTGTGGCCCACGAGGCCGCGGCCGAAGCGCAGGGAGGACATTGTCTTTCCCCCGCCGCTCGGGCCTATGAAGGACACCCGTGCCAGGACCCTCTTTCTTTCTGCTGGCTTGACTTCAAATCCCATTACTCACCCCCGCTGAGCCCGTACACCCGAAGTTGCCGGACTCCGTTCTTTGACGTTTTCCAGGAAACCTTCACGGTCTCGGCGTCTTCGATCCACGCCGATTCTGCGCTGCCGAGGGCAAACTTGATGTTGGCCTCGACCAGGTCCAGATCGTTGTAAACTTCCTTCTTTCGGTCGAGCAGTTCCTTCCGTTGCCTGAGCAAGGGCAGGTAGTCGTTGTTGAGCACCAGACCCTTTGCAGCATCCCCGGCGTACTTGTAGAGTAGGGTGACGCCCTCGTTGTCTGCCGACACTGTAGGGGGCGGCGGGTTCTTCTCCTGGATCCGGAGATAGAACTCGCGGGATCTCAGCAGGATTTCCGTCTGTAGCTCTGGATCGGGCAGGATGTCGAAGACGGCCAGGTCCACTCCGCGTTGGAGCACGACCAGGATCGCTCCCGGCGCCCGGGTGACCATGAGCTGAGTCTGGACCTGGAAGAGCCAGCCGTGCGGTACTTCAGACAAGTCCCTGATCCAGTCCCCATGCAGCTTGGCTTCCACGATCCGGCCGTCCTCGGCCCGGCCGTCCAGGCTTGTGGCCAGGTGAGATGTCTCGTCGTGGATCGAGGGGTAAAGGGTGAAGGAATCCATCCGCTCGACTTTAATGCCGCGCTCGATTTCGAGCTCGGAGAGGATGACGTCCTGGAATGCACTGCCCAGGCGCATCCGGCGGCTCGCCGGCTCGGGCGGGATGATTCCCAGCTTCTCTCCGTAGAGCCGGATCGGGCTCGAGCCCGAGTAGCCAACCCCGAATAGGATCGGAACGTCGGTGCTGGTGATGTACTTTCTGCGCTCCGCCAGCCAGAGCTCTTTTCGTTCGGCCTCAGTCAAAAGACTACCCACTCATGCACCCCCTGTGCTTGTCAAACAAACTGATCCACTGCTCGATTGAGCAGCTTCATTCTTTCCATCCTGGAGTCGGGCTGGTTCGAAGCTGGCCGGCGCGACCCCAAGACCAAAGTCTTCTTCAGCTCTGCACCCTTCACAGGCTATCATCGTGGCCGGGAACGCTCGAATGTGCTTCAGGCCCATCCGAACCCCGTACCCGCCCTGTCGGGCTCTTTTCTTTCTTTTTGCCGTATGGAACCTCCGCCCCGCTGGCAATGCAATCAAACCCTATTGGATTTGGATGGTTCAGGTAATAGCCACCAGCAGCCAATACCCACGCCCCACATTCCACACACAATACGAAGATTCGGTCTTCACCGAACATGCTCGACCACCCCATCGGCATCTGGCTTCTGCCATGTCCTTGCCTTGTTCGTCCTTAGCTTGCGGTCCACCATCGACGGAAGATTCATCCGTAGGCCTCGCTTGAGATGAGATTCTACCTGGATCGTAAGGAAGAAAATGTCCGCCAATTCTTCCATGGCAGAAGAATGGGGCCCAGTACAAGAAGGAAGGCCAATCTCGATCTCAGACACCAATTCATGCGCCTCCCTGAGAAGGTGCTTGGCTGCGGAAAGGGCTGTGGATTGGGTAAACGTCTCGGCCTGCCAGATGCTAATCTCTTCCCTGAGATCGTCCAGTGTCGTGTCGCCCATCTCACTCCACCCCCAACAAGAAGCATATCACGGCCCGTGTCGGGGGATGCTCAAAAATTACCTAAACTACTGAACCACCTGGCATTAGAAGCCAAACCTCATGCCGATCCACATATGCCGATTGACCTCTTGCCCGGAGCCAACGAAGTCCGGCGGGACGTGCTGCGCCTTGGCTTTCAGTTTAAGCTTGGTCAGGGTGATGTTGGCTGTGGCAAGGAGCTCGTGTACCGCGGACGAGTCGGACACCAGGCCCTCTAGGGTAACGCTCAGGTCGGCATCCCGACCGATCAGGGCCTCGGCCTGGATCGTCAGGCCTTCCAAGGTAACAGCCAACGAGGCGGACGCCGGTGCCGCGGCGGATGCGGTTGGGTTGATCCCCCACAGGGTTACTCCCAAGGAGGCCGCGCACAGAGCTGTGGCACTAGCCGTAAGGCTGGCCCCTCCCAATGTCACCGCCAGGGTGGCCGAGATATTGACTGGATTTAGCGCCAGCGACATAAACGCTCGTCTCTGTCCGCTCGGAGTCATGGTTGCGGTGCTATTTCCGTATGCTCCGGCCGTGGCTTTTTCGGCACGCCAGGCAGTTATTAGTCCCTGGTCACCTGCCGTATGTATGTTTTCGAACATCTCGGTGAAGTTGGCAAGTCCAGATCCGGCCGTCCATGCCCCAATGGAGTCTCCATCGTCTTCGGTGGCACCACATCCGATGACAAGGCATTGGGCCACGGTGGTGGTTCCACCATTAACCGTTGTCGTGGAGCCAACATCGGTGTTTACCCCACCGCTTGAGGTATTGAATGGATTGTTAAGGTTTACACCGCGGAATGCTGCGATGCGACCGGAGATATGGTCTCCAGGATCGTTGGTAGTAGGATTTCCCTGGGTTCCGTTGTAGAACGAGTAGAAAACGGTTATTCTGGCAGATGAATTTGCACCAAAACTGCCACTTCCCTGTGGACTGCTTGGGGCCTGAGTCCATGTTCCGCCGTTCGGAGTGGGTACGGTCGCAGTTTCTTGATGGGTCTCAAGAAACAGCAGCAGCAGATCGTTTGTAGCGATACCAGCCGGTAGGACTGGGGTGATTGCCCCAGCACTCGACGCAAATGCCCCCAACCCGACAAAAGTTGGAAAGGCCATTTGCTATCTTTTCAGTTGGGATTCGAGCTCTGAGCCCGTCGCATAACCATCCGCCTTCCTCTTGGACAGGTAAATCACGTCCCACAGGAAACCGTGGTCTTTGGCGGAAAGGCCCGGAAGAAGCGCATCCAGCTCTTTGGATTCCGCATCGTCAAGACCTAATACGGCAGAGGCCTCGGCGACATTCATCAGGCCACGCTGTATCTGACGAACGCAAGCAGTGAAGGAATTTGTGTTTATGTTCGTGCTGTCATCGGCAGACAGTCTCTCGTACAGGGCCATTGCACCAACCTCCCACGTTTTTACGGGTTACCCTCGGTCAGCGTAAAGGTGGTAATGGTGATGGTCTGGCCGGACACGATCGAACTATTGTCGATAGACATATCCCCTGATCCCACTGCGATGGTACCCTGCGCGAAGCAAGTCGTCTCGTCCTGAGTGATCTGGGAATTGTACATTCTGAAGTGCCCGGCTGTTCCTGTTCCGGTCGCCACGCCAGACCATGTCCCGGACTTGGCCTTGGTACCGCCGGAGGCTGCGGCCATCCAGTCGGCAGGCAGGTTCATAGACACCAGGAGGGAGCCGGAGTTAGGGGTCGCGCAGTTGGCGGGCGGCGGCCCAGTCCTCATGGTGAGAGAGACGGTGATTAGGTTCGTGGTATAGAACTGGTCCAGCCTCGCATTGCGGGTTGCGACGTTGAGCTGAAAAGCCATTTTACTTCACCCCGAAAAGGCGCTTGGCCGCGGCCACAGCACGATAGAAGAGCCCTCGGTGGGGCTCCGGAGCCCGGATTGGTTCCTGTCCGCGCCTGGCGCGGAGGCTGTTGCTCACCGCCACCGCCCGCAGGACGATGTCTTCATTCGTTGGCATTTCCCTCAACCTCCTATGAAACGGCTACGATCTCTTCGGCATCTGTTCCGGTGGCGAGAATCCTAGTCACCTTCAGCGGGATCATCTCCCCGATCTGGGCGTTGGGCCAGATAGCCACGTCGCCCCCGATCGTGACTACTGCCACGTCGCCGGGGACGCCCACCCGGAACCCGTTCGTAACGAAGGGCAGGTCGTCGGTGTCACTAGGGACTACGTTCACCAGGCGTTGTCCTGGCCAGCCCTGGCGGTTCGTTACCTCTCTAGCCTCAGCCATTCTTGCCTCTGTTAGTTTCCGGACAGGTTGAACAGGGTGATTCTGACGGACCCGCTTAAGGGATTGGACGGGGTTGTTCCGTCATTCTTGTAACAAGAGATGGTGATATCCAGGGCCACGCCACCAGATTGTGTCTCTGTGGCAACGCCCCCATGGAATAGTCTTTGCTTGACTCCGGTCGTCACGCCAACGATTTGAGTCGGGGTAATTGCGTCGTCGTCGGCGCCAAGCCCAACATCGAAGTTCGCCACGTCGTCTCCGGCAATCTCAACCAGAACCTCTATCTTGGACATTCTGATTCCGGAGTATGGAGGATAGGCACCAGCCGCCGTAAGCGTTCCGTCACCAGCGAAGGTGAAAGTGACTGTCGTGGTATTGTACGAAAACTCATCGCTTCCAGAGTTGATGGTAACGTTTCCGCCTGAGGGCGTGGAGACATTTCCGGTCAGGTCTCCGGTAACATCCCCGGTTACGTTCCCAGTCACGTCTCCGGACAGGTTTCCTGTCACGTTCCCAGTCACGTTCCCGGACAGATTTCCGGTTACGTTCCCGGTCACGTCTCCGGATAGATTCCCAGTCACATTCCCGGTCACGTTCCCGGACAGGTCTCCAGTAACGTCTCCAGTCACGTTGCCGGTCAGGTTCCCTGTCACGTTTCCGGTTACGTCCCCGGTCAGGTTCCCTGTCACGTTGCCAGTCACGTCTCCGGTCAGGTCACCAGTAACGTCTCCAGTCACGTCTCCGGTAAGGTCACCAGTAACATCACCAGTAACGTCCCCAGTAACGTCCCCGGTCAGGTCACCAGTAACGTCTCCGGTTACGTCCCCGGTAAGGTTGCCGGTAACGTCCCCGGTCACGTTCCCGGTCAGGTTCCCTGTCACGTTGCCAATCAGGTCTCCGACCAAAACGGCCGGGGTGTCCTCGAGAACCCAGCCAGCGCCATCATGCTGGTAGGTGGTTCCATCTGGCGTGTAGAGGTACCTTGACCCCAGCGGAGCCCTCTCAACGCTAGCCTGAATGGTGTCACCGCGGGCGTCTAGCCACTGGCCCCTTGAATCCTTGATTACTCTGTAGGACATTTTGACTCCTTTATCGAAAAGTTACGCCCCTTGCGGCGGGAGACCCTCCGGCTGGACCTGGGCCTCCTGCGGTGGCTGTGGCTGCTCTGGCTCAAGAGGTTGCTCCGGAGCCGGAGGTTGCCCGGACTGGGCAACGGGGGCCTGCATCTGCATCAGTTCAGCCTGCATGGCCATCTCAATATCCTGGTCCGGGATTACGTCGTTACGGTTCTTCAGACCCATTACCTCGTAGGTCTGCCGGGCGAAGCTGAGCTGCTTCGAGGGCTTCAACATCGCGCCGAAGGTGCCAAACCACTGGAGAAGCTGCTGGACCAGCATATCCCGGTTGACGATGCGGCTCGGACCACGGAAGTTGAAATCCATGTCCAAGGCCTGGCTGAGCTCTTCGCGGCTGATGGACTGCCCGTATCGCTGGATTTCGTCCCCGGAGGTAGCGCGAAGAAGGGTCTCATCATCTCCATTCTGGTACCAAAGGTACATCGCTTGACGGAGCGGTACGTGGATCTCTTCCTCGAATCTGACCGCCGCGGCCTTGATCTTAGTGAGGGCGTTCGAGAATCTGCGCTCGGATTCGGAGGCCGATACGCGACCTACCGTGGCGGGCGTGCCTCGCACGTTCGCGTTCACCGTGACGTCGTCGATCTCGTACTTGATCTCGCTAATCTCTCGCCAGATGTCCGGGTGTGGGCCCCCAACGTCCATCTTTTTGAGGACGCCCAGCCGCGGCACCGACACTGTCCCGCCCGGGGTCAGGGCCTTGGTGGCGTCAGGAATGCCGAGCTCGTTCAGCTTCTCCATGGCTGGCAGGGTGGCCAGGGTGACGGCATCGACCCGCAGGTCTCGCAGGGTCCAGAGCTCGTAGAACAGGCTCTTGGGGGCCTTCAGTGACGACATGCCCAGGGCGCTCCCGGGGACCGGGATGTTCCGGAGCAGGCTGACTGGGCACTCACCGTGCCCGTAGGGAGACCCGCCCGGGTCCTTGTTGATGATGCCGTGCCGGTTCAGGACCACCTTGTACGGGGCCTCGTCATCGTCCTGATCCCAAACCTCGAAGATCTCGACCAGCTCGCGCTCCCCCATCCTGTTGGGGTATCCTGTGGCCACCTGTCCCAGGCCCAGCATGTTGGCCACTTCCAACTGCCACTCGTTGAATCCACCCTGGCTGTTGCCGTCGCTGATTCCGGCATCAATCGAATACTTTACCTGCTCCGGGTCGAATGGAAACTCGGCCCCCTCCCCGGTGTGATCCAGAACCCATTTCTTTGTCTTGACGATGCGTTGGATGATTCTGCGCTGATCGGACCACTTCTCCACGAGGGGATCAAACCTGAGATCGAACATGGAGACCCGGTCGAAGGACGGACCACGAAACGTGGTCACTTCCTTGTACATGCGGGCAGGATGTTGGGGCAACTCCACTTGCAGATCCCCCTGAGCCTGCCCCCTTACCTTCTCGTATTCGTCTGGATCGTCCGGCAGATCCACTCCCAGGTCTGCGAAGGCTTGACGAGTAGATTCAAATGCCCGCTCGGAGTCCGGCGTACTATCTGAGACCTTGGACACGTCATGGCGCCAAGTGACCTTGATCGCCGCGGTACCCTGGATGGTGAATTCGCGGACGATGTTCTCAGTCCTCAATCTCCACTGATTCATCCGAAGGGTAAGATCCATCAACCTCTCGACCTTGCGTGCGATCGAAACATCCTCGTCCCCAATCCCCTCGGCCTGAACCAGAGGATCGGCTGAGTTGAGGATGTCAGACACTGCGTAGGCGTTGCCCTCGACAATCAGGAACGGGTAGGGCTGGAGGGTCAGGGCGCGCCAGGTCTTCTCCCATGTCTTGCGGTGATCCTTGCGCTTGCTGAGATACAGGCGCCAGTGCTCGAGCATCTCCCTGTACGGCTCTGAGAGGGAGTCGCGGGTCCAACGCTCCCACTGTATGATGTCTTGAAGGGCCTCCGCGTGCTTCGGGTCCTTATATCCGCCCAGGACTGCGATCACTTGCCCCCCTTGCCCTGTAGGCGGCCAATCTCCTGGATCAGCTTGTCCTGCTTCCTGTTCAGCTCCTTCAGCCCATCCAGGATTTGAACATTGACTTCCGCCTGCCGCTGCCATCGCTCGGACTGGACGATCTTCTCCGTGTCGACCGTGGCCTTGGTGCTCTCCGCCGTCATCTTGGTAGCGGAGTAGTCGGCACGGACGTAGGCGCCCACTGTGCCGACGAGGCCAAGTAGGGCCACGCCGATGGTTTGCTTGGGAATCCTTGAGAACACTTCTCTCATGTTAGTCCCCGTAGAAAAGGTGGCGTCCGATCTTCTTGATGAAGGTGGCTCGCTCCGACCAGCCGGGGGCGACATAGTCTGCATGGTATAGGACTGCGCCCTCGGTGAGGTTCGTTACCCTCGACTCGTGCCACGCCCGAATACACTCGGCCACCTTGGGATGTTCGTCATCCGCCATCCCAGAAAGCTGAAGTGCAGGGTCGGTGTTGCGCCATCCGGAGAACTGGTACGGCCTAAGCACTGTGCCAGCCACCGTTCCGTCGCTAGAATACCGCCTCTTCATCCGGGCCCGGATTACCTCCCCCACGGCGACCTTCCCCTCGTAGGGTTCACCGAGCGCCTCCTGAACTATGGTCGCAATCGCCCATTGTGCGGGAGAGATCAGCAGCGCCACGCGCCCCCCCAGAGGGATGGGCGAGGGCTGGAAGTCTTCGTACTCCGGCTCCAGTCGCCCAGTCTTCGGCTCGGGCCATTCATCTGCCCATCCAATCCAGGGTGCCGCGGCCAGGACCATCCCGGCCAGGATAGTCATCTGGCGGCAGTCACGTACCAGGTGGCGGTTTCGCCAGTGTCGCAGATGGCCCCGATAGACTCGAAGCCATCACCGACCAGGGTGGTGTCGTACTCGAATGATATCGAGGCTCCCGGAGCAAGCGGAATGTCTGCTGTGGTCGCCGTACTGTCAACAATGTCCACATAACAGGTGTTGGCGCTGGCACTGTCGCTACGGATCAGGAGCGATCTCGGTTTGAATGACTGATTCGCACCGCCACTGTGGTTATTGGTGAAAGCGATCACGGTATTGGTCTCCGAGACTGACACGGTGCTCTGGAAAAGACGATTCAATGCGGAAAGCGAAGCCGCGAAGGCTACGACCAGTATCAAGACCGAAAGTGTCTTCTTCATGGCTCTCCCTACTGTGGCGTGATGCTGGCGGACGCACCAGACGAGTCGGCGTCCAGCGTGACTCTGTAACTGACGTTGAGTGAAGTCTGAGTGAGCGAGGACGTGGCGCTGATTCGCAAGTCGACACCGTTTGTCGGTGTCGTATCACAGTCGATGTTATAGGTTAGCGTGCCTGAGTCTGCCGCTAAAACAGATCCATCCTCAGTCTCGTCCGCAACCGCCCCACCCGTGATAGCGCACGTCTCAGTGCCGGCCTTGTTAGTGACGGCAAACTTGATTGATCCATGTCTTGCCTGGTTGTCGTCGCCGTCATACGCCTGCACCGTGTACTCGAAAGTGCCTCCGGCGCGCAACTGAGCCCCTCCCTCAATACGCACCACTGCCGTTGCAACGCCCTCGGACAGTGTCTTTGAGGAGGTGCGAATCAGGTCACGGTCGATGTTTCCTGCCGCATAGGCGATGCCACCGTTGAAGTACAATCCAACGCTCGTACCACCAAAGCAGTACACGCACACGTCTCGACTGCCAGAGGGTGTCATCAGGACTGGATCGGAGAACGCAGTCTTGGCTTCGTCTATCGTTACAGTATTGGTGCTGGTTCCATCGTCTGCCGTGAAAGTAAGCTTTGGCGAGTCGGAAGCCGATGTTGACACCGCCTGCATAGTAGAGCCTGGCTCTGTACTTACCACACCAAATTGAAGCTTGGCCTGCCTGGTCGAATTGGCAGTTATCAAGTCCAGGGTGTCAGAGCCAGAACCCAGTGTCGCCTTATACGTGTTCCCTGCCCCGGGATCGGCCTCGAATTCGATTTTCCCAGTGGCACCATCGATCACACCCGTGGCAAAACTGGTACCGTCTGTTGACTGCAAAGACAACCCGCCCAGTGCATCCACAAGTAAGGCAGAGAAACTGGTAGTGCCGTCATTGGAATCCAGACTGACAGAGCCCCCGCCAAATGAGCCCACAGAGAACGCTCCGGTCAGGGTAACGTTCTCACCCACCCTAACAAGCGACCCGCTGTGGCACATTCCGTCAGTGGTTTCCCCAGTGAAGCTGTAGGGCGGAGTATCGCAGCCGGTGGGCGCGAGCAACGGGAATGAGGCTCCGCCAGAAGACGGAGGGTAGTACCGGATGAACGCAGGCCCCCGGCCCACTTCCTCAGCCCGTGCCGCGGCACAGGCCAATAAGAGTGCGATCGAGAGGATGGTCTTCTTCATGGCTACTCCCCGAGGACTTCAGGCGTAGACGACTTCGATGGCTGGGTCCCGGCCGGGGAGGGAACCTTCACGCCAGAGTCAAAGAGCCCGAGCGCGACAAGGACCCCAATCGCCTGAAGTAGGTAGCCCTCGTAGGCGGCCGCACTAGGAACGTAGGCCTTCGCGTACTCGAGGCCCCCGTAGACCCCGACCAGGGCCACAGAGATAGCAAACGAGTGATCGGCCAGAAAGGCGTACGCCTTTGCTACCCGCCCACCCAGGCGACCCTCACGAATGGCCGTCACGATCGAGGCCGGTAGGCTCTGGGATTTGGTCAGAAACTTGAACAGCAGAACGAGCCGAAGCAACATGGTCTACTCCCCCTTTAGTGTTTTGGCAAAGATCACGTCAGGCGCGTTTTTCCTAGACTCGATAATGCCCAGATCGTGAGCCTTATCAAGGATGACGCGAAGCTTTCCGAGAGCCTTGCGAACCAGCATCAAGAATTTCATCGGATTTCTATCTCCGAGCACGCGCCATTCCGGGCGCAGATTTTCGCAATTCCGAGTCCATGCAAAGCGACTTGCAACTGGTTTCCGTCAACCAGATCATCCTGGACCACACCGTCAAGGGTCCAGATGTAGGGTCCGTTCAGGGATTCGCACTGTGACCGTTGGAGCGAACCCTCTTGCCCAAGTGGACAGAAGGACTGCCCGGACCCGTCAGGGTCCAGGAAGCCCATGCGAGCACAGAATTCCTCGTCCGGCCCGGAAATGGGTGTCGCATCCACCAGCCGGCCCTTCGGACGATCGCCCTTGTCGTGCAATCGAAACTTGACCACGTCCGGGCAAACCAGCGGTGAAGACGTCGGCGGATCGGAGGGGACCGTCTGAACCCTGCACCAGGCCTTGAACATGCCCTGGCCGTAGGCCGTGCGAGGCGCCAATGGCGGAGCCTGGATCACAACATGGTAGGCCTCGTAGATCCCAGTCTCC
>Ga0187893_10002064_pt1 | contig 45476 bp, 44 predicted proteins | sample MA1701074metaG_FD_139574 | JGI IMG/M metagenome (GOLD analysis project Ga0187893, IMG submission 139574) | White microbial mat communities from a basaltic lava cave in the Kipuka Kanohina Cave System on the Island of Hawaii, USA - MA170107-4 metaG ... | reverse complement strand
CTCTCAGGATTGGCCGGCGCGAAGGTCAGGGTCCAGGGGTCGGAAGGACGTGCGCCACGAAAGACCGGCTACGCTCCGGTAAACGGCCTCAAGCTTTACTACGAGATTCACGGTACCGGAAAGCCGCTGGTCTTGCTGCACGGCGGCGTAGGCGCGATCGAAATGTTTGGCCCGAACTTGCCGGCTCTCGCCAAATCCCGGCAGGTCATAGCCGTGGATCTACAGGCTCACGGGCGCACCGCTGACATTGATCGTCCACTCAGCTTCGAGCTGATGGCTGACGACATCGCCGCATTACTGAAGCATCTTGGGATCCCCAAAGCCGACGTCATGGGCTATTCACTCGGCGGTGGCGTTGCACTACAGGCCGCCATCCACCATTCAGCAGCGGTGCGCAAAGTTGTAGTGGTTTCAACCGTGTTCAATAGGACCGGCTGGTATCCTGAGATTCTGGCCGCGCAGGCGCAGATGGGCCCCGCAGCCGCCGAACCCATGAAGCAGACACCGATGTACAGGTTGTATGCCCGCATCGCGCCGAAGCCGAATGATTGGCCGGTGCTTCTTACGAAGCTCGGTAAGTTGCTTGCGCAAGACTATGACTGGTCCAAGGACATCGCTGCGATGAAGACCCCGACGCTGATTGTCGTCGGGGATGCCGATGCCGTCCGCATCGCTCATGCAGTTGAGTTCTTCGGGCTCCTTGGCGGCGGCCGGCGGGACGCCGGTTGGGACGGCTCCGGACGTCCAGTTGTTCAATTCGCCGTCCTGCCCGGCGTGACGCACTACGACATCTTTGTATCCCCGGTGTTAGCGCCTACCGTGATCCCGTTCCTCAACGCGCCTATACCAAAGCCCAGGTAATTGGCACCATAGGGGTCCATCCGTCGTCCTCTTCTCGTTAGTCCAGGTGTGTTAGCCTTCAGGGAGCATGTCACGCTTCGCCATCAGCCTGAGGCGGAGCCAACGGCGAGGTCGCCTCGGCTGATACCGAGCGACACGGCCTGAATATCGGCAATATCAGCCAAGTTAAGGAGAGAACTATCATGGCCCCCAAACGTATAGACAAACAAATGGCCGAGTTAACCGATTGGCGTGGCAAAATGATGGCTCGGCTACGCAAGATTATTCTTAGCGCAAACTCCGGAATAAGCGAAGAATTTAAGTGGAATACTCCGGTCTTTACCAAAAATGGCAATGTCTGTGCACTTGGGAGCTTCAAAGATCACATCAAGATCAATTTCTTCAAAGGCGCGAGCCTGACTGATCCCAAGAAGTTGTTCAACGCCGGTCTTGAGGCCAAAACATCCCGAGGAATTGATTTGTACGAAGGCGGTACAATTGACGAAACAGCTCTTAGAAATCTTGTTAAAGCCGCCGTTTCCGTGAACAAGGCGAGCAAAGAGTAGATGCCAAAAATCGTTGGAACATGGGTGGTCCTACGTAACGGCAGCCGCGTTCAACCGTCGCAGCGCCATATCCGTGGCGTCGTCCGCAGGGAAAAAGTGTACCGCCCCCGGTTTCCTGGACAGTCCATAGGCGTCATCATGCCGCACTCAGCTGGGCCTCCGCCCGGGCCTGCGCGGGCGTGCGATAGCCCAACCGTTCAATCAGCCAGTGTTGGTTGTAACGCTCGATGAACGCGCCGACGATCTCGCGTGCCTCGGCCAACGGTCGGAAACGGTGCAGGTAGAGACACTGCTCCTTCAGCGTCCGGATGAAGCGCTCGACCACCCCGTTGCAGTGCGGCTCGCCCACGTACGACGGCGAGAGCGTGATCCTCAGCCACGTCACCTCACCGATCCACGCCGGCGCGATGTATTGCGGTCCCCAGTCACAGCGGAGCCTCAGCCCGCGGGCCACGTCGTGCGCCGAGACCCCGAAGGCCTGCTGCACGCCCTGCCACCTAATCCGCTTCCTTGGAAGAGAATACGCGTCGGCGCAGCAGCGGCTCGCGAATCGCCTTTACATCTAGCTTGCTCGCGCCGAGACAAGGGACGAATCGCGCAAAGCCGCAAGCCAATGCCTCCGCAAATGCCTCATCTTTGCCGAGAGTCTTGTCCTCCAACCACAAGCCTAGGATGACAAACGTGTTGGTCGTCCGGTCGACTTTGCTATCGAACCGCGCGACAAGCCGGTCGCCCCACAGAATCGGCAACGTGTAGTAACCGAACTTGCGCTGGTGCTCAGGCTTGTATACCTCCCACACATAGTCGAAACCGAACAAAACCTTGGCTCGCCCGCGAGCGCTGACCTGATCGAGCGGTGCAAGGAACACGACCTCTTCAGTCGTGGTCGTGTCCAACGGAGTCCACGCCTTCGGCGTGCGTCCTGCGTTCAAATCACGTAGGATCTTCGCATCGCTCCCGAGCGCGCAGTGCACCTCCTTCCAGCCTTCAACCCGCACCTCGATGAGGTCGCCATCAGCCAACATCGCTTCGCGTATCTGCTTGGCGTTGCCGAACGGCACGCCGCGGAAGAACGAATCAGCGGCGCGGTTAAGCCGCGACAGGCCGGAGAAGCTGATTTCTTTTTTGATCAAGAAGCGGTCCGCCTCGGCTTCGTCGCTCTCGCGAATTAGGATCGCAGGCGCGACGGCTTCAGTGAGAGCGTACACTCGCTCGAAGTTCTCGCGGTGGTGCGTCATCACTTCGCCGGTGCGCCACAGATAATACAGAGCCAACGCGCTGTCCTTGCGCCCGCGATAGCTCTGTGTTCGTTTCCGCTTCGCCATTTCGAAGTCGCGGTTGCTCACAATGCCTCGCTCGCGCAAGATTGCCCGCATTTCGACGATGGCATCGGCGTGGTCGCGGCCCATGCTGCGAATCCGCGGGTTGCTTTCGCGCTCGCGGCGCATGACGACACGCCAGTGCGGCAGCTCGTCCATCGGTCGGACGGCCAGCCAGCCACCCCAGTCAAAGAACTTGCGTTGCTGGTAGGCCACACGCTCCCACATGCCAGGCGTGTAATCAAGCACGCGGCTATGCAGGGTGATGTCCTGGCTGCGGGCGATGATCTGCAGCGGGTCGAGTTGCAAGTGCTCCATCGCGCGCATGGCTTGCTCCGTGCCCTTGATGCCGCGCCAGCGCCGCCCCGGCCATAAGCCCTGCTTGCCGAGAATGAAGCGACGGGCTATCTCGATGTCGATGGTCAGCATGATGCCTGTACCCTAGTCCTCATGCGTCCGCCCGCCCCCTACGCGTCCTTAGGCCAACCCGTGTCGACCCATTGCGGAGCGGTGGTGTCCTTGAGCGCCGGATCTACCCTCCGCAGATGGGCGCTCATCTGGCCCGTGTGATGCTGGATGTGCCGGATGTTGTAGAGGTGCAGCTCGCCGCGCGAAATAGGAAGCCACGAAAACCCCGACGGGCCTTCGAGCGATGTCGCGGTTTCCGACGCCATCGTCTCGAGCAGCTTGGCTCTGCAGACCTCGACGTACCCGAGTGTGTCATCCTTGGGCAGGCCGATGCGGGGCGCCTCCTCGTCTGGCTCCGTCCACCCCCGCGGCGATGGAGGTCGCGCAGCTCGAAGGCGGCCTCGCGTGGGGGAGAGTCGTACGCATTGGTTCAGCATTGCCAGCGACGCTTCGAACTGCCCGGTGAGAATCGTCTTGAGGTACTCGATCATCGCGCCCCCCTCAGTCTCATAGGTGCTGTGCCGACCACTTTAGGAGAGGATCGCGGGAACTCGGTCTGGACCTAGTTGGGACGCGCCAACCGGCCGTCCGGCGCTCGGCTCAGTCCGTACGCTGCCAGCCCGGCCGTCGTCACGTAGCCTTCCTCGACATCTTGCTGGACCGCCGCCACGGGACGCTCGCGCGGGTCGCCAAACCCGCTGCCGCCCGCGGTCTCGACCGTCACCACATCATTGGGTCCGCGCAGCTCGATCAACTTCGAATTGCCGGCCTCGGTGCTCACCCGGGCGCCCTCCACGTGAAGGAGTACCTCGCGGCCGGCCTGCCCGCCCTGCAAACCCGCTACCGGCGTGGCCTGGCCGTGCGGCAGGACGTTCATCAGGACCGGCAGCCCATCGTCGTCCAGTTTTCGGAACCGCATCCGCTGGCCCAGTCCGCCCCGGTGGAGCCCTGCGCCGCCCGAGTCGGCAATCAGCTCCTTGCGCTCGACCAGCAAGGGCAAACGGTGCTCGAACATCTCGACCGGGACGTTGCCCGCCGAGGTCGGGTACATCAGGGCGGGATTGCCGTCGTACGGCGCGCCGCCGCCCTGCCCGCCGCCACCCATGATGTGGTCGTTGAACAGCCGGCCAGCCCGGTCGCGGCCGTAGGCGCTGGCCGACACGGGCAGCCCGGTGAACGCCTGCACCTGGTGGGGCAGCACGGGTGCCAGGGCGCGGAATACAGCGGGTCCGCAGAACCAGCCTGTCATCGTGCGCTGGTTGACCGCCGCGGGATACGTGCAGTTGAAGATGCTGCCTTCCGGCGCGCGGACGTGCAAGGGCCGGAAGCAGCCCGCGTTCGACGGGATCTCGGGTGTGAGGATCGACTTCAAGGAGTAGACCGTGTGGGCCGCGGCGTAGCTGTAGGTGCAGTTCACCCCGCCAATCGGCTGCTGCGGCGGCGCGCCTGCCCAGTCCACCGTGAGTTCATCGCCTTCGACGATGACCGCGCACGGCAGCCGCAGCGTCCGTCCCAGGCTCTCGATCTCGACTTCGCTGCGGTAGGCGCCGTCGGGCACCGCGCGGATCGCCTCGCGCATCGCCGCTTCCGTCCGGCGCTGCACCTCGTGCGCCAGGGGTTCGAGCGAGCTCAGGCCGTACTCATCCATGAACTCCAGCAGCCGCCGCGCGCCCACCTGGTTGCTGCCGACCTGGGCCTGGATATCCCCAAAGACCATGTCGGGGTTGCGCACGTTGGCCCGGATCAGGGCGGCCAGGTCGTTGTTGAGGACGCCCGCTCGGTACAGCCGCAGCGGCGGGATCTGGATGCCCTCCTCGTAGACCTCGCGGGCCCGCCCCGAGTCCTTGGTCCCGCCGATGTCGGAGCAGTGGGCGATCGACCCAACGAGTCCCGCCAGGGTGCCGCGGCGAAAGACGGGCGTGACGACGGCCAGGTCGAACAGGTGCCCGGCGCAAATCCATGGATCGTTCGTGATGAGCACGTCGCCGTCGGCGAGCGTCGGCGGCGGGAAGCGATCCAAGAGTGCCCGGACCGCGCGGGGAAGCGTGAGGTTGAAGACCGGCATCGACCGCGGCGAGTGCGCGATCGAGTGAGCCCCGGCGTCCAGGAGCTCGCAGCCGAAGTCCTGGGCCTCGCCGATGATGGTCGAGAAGGCCGTGCGCCAGATCGTGATCCAGCACTCCTCGGTGATGTTGATCAGCCGGCTCCACATGATCTCGAGCGACACGGGGTCGAACGCCGGGTGCGCAGCGGGCGCGTGCGCCGAGGGCGCGCTCATCGTGGGAGCCCTGTGGGCGTCGATGTCGACACCGAGGCGGGCAGGGCGCCGGGCACAGCGACGCGGACGACCAGGTTCCGCTGCGCATCGACGGTCAGCCGGTCGCCGGGCCACAGCACCGTCGTCGCCTCGGCTTCCTCGACGATTGCAGGACCCGCAAGCGTCGCGGTGTCGGGCAGACGATACCGGTCATAGACCGGTACCATGACGAAGCCCCCGGCTTCATGGATATAGATCCGCCGTGGTCCCTTCTCCGCCTGTGACAGGCTGCCCACGCGCTCGACACTGCCGCGGACGTCCACGACCGGCGCTGGTCCCACCACTAGGACGCGCCAGTTCAGGGCCTGGATCGTGTAGTCGGGAAGCGTCACGCCGTAAAGCCTCGCGTACTCCTCGGTGAAGCGTTCGCGGATCACGGCGGCCGCATCACTCCCCAGGCGCGGTGGCACCGGGACCTCGATATCGTGAAACTGTCCAACGTAACGCATCTCGACGCGACGGTCACACCGCGCGACTGCGGGATCGCCGCCGGCGGCCGCGACCATAGCCCGGCCCTGCGCCTCCATGTCGGCGTAAAGCTGCTCAACCGCCGCCCAGTCGAGATCGTCGAGCACGCCGGCCCTCGAGCGGCCGAAGTCGAAGCCGAGCGGCGCGACGAGCAGACCGACGGCCGAGGCTAGGCCTGACGCCGGCGGGATCAGGACTTCGCCGAGTCCGAGCAGGCGCGCCACGCGCGCCGCGGTCGCGGGACCCGCGCCACCGAACCCCATCAGGGCGAAACGCCGCGGATCCTGCCCGCGCTCGATCATGTAGAGGCGTGCGGCCTGCGCCATGTTCTCGCACACGATCGAATAGATGCCCCACGCGGTCTGGATGGGATCGAGCCCCACCGGGGCGCCCGCGCGCGCCAACGCGGCGTGCGCCGCCTGCACATCGAGGCGCATCGTCCCGCCCAGGAACGCGTGCGGGTCGAAATACCCCAGGGCCACGCACGCGTCCGTGACCGTGGCTCCCGTACCACCGAATCCATAGCAGGCCGGGCCTGGGTCGGCACCGGCGCTCTCGGGCCCGACGCGTAGCAGGCCCATCGCGTCCGCGGACGCCACCGACCCGCCGCCGGCGCCGATCTCGATCATGTCCACGACCGGCGCCACGATGGGCAGCCCCGAGCCCTTCTTGAACCGGTGGACCCGCGCGACCTCGAGACTCGATGCGATGCGGGGACGGCCCTCGCGGACCAGGCAGATCTTCGCGGTCGTGCCGCCCATGTCGAACCCGACCGCCTCGACACGGCCGGCCTGCTGGCCCAGGTGTCCGACGACGAGCGCGCCGGCTGCCGGACCCGACTCCAGCATCCGCACGGGGAAGCGCCGTGCAACCGCTGGCGAGGCCAGCGTGCCGGACGACAGCATCAGCAGAAACCGGCCGCCGAACCCGATGTCCGCCAGCGCCGTCTCGATCTGGTGAATGTAGCGATCCACGACCGGCTGCACGTACGCGTTGCACACCGTGGTGCAGGTCCGCTCGTACTCGCGGATCTGCGGGCTGACCTCGCTGCTGATGGACACGAACAGGTGAGGGAACTCCCGCTGGACCAGGTCTCGCACCATCTGCTCATGGACGGGGTTCTGGTACGCATGCAGGAATACGATGGCCAGCGCCTCCACACCCGCGTCTGCCAGGCGGGCCACCTGCGCTCGCACGTCAGCCGCGTCCGGCGCGATGCGGACGTCACCATCTCGCGTGACGCGCTCGCGGACCTCGATCCGCCAGCGGCGGCGCACGAGAGGATCCGGAAACCGGAGGAACAGGTCGTAGATGTCGTAGCGCTGCTCTTTGCCCATCTCCAGGATGTCGCGGAATCCATCCGTGGTCAGCAGCGCCGCCCGCGCCCCTTTTCTTTCGATGATCGCGTTGGTGACCAGCGTGGTGGCGTGGATCAGTGTGCCGATCGAGGCCAGCGTGGTCCCAGCCCGCTCGCACAGTTCCCGGAGGCCGCGCAGGGCGCCGTCAGCGGGGTCCCGCGGCGTGGTCAGCACCTTGTGCCACTGCAGCGTTCCCGTGGGCTCGTGCAGCAGCACCAGGTCCGTGAACGTGCCGCCGATGTCCAGGCCGACCCGGTAGCGTCTCGTCGTGGTCATAGGGCTATCGAGGGCCTCCCCAGTAGATGGACTCCAGGCCCACCAGCCGCTGGATCACGACGACGATGCCGACGCTGAGGAGCACGCTCAGCGTGGAGACGGCGGCAGCCGTCGGTTCGAACGAAAAGCGAAGATAGTCGAACAGCGCGATCGGGAGCGTCGTGTTCCCGACGCTGATCAGAAGCAGACTGATCGGGAACTGATCGAACGACGTGATGAAGGCGAACAACGCCCCGGAGATGATGCCACCCTTGATGATGGGGAGCGTGATGCGCCAGAACGCGCGGAACGGGCCGGCGCCCAGCGACCGGGCAGCCTCCTCCAGTGAGCGGTCGAAGGTCACCAGGACCGTCGAGACCGTCAGAAAGACATACGGAATGGTCACCAGCGTGTGCCCAATGAACAGCGGCCGCATCCCCCGCGTACCGATGCCGGTGGCATAGAAGAAGATGAGGAGCGCGATCCCCGTCAGGATCGCCGGGAATTGCAGGGGGGCGATCAGCAACAGCCGGAGCGTGTCACGGACCCGGCGGGCGTAGCGGACGATGAACAGTGCGCCCATGGTGCCGAGCACCGTGCTCGCGAGGGTGACATAGACTGCCAGGCGCAGGCTGAACTCGAACGCCCGGACGAACGACTCGCTCTCCGTGAACCGCACGAACCATCGCAGCGAGAACCCCTGGGGCGGGAACCGCAGATAGTCGCCGGCGTTGAACGCCGACAAGATGACGATGACGATGGGGGTCAGCAGGAAGACGTAGAGCAGCCCCACGACGACGCTCAGCGCCCAACCGTTGCGCTGAGGGCGCCTCACCGGGTGGTCCATCGCAGGGCCTGATTCATCAGCTTGACGTAGAGCCACAGCAGCGCCACCGTCCCCCCGAACAGCACCATGGACAGCGCCGAGCCGAGCGGCCAGTTGAAGGCGTCCAGCAGCATCTGCACGATCACGATGGGCATGACCAGCACGTTGTTTCCACCGAGCAGGATCGGGATGACGTACGAACTCACCGCCAGCACGAACACCAGGAGCGTCCCCGCAAAGACCCCCGGCAGGGAGAGCCGCCACGTGATGCGCCAGAACGCGCGCCAGGGAGTCGCGCCGAGAGACCGCGCCGCACGCTCGATGTCGGGAGAGATGGTTTGCAGCGCGCCCGCGATGGACAGGGCCATGAACGGCAGGTAGATGTGCACCAAGCCGACGACGACGCCGAAGGCGTTGTACATCAGCGGCAGTTCGGGCCCGCCGTAGCGCTTGACCAGCGTGTTGATGATGCCCACCTTACCCAGCAGGATCATCCATCCAAAGCTGCGGACGATGATGCTGACCAGGAGCGGGGAGATCAACATGATGAGGAACAGCCCACGCCAGCGCTTCGGGGCCCGGGCGATGTGGTAGGCGAGCGGATAGCCCGCCACCAGCGTGACCGCGGTGGTGACCAGCGAGTACCAAAACGTCTGTCGCAGCACCTTCCAGTAGAACGTATCGCCTAACGCCCGCGCGTAGTTCCCGAGCGTGAACACCTTGAGGTAGGCGCCTGTCTCGGGCTTCACCAGGAAGCTCATGTACACCATGTTGGCGTACGGGATCAAGAAGAAGATAGCCAGGAAGACGATGATGGGGATGATCAGGAAGACGACCCACGGGAAGCGCCGGCCCCTGTTCACGCGCTACCGTGCCTCCGCCCGCATGACCCAGGCGTCCGCGGGCGAGAAGCTCACGTCCACGGACGTGCCTGGGGCGAAGACGCGCGAGGGATCGGCCTGCACACGCAGCCGCAGACCGTCAGGGCCCTCGATCTGGTAGTCCAGGAGGTTCCCCAGGAAGACACGCTCGCGCACCACGCCGCGGAGGCGGTTGGGGTGCTCCTGGCCGAAGCGCAGCGACTCAGGGCGGACGCAGATGACGACTTCCCCGGCGGCGTCCTCGCCGGCGCAGGAGAACACCCCGGCCGCGGTGCGCACCGAGAGGGCGCCGTCGCGGCGCCCTGCCACAGTCCCCCGGATGAGGTTGGAGAGCCCGATGAACTCGGCCACCCAGGCGTTGCTCGGCCGCCGGTAGATGTCTTCGGCGGAGCCCAGCTGCTGCAGGCGGCCGTCCTTCATCAACGCGATCCGGTCGGCGAGGACCATCGCCTCCGCCTGATCGTGCGTGACATAGATCGTGGTGATGCCGAACTCGCGCTGCAAGTGCCGGATGTAGAAGCGCATCTCCTCGCGCAGCTTGGCGTCGAGGTTGGCGAGCGGCTCGTCGAGCAGGAGCACGGCCGGGTTGACGACCAGCGCCCGCGCGAGGGCGACCCGCTGCTGCTGACCGCCTGACAGTTGGTGCGGGTAGCGGCTCTCCATGCCCACAAGCTGCACCTTCGACAGGATCGCCGCGACCCGCTGCCGCACCCGCGCGCCCACTTCCCGCCGCATCTCGAGGCCAAAGGCCACGTTCTCCCGGACCGTCATGTGGGGAAACAGCGCGTAATTTTGAAACACGATGCCGATGTTGCGCAGCTCCGGCTGAAGCCAGGTGACCGCTCGTTCACCGAAGAAGATATCGCCCTCGTTTGGCGATTCGAAACCGCCGATCATCCGCAGCGTCGTCGTCTTGCCGCACCCAGACGGACCCAGGAGGGTGATCAGCTCACCCTCCTGGATCTCCAGGTTCAACCGGTCGACAGCGACGAGCGCGTCGAAGCGCTTGGTCAGATCGCGGAGCGTGATCGACGCCACAGACCCGCGGGCCGCATTACCGGCCGACGATCTCCCGGTTCCAGCGATCGATGATCTTCTCGCGGTTACCGGCGTTGATCCAGTCCCAGTCCCACTTGTGGATGGACCGGATCTGGGCGACCGTGTTGATGGGGATCTCCGTGGCCAACTGGCCGGTGATCCTCACTTTGCGGTTTGCCGGCGTCCACCAGAACGCGGACGCCCATTTCTCCTGCACCGGCGCCGACAGGAAATAGTTGACGAACTTGAACGCCGTTTCTTTGTTCGGGGCGAACGCGGAAACGTTGGTGTCCTGCTCGAACATGAACACGCCTTCGATCGGCGGCACCCACGCGATCGGGAGCCCCTGCTTCCTCAGCCGCGAGGCCGCCGGCGCGTCCAGAATTCCCAGATGGATCTCACCTGCCACGAGCAGCTTCTCCATGTCGCCGGAGAAGTCGGTGAACCGGACCGGCAGCAGTTCCTTCACCTTCTGGAAGGCGACGTCCATGTTCTTGTCGTCCTTCGCGTAGAGCCGCCCCAGGAGCATCAGGAACATCGGTGTGGCCGAGTTGGCGATGCTGTAGATACCGAGCTTGCCCTTGTACTCCGGCCGCCACAGGTCCACCCATCGCTTCGGTGGGTTCGCGACCAGGTCGGTCCGGTAGCCGATGCCCAGCGCGCCGACCAGGGTGATGACGCCGTTGTCGTCCTTGTTGCGCAGCTCCGGCCAGACGTCGGCCAGGTTGGGGACCTTGTCCGGCGTTATTTTGGCGAAGAAGCCCTCTTTGCGAAGCGCCGAGACCCACGTGGTGTTCGCGATCATGACGTCGTAGGGTGGGTTGTTCTTGCCCGCGACGCGCATCTTGGCGACCCAGTCGCGTGACAGGCCCACGGCCAGTTCGACCTTGACGCCGGCTTCGCGCTCGAACCCCGGGATGATCTCCTTGGTCAGGAAGTCCTGCCAGGGCGGACCGTAACTGGTGATGACCAGGCTGCCGCCCGGCCCAGCCGCCCCGGCGCCCGCGAGGCCCGCGGTCAGTGACAGCGCCGCAACCAGGAGTACCCATCCTCGCCATCTGACCTGCTTCGCCATGCCATCCACCCCCTCTGTTTCTGAGGACTACCTGAGCGCTTTCAGCGCATCATCGAGCATCCCGGAGAGCTTCTTCGCACCATTCTGGGCCGTCGCCAGGTCGGTCTTGCTCAACGTCTCAACACCTACCTTGGCGGATTCCTCGGCGATCTTCAGGGCGTCTGCACCGCGGGCGCCGGCCGCCTTGAGATCCGCCACCACGCCGCTCCCCTGACCCTCGCAGACGTTGCCCCACTTCTTGTCGAACCGCTTGTCGTCGGCCCCCACCAGACAGTTCAAGGCATGACCGGTGTGCTGGTGCACACTACTTAAGGAACCAGACCCAGCCGCAAACCCGGCGTGGGTCTTGGCGGTGGTGAGCTGGTCCCTGGCTTTGTCCGCCGTGCTGGCGGCCGCCGTGATCGTTGGCTGGGCCTGGTACGGCGCCAGCGCAGGCTGCGCCACTCCCAGTGTGAACGCGAACGCCACGACCGATGCGATCCCGAGACGCATGGCAGGATCACCCCCATGGAAATAGGAACATTCCACTTCCCGGGGTGCTTACCCTACCTCTCACGGAGTGTGCGACGAGGCCATTGAGCAAAGGACGTCTCGAGGCGTTTAGTGACGCGGTGATCGCGATCGCGATCACCATCATGGTGTTGGAGCTGAGAGTTCCCCACGGCGCCGATTGGGCCGCGCTGCGTCCCGTTGTGCCGGTGCTCCTGACGTATGCGCTGGGTTTTGTCTTTCTCGGCACCTATTGGAACAACCATCATCACATGCTTCATGCCACCGATCGGATCAATGGCAAGATCCTGTGGGCGAATCTGCACCTGCTGTTCTGGTTGTCACTCGTCCCGTTTGTCACCCGTTGGGTGGGGGAGAGTCACTTTGCGCCGTTACCAACCGCTGTCTATGGCGGGGTGCTGCTTCTAGCGGCCGTGGCCTACCTGATGCTGACGATAGCGATCCTTGCGCTGCATGGCCCGAGCTCACGACTCGCCAAGGCAGTGGGCCGCGAAACGAAGGGGAAGCTCTCCGCGGCGTTGTACGTCGTGGCCATCCCGCTGGCGTTTGTCAGTCCGTGGATCGCGATCGGGATCTATGTCTTTGTCGCGCTCTTCTGGCTGATCCCCGATCGGCGGATCGAGTCGACAATTCGATGAGTCCTAGCGTTCGGGGCGGTGTGCCACCCACAGGCCGAGCGCGACGCAGGCGAGCCCGAGCAGCAGCGCCGCCGAAACGCGTTCGGCGAGCAACAGAGCGCCCAGCCCGGCGGCGGTGATGGGACTGAGGGCGAGGAACACGGTGACCCTTGTCGGCGTGGTGTGGTTCAGCGCCCACAGCCACAGGTAGTACCCGAGGCCGCTGCTCAGCCCAATGAAGACGATCGCGACCCAGCCGCCCGGGGTGAAGGTCGGCGGGGTGCCGACGACCCCTTCCCCTACGGCAAGCAGCGCCAGGAACACCACCGACGCGAGCATGGCGAAGGCGCTGACCGGCAGGGTCGGATACTTCTGTAAGTATGGCCGGTAGAGGACGCTGCACGCGGCACCGCTGAGGGCGCTTCCGAAGACCGCCAGCTCACCGATCCACTCCATTGCGCCACCGCTCCGATGGACCGTCCTCTCACCGAGCGCGAGGCCGACCCCGACGATGGTGAGCAACACCCCCCAAGCTTTTGCCGGGGTGAGCCGTTCGTGCCCCAGGGCCGTCGCGAGCAGCATCGTCAAGAGTGGGAACGTCGCAAAGATCATGGCTGCGCGGGCCGACGGGATGAACCGCAGCCCGTAGTTGAGCAGCGCGATCAAGATGCCGAACTGGGTGATCCCGAGCAACGCGATCGGCAGCAGGTCGTGCCGTTCGAAGCGGGTGCGCGTCGATAGCAGCAGCGGCGGCAGCAGGCAGCCCAACGCGATGAGATATCGAAGCAGCGCGAGGGTGGCCGGACCGGCCTCGTCAACGACGGACCGGGTGGCGACGATCGCGGCGCCAACAAGGATCCCAGTCACGGCGGCCGCTGCGCCGGCAAGCATCGCTTCGCTCGCCGGCGAGGGCGTGACTACGACGCTCACAGGTCCAGTTCCCAGGTCTCGCCGACCAGATCGTGTCCGAAGCTGTGATGCGGCTCCGTGTGCACCAGGCGGAATCCTGCCACTTCGTAGATGCGGCGGGCGGCGTGCAAGACATCGTTGGTCCACAGCGTGACTTTCTGGTAGCCGACCCGGCGTCCGAACCGCACGCACTCATCCACCAGACGAGTGCCGACGCCCATTCCACGTGCTTTTGGCTCGACCAGGAGCAGGCGCAATCGGCCGACCTTCTCGGAGTCTTTGACCAGGAACACGGAGCCCACGTTTTCGCCATCCACCTCAGCGATCCAGCAACGCTCGCGCTTCGGATCGTACTGTTGGATGAATTTGGCGACGATGCTTGCGACCAACGCCTCGAACTGCTCGTCCCACCCGTACTCTTCCGCGTAGAGCGTTCCGTGACGGCTTACCACCCACCCCATATCCCCGGGCTGGTGGGGCCGGAGGAGGTAGGGGACCCTGCGCTCGGGTGGCGACCCCAACAGTCCTTCGATCGTCTGCATCGCCTTGACCACGCGCTCCTGGTTCGCGGGAGCCAAGATATCCAGCAATGTGCCGATGTCGCTGTGGGATCGGCTGTTGAGGGTGGCAAACGCGCTCTGCCCGCGGTCGGTCAGCCGCAGCACGCGCCGACGGCCGTCGGTTTTGGACGGCTGCGCGCTGATCAGCCCGCGCTTCTTGAAGCCGCGCAGGATGCGGCTCAGGTAGCCGGCATCCAGACCCAACTCCTTGCTGAGTTCGCGGGCCGCCGTCTCCTCGTGGTGGGCCACCTCGTAGAGGACGCGGACTTCGGTCAGGGAGAACGGACTCTCCAGGTAGCCCTCGCGCAAGATGCCGATCTGCTTAGTGTAGAAGCGGTTGAAACGCCGCACCGCCGCCACGCGCTGCTCGAAGGCCGGCTCGGCCACGGTCGGTACCCCCGCATCTTTTAGTGCCATTGTCAATCATCTACTTGACTGTGTCAATTAAGACGGGAGCCTACGAGAACGTGCGGGGCGCGGTGGCCTTCACGCTGGCGTGCACGGTCATCCCTTCACGGAGGCCCAGAGAGGCGACCGCCCGCGCGGTGACCTCGGCCACGAGCGGCGGGTGCGTGCCAAGCGCCACCCGCACACGGTCGCCGAAGGGAGGCTCGGGCACCATCTCCACGATGGGGCCCTGGAAGACGTTCTGAGCGCTTCCCACAGGGGCTTCGAGGTGGAGCGTCACTTCACGGGGATCGACCACGACGAAGACTTGGTCCTCGCCGACGGGACCGGCGACCCGGACGCGCCCGCCACCCATTTCCACGACGGCCACGCCGCCGTCTTCCTTCGCCGTCACCTTGCCCTGGAAAAAGTTCAGACCCATCAGCTGGGCGACGTAGTCGCTACGGGGATGACGTAGGAGCTCGTCGCGCGCTCCCATCTGGACTACGCGCCCGCCATCCAAGACCGCAATCTGATCACCAAACAATAGCGCTTCGTACGCATTGTGCGTGACGAGGATCGTAGCGCACGTGAGCGCGGCCAGCCGGCGGCGCAGCTCGGCGCGCACCTGCGCGCGCGTTTGCAGGTCGAGGGCCGCCAGCGGCTCGTCGAGCAGCAGGAGTCGCGGCTCCACGGCCAGGGCCCGGGCCAGGGCGACACGCTGGCGCTGACCCCCGGAGAGCGCCGGCGGCCTTTGTGCCGCGAGACCAGCGATGCCCAACTGGTCGAGGACGGCGTGGACCCGGCGCGTGACGGCCGTGCGCGAGAGACGCTGCGCCCGAAGTCCGAACGCCACGTTCTCGAAAACCGACAGGTGGGGGAAGAGGGCGTACTCCTGGAAGACGAACCCCACCGGGCGCAGGTGCGCCGGCGTCCTAAGACGCTGGGAGGTATCCTCGAGCACCATGCCGTCCAGCGCCACGCGGCCGCGGTCAAGATCGATCAGGCCGGCTAGCAGGTTCAGGATCGTGGACTTGCCGGAGCCGTTCTCTCCCACCAGAACCAGCGTCTTGCCGGGCTCGGCCGACAACGCGGCGTCGAGCTGAAACGCGCCGAGGCGCTTGGTCAGGTCGGCGTGCAACATCGGGGGATCACCGCCAGGTCCGGCCAGGCAGATTCCGGAGCGCCAGCAGCAGCGTGAAGGAGAAGACGAGCAGGATCACGGAAAGGGCGACCGCCGCCTCGAGGTCACTCTGCAAGGCGATGTAGACCGCTAACGGCATGGTTTGGGTCACGCCTGGCAGGTTGCCCGCAAACGTGATGGTCGCCCCGAACTCGCCGAGCGCCCGCGCCCAGGTCATGGCGGCGCCGGCGAGCAGGGCCGGGACGCTGAGCGGGAGGACGACTCTCAAAAAGGTGTAGGCGGCGGACGACCGCAGGGTGGCGGCCGCTCTGAGGTACTGCGGGTCGACCGCCTCGAAGCCGGCGCGCGCGGCGTTGACGAAAAACGGCCCGGCCACGAACGCCTGGGCCAGGACCACGGCAGCGACCGTGAACGGAACGGTGATGCCGAGAGGGGCCAGGAAGCGCCCCACCAGCCCCACGCGGCCGAACGCGAGCAGCAGGCCGACGCCGGCGACCGTCGGTGGGAGCACCATGGGCAGGTCGATGAGCGCCTCGATGACGGGTTTGCCGACAAACCACCTGCCCGCCAGCAGGTACGCGACCGGCAGGCCGAGTCCCACCACCAGAAGCGTGGATGCCAGGGAGGTCAGGAGGCTCAACAAGAGCGCCTGCGTGACTAGCGGCGATTGCAGCCGTTCCAGCAGCACGCCGGGCGGCACGCGGAGCAGGAGGCTGACAACGGGCAGCACCAGTAGCGCCAGGAGCAAAGCAGAGGCCAGGGCGACGATGATCGCCGGCGCGATGGCAGCCCGCCCACCGGCGCCGCTGTGTGGGCTCCTGCTCACGCGATCACGGGTCGATCACGGGAACGAAGTTGTGATCGCGCAGCACCCGTTGGCCGAGTGGAGAGAGCACGAGGCTGACGAACGCCGCGGCGGCATCCGGGTTGGCGGCTGCCTTCAGCGCCGCAATCGGGTAGCTCGCCACGACGTTGAACCTTTCGGGGATCTCGAGCAGCAGGACGAAGGGCGCCGAAGTCGGCGTGACGTCGGACCGGTACACGACGCCGGCATCAGCCTCGCCGAGTTGCACCTTTGCGACGACACTGCGAACGTTCTCTTCGTGGGAGACCACGTTGCGCAGCACCCGCGCGGCGTAGTCTTGGGGGAAGCCCGGCGCCCGCGTGAGCTTCTCGAGGGCGTCACGGCTATAGCGGCCCACCGGGACCGCGTCGGCCGCCAAGAGCACCTTGACGCCAGGGTTGGCCAAGTCTTGGAGCCGCCCGATCCGTGCCGGGTTGCCGCGTGGCACGATGACGACCAGTCGGTTGCGGGCGAACTCGCTCGGGGCGCCGGCGACGAGCCCACGCGCCTGGACGTAGGCCATCCACCGCTGATCGGCCGAGGCAAAGACGTCTGCGCGCGCGCCCTGCTCAATCTGCGTGGCGAGTTGCTGGGATCCCGCGAAGCTCTGTGTGACGCGCAGGCCTTGATGCCGCTGCTCCAGGATCTTGCCAACGATCGTGAACGCTTCGGTCAGCGATGCCGCCGCAAAGACCGTGAGGGTGCCCGCGGGCCTGCTCCTGGCGGGCGGCGGGGCGAACGCCAGCAGCGCGCAGAAGGCGATCAGCAGGAGTCCACGCAGCTTGATGCACCTCGGAATGAGTGTCTCTTTCGCCTCTGGGACTCAGGCCTTCCCGATCATGACCTCGGTCGCCTTGACCACGGCGGCAACCGCGTCACCTGCCCGGAGTCCCAACCGCTCCGCGGACGTCTTGGTGATGATGGAGACGAGCTCTTGATCGCCAATCTGCACGCGGACCTCGGCCAGGACATCACCGATCGTGACACCAACAATGCGCCCCCAAAGGTGGTTGCGCGCGCTCAGGTCCAGAGGGCGCCCGCGGACTTCGACTTCAGGGCGACCCAGCTTTGCGAGCAGCGGCCCCCGCGGAAACAGCCACTTGCGGCCGACCCGGCTCGCGGGCAGGGTTCCCAATCGGGCCAGCGCCTGCACTCGTTTCACGTTCAGGTGCAAGAGCGCCGCGGCTTCCGCCGCGGTGAGAAATGCCTCAGGCGATGACTCCATGTACACCTTCACGCTCCTCTATAGTTCTCTATAGTATCATAAAGGATGTAAAAGTGGGGCGGAGAGCACCTCAAATTAACCCTTGATATTCAATGCTGCCCGAACGCGCGTCAGGTGCTACGCTATCAGGCGAGATTCTGACAGCAGAGGGTGGAGGCTGCGCGCATGGTGTCGGGCTGGGTGTTTGCGTTTAGGGCAGGTGCGTTCGTAGCGGCGCTGGTGGCGGCGCTCGCGCTGTGGGCGCCCAGATCAGGCGTGGTGGCGCAGTCCATCGAGAACACCGGATTGCCGGAGGTCAACGGCTGGCGGCTGGCCTCGGCGATGCTCGTCCCGCGCTCGGAGCACGCCGTCGCGGACCTCGACGGCAGGATCTACGCCATCGGCGGATACCCATCGGGGCGAGTCCCGTCGGACGTCATCCAGGTCTATGACGTGGCCGCGGACCGCTGGACGTTTGGGCCATCGCTGCCGGTGCCAATGCACCACATGATGGCAGTCGGGCTCAGCGGCAGACTCTACGTGATCGGTGGGGAGTTCGACGGCGCCGGAACCGGCCGACCCGAAGTGTATCTCGATACAGTCCATGAGCTCGACCCGCGGGCCGGGACCTGGAGGCGGCGGGCACTGATGCCGACCGCCCGCAGCGGTGGTGGGGCGGCCGTGGTGGACGGCAAGATCTACGTGGCCGGCGGCCGTCCACCGCGCGGCAGCGACTTCGCGGTCTACGATCCCGCCGCCGACCGTTGGACCACGCTGCCGAATCTGCCGACGCAGCGCAACCATCTCGCCGTGGTCGCGATCGAGCGCAAGGTGTACGTAGCCGGGGGCCGCTTCGGAGGTGGCTTCAATAGCGAGAAGACCGCTGCGCTCGAGATCTACGATCCGGCCACGAACCGGTGGACCGCCGGAGCGCCGCTGCCCGCCCCGCGAGGTGGCGTGGCCGGCGTGTCAGCCAACGGGTGTGTCTACGTCGTCGGCGGCGAGGGCAACACGAACGATCCGCGCGGCCTGTTCGACCAGAATGAAGCCTACGACCCGCAGGCCAACGCGTGGAACAGACTTCCGCCGATGCCGACGCCGACCCACGGACTGGTCGGCGCAGCGTTCGTCGACGGCCGGATCTATCTCCCAGGCGGCGCGGTCACACAGGGAGGGGGATCAGGATCCGTGATCCACTGGGTCTACCGGCCCCGCCCAGCGTGTCGCTGAAAGGTGTCCTGGCGGCATGTGCCGCCATCATGGCGGTCGCGCTTGCCTGGGCGCGGCTTGAGGTGGGGGCGCAGGTCGCCGGTGCGATCTATGTGACGGATCCCGGAAACGGCCGCATCGTCCGCATCACCGACCTCACCGGCGCAGGATGGACCTCGCTCGCCACCCGTGACACCCGAGACGGACGACAGTTCGCGTTCCAGTCGGGCGTGTGGGTCGATGCGTCCGGGCGCGTCTACTTCACCGACGTCGCGGCGTCCCGTGTGGTTCGGGTGAACGACATGACCGGCGCCGGGCGGACGGCATTCGGGACGCGTGGCAGCGGGGCGGGGCAGTTCGACCTGCCGGCCGGGATCGCGGTGGATGCCGCCGGCCGCATCTACGTGGCGGATGCCAGCAACAGTCGCATCGTCCGGGTGAACGACATGACCGGTGCCGGCTGGGTGTCGCTGGGCAGCCGCGGACGCGGCCCCAACCAATTCGCGTTCCCGCAGGGCATCGCGGTGGACGGTGCCGGCCGTATCTACGTGACCGACGCCCTCAACGACCGCATCGTCCGGGTCAACGACATGACGGGCGCCGGGTGGACGACCTTCGGCGCGTTTGGTCGTGGGATCCGGCAGTTGGAGTTTCCCGCGGCCGCGGTCGTGGATTCAGCCGGGCGCATCTACGTCACCGACTCCAGCAACGACCGCGTGGTGAGGATCAACGATATGACGGGCGACGGCTGGACGGCGCTCGGCCGCACCGGCGGCGGGGTGGGTGAGTTCACGTTTCCGACCGGGATCGGTGTGGATGCGCTCGGACGGATCTACGTCACGGACGAGAACCACCGGCTGGCACGATTTGCCGACATGACCGGTGCGGGGTGGCAGACGTATGGGGTGTTGGGCGCCGGCACGCACCAGCTCTCGTTCCCCTCAGGCGTCCACGTCTGGCCGGCCTCTCGCTAGGGGCGCCACCGCGCCGTTGCGTTGCGTGGCAGCGGTTGCGGGTGTGGCGTGGCCGTTCCGCAAGCTGCGCAGACGCTGCTCTGCTTCGTCGTAGTAGGCGGGTATGTGCTTGAGCTCCGCCAGGACCGCCAACGCCACACGCACCAGTTTCTCCTGATACGTCATCTTCGAGCCTCCCAATCCGTCGTTGTACACACGGTAGCGAAGCGGACGGGCTGCGACGATGGCGGCGGTCACCAGGCAACGGTGACCATGATCACAGGTTGGGAGGGAAACGGTGGCGGGAGTGTGTCTTACCGGCGACCGGGCAGTCCCTGGAGCAGGGCGGCGGTGAGCGACGCCGCCGCGTTGAGCAGATCAGGATGCCTCGCGGAACGCGGGAACTCAAAGTGGAGGGCACGGGCGAACGCGTCAACCGAGAGAACCCCGAGCGTCTTGGTGCAGGAGGCCGTGAAGAGAATGCGGTCTGCCGGTTCCACCCACAGCTCCAGTGCGGGGAACGGCGGCGATTCACGCCGCACGGCCTCCAGTATCGCCGGGTAGCGCCGCTTTATCTCCGCGGCGTCGGTCGCCGAGATCCCCTTCGACGCGACATCGATGCGATTGGCCGTCCGCGGGTCGGCATTGCCGTGGAGCTCCACATACCACGCCAGCGAAGTCCCACCCGAGGCCGTGTGCATCAGACGGACGTAGGTCTCATAGACGATCCGCGCGCGCTCCGTCCGATCTTCGTTGGCGCACGCGCGGCCGGCGCCTTCCGTGGGACGGTTGGCGTTGATGCGCGCTCCGGCGGGTGTGTCCCCCCGGAATACGATGTACCCTGATCCAAGTTTGCGGGCGACGGCGATCGCCAGCGCGTCGGTGTTGATGTCGAACGTTCCGTGGGGCGCGGCGACCAGGACTCCCGTGGTCGTCGCCATGTACTCGAACTCACCGGGCTCGAGGCGGACGCGCTCTTGGGCCGCGGCCGTGACCGCAAGGGCGACCGCGGCCGCAGCGGCGAGCACGGCGGCCGGGTACATGAGCGGTTTGTGGGTCATCGCGCCGTCATTATACTCGGCTCGGCAACGCCGAGGAGGCGGCGGGGTCGAATTGACAGTGGGAACCGCCCGGCCTAGAATGCCTCTCAGATCGGCGACGACGAGGACGAGTCCGTCGCAGCACGGCAGACGCCGCGGCGAACACGCGGCAGGAGAGAGGCGGGGCCGCTCGTCGAGCGGCTGAGAGCCCTGCCGGCCGGAGCGGCGGAAGCACCGCCTCTGAGCTGCGGACGAACGGCGGCGCGATTGGCGCGCCGCCTCCTAAGCCGCCGGGTGCGCCCGAGATCGCGCAGCGAGCGTCCGAGGGCGTGCGCACGGCACGCGCCGGCAGACGGAAGTGAGGGTGGAACCGCGGAGACCCGCCCCTCTTGGGGGGCGGGTTTGTCATTTGTTGGGAGGGACACACATGGCGCAGATTCAGATCGAGCTGCCCGACGGCTCGCGGCGCGAGGTGGCCGACGGCGCGACGGCTCAGACAGTTGCGGCCGCGCTCGGGCTGCGCGATGTCATCGGTGTGCTCGTGGACGGCCGGCCGCGTGATCTGACCATGCCGCTACCCGCCGGCGCACGCGTGGAGTTCGTGACCTTCAACGAGCCGGCCGGCCGTGAAGTGTACTGGCATTCCACGGCGCACCTGATGGCGCAGGCCGTGAAGCAGCTTTTTCCCGAGGCCAAACTGGCCATCGGCCCGCCGATCGAGGACGGCTTCTACTATGACTTCGACATCGGACGGCCGTTCAACCCGGAGGATCTAGAGCGCATCGAGGCGCGGATGCGTGAGCTGGCGAAGGCCGACCAGCCGATCGAGCGTACCGAGGTGCCGCGTGAGGAGTTGCGCCGGCAGTTCGATGGGCAGGGCGAGGTGTACAAGCAGGAGCTGCTCGACGACATTCCCGACGAGCGTGTCGGTGTCTACCGGCAGGACGGGTTTGCTGACATGTGCCGCGGTCCACACCTGCCGCGCACCGGCCTTATCCAGGCGATCAAGCTACTGTCCACGTCAGGGGCCTACTGGCGTGGCGACGAACACCGGCCGATGCTGCAACGCATCTACGGCGTCTCGTATCCCACGCAAGAGCAGCTCGACGCGCACCTGCACCGGCTCGAAGAGGCGCGACGCCGCGATCACCGGCGGATTGGCCGCGAGTTGAACCTGTTTCATTTCTCGCAGGAAGTCGGCCAGGGCCTGCCGCTGTGGCTCCCCAAAGGCGCGACGATCCGCAGGATCATCGAGCGCTACATCGTCGACCTGGAGCTGGCATCAGGGTATCAGCATGTCTACAGCCAGGAGATCGCCAGTTCCGTGCTCTACAAGATCTCCGGGCATTGGGAGCACTTCCGGGACAACATGTATCCACCGATGCAGGTGGAGAACGACGAGCTCGTGTTGCGCCCCATGCTCTGTCCGCACCACATCATGATCTATAAGCAGAGCCAGCACAGCTACCGAGACCTGCCTATCCGCATCGCGGAAGTTGGCAGGCAGTATAGATATGAGCGATCGGGCGTCCTCACAGGATTGCACCGAGTGCGCGGGATGACGTTGAATGATGCCCACATTTTCTGCCGGCCCGATCAGATCAAGGACGAGATCAAGGCCGTTGCGCAGTTGATCCGGCGTGTGTACGCGGATTTCCGCATCGAGGGCGCCTGGTATCGACTATCGCTACGCGATCCGGCCGATCGCGTGAACTTCATGCCGCACGACGAGTTGTGGGACCTGGCGGAGGACAAGCTGCGCGAGGCGCTCCGCGAAATGGGCCTCGAGTTCAAGGAAGCGAAGGGCGAGGCGGCCTTCTACGGCCCCAAGATCGACGTGCAGGTGCCGACGGCCGCCGGGAAGGATGAGACGATCTCGACGATCCAGCTCGACTTCCTGCTGCCTGAGCGGTTCGGGCTGGAGTACATTGGCGAGGACGGCGCGGCGCACCGGCCGGTGATGATCCACCGGGCGATCACCAGCACGATGGAACGGTGGGTGGCGCTGCTGATTGAGCAGTACGAGGGCCGGTTCCCGCTTTGGCTGGCGCCCGAGCAGGTCCGGATCATGCCCATTGCCGACCGCCACGCGGGCTACGCCAGGCAGGTCCTCCAGCAGTTGGAGGAGGCCGGCACCCGGGCGTCCGTGGACGGTTCGAACGAGCGGATCAGTTACAAGATCCGCCAGGCACAGGTTGAGCACGTGCCGTACATGGGTGTGGTTGGCGACAAGGAGGTCGCCGCCGGGGCGGTGTCCGTGAGGAGCCGGTCGGCGGGCGATCTGGGACCGCTGCCGGTAGCCCAGTTCATCGCGCGGCTGCACGAGGAGGTGGCGGCGAAGGTGTAGCCTTCGCCGCCACCAGGGGCGGTACGGATCGTACTGGCGAGGGCGCCGCCAACGGCGGCGCCCTCGCCGCGTTGCGCACGACGTGCACACCCGTAGTCCACGCCCTGCAAACCCACGTTGCAACGACCGATCTCCAGGATGATGAGCCTGCCACCGCTCGTCTGGGTAGCGGTTGCGTGCGCGGCGGGCATTGCGGTCGCCACCCACCGGCCGCTCGCGCCGACACTCAGCCTGGGTGTCCTGGCGATGTGTGCAGGGGCGTGGTGTGCCTGTCTGGCCACGGGCCGGCCGCGAGTGGCGGCCGGCCTGTTGGTGCTCGCGTGTGCCGCGCTGGGCGCGGCACACGCGACGCTGGCCGCCGCGCGTCAACCCACATGGCCCATCGAGGTGGACGGGGCGGTGGTCACTGCAACCGGCTCGGTGCACGATCCGCCCGAGCCGGCGAGGGGCGGCTGGCGCGCCACACTGCGCGTTCGCTCGGTCGGCGTCGCGCGTGTGGAAAGACCAGCGGCCGGACTGGTTCGCCTTGCCGGACGGGGTGAGCCACCCAATGTGCTCGCTGGCGCTGAGGTGGTGGCCGCGGGCCGCTTCAGAACCGGCCGCCCAGCCGGCAATCCTGGCGAGCGAAGCGAACGTGCCGCGCTGGCCCGCCGCGGGCTCGTGGGCGTGATCAGCACCGATGTGCATCACGGCATCGTGGTCGTCCGTCCCGGCCGTGGGTCGGTGCGCGGGACGTTCGCGCAGATCCGGCGGCGGATGGTCGAGGGTGTGAGGCGCGCGCTCCCGGCACCCTACGACGGCCTGCTCTTGAGCCTCCTGCTGGGCATCGACACGTATCTCCCCTCCGAGCTGTACCGCCAGTACGTGCGGGCCGGGCTGGTGCACCTCATGGTGGTCTCCGGCACCCAGGTCGCGATCGTCGCGGGCGTATTCGCGGGGGCCTCGCGCCTGGCTCGCCTGCCGCTGCGCACGGCGGTGCTCGTCACCGGTCTCGGCGTGGCCGCGTTCGCGGTGCTGGTCACGTGGGCGCCATCGATTGGCCGCGCCGTCATCATGACCACGGTGGCGCTCGCGGCGGCCATCCTCGGTCGCGCGCGTGATCCGTCCGCAACGCTGTCCGCGGCCGCGGTCGTGCTGCTGGCCCTCAACCCCGCGACCCTCTTTGACATCGGCTTCCAGCTGTCGTTCGCAGCGACGTGGGGCTTGCTCTTCGTCGCGCCGGCGCTGGCGCGACGGTGCGCGCCGCTCGGTCCCCGGCTCGCCGCGGCGATCGGCGCCACGGTTGGGGCTCAGGTCGCGGTCGCCCCGCTCTTGCTGACACACTTCCAGTCGCTGCCGGTGGCAGGGCTCGCGGCGAACCTTCTGGCCCTCCCGGTGGTGGCGGCGCTGGTGCCGGTCGGGCTGGTCCTGTTGGTGCTGCTGTTCGTCTGGCCGGCGGCGGCCACGTGGAGTCTCGGCCTGCTGCGCACGCCGCTTGATGGGCTGGTGTGGATCGGTGAACGCTTCAGCGCCCTCACGTGGGCTACAGTGTCTACCCCACCGGTGCCTCCGCTGGCGGCGGCCGGACTCTTCGCGATGATGCTGGGCGCGGTCGGACTCGCCTCCGGCGCCTGGCGACCGGCTCGGGCGGTACGAACGACGACGACGGCAGCCGCGGTCCTCGCCGTCTCGCTGTGGTACACCCTCGCCACACGCCCGCCGCAACTTCTGATCGTCACCATGCTCGACGTGGGACAGGGTGATGCCATCCTCATCCAGAGTCCGTCCGGGCTCAACGCCCTCGTGGATGGCGGCGGAGAGGTCGGCCCCGGGCGCGGTGACTGGGACGTCGGCCGCGAGCGGGTTGTGCCCGCGCTGCGGCGCGCCGGCGTCCGGCGTGTGGACGTCATCGTGCTCTCGCATCCTCATGAAGACCACGTTGGAGGACTGCCTGCGGTGGTGGAGAACTTCCAGGTCGGACTCGTGCTGGACCCCGGCGTACCGCACCCCTCGCCTTCCTACACACGCCTGCTTCGCCTGGTCGAGGCCGGAAGGATCCCCTACCGGCAGGCCCGTGAAGGCACGATCGTGAACCTCGGCGCCGGCGTCCGGCTCACGGTGCTCCATCCGCCGGAGGTGCCGCCGGCGATGGACGGCGATCCCGTGCATGCGAGGGGGGTCGTGGCCCGGCTGGCGTACGGGCTCACAGCCGTGCTCCTCACTGGCGATGTCGAAGCCCCGGTCGAACAGTACCTGCTTGACCGCGGTGCGCCGCTGGCCAGTCAGGTTCTGAAGGTCGGCCATCATGGCAGCCGCACGTCCACGACCCGGGCGTTTGTCGAACGGGTCCGGCCGCAGGTCGCGATCATCTCCGTGGGCGCCGGCAACTCTTTTGGACACCCGCATCCCCTCACGCTCGCGACGCTGACGGACCGCGGCGTCCCGGTCTACCGCACCGATCGCCATGGTGCGATCCGAGTGAGCAGCGACGGTGCGACCGTTCGGTGGCAGACCTTTCGCGGAGCAGCGGGTGCGCGGTTTCATTGACCGCGTGGAGGACGGGGTAGCGGTGCTGCTCCTCGACGGCGGCGGCCGGGCCTATCTGCCGATCGGTGCGCTGCCGGCCGGTGCAAACGCCGGGAGTCTCATTGACGTGTCCCTTTCGGCACTCGGTCCGATGCCGGTTGAGGAGATCGCCGATCTCATCGAACGGCTGCGCGGCGGCGAGCACCGCCATGACTAACCAGCCGACCCTCATCGTCGGCGAGGAAAGCCTGCTCGCTGAAGAAGCGCTCGAGCGATTGATTGCCCAGGCCCTGATCCCCGAAGACCGTGCGCTCAACCTCGACGTCCTGGAGGCTGCGACCCCGGTCAGGGATTTGCTCACGCGGCTGGACACCGCGCCATTCTTTGGTCCCCGGCGGGTCGTCGTTGTCCGCCGTCTGGAAGCGATGCGCGATGTCGATCAGGAAGCGCTCATCGGTTACCTGGAGCGGGGCGACAGCCCGTCGGTTGGCATCTACGTGGCCGAAGAACTCGATCGGCGCCGCCGGTTGTTCCAGACATTTCGACGCGTCGGTGTCATCATCGAGTGCCGCCCGCTGCCGGCGCGTGACCTGCCACCCTGGGTCGCCGAGCGCATCACGCTGGCGGGTAAGCGTGGAGTGCCGGGCGCCGCTGAGAGTCTGGTCGCTCTCGCCGGCGGCAGCCTCCGGGATTTGCTGCATGAGGTCATGAAGGTCGTGGCGTATGTGGGCGACCGGCCGCAGGTTACCGTGGCCGACGTCGAGACGATCGCCAGTCGGTTGGGTGACGCGTCCATCTTCACGTTGGTCGATGCCGTTGGCAGCGGCCGTGCCGCGGTGGCGCTGCCCGCGCTGCACGACATCCTCGGCACGCACGAGCCGCTGCAGGTCCTGTTTATGATCGCCAGGCAGTTTCGCCTGATCCTGCGCGCGCACGCGCTTGCGCCCCAGCGCCTGTCCGGCCCGGTCCTGGCGGACCGCCTGTCCGTGCATCCCTACGTCGCGCGCAAGGTGAGCGACCAGGCACGCGGCTATCGCGCTGAGCAGTTCCCGATGATCTTCGAGGCCGTCGAAGGGGCGGACCGCGCCATCAAGTCGGGCAGCCCGGCTCGGTTGGTGCTGGAGATGCTGATCGTGCGGTTGTGCGACGCCGACCGGCCGGCGCCGGCGTCGCGTGGGGTCGGGCGGTGAGTCTACGCCGCGCCGCGCGCCGCGCGACGCATCAGGCGGGACTTCCTCCGGGCCGCCGCGTTGGGATGAATGATCCCGCGACTGGCCGCCTTGTCGAGCGCGGTCTGGGCGGTGACGAGCGCCGCGGGACCCGACCCGGCCGTGCGCACCAGCGTCTTGAGGCGCGACCGCGCCCCTGTGTTAGCGACCCGCCGCCTGGCGGACTTTCTCAGATTTTTCAGGCCGGACTTGATGCGCTTGGCCACCCCCGCGCCTCCTGGCGCCGCCGCGTCGTGCCTCCGGCGACCCCGCGGCATTCTAGCATGCCCCCGGGGGGTGGACAAGCGGACCGATGACCGCGCAGGCCGCCGCGCCGCGCCTGGTGCGGGCCGCATCGTTCGTGGCCGGCGCCACTGTCGCCAGTCGCGCCTTGGGCCTGGTGCGGGAGATCGTGGTCGCGGCGCTGTTCGGTGCCTCCGACGCCAAGGCCGCGTACGTGATCGGATACTACCTGCCGTTTTTCGTCCAGCGCCTGCTCATTGGTGGGACGCTCTCCATCGTGCTGATCCCTACGCTGGCCGACGTCTTGGGACGGCACGACGAGACCGAGCTCCGACGGATCACCGCCTACCTGTTCACCGCGGTGGTTGGGGTCGGCGTCGTGATGGTGGCGCTGGGAGCGCTGGCCGCGCCGGTGCTGGTGCCGCTCGCGGCCCCCGGGTTCACCGCAAGCCCTGAGCAGCTCGGCCTCACGGTCTCGCTGACCCGCATCAACTTCGTGGCGATGTTCTTCCTGGCGCTCTCCGTCTTTGCCACCGCCTACCTGCAGGCGCTCCAACGCTTCACGGCGCCCGCGGTGGCCCCGCTCGTGTTTAACCTGACGGTCATTGGGCTCACGGTGTGGCTGGGTCCGCGGATGGGCATTACCGGGCTGGCCGTGGCCTGGGTGGCGGGCACCGCGGCGCAGTTCCTGGCCCAGGTCCCGGCACTGTGGCGCGGCGGCTTTCGGTACCGCCTGGCGCTGGACTGGTCGCATCCCACCATGCAGACGCTGCGCCGTCTGGCGGTGCCAGCGATGCTCGGGCTGGCGATCGTGGAGATCAACGCGTACGTTGGGCGCTTCTTCGCGTCGCTGCTGCCCGGGGCCGGTGTGAACGCGGTGGCTGCGCTCGACTACGCCTATGAGGTCGTCCAAGCCCCGGTCGGCATCCTGGCCATCTCCGTGGCCACGGTTCTCTTCCCTGGGATGAGCCGCCAGGCGGCGGCGGGCGACCAGATGGCGCTGCGCGAGTCCACCTCGGTAGGCTTGCGCACGCTGCTGTTCCTGGTGGTGCCGGTCTCGGCGGTGCTGGTGACCTTTGCGATGCCGGTGGTCAGACTCGTCTTCGAGCGGGGTGAGTTTGGCCCTGACGCGACCGCGACCGTCGCGGCGTGTCTGGGAGCCTACGCCATCGGGTTGGTGCCGATGGCGGGTTACTATGTCGTGACCCGCACGTTCTACGCCCTCCAGAACATGCGCACGCCGGTCGCCATCGGCGCCGCGATGGTCGTGCTGAACGCGGTCCTCGCCTACACGTTGATGTCGGTCCTGGCGGTTGCCGGGATTGCGCTGGCTACGGCGATCGTGGCCTTCGTCAACATGGCGCTGTTGCTGGGGATGCTTCGGCGCTCATTGGGGAGGCTGGACGGCCGCCGCATCGCCTGGAGCGCGGCACGGGTCGTGGTGGCGACGCTGGTCGCGGTCGGTGCGGGGTGGTGGGTGCTGCGCGCAGGTCCGTGGTCCCCGGCCGGCTGGCCCGGCCAGCTGCTTGCGCTCGCCATCACACTTGCCGTGACCGCGATCATCTATCTGGCCGTCTGCCTCCTGCTGCGTGTGGAAGAGGTAAGGCTTTTGAGGGATGTGCTGCATCGACGGAGGATTGCCTAGATGCCGGCGGTACCGGATGTCATCATGTTTCTGGCAAGCATGGCCGGCCAGGTTATCTCGCCGTTCGTCCCGCTCTACGCGCAGAACCTGGGATTGACTACGGGCACGATCGGTTTCCTGGTGGGCGCGGGCGGTGTCACGGCGCTGGGGGCGAGTCTCCTGGCCGGCACCCTGCTGGGGTCTGTGGGGCCCAGGCGGCTCGTGCTGGTGGGCGCGGCGTTCACCGCGGGCGGATTGGGTCTGCTCGGGCTTCGGCCATCTGTGACGGTGTTGGTCGTCGCGCTGCCGATCGTCGCCGCCATGGGGGCGATCATGACTATCTCGGTCCAGACGCTGGTCTTCATGCGGGCCGACCCAGATCGCGCCGATCACGCCGTGGGGATGCACGCTTTCTACGCTTCACTGGGGTTGGTCCTGGGACCGCTGATGGGCGCCGCCGTGGTCCGTGGGACCGGCAGCCTGGACCTGGTCTTCCTCGTGAGCGCCATCATCATCGGTCTCGGCCTCCTGGTCGCGCTGGCCGCGCCGGACCGCGGCGTGGTCGAGACGTCGCGGCCGCAGCCGTATCTCACCGACATCATGGGCATGTCGCGACAAGCCCGCCTCGCGGTGGTGACCGTGCTGATCGCGGAGTTCACCTACGTGGCGTGGGCGACGTTCTACCCGCTGGCGTTGCGCGGGGCGGGCCGGTCGCCCGAGTTCATCGGGCTCGTCTTCTCGATCCAGGGTGTGGTCATCTCCGCTGTGCGCCCGGCGCTCGCAGCCCTGGTGGCGCGCCTGTCGCGCCCGGGCGTCCTCGCGGCGGCCTTCTTGATCAATGCCGGCGGCCTGCTCGCGGCGGCTGCCCCGCGGTCGAGTCCGCTGACGCTGGTCTGTGCCGTGCTGACGGGTTTGGGCATCGGACTGATCTTTCCGATCACGATGCTGCTGGTTTCTGAGGGTGCCACCGGGAACCGTGTCGGCCGGATGCTGAGCGCGCGCTTCGTCACGATGATGTTGGGGCAGGTGCTCGGCCCGTCCGCCACCGGCCTGGTCGCCGGCTGGAGCATCGTGGGCGCACTCGGAGGCGTCGCCGGTGTCTCGGCATTGACCGGGCTCTCGGTGCTGTCGTCGGCGCGGCGCCGGGCCTTTCTTGACACTCGAAAATAGGCGATGCTACCCTGAGGGCGTTGTGTTAGCACTCTTGACGGATGACTGCCAGCGGTCGGGTGCGTAGATGGTGCAGCTGGATTCGCGAAAACAGGCGGTCCTGCGGGCGGTCGTGAACGAGTACGTCCGATCCGCCGAGCCGGTCGGCTCCGAGCACCGAGCCCTCAGAGAGGGGCTGGGCGTGAGCCCGGCGACGATTCGTGCGGAGATGGCCGCGCTCGAAGATAGCGGCCTGCTCACGCATCCGCACACCTCCGCCGGCCGGACGCCTACCGATCGCGGGTACCGCGTCTACGTTGACCTGCTCCTGCAGGCCGGACCGCTTCCGGCCGCTGAGCGCCAGGCGATCCGCCGGCGCATCGATCACGCGTCGGCGGAGCCCGTCGGTGCCGCGGATGAGGCGATCCGCATCCTGGCGCTGGTGACCCAATACACGTCGGTGGTCGCCGCACCCGGGCTGCAGCAGCAGACGTTTCGCTCGCTGCACCTGGTCCCGCTGGGGGGCGAGCGGGTCCTGGCCGTGGTGGCCACCGACTCGGGCGGATTCCAGGGGCACATGATCGAGCTGCCCGATGGCCTTGAACCCGATGAGCTCGAGCTGCTGTCCCGTGCGATCACGGAGCGGCTGCAGGGCTGCCGCGTTTCTGATCTGACACGGGATCGACTCGAGCAGGCGGCCGGTGAGGCGTCGCTACGCCAACGGTTGGCCGATGCGGTCGGCGTGTGGCTGCGGCGCAATGTCGGGAAAGCCGGGCGGCCGCAGCTCCGCGTGGAGGGGGCCCGGCACCTGCTCCGCGAGCCGGAATTCCGCGACCCCGATGCCGCGACCCAACTCCTGGGGGTGCTCGAAGAACAATCAGTGCTCGCGGAGGTAATCGCGTCGGCGCCGGATGAAGGAGTGTGGGTGTCGATCGGCGCCGAGAATCGGCGGGAAGAGCTGCGCGGCTGCAGCCTGGTGATGGCAGCGTACCGGGTCGGCGACCAGCCCGCGGGGACGGTCGGCATCATGGGTCCGACACGCATGCGCTATCGCCACGCCGTCGCCGCGGTCCAATACGTCGCCGGCCGCCTCACCGAAACCTTGAGGGCGCTCGGCTAGCCGGGAGTTCGCCCCCGGTTTCCACCCCAGCCCAGCGACGAGTGATGGCCGCCCGCGACCTCTACGACATCCTCGGTGTGGATCGCCGGGCCACGCAAGAGGAGATCAAGCAGGCATACCGGCGTCTGGCCCGCGAGACCCATCCCGACGTGCGCCGCGACGACCCGCACGCGACAGACCGTTTCAAAGAGATCAACGAGGCGTTCGCGGTGCTAAGCGATCCGGCCAAACGGACACAGTACGACCGCCACGGCGAGGTGGTCAACCAGACCGGGCCGTTTGGCGGTACTGTCGATCCCTTTGGCGATCTGGTGGACTTCTTCTTCGGTGGGCGTGGGGTCGGTGTCCGGCCCGACCGCGACGCGCCTGAGCGCGGGTCCGACCTGCGCTATGACCTAGAGGTCACGCTCGAGGACGTGTCCGCGGGCGTCGAACGGCGCATTGCGGTCACGCGTCTCGAGACCTGTCCGGTCTGCTTTGGGACGGGCGCCGAGCGCGGGTCTCGCCCGGAGCGCTGTCCAACCTGCCAGGGGTCGGGCGAAGTCCGCCACGCGCAGCGAACGGTCTTCGGGCAGGTGACGCAGATCGTCACGTGCGGTCAGTGCCGTGGGACCGGGACGTTTATAGCCAACCCCTGCAAGAACTGCCGCGGCACCGGACAGGCCGAGGCGCCGCGGGAGGTCTCGGTGTCCATTCCCCCCGGGGTCGAAGACGGCATGCATCTGCGTCTGCCCGAGGAAGGCGAAGCCGGGATGCGGGGCGGCGAGCGCGGTGACCTCTACGTGGTTGTGCATGTTGGTCCGCACCGCGTGTTCACTCGGAAGGGTCGCGACCTGCTCTGCGATCTCGAGGTGTCGATGACCCAGGCCGCCTTGGGTGACGAGGTCAAGCTGACGGCCCTCGATGGGGAGGCCGCGGTGACCGTCCCGCCGGGCACGCAGCCCGGGGCGACGATAACCTTGCGCAACCGCGGGCTGCCGGATCTGCGCTCCGGCCGGGGTCACCTGCACGTCACGGTCCGCGTCACGATCCCCAAGCAGCTCACCGCCGAACAGCGCGTATTGCTGACGGAGCTCGCCCGTCTCCGTGGTGAGACGCGGGCGCGCAAACGCCGGCCCATCCTCCGGAAGGTCAAGGATCTCCTCCAGTAGGCTGCCCTGGTGACGTGGATAGAGATCACGGTCCGGGTGGCGCCGGGGCGGCTCGACCTGACCGGTGATCTGTTGTTGCAGGCCGCACCTCAAGGAATCGCCGAAGTCGCGGACGTCGACACATCCAGGTGCAGCCTGCGACTGTACCTGCCGGCCGGTCCAGCCGGGCGCTCGGCGCTGACCACCCTTAGACGCCGGCTTGCTGGCGTCGGCGCGGACTTCGCGACACGGTTGCGCAGCGACGCGTCGTGGACCCGCGCGTGGAAGGCGAGCGGACGTCGGATACGCGTCGGCCGTCTCATCGTCCAGCCGACGTGGATGCGTCGGCCCGCAGGCGGGCGCACCAGAGTGGTGCGTTTGAACCCCGGTCTGGCCTTTGGCAGCGGCGAGCACGAGTCCACCCAGTTGTGTCTGCGCGCGATCGCGCGCCACGTGCAGCCTGGAGCCACGGTCGTCGACCTCGGCACCGGCTCTGGAATCCTGGCGATCGCCGCGGCGAAGCTTGGCGCGACACACGTGCTCGCGATCGACAACGACCCGGTGGCGGTCGCGGTCGCGCGTGCCAATGTGCGCACCAACCGGGTGGGGCGGGCGGTGAGGGTGCGGCGCGACGAGGGACTCTCGGCGGTCCGGCTGCGGGCCGACGTGCTCGTCGCCAACCTGACCGCCGACACCCTGGCGCCCGTGATTCCCGAGGCCCGCCGGTGCCTGGCGGCCGCTGGCCGGTTCGTGGTGTCCGGGTTCACAACGCCCCGCCTGCCCGACGTCCGCCGTCTCCTCGAGGCGGCCGGCTACGCCGTGGCCGCTGTCGACCGGCAGCGCGCGTGGCGCGCGGTGCACGCCGTGATCGGCAGTCGGCGCGGGACATGAGCAGCCGGTCGGATCCTGCCTCGCCGCGCCGGCGCTTCTTCGTGCCGCCTGCGGCGCTGGACGGCGACACGATCGTCTTCGCCATGCGTGAGGCGCACCACATCGCGCGTGTGCTCCGCCTGCGGCCGGGTACGCGCATCGTGGTGTTCGACGGCCGGCGTGAGGTCGACGCTGAACTCCTGGCGGTCGGCGACGCCGGGGTGACCGCCGCGAAGACCGGCGCGCCGCGCGCCGCGGTTCGTCCGTTCTCACTGGTCCTGCTTCAGGGCGTCCCGCGCGGTCCCAAGATGGACGTGATTGTGCGCATGGCGACCGAGATCGGGGTATCCGCCGTGCATCCGGTTCTGACAGAGCGTTCGGTCATCGATCCCAGTCCGGCGCGAGTCGAGCGGTGGCGCCGCATCGCCCGCGAAGCCGCGAAACAATGCGGCCGGGCCGACGTGCCGGAGATCTCCCTGCCCGTGGTCCTCGGCGATGCACTGGCCGCGATCGGTCCGGTCGATCTCCTGATCGTGCCCTGGGAGGAGACGGCGCGCCCGCTCGGTGAGGTGGCCGCGGGCCGACCATTCGCATCGGCGGCATTCCTCATCGGCCCGGAGGGTGGGTTGACCGCCGTCGAGGTCGGGACCGTGCGCGCGGCCGGCGGCGAGGCGATCTCGCTGGGCCCGCTCCTCCTCCGCACCGAGACCGCGGGACTGGTCACCGCGGCGATGCTGCTCTACGAGCGCCTGTTGCGCCACCCCGGGTCGTAGCGTTGCATTTTCATTGACTCACCTGTATAATTATGCCGATGAGTATTCGTGTCAGCATAATCGGCGCGTCCGGCTACGGCGGCGGCGAGCTCGCCCGCCTGTTGGTCGGGCATCCCCATGCGCGTCTGGCGCACCTGACGGCCGAGAGCCGCAAGGCTGAGGCGTACGCCGACGTCTTCCCCAACCTACGGAACTTTGTGTCGCAGGCCACGGAGGACGCGGACTTGGAAAAGATAGGTGCCGACTCCGACGTCGTGTTTTTCGCGCTGCCCAACGGCATGCCGATGACCATGGTCCCGAAGTTGCAGCCCCGGGTGAAGGTCGTGGACCTGGGCGCGGATTTTCGTTTTCGCGATCCCGCGACCTATCAACAGTGGTACAAGGCGCCCCACGCCTGCCCTGAGTTGCTCGGCGAAGCCGTCTACGGACAGCCGGAGCTCCACCGCGAGGCGATCGCGCGCGCGCGGATCGTCGGCAACCCGGGCTGCTACCCGACGGCTGCCCTCATCGCCATCGCGCCGTTTGTGCAGGCGGGCGTAGTGCAGCGCGACGGCGTCATTGTCGATGCCAAATCAGGCGTCTCCGGCGCCGGCCGGGGCGTCTCGCTGGGCACGCACTTTTCCGAGGTCAATGAGAACGTCAAGCCATACAACGTGGCCGCGCATCGTCACGCGCCGGAGATCAAGCAAGAGATAACCGCCCTTGCGGGCGGTGACATGTCGGTGACGTTTGTGCCGCACCTCATTCCCATGACGCGCGGTATCCTGGCAACGGTCTATCTACGGCTGGGCCAGCGGCTCGTGACCGCTGAAGCTGAAGGGATCCTGATGGAAGCCTACGCGCACGAACCGTTCGTGCGCGTGCTTCCGGGCGGCCTGCCCCAGACCAAAGCAACCTACGGCTCGAACTTTTGCGACGTGGCGGTGCGGGTCGACCCGCAGGCCGGCGTCCTGATCGCGATGGCCGCGATCGACAACCTGGTCAAAGGCGCCGCCGGGCAGGCGATCCAGAACATGAACCTCATGTGCGGCTTTCCCGAGCGGGCGGGGCTCGAGGGAGCGCCGCTTTACCCATGAGTGCGGAGGCAGGCCCATGGTCACCATTCATCGACACGTAAAGTCTCTGGAGGGCACGGTCACGACGCCGCGCGGCTTCCGCGCCGCCGGCATCCACTGCGGGGTGAAGCCCGACCGGCCCGATCTGGCGCTCATCGTATCCGACGGCCCCGCGGCCGCGGCCGGGACGTTCACCCAGATCAAGACGCGGGCCGCGGGGGTCATCATCAATGAGGCGCGCCTGAAGTCGGGTCGTGCGCAGGCCGTGGTGATCAACAGCGGGAACGCCAACGCCTGCACCGGCGAGCGCGGGTTTGCCGACGCGCGGGCGATGGCGGCGTCCGCGGCGGCCGCGCTCGGGATTCCCGACGACCTCGTGCTGGCGACCAGCACCGGGGTGATCGGCCGCCCGCTGCCGATCGAACGGATCACGCAGGCCATGCCCCACCTGGCGGCCGCGCTCGGACCTCATGGCATGGCCGCCGCGCAGGCGATCATGACGACCGACGCGTTCCTCAAGACCGCGGCTGCGATGGTCGACCTCGGCGATGGGTTGGTGACCATCGGGGGGATCGCCAAGGGTGCCGGCATGATCCACCCCAACATGGCCACGATGATCGCCGTCATCACGACCGATGCGGCGATCGAGACGGGCGTGCTGCGGAGCGGGCTGCGCGCGGCGGTGAATCAGACATTCAACTGCATCAGCGTCGACGGCGATACGAGCACGAGCGACAGCGTCTTCTTGCTGGCCAACGGGGCGTGCGGGCTTGCGCCGATCACGGCTCAGGACGACCGCTATGACGCATTCCTGGCCGGGCTGGTCGACGTGGCCGGCCGCCTGGCGCGGCTGATCGTACAGGATGGCGAGGGCACGACCCGCGTCATCGAGATCGGGGTCCGCGGCGCCCGCTCGGATGCGGAGGCCCGTATGGTGGGGCAGACCGTGATGACATCGCTGCTGGTCAAGACGGCATTCCACGGCGCCGAGCTCAACTGGGGGCGCATCTCGGGTGCGGTGGGGCGCAGCGGGGCCGAGGTCGATCCGGATCGACTGGCCATCGCCATCGGCGAGGTGTGGATCGTGCGGGATGGCGTTGGGGTGCCGGAAGCGTATCCCCTGGCCGAGCCGCTGCTGCGCGAGGCAGAGGTGCGCGTGACGATTGACTTGGGGCTGGGCCAGGGCGCGTTTACCGGGTGGACGAACGACCTGGGCGAGAGCTACGTCCGGATCAACAGCGGGTACCTGTCGTGATCACCTCCACGCTCGATCTCGTGAACGAGGCGCGCCTGATCGCCGCCGGCGTTCGCTACGCGGCCGCGTGGCGCGGCAAGACGGTCGTGATCAAGTATGGCGGCAGCGTGCTCGACGCCGGGGCCGCGGGGACGGTGGTGGAAGACCTGGTGCTGCTCAAGGGCGCCGGGGTGAATCCGATCCTCGTGCACGGCGGGGGCCCGGAGATCACACGCATGCTCGACCGCCTCGGCAAGCAGACACAATTCGTTGAGGGGCTCCGCGTGACCGATGGGGAGACGATGGAGATCGTGGAGATGGTCCTGGCGGGGCGCGCCAACAAGGCCATGGTCACGATGATCGGGGCGGCTGGTGGCAGCGCGGTGGGACTGTCGGGCAAGGATGCCGGGCTGCTCCAGGCGCGCCGGTTCGAGGGCCCGGTGGACCTGGGACTGGTCGGCGAGGTGGTCGAGGTGCGCCCGGAGATCCTCAAGACGATCAGCGATGCCGGCCACGTGCCCGTGATCGCATCGATTGGGACGGGGGGAGACGGCGCGAGCCTCAACCTCAACGCCGACCACGCGGCCGGCGCGGTGGCGGCTGCGGTCGGCGCGAGCAAGTTGATCATCCTGACGGACGTGGCGGGCGTGATGCGGGGCGAGGGCGGGGCCGCCACGCTGCTCTCGCTCCTGACCATGGACGAGGCGCGCCGCCTGATTGCCGACGGGACGATCTCGCGCGGTATGATCCCCAAGGTGGAGGCCGCCCTGCTCGCGCTTGAGCGCGGCGTGCCGAGCGCGCACATCATCGGGACCCAGCCGCCGCACGCGCTGCTGCTTGAGCTGTTTACGGAAGAGGGTATCGGCACCATGATCACGGCCACGAGGACATGACATTTTCGATCCGCTCCGGGGCCTTGCGGCTTCACTCGAAGCGTATGGAGGTGCCAGGTGACGACCGACGACGTGATCAGCATGACCCGCGACTATCTGTTGCAGACGTACAAGCGCGCGCCCGTGGCCTTTTCGCACGGTCAGGGCGTCTGGCTGTACGATCTGGAGGGCCGGCGGTACCTGGACTTCATCGGCGGCATCGCCGTGAGCGTGCTCGGGCATGCCCATCCGAAACTGGTGGCGGCCATCCAGGCGCAGGCGTCGCGTCTACTGCATGTCTCCAACCTGTTTCACATCGCCGAGCAGGCGGCGCTGGCGAAGTGGCTGGTGGAGCACTCGGTCTTGGATCGGGCGTTCTTCTGCAACAGCGGCGCGGAAGCCAATGAGGCGGCAATCAAGCTGGCGCGGAAGTGGGGGCGGCGGGACGGCCGCGACCGCTACGAGATCATCGTCGCCCAGCACTCGTTCCACGGCCGCACGATGGGCACGCTCGCGGCGACCATGCAGCCAAAGTACCAGCAGCCGTTCGCGCCGCTGCCACCGGGCTTTGTCGCGGTGCCGTTCGACGACCTCGACGCGGTGCCCTCAGCCACGACCGCGCGGACGTGTGCGGTGTTGATCGAGCCGACGCAGGGGGAGGGGGGCATTCATCCCGCGTCGACGGCCTACCTGCAGGGCCTGCGCGAATGGTGCGATGCCAACGGCCTCCTGTTGATGCTCGACGAGGTCCAGACGGGCATGGGCCGCACCGGGTCGTTGTTCGCGTACGAGCAATACGGCATCGAGCCCGATGTCTTGACGCTGGCCAAGGGGCTCGGCGGCGGTGTCCCGATCGGCGCGATGCTCGTCAAAGAGAAGGCCGCGGCGCTCGTGCCCGGCGACCACGGCAGCACGTTCGGAGGCAACCCGCTGGCGTGCGCGGCGGCGCTGGCGGTGTGCCAGACGGTTGTGGAGGAAAGCCTGCCCGCGCGCGCCACGGCGATGGGCCAGCGTCTCATCGACGGGCTGCAGCGGCTCGTGGACACCAGGCACGGCCCCGCAAAAGGAGTGCGGGGCCGTGGACTCCTACTCGGGTTGGAGCTCGAGGGCGAGGTCGCGGGCTCAATCGTGGATCGCTGCCGGGAGGCCGGGTTGCTGGTCAATGCCGTCCGGCCGACGACGCTGCGCTTTGCGCCGCCGCTCATCGTGCAGCCTGACGAGATCGATCAGGCGCTGGCGATTCTCGACAAGGTCTTGGCCGGCGGCGGGGTGGCAGAACCGGCGAAGTCGGCACACTGAGAGGAGTACCGTCATGGTCAAGAAAGTCGCGCTGGCGTACTCCGGGGGACTCGACACCTCGGTGGCCATCCCGTGGCTGCGGGAGCACTACGGCTGTGAAGTGATCGCGGTCATCGTCGACGTGGGGCAGGGCGAAGACCTGGAGGCCGTCCGGAAGAAGGCCCTGGCCAGCGGCGCGAGTGCCGCGCACGTGGCAGATGTCCGCCAGACATTCGTCACCGACTACATCGTCCCCATGGTGGCCGCCGGCGCGGTGTACGAAGGCCGCTATCTCCTCGGGACCGCGCTGGCCCGGCCCCTCATCGCTCTGACGCAGGTGGAGGTGGCGCTCGCCGAGGGCTGCGACGCGCTGGCGCACGGCTGCACCGGTAAAGGCAACGATCAGGTGCGCTTCGAGTTGGCCTACCAGGCACTGGCGCCGCACCTGCGGGTGATTGCCCCGTGGCGCGAGTGGAAGATCCGTTCGCGCGAGCAGGCGATCGACTACGCGAAGCGCAGCGACGTGCCGGTCGGAGCGACCAAGGAGAAACCGTTCAGCGTGGACCGCAACCTCTGGCACTGTAGCAGCGAGGGCGGCATCCTCGAAGACCCCTGGGCCGAGCCACCGCGCGACCTGTACCAGTACACCGCCGACCCGCGCACGGCCCCAGACGACGGGGCCTACGTCGAGATCGACTTTGACGCAGGCCGCCCGGTCGGGTTGGACGGGACGCGCCTAGACCCGCTGACTCTGATGCAACGCCTGAACACGCTGGCCGGCGCGCACGGGGTCGGCCGTGTGGACATCGTCGAAAATCGTCTGGTGGGGATGAAGGTCCGCGGGGTCTACGAGACGCCGGGCGGGACCGTGCTGCTGGCGGCCCACCGTGACCTCGAAGCGATCACGATGGAACGGGAGTGCGCCCACTACAAACTGCAGATCGGCCAACGCTACGCCGAGCTGATCTACTACGGCCAGTGGTTCTCGCCGCTCCGGCAGGCGTTCGATGCGTTCGTGGCTTCCAGTCAGCGGACGGTCAGCGGGACCGTCCGCCTGCGGCTGTTTAAAGGTAGTGTGATGGCGGTCGGCCGTAAGTCACCGCACTCTCTCTACGACGCCGACCTGGCGACCTTCGGCGAAGACGCGGTCTACGATCAGCGCAACGCCGGCGGGTTCATCACGCTCTGGGGTTTGCCCACGAAGGTGTTCGCCCAGAAGAATCCGTCGCTCGTTCGGACGGTGCATGAGCGGGTCCGCTGAGTCAGCAGAGCGGTACCGGATGTGGGGTGGCCGGTTCACCGATCGCCCTGATCCCCGCGCCAGCCTGCTCCTCAGCTCGCTGCCGGTCGACCGCGCGATCCTGCGCTGGGATCTGCTCGGGAGCCTGGCCCATCTGACCGCGCTCGCCGCGGCGCACGTGGTCCCCGAGTCGGCGGCGTCCGCGCTGGGCGGCGGCTTGCGCAAAATGCTCGCCGAGTACGACGCGGGGACGCTCGTCCCCACCGAAGGCTACGAAGACGTACACTCGTTCATCGAGGCCACACTCGCTTCGAGGCACGGGCAAGTCGCTGGCTGGCTCCACGCAGGGCGCAGCCGCAACGACCAGGTCGTCACCGCGTTCCGCATGGCGCTGAAGGATCGACTCAGTCGCCTGGTGGGGGAGGTCACCACTCTTCAAGAGGCGCTGCTCGCGCGGGCCCGCGAGGTCACCAACGTGCTGCTGCCCGCCTATACCCACATGCAGCGGGCGCAGCCCGTCTCGCTGGCGCATCACTGGCTGGCCTACTTTTGGATGCTCGGCCGCGACGTCGGACGGGTGCGCGACGCATACCGGCGTGTCGACGTCATGCCGCTCGGGTCCGGCGCGATTGCCGGCTCAGGGTTTCCGGTGGATCGGGCACGGCAGGCCGCTCTGCTCGGATTCGCGCAGATCAGCGAGAACAGCGTAGACGCGACCGGCGACCGCGACTTCGTGCTCGAGGCCCTGGCGGCGGTCCTCGGCCTGGTGATACACCTGTCCCGGTGGGCCGAGGAGTTGGTGATCTGGTCCACGCAGGAGTTTCACTTCGTGAGCCTGCCGGATGCGTTGCTCACCGGCAGCAGCATCATGCCTCAGAAAAAAAATCCCGACCTGCTCGAACTGGTCCGGGCCCAGGCCGGTGTGGCACTGGGTCAATTGGTCACACTGGGCACGATCCTCAAGGGCCTTCCGGCGGGCTACAACCGTGACCTGCAAGAGGATAAGGCGCCAATGTTCACTGCCCTGGGGGCGGCCGATGCCGCGGTCAGCGCGATGATGCTGGCGATCACTGGCCTGATCGTGCACGCCGATCGGATGCAGGCCGCGCTCCGCGGCGGCTACCTGACCGCCACCGAGGTCGCCGACTATCTGGTCCGCCGCGGCGTGCCGTTTCGCCGCGCGCACGCCCTCGCCGGACAGGCCGTGCTGGCGGCGGAGGCGGCGGGCTGCGAACTCTGGGAACTTCCCGTTGCCGCCTACAAGCAGATCGCTGCGGAGTTCGACAGTGACGTCCTTCAGGCCGCCACCCCGTCAGGCGCGGTAGCCGCGAAAGACGTACCCGGCGGTACGGCGCCCGGCCGTGTCGCCGATGCCCTGGAGGCCGCCTCGGCCGCCCTTGTCCCCCAGCGGGCCTGGGCCGAGCAGGCGATGGCGGACCAGACGGCAGCCGAGGCCCGGCTCCTGGCCGCCGTACCTTCCTGAGGCGCCCGAATGCGGACGCGCGATCGACGCATTCTGCAGATCATCGGGTGGCGTCCCATCACCACACAGGAAGACCTCGTCAGGTCCCTGCGCGCGGCCGGTATCGATGTCACCCAGGCCACCGTCTCACGCGACATCAAGCGCCTGGGCCTGGTCAAGGTGCCGGACGCCGCTGGATCGTACCGCTACCAGGCTCCGGAGGCCGCGCGCCGGCCGGTGGAGGAAGTCCTGGCGCTGCTTCACCGTGCGGTGCAGGATTACGTGACTGAGATCGACCACGGGGGCGGAGTGGTCGTCGTCAAGACCACCACCGGCAGCGCTGGCGTGGTCGCCGAAGCTATTGACGAGGTCGCCTGGCCCGAGGTTGTCGGAACCGTCGCCGGCGACAACACGATCATTGTCGTCCCTCGCCGCCCGGCCCACCGCGCCGTCATCCTCAAGCGCCTCCGCGCGCTGTCGTAGACCTTGACAGGCCGGCGCGCCGCAAATTATTGTAGTGACATCACTACTTTGCGGGCCGGTCATGCGTCTTGGATTGCGGGAGGCTAATCAGCAGTTTTCGAAGGCCATCAGGGCCGCGAAGGCCGGAGAGGCCGTCGTGCTCACTGAACGGGGCACGCCGATAGCGGTGATCCAGCCTCTGCGCCAAGACCGTGGCGACCGGGAGGCGGTGCGGCGCATGGAAGCGGCGGGCCTCCTGCGCCCAGCCTCCCGGGCCGCTCCCATGCCGCCGTGGACGCCCAGACGGCTCAAGGGTGTCCCCATCACCCGGACTCTTCGGGAGGATCGGGACGCTGGCTGATGGCCGACCGGGCGTACTTCGATACCAGCGTACTCTTGAAGCGGTATGTTCATGAGCGAGGGTCCGACCGCGTGCGGTCGCTCGTCCGGCGGTACCGGTTCATCTCCTCTGCGATCGCTCCGGTGGAGGCCATTGCTGCGCTGTCGCGTCGTCGTGCGTCCGGTGCGCTGACGGATCGGGCCCTCGGGGCGATCATGAGGAGACTACGCGGCGACCGTCTCCACTGGGAGCTTGTCGAGGTCAGCCCGCTGGTGCTGGACCGCGCGGAGGAGCTCGTTGTGGCGACCTCGCTGCGCACGCTCGATGCGCTCCACTTGGCCTCGGCGCTCACCTTCCGGGCCACCACGGGGATTCGCGTCCCCTTTGCCACTGCCGACGCGCAGCAACGCGACGCTGCCGGCCTCTATGGGCTCGACGTGATCTGGGTGAGCTGACCGCGGGCGAATCGGGGCGGCAGGAGGCTCCAATGCGTCGTCAGCAAGGCATCGCCCTGCTGGTGGTGCTCGTGATCTTGCTCGCGGTGGGCGCCTCATCCACGGCGTTCATCTGGTTCATGCAGCAGCAGCAGACGCGCGCCGGCCTGCGCTACCGGTCGGCCGCGGCGCTAGCGGTGGCGGAAGGCGGAGTCCACCGCGCCCTGGCCGTCATCGAGGGCACGGCGCCCGAGGGTGGCGCAGGCCGCACGTGGCGCCCCACCGGCTACACAGAAGCACTCTCTGTAGGCCCGCTCCCCGGCCGCTTCACCCTGACCCTGAACGACGCCGCCGACGGCTCGGTCACAGTCACAAGTGTGGGCGAAGTCGCCGGCGTCTCCCGACGCCTGCGGGCGCGAGTGGTCCTCGCCTCACCGGCCCTGCTAGCAGGCCTGTTTGGGCAGAGCATCATCCGGTTGGAAAACCAAGGCTCGGCGACCTTTATCCTCCCGTACGGCGCCGCGGCCGAGAATCGCCCGTGGGTCCACATGGCCGCAGGCCGCGGCATCTGGTTCGCCACGCCCGGGGTCGCGGTCAACGATGGATTGCCGCCATCTGATCTGGCACCGGGCCCAAGTGATCCGCCCCGAATCGATGGAAGCGCTGCCGTCCTGCCTCGTCCTGGGCCGCTAAGGATCCTCCTGGCTGCTGACGCCGCCCTGATGGTCGGCCCGGACTACCGTCAGACTGACATCGGGCAGGCGCGCTCGATGGGCGTGGCCGTCGATGGTGTCATCCGCCGCGTCGCGTCGTTCCCGGCCGCACCGTCAGTAGACCGCGCCATCTACCGGGCCCTGGCGTCCGCGAACACCGTGAACGCTGCGCTCAACCAGGCGGCCGGTGAGGCCGCCGCCAATGAGACGCTGGCGAGGAAGCGGGACAGTCTGTATCGGCAAGAAGAGTTCCAGCAGGTGCTGACCTACCTCCATGGCGGCCTCGTGCCGCCTCGGTTGCAGGGCGTGATCTACGTCATCGGCGGGGTCTCGCTGCTCGACGCCCAGCGGCTCCAGATCACCGACGGCGCCCTGATCGCCGAGCACACGGTCGAACTCCATCCAGGAGCCCGGCTGGAGGTGGCCCACGCGGCGGCCACCCGCACGCTTCCGGGCCTCGTGGTGTTGGGGGACGGGGGCTTGTTCATCAACAGCGAAGCTCGGCTGCAGGTGCACGGGCTGGTCCACATCAGCCGGCTGATCGATGTGCACCGGGGTGCGCGGGTCGACGTCGTCGGTGCGATCGTGGGTGCCGACCCACACGTCAGTCTCCGCAGCGATGCCGCCCAGGTTGTGATTCGCTATGACCCGGCCACGCTCGGCACGACAGGGCTATCAGTCCCCGACGGTAGCCCTCTGGTTGCCTGGGTGGCGGCATGGGAGGAAGTGCCGTAGCGCGACGTGCCACCAGAGGTGTTGGCGGCCCGATGGTTGGCGGGCTAGGGCTTATAGGGGGATCTGCGGAAAGGGTCGTAGACCGGGTCAGGCCTGGACCACGTTGGGGAGCACGTCAACCCCAGGCAGCAGTCCCCTGATCATTGGACCAAAGAATGGAAGATCCGGAACGTTGGCCGGTCGCGAGCTGATCGGTCATGAAGTCGATACTCCAGTGCTCGCTCCGTCGGGTGGCCAGGGGTGGCAAGACCCGCAGACGGACGGCGAGCTTCCGGCGGCGTCTGATGCGGACGGTAAGCCCCTCTTCGCGAGATGGTATGCCTACGCATTACAATGAACAACCTAACCAAGCGCACGGGGCTTCGGAGCTTCGCCACGCTCGATCGCGGCGACGGCATCCCAGTCGACGCGTTCCTTCCAACTATCGTCAGGCCTACTGAGCGCGTCACGGATCGCCTCCTCCTTTGCGGTGTTGCCGGCGCGTAGTGCTTCATCGAGTTCCCGCACGAGGGCTGAGCTTCTCTCCGCATACCTCAATATTCTGTCAGCGAACCGTAGCACGTTCGCGGTAGTGCGTTCACGTCCAGCGGGTTGCAGCCAAATGTCAAGGAGGGCGCCGTAGGCAACCTCTCTCACTATCGCGCTCTCGTCCTCGCTTCGAAGGCTGCTTAGGAGCAGTTTGGTCGCCTTCGCGTCTTGAGACCCGCGGAGGAGCCAGCCTAGCGCTGAAGCTGCCGTGTGCCGGACATCAGTATCCAGATCGTGAAGCAACATCGCTTCAAGTTTGTCGCGGTAGAGGCGCGTCTCCCACGTGAACGCCAGGACTTGGATGGCCGTGTAGCGGACGATCGGGTTAGTATGCCGAAGTAGTTCTGCTACATCTCGTTCCGCGTGGGTCGAGTCCGACTCATCTAGTTCATCCAGCAGACTGTACAAATCGTCAAGCCCAAGGCGCCCTTCCCGTAGGGCTCGCAGCTTCTCACGAAGCCCGATGTCACGACTCATGGTGGGACTGGGACTCCCGCAGCGGTAAGTGCCGCCTTAACGGTTTCTATCAACACCCTCACAGCCTCCTTCATTAGGTCTAGCCAGTCCTTCTGGTCCTTGGTGAGGTTCGGGTCGTTGTGCCCTTTGGTGATCTCGTTCAGGATATTCTGAAGATTTTGCAGCATGTTCTGCAAGTCGTTTATAGCCCGTGGGTCGCCGGCTCGGGCCCTCCCAATGGTGTCCTGAGCGGCCAGACGCCCGCTCGCTCGCTTTATCCTTTCGTTCAGATCTTGTACTTTCGGACCTGCGCTCTCTGATGACCTCTGCAAAACTGTGCGCGTAGCCAGATTGCTCGCCAATATCACTGTCGCAACGATGACCACGCCTACCATCACAAGTTGGACAATCTGTTGGCCGAAGTTTGGCAATGTGACGGCGCGACCGTCAGGGTCAATGAGAACTTCAGGGTTGTTGTTAGCGTAAGCATAGAAGTTCAGCGTCGCGGGTTCAAAGTGCTTGTCCTGCACCGGATCCTCGCTCAACCACCTGGCAATCACGGGATCATAGAACCGCGCGCCCATGTGGTAGAGGCCGGTCGTCGTGTCCCGCTCGGCCCCGGCGAACCGGTAGTTCCCGTGCGCGCTCCCGCTGGTGGTCCTGATGTTCCCCCACGCGTCGTGGAGCATCGTCGCCACCACGGAGCCCGTCGAGTTGGTGAGCGCAGAGGTGCTGCCCAGGCCGTCGTGGTGGTAGTACCAGCGGACGCTGGCGTTGTCGCGGCGAGAAAGGAGGTTGCCGAAGATGTCCCGGTCGTACTGATTCGTGAGCTGCCCAGAGGCATTCGTCTCCCAGATGGGCCGGATCCCGTCGTGGTAGTAGTTGGTCGTCCCGTCCGGCCCGACGCGCCGGAGCTTGAGGCCGTCGCCGTTGTAGGTGTAGGTGACGGTGCCGCCGGGGCCGGTGGTCT